>Ga0268266_10005031_pt1 | contig 12479 bp, 12 predicted proteins | sample KBSS13metaG_FD_190356 | JGI IMG/M metagenome (GOLD analysis project Ga0268266, IMG submission 190356) | Switchgrass rhizosphere microbial communities from Kellogg Biological Station, Michigan, USA - KBS S1-3 metaG (SPAdes) (version 2) | ecosystem: Host-associated > Plants > Roots > Rhizosphere...
GCAGTGGGACCGGGTCAACGGCTACGTCGGCATCGGTCGTGACGAGGGAGCCCACGTGTTGACGGGTGGCCGCCGGCCGCCGGGATTGGAGCGCGGCTTTTTCTTCGAGCCCACGGTGTTTGTGGACGCGACCAGCAACATGCGGATCGTGCGCGAGGAGATTTTCGGGCCGGTACTGACCGCCCTGCCCTGGAAGGACGTCGATGACCTGGTCGCGATGGCCAATGACAGCGAGTACGGACTGTCCGCGGGTATCTGGACCAACAACCTCAAGCATGCCCATCGGGCGGCGGCCGCGCTGAAAGCGGGAACCGTGTGGATCAACTGCTACAACCTCGTCGATCCGGCGACCCCGTTCGGCGGCTTCAAGCAGTCGGGCTGGGGCCGTGAGCACGGGCGGCAGGCCATGGAACTTTATAGCGAGATCAAGAGCGTTTGGGTCAATCTGACCTGAAGTGCGGAGTCATTATGAGTGAGCCGAAGACATTGTTGGTCGCGACGGACGGGCAGGCCGTGTTACGCAGTCACGACGAGGGCGCCACCTGGCGGCGGATCACGGTCGACCAGGACCTGGAGTTCGACGATTGCGTGCGGTGCCTGCTGGCCGATCCGCGCAACCCGCAGAGCGTATTCGCTGGAGCCGAGACCGGGTTGTTCCGCAGTGACGATTGCGGGAGGAACTGGCACCGGATCGATTGCGAGCTCAACACGTACTCCGTCTGGAAGCTCGCGGTGCACCCGAGCCATCCCGATATCATGTACGCCGGAACGGGCTCCCCTACGCGAGCTGCGTTCTTCCGTTCGCGCAACGGTGGTAAATCCTGGGAGAAGACCTCTCTGGAGATGCCGCCAAAGTGCGCGGGCGTCAGCCGGCCGCGGATGTTGACGATCGCCATCGATCCTGACGATGCGAAGGATGTCTGGGTCGGGGTGGAGGAAGGCGGCCTCTTCCGGACGCGCGACGGCGGGGATAGCTGGAAGCGAATCGACGCGAATCAGGCCGACGGTGTCCGCAATTCCGACGTGCACAGTATTGTGGTTCTTCGCGGCCCGCCGAAGACGGTGGTCGTCATGGTGGTCAATGCGCTCTACACTTCCACGGATGGCGGCGAGACCTGGAACGAAACCATTGTCCGGGACAATTTCGGTCTCTACTATTCCCGGGTGCTCGCAGCCAAGCCCGGGAGCGATCAGGACCTTTACATGGGCATTGGCGACGGCACGCCGGGTTCCACTTCGCTGTTCCTACGCTCCCAGGATCGCGGCACGACATGGATCAATGCGCCCTTCCCTGTGCAGCCGAACTCCACGATCTGGGCGATCGGGACCAATCCGTCGGACCCGAACCTGCTGCTGGCCGGGACGAAGTATGGCGACCTGTTCCGCAGCAATGACGGCGGGTACAGTTGGCGCAAGGAATGGCGCGAGTTTCCCGAGATCACCGATGTGACGTGGCTCGCCGCCGTGCCTTCCCGCATCGAGGAGCCAGGCCATGCCCATCCCTAAAGTCAAACGCGTCGCGCACGTTGTGTTGTACGTGCGTGATCCCGAGGCTTCCGCCAAGTGGTACGGCGAGGTGTTGGGAATGAAGGTGAGCGCCAGGGTGCCGGACGGGCCTTATAAGGGCGGGGTCTTCCTGTCCTTCGGGGAGCATGACCACGACATCGCTCTGTTTCCCACCTCGGAGACTGGGCCGAAGGGCAAGGAATTCGAGCACATCGGGCTGCAGGTCGATTGCGATCAGGATGTCGACAGTCTGCGGCGGTTGTATGGATGGATGATCCGCAACAATGTGCAGTTCCACGAGGTGTTGAACCACGGGGTCTCCACGGGGATCTACTTCTACGATCCGGACGGCCATCAGCTCGAGGTCTTCTGCCAGCGGGTGCCCTTCGCCGGCGGAGCGGCGATCGCTGAGCTGGGACGCAACCAGGGGCAGGCCTTGAATATCTCGTTGGAGCCGATTTTCGAGTGAGCGCGCCGCTGACACGGCTGGCGGTTCGGCGTGCGGGTGAGGCGGACATTCCCGCGGTTGCGGCACTGTTCGACGCATACCGGCAATTCTACGAAATGCCGGCCGACCTGGCCGCCGCCCAGGCCTACGTGCGCCGGCGGATCGAGGCGGCAGAGTCGGTTGTGTTTATTGCCGAGGACCCCGCCGGCACGCCTGTCGGGTTTTGCCAGCTCTATCCGACATTCTGCTCGGTGTTCATGGCGCGCATCTACGTTTTGTACGATCTTTTCGTAGCGCCGGCGGCCCGCAAAACGGGCGCCGCGAGGGCCCTGCTGAGTGCGGCTGAGGGATTTGCCGCCGGGATGGGCGCCCGGCGCCTGGAGTTGCGCACGGCCAGGACCAATCTGCCGGCGCAGGCCCTGTACGAGTCCTGCGGTTGGAAGCGGGACGAGTTGTTTTTTGCGTATAGCAAGAAAGTTCAGTCGAGCCGGCCGGCTAAGGACTGATGCCGGGCGCAGGACACGTTAGGAGCGCAAGAACTGCGCGCAATCAACGGTTATGACGCCCGCCTCCTCAATACCGGGCGGCAGCTCTCCGACGTGAATCAAGACCGGCCGCCAGGTCATGTTACGCGGCATCACGATACACGACACCTTGTCCTCGATCTCCTTCACGACACTCGCCGGGACCGCACCGCGACAGAACTTGATCTCACACACGTACAGTGTCCGACGCCGCGTCTGAACCAGGTAGTCGATCTGACAACCTCTGCGGCGCTGCGTTTTCCGCTGGATGAAAGGGTTCTCATAAATCACTTCATCCAGTGCTATCCCCAGGCGCTGAAGAATCGCCAATCGGTTCTGCAGCACCAGGTTCTCGAACTGCAGCCCGAGAACCGTATCGATGTTGGGCAGGTTCGTCATCGTACCCCGCTCGATACGTCGCCGGTTCGGCGCGATGTACTTCAGATAGAAGCGCGTGTAGTTGTCGCTCAAGCGGAATCGACTATATTTGCCTTCCTCGCCGGTCTTGAGGTTCCAGGTATGGTCGCGGGCGAGTAAACCCGAGGCCACCAGATCCTCCGCGTACTCGGAGACCTTGCCTCCCTTTCCCACCGCTAATGCTTCATAGAGACTTTCCAGGTCACGCGGTCCGTCCGCGAGCGCTGCGACAATCTTGCGGTAGCTGTCGTTGCGGCGATTGAAGAAGCCGCTGAAAATTCGGTCGAACTCACCGAACAGAAGTCCCTCGCGGGTGAAACACAGTCGTTGGATATTGGCATCCGCCGACAGGGCGGGATCCATTTCCTCGAGGTATCGAGGGATGCCTCCGGTCACGGCAAGCAACCGGAGCTTCTCGTAAGAAGATACCCGATCGGCGTTCTCACCCCAGAACCGGTTGCACACCGGAAGGGGTAGCTCGGTCAATGTCATATCGACCGAGATACGCCCCGTGAACCCGGTGTTGTGCAGGATCTCGCGCTCGATCCAACTGGCCACCGACCCGGAAAGGATCAGGATGAACTGAGGGTTCCGGGAGAAGTGCAAGTCCCAGGCGTTCTTGAGCTTGCCGAGAAAGGTTGTGTCTCGTATCCCGAGCCAGTTGATCTCATCCAGAATGATGAGCCAACGGCCCGTGCGGGTGCGCTCAGTGAGCGCCCAGAACAACAGGTTCCAGTCCTCGGCGCGAGGCGGTGGAATACCCAGTTGTACGGAGAGCTGTTGAGCGAAATCTTCACGTTCCTCGGCCGCGGTCAGATTCTTCTCCGGCGGCAGGCCCTGGAAGTGGGCAGCGCGGTAGCGCGGAAGCCTTTGGGCGAGTTCGTCGGTGAGGCGGCTTTTCCCCACCCGGCGGCGACCCTTGATGACCGCGATGCTGGCGACCTTCTTGCGCGTGAGATCCTGCAGGCGGCCAAGCTCGGCCTCGCGGCCAAAAAACGGCGTGACGGGGTTTGCCGATGTCATTTTGGTGAACTTTAGCCGTGGGTGCCCAAGTATCACCAAAATGACAATTGCCGATTTGGTGACCGAAATCTTACTGTACTGAAATATCACCAAAATGACAATTATCGAAGGCCCACGCGCAGGGGGCCCAAGCCGGCCGGCTCAGGAGTGGCGAGCGCCGCAAGCAGCGTGCGATGTGCTCGGGATTTGAGGCGGTGTTCATTCATGGAGCCACGCCCTATGGCTCAAAGCGTCATCGAGCAATTTTTGCTGATAGGGGCACACCTCGGCGGTTTACCGCGCTCGAGTGGCTCTGTCGCGCAAAATCAGCCTGGACGTTTAGTGAACGGATTGATGAGCGAAACCCCGAACGGTTTGAAATCGTCCACATTGCGCGTAACGACGCTCAGGCCACGAACGAGCGCCGTGGCTGCAATCAAGGCGTCCTCGAGGTGGTGATCGGACCGACGATGCATGAGTTGCGCCCAGCGACGGAAAATGTGTGCGTCCACCGGAATGACGTTATACGTCTCAGCGACGCTGTCGAGCCAACCCTCGATCTCCCGGGCCTTGGGAGCGTCCTGTTCGCGGGTGATCTCTATACCGGCCTGGATCTCACCGACTGTCACGGCCGAGAGATGAAGATTCTCTTCCGATGCGTTCTGTACCCACGCTACAACGCCCTGATGAGGCTTCGGTTTGCGTAACTCGGAGACGACATTGGTATCGAGCAGATACACGATCAGCCCACAGCCTTGGGCACACGCCGCAGCCGTCCACGGCGGGCAGGGATATTGAGGTCACCGCGCGGGCCGGGCCCCAGCAGCAAGGATTTGAGCCCGGGGCGGGCTCGCTCACGCAGGCTACGCCACTCACTCACGGGAAGGAGAACTGCTGTCTCGACGCCACGCAACGTCACGACTTGCGGGCCCTCGGTGAGGCTTGCCTTGAGGAATTCGCTGAACCGGGCTTTCGCGTCCTGAACGGGCCAAGTCTTTTTCACGATGCGCCTCTCATAACTAGTCAGCAGTCTAGTCAGACGGGCAGGCATCGTCAAGCAGCCAACGGCTGTGGGAACTGAGCGAGCGGATGACGGGCGTGTCACTTGACCGCGGCTGAACGAGCCTGCGTAGCACTCCTGCGGACCGATCGCGGGGAATGGCCGGTTACGCGTTTGAAGGCATTGCTGAAGGCGCTCTCCGACGAATAGCCTAGTGACTGGCCGATAATGGCCACAGGAGTGGTCTCCTCGCGCAAGATCCGTTCGGCGAAGCGCATGCGCCATTGCGTGAGGTAAGTCAGCGGGGCGACACCTGCGACTGTCCGGAAGTGGAAGGCGAACGTCGTTCGTGACATGGCACAGGCTTCGGCGAGCTCCTCGAGATGCCAGGGGCGACCAGGGTCACCATGCATCAAGCGCAGTGCTGGAGTGACACGGGGGTCAGCCAGGGCCCGCAACCAACCGGCGGGCATGAGAGCGGCCGTCTTCAGGTGGGCTCGCAAAATCTGCACGAACAGCAGTTGCGCGAGTTGAGCCGATGCGAGCTGCGCGCCGGGGAGCCCGGCGGAACGCTCTTCGACGAGTTGGTCGAGAAGCCATCGGAACGTCGTCGCCTGCGGTGAAGACGCCTGGATGTGAATCCAGGGCGGGAGGGCATCTGCCAGCAGTCGGCCGCTGGTCGGATCCAACAGCACATGGCCGCCGATGTGCGCGAAGTCTCCACCGTTACCCAGTTGGGCCATTGTCTTGCCAGCGTCCGCAAACACGCTCATGGCCTCAACAGGAGCCACGTCCAGGTCGCTGGCGAGAACAAAGGCGCGTCGGGATGCCAGAAGACCAACGTCCCCGGTTTCGAAGTGAATCGGCTCGGGCTCACCCTCCAGGCGAACCCAGCAATGTCCTTTCACGACGGCAAAGAATTTGATCTTGTCGGGCGGGGGAAACCGGATGGCCCAGGCGCCGCCGGCCGTGAAACCACCGGTCACGAGCGATTCGGCATTTGTGAGCTTGAGGATATCGGAGAAGGGATCGGTGCTCATCCTTCGCACTTTCGCGCAAGTAAAACGGATTCTCAAGCATTCACAATCCGGTGACCCCTCCTTATCCTTTCCGGGAAACGAGGAGATCGAGATGAGTGACGAGTTGGTGCTCGTGACCGGCGGGACCGGATTCATCGCGCAGCACTGTATTTTGGCGTTGTTGGCGAGTGGGTATCGCGTGCGGACCACGGTACGTTCGCTGACGCGGGAGAAGGATGTCCGCGGCAACCTCCAGGTTGGGGGAGCCGAGCCGGGTAATCGCCTGTCCTTCGCCACCGCCGATCTGGAGTCCGATCGAGGTTGGATTGAAGCTACGGCCGGTTGCTCCTTTGTGTTGCACGGTGCGTCGCCGACGCCATCGGGCAGCCAGGTTCGCGAGGAGAATTGGATCAAGCCCGCTGTGGAGGGAAATCTGCGGGTGCTGCGTGCCGCGCGTCACACGGGAGTCAAACGCGTGGTGCTCACCTCCGCTTTCGGCGCGGTTGGCGTTGGACACAAGCCCCTCAACCGACCGTTCAACGAGACGGACTGGAGCGATCTGAGAGGCAACGTCGCGCCCTATCAGAGATCGAAAACACTCTCCGAACGAGCCGCGTGGGACTTCATTGCTCGCGAAGGGCACGGGCTCGAGTTATCCGCGGTCAACCCCGTGACCGTTCTCGGTCCCGCCCTGGGCGCCGACTACTCACATTCCATTCGATTGATCAGAAATCTGATGGACGGTCAGCCCGGATGTCCGAAGCTCAACACCTGCATTGTCGATGCGCGGGACGTCGCGGACCTGCACCTCCGCGCTATGACCCATCCCGCCGCCCGTGGCGAGCGCTTTCTGGCGACTGCCGGGGAAAGCCTGTGGATGGTGGACATTGCGAAGGTGCTCCGGCGGCGCATGGGAGCGGCTGCAAGCCAGGTGCCGACGCGGGAGTTGCCGAACTGGTTGGTGCGGCTGGCCGCCCTACGCGATCCCAAGATGAGAGGAATCGTGCCGCTGCTCGGTGTAAATCTGAACGCGACCAGCGAAAAGGCGAGAGGTCTGCTCGGGTGGGCGCCGAGGTCGAGCGAGGAAGCGATTGTCGCGACGGCAGAGAGCCTGATCCGGCTTGGGCTGTTGCGCAAAGACGCCGCCTGAGCGGTCCTGTGGCCTGACGGCTCGCGAGGCGTCGGGGATTTCGTTCTCGAAGACGGCGACGGCCGCCGCGGGGCAGTTTCTCAGCGACTCGCCGCGCGGAGCGCGCCGGGCTCGGGGACGGGCTTGTCGTTGATGGTGGCAGTGAGGAAGTCCACGAAGGCCTTCACCTTCGCCAACACGTAGTGGCCTTTGGGGAACATGACGTAGAGAGGCAGGCGGGCTGAAACGTAGTCGGTGAGCACCAGGGTCAGGCGCTTGGCGGCGAGGTCATCGGCAACGAGGAACCGCGGGAGGAAGGCGATGCCCATGCCTTCGAGGATGGCCTCACGGGTCAACCTGACGCTGTTGGAAGTCAGAGGGCCGCGGCTGACGGAGATGGTCTGGTCCTTGGAGAGGCGCCACTCGCCGGGACGCGACAAGTGGGTTTCGATGATGCAGTCGTGTTCCTTCAGCTCGGCGGGGGTGGAGGGTTTGCGGCGGCGCTTGAGGTACTCGGGGGCGGCGGCCAACACCATTTCGTACTCGCGCAGCTTGACGGCCTCCAGCGCCGAGTCATAGGGCTCGCCGACCCAGAAGGCCGCATCGAAGGCGCCGTGCAGCAGGTCCGCCTTGTTGTCGGACAGGTTCATGTGGACGCGGACGTCCTTGTACTGCTTGACGAAGCGGGGGACGATCTCGGTGATACGAAACAAGGTCGAGACCACCGGGGCGTTGACCTTCAGATCACCGCGGGGGGTGGTGAGCATCCCGGCCATGATCTGGTTGGTTTCGTTGACCTCGTCGACGATGCGGGCGCAGCGGCCGTAGAGCTCGCGGCCGGCCGGGGTCAGCGCGACGGTGCGCGTGGTCCGGGTCAGGAGTTGCAACCCGATGGCGCTTTCGAGGCGCGCGATCTGGCGGCTCACGGCGGCCTTTGAGCAGTTCAACTGCGTCGCGGCGGCGGAGAAGCTGCCGGTGTTCGCTACCGCCGCGAAGGACATCATCGCGACGACGTTGCCGACTTGTACCTTGTCTTTGTCCTTGTCTTTGTCACGCATAGGCAACAATTCTGCCGGTTTTTTGCATTTCGTCAACAGCTGGCCGAATTTGCGACCCGTCTGTTGACCGATTGCAATTATACGCATATTTTTCCCATATTGTTTCTCATTTGAATTCTCACCAGCACCGCTCGCGGAGCCTCCCAATGACGACACGTCCCGCCAATTTTCACGGTCTGCATGTCCGCAAGTGGTTCGAGTTCCGGGAGGAGACGCTGGCGCTGGAGACCGGAAATCTCGCGGACGGCGCTCCGGTCGTGAAGCTGGTGCTCGCCGCGGCGCTGGCCAATCCGCATGCGGGTCAGTTCGTGGACAACTTCGATTCGGTGATCCTGCGCTCCGGCTCACTGGGGCGCGAATTCGGCCGGCGCTTCCAGGAGATGTTGGGCGAGGCGCAGGTCCAGAGCTATGGCAAGGCGGCGCTCGTGGGAGTGAACGGCGAGTACGAGCACGGCAACGCGTTTCTCACCACTGAGTTCGCGGATCCCGTGCGCGAGGCGCTCGGCGGCGGGAAGGCCTGGATTCCTTCCACCGGCAAGCGGGCTGGGCCAGGGGCGACGATCGACATTCCGCTGGCTCACAAGGATGCGTTGTACGTGCGCTCGCACTACGACACGATTTCCGTTTCGTTCACGGATGCGCCGGGGCCGGACGAGGTGTTGATTGCAGTGGCCGTGGCCACGCGCGGGCGGCTGCACGCCCGCCTTGGCGGAATCAAGGTAAGTGAGATCGTCGGTAAAGATGGGCTACGCTGAAACGCTGTTTGATGGGCACAGGTGCCGCAGTGATGACCGCAAAAGGTGGTGATGAACGCACGCAACGGCTGCGGGTCAATGGCTTGCAGCTGTTTTGTCGAGAGTGGGGTAAGGCCGAGGCGCCGCCGCTCGTCCTGCTTCATGGATTACGCGGTTTTTCCGGGACCTGGCGTGCGCTGGCGGCCGCGCTCGGTGGACAGTTTCGGCTCGTAGCTTTCGATCAGCGCGGGCGCGGGCAGAGCGACTGGGATCCTGAGCGCAATTACTATACCGATGCTTATCTGTCCGACCTGGAAAGTGTGGTGGACCAACTCGGGTTGGAGCGGTTCGGGCTCATCGGACACTCGATGGGCGGCACCACTTCCTATGTGTATGCCGCACGGCATCCCGCGCGCCTGGCGGCGCTGGTGATCGAAGACATCGCGCCGGGGGCGTCGGTATCGGGCGCGGGTGCTGAGCGGATCGTCAGGGAGATGCAGGGGATGCCCTCCGGGTTTGAATCCTGGGCCGAGGCTCGCAAGTACTGGCGGGCGCTTCGGCCGTCGCTGAGCGACGCGGCGATCGAGCAACGGGTGGTGGAGAGTTTGCGCGAGCAGCCCGACGGGCGTATTGGCTGGCGTTATGACGCGGAGGGCATCCGGCAAACACGGGTTGCTCCGGACCCCGCCCGGATGGTGGATCTCTGGCCGGCCGTCGAGCGGATCAGGACACCGACCCTGGTCATCCGGGGGGAGCGTTCGGATTTCTGTCCGGCCGGCACTGTCACGCAGATGTGCGCCTGCAATCCAAACATCCGGGCCGTCAGTGTTGCCGGCGCGGGGCACTATGTTCATGACGATGCTCCGGCTGAGTTCGTCACGCATGTCCGCGAGTTCCTGACGCCGCTGTTGCCACGGTGGGCTAGTGGCCCGCACCAGAAGTGAGCCGCCGAACGGCCTTCGCACCGTTGTTGCGTTTCGTCAACTAAATAGCCATTTTCATATCTATTGTATCGAATTCAGAAACGCGCTAACTTGTGCCTCTCCACTTAGGGGCAAGGCAGCCAGCATAGAAATGGCGCTCACTTCGGGCGCCGGGAGTGAGCGATGACCCTGGACAAGCAGAACGCCGGCCGGATCGATCAGGCCAGCCTCTTTCACCCTTTCACCTCGGTCGCGGACCATCTGCGGGATGGACCGCTCATCATCAGCGAAGGCAAGGGTGTGCGGGTGAAGGATGTCCGCGGGCAGGAATACCTGGATGGTATGGCAGGCCTGTGGTGCGTGAATCTCGGCTACGGCCGGCCTGAGATTACCGATGCGATCGCGGCGCAGAGCCGCAAGCTGTCGTTCTTCCATGCTTTCAACAGCATGTCGACCGATGTTGCAATCGAGTGTGCCGAGGCCCTCCTGGCGCGCGCGCCCGTTCCCATGGCGCGGGTGTTCTTCGGTGCCTCCGGAAGCGATGCCAACGAGACGCAGCTCAAGCTCATCTGGTATTACAACAATCTGTTGGGGCGTCCGCGCAAGAAGAAGATTCTCAGCCGTTGGAACGCCTATCACGGTTCCGGTATCGCCACGGCGAGCCTCACCGGCCTGCCGGGCATGCACACTCTGTTCGATCTGCCGCTGGGGCCGATCGTGCACCTTACCGCGCCGCACCATTATCGTCAGTCGCCGGCCGGTCTGTCGGAGCGCGAATTTTCGCAGCACCTCGCCAAGGAATTGGAGGCGGTCATCGAGCGTGAGGGGGCCGACACCATCGCCGCCTTCTTCGCCGAACCCGTGATGGGCGCGGGAGGCCTGATTGCGCCTCCCGAGGGGTACTTCGAGGCCATCGTACCGATCCTGCGTCGTCACGACATTCTGCTCGTGATGGACGAGGTGGTCTCGGGCTTCGGCCGGCTCGGCACCTACTGGGGCAGTCAGAAGTTCAAGGTCGAGCCGGATCTCATCACGGCCGCCAAGGGCGTGACCAGCGGGTACTTCCCGATGTCGGTGTGCTTCGTGGCGCCGAAGATCTGGCAGGTGATCGAGGCCGAGTCCGGCAAGGCCGGCCTGTTCGGGCACGGATATACGTACTCCGCACATCCGGTTGGGGCGGCCGCGGCGCTGGCGACGCTGAAGGTGCTCGACGAAGAGCGAGTCGTCGCCCATGTCGCCGAGCTTGCTCCTTACCTGCACAGTCAGATGCGCACGGCCGTGGGCGATCATCCCCTCGTGGGTGAGATCCGCGGGGCGGGCTTCATGTTGGGTATCGAGCTCGTGCAGGATCGGGCCACCAAGAAGCCCTTCCCCAAGGAGATGTTGGTCGGGCGCCGCCTGTTGAAGAACCTGTTCTCCCGGGGACTGATCTCACGGGCACTCGGCGACACGCTGGTATTCGCGCCACCCCTGGTGATTCAGAAGGCCGAGATCGACGAGTTGGTGTCGAAGTTCAAGGCCGGACTCGAGTTCATCGCGCGAGAGCTGCAGTGAGCGAAACTCACACCGGGGCGCGGGCATTGCTGGATGCGGCGCACATGTTGGGTGTGCGCGTTTGCTTTGCCAACCCTGGCACGACCGAGCTGGCGCTGGTGCGGGCATTGGACGAGGTGCCCGCCATCCGTCCGATACTGGGAATGTTCGAGGGTGTCTGCACGGGCGCGGCCGACGGCTATGCCCGCGTGGCGGGCCTGCCTGCCCTCACATTGCTGCACCTGGGACCGGGTTTAGCCAACGGGCTGGCGAATCTGCACAACGCGCGCCGCGCTCACTCCCCGATCATCAACATCGTCGGGGATCATGCAACGTGGCATCTCCGGTTCGATGCGCCGCTCACTTCCGACATCGAGTCGCTTGCCGGACCGATGTCCTCGCGCGTCATCCGGCTGGACTCGAGCACCCACATCGCACCGTTCATGCGTGAGGCGGTGGCCCACTCGCTGGGGCCACCCGGCGGTGTCGTGACGTTGATTGCTCCGAGCGACCTCATGGAGTTGCCGGTCGTCGCAACGGAGCAGGAAAGCCTTGGTGTGCAGCCGTCAGCTCACCCGCGCCCGTCACGCGCGGCGGAGCCGAGTGCGGGTGCGGCCAGAGTACGACACCCCGTCTCCAAAGATCGAGTCGAGGCGGCCGCCAAGGGGCTGCGGGCAGAAGACCCCGCCATCCTGCTGCTGGGATCCGATGCGCTCGGTGAGCGCGGGCAGCGGGCCGCCGCGGAAATCGCCCGCTCGACAGGGGCCCGGCTCCTCATGGAGTCTTATCCGGCGATCGTTGAGTTGGGGGGCGATCTACCCCGCCTCGAGCGCCTGGCCTACTTTCCGGACGATGTCCTCGAGCAACTCGGGCATAGCCGGGTCGTGTTGGCCGGAACGCGGGCGCCGGTGAGCTACTTCGGGTACCCGGGGCAGCCGAGTGAGCTCGTTCAACACGAGCGCCTGGTGCAGCTATCGGCCGTGGGGGAGAACAGTGTTCTTGCGCTCGAGCAACTCGCGGCACTCGTGCGCGGGTCGAGTCAGCACACCGGAGTGGAGTCGGCGCCGAGCTTCCAGGATGCGCAGACCTCCAGTTTGACGCCCGCGGCAATTGCGGAAGCGCTCGTGCAACAACTGCCGGAAGGGGCGATCGTCTCGCTGGAAGGCTCGACCGCGGGAGGCCCGTT
>Ga0268266_10005033_pt1 | contig 12478 bp, 11 predicted proteins | sample KBSS13metaG_FD_190356 | JGI IMG/M metagenome (GOLD analysis project Ga0268266, IMG submission 190356) | Switchgrass rhizosphere microbial communities from Kellogg Biological Station, Michigan, USA - KBS S1-3 metaG (SPAdes) (version 2) | ecosystem: Host-associated > Plants > Roots > Rhizosphere...
CACTGGCCGGCGAAGATCACCAGGAAGACCACGAGGTTGCTGCTGGTGCTGACCCGGCCGGCATAGGCGGGCGGGAACGACGACACCATCACCGGCATGTACTGGATCGGACAGGCGCCGAGGAAACCGAACAGCATCCATGGGATCAGCGGATTGCTCGGCGGCAGGAAGGCGAGCCAGCCGCAGACCAGCGCGAACAGCAGGCTGGTGATGCCGGCGCAGGTGAAATCGCTGATGCCGATGCGCCGGCACAAGCCCGAGATGAGGCCGCTCGCGCCGAAGCCCAGCGCCGTGGCGGCAGTCGCATAGAGCTGGATGTCGGCGCGCTGGCCGGGATCGGCGATGCCTCCGGCGTCGCGCAGCCACGGCCCGATCCACAGGCTGATGCAGCCGATGAAGGCAAGCTGTTGGACGGCGAGCAGTGGCTGGATGCGCCAATAGAATCCGTCGGTCAGCACGGCGCCGGTCACGCGAAACTGCTCGCGCAGGCTGCCTGAGTGGGCGGGCGCCGGCCTTTCGGGCACGACGGCAAGGATCAGCGCGGCCGTGGCGAGGCAGATGCCGGACAGCCAGAAGAACAGGCCTTGCCAGCTCATCATCGACAGCGACCACTGGACCGGCCAGGTCGCCGCCATCGATCCCGCGCCGCCGGCCATCATGTGGAAGCCGGTGACCAGCCCCCATTGCCGCGGCGGATACCACAGGGTGAAGATCTTGATCGCCGCCATCAGCCCTCCGGCGAAGCCGATGCCGATCAGCACCCGCGCTACCACGAGTTCGGCCAGCGAGGTGCAGAACCCGAACAGCGCCGACCCGAGAGCGGCGACGGTGAGCAGTACGATCTGCACCTTGCGCGGTCCGTAGCGGTCGAGCGCCACGCCCTGCAGCGGCTGGATGAGGGCGAAGAACAGGAAGAAGGCCGAGGTCAGCAAGCCGAGGTCGGCGGCGGTGATGCCGATGTCGCGCTCAAGATACGGGAAGATGACCGCGTTGACGCCGCGGAAGATGTAGGAAAGGAAATAGGCGAAAGCGAACGGCAGGAAGACCTGCAGCAGCAGCTTCAAGTGCGTCGGGGCGTTTCCGGTCATGTCTCTTTTGGCGCGATTGCGCGGCCGGCAACATATTCTACAGCCCGACAGGGGTCAAAGCGTCGCTCATTTCGCTGGGAGCGCGGCTCTCCAGCGGAATGACACCATTCCCGCGCTCCGCGCAGGACGGAGCCTCAGGACGCCTTGCAGTCGAGCGTGATCTTGCGCGGGGTGATGGTCGGCAGCGGCGGCTCGGGGTTCGGCATCGGCCGCGGCCACGACTTGTCGGCGAGGTGCTTCTCGATCAGCGGGATCAGCGCGTTGAAGGTGATCCAGCCGCGCATGCGCGTGCCGGCATAGCTGGTGTGGACCGCGTCGAGAAAGAGGTCGGGATCGAACGGCAGTTGCCCGGCGATGTCGACGAAGGTGAGGCCGTGGGTCTTCGCGTACTTGGCGAACAGGCGGTTCTCGAATTTTGCGAGCCGCTCGAGGTCGCGATAGCGGTAGGGATAGTTCGAGACGTTGAGCTGCTCGAGGATGTAGCGATGGCGGATCGGATCGAGCACCAGCCCGTCCTTCACCATCCAGGCGAAGGAACTCAGCGCGAAATCGCTGCCGATCGTGGCGAGATCGGCGCGGATCGAATCGAGGTCGCGCTGGATGACGTTCAGGCTGACCGGCAGGTTGGGATAGGCGAGGTCGGGATTCTGCTCGTCGAGTGCGGCCGGCCAGACCACCTTGTAGTCGGGTTTGGGCCATTCCTTACCGTCCATGTCGGATGCGGCGAAGCCGATCGCGGCCTGTACGCGACCGAGCAGGGCCGACCATCGCGACGCCGCACGCAGCCAATCCGGCGAGACGCTGGCGCCGCTGCCGGGCGGCCGCTGGGCCTTGCCCTCCGGCACCTTCTCGACGATCGACTCGGGGCGGAACTGGTTGCCGCCCTCGTAGTAGACGACGAGGTCGGGATGAAGCGGCAGCACCTCGGTCTTCACGATCGCGGCGAGATCAGTCGAGACGTTGCTCTCGCGCGCCGAGTTCAGCACCTCGAAATGCACGTCGAGCTTCTGCGCCTTGGCCCAGAGGTTCAGCCAGTAGCCGACGAATTCCGGATAGGAGTACGGCACGAAGTGACCCTCGATCACCGTCGAGGAGCCGACGAAGACGATGCGGATCGTCCGCGGGCCGCGCGGCACTTCGATCGGCGGGCCGCGCCAGCCCATCTGGTTGGTCACCAGACGGTCGGGGAAGGTGCTGTTCGGCGGGAAGCGGTAGGGCGGCGTCGGCTGTCCGTCCGGCGGGTCGTAGAGATAGAGCTGGCCGGGCGCGAGCTTGAGGAAGCGGTGCTTGCAGGGATCGCCGGCGAACACGCTGTTCCACGCCTTGAAAGCATCGAACGGCTGGAACTCGTTGTTCACCGGATGTTGCTTCATCTCGTCGAATATCTTCTGCCATTCCGCCGGCGGCGTGCCGCGGTTGGGGAGCGGCGGCGGATCCTTCTCGAACCAGGCGGGATCGACGCCCGGAGCGAGCGGGATGCTCTCGAGCTGGCCCGGCTTGACGCTGGCGGTGCCGACCGGATCGGGCAGCGGGAAGGCGAACAGCGGCTGCCCGTTGAGGATGCGGACGACCCCTTCGGCGAAGGCGAAGCTGATCACCAGCGACACGACGATCAGCAGCGTATCCGCCAGCGGCGACGAGCGGCGTTTTCCAGGAGCGGTGGCCATGCGGCCGGCCTTATAGCCGACGCGATTGCGCCCGCAAAGAAAGCAGCCCATATCGTCGGACATGACACGCGCGGTCACCACCACGGCCGATGCCTTCGTCGAGCAGGTCAGACGTCTGCCGGCGCGGCCCGCCGGCACGCGGGGCCGGCTACTGTTCGCGATGGATGCGACGGCGAGCCGCGAGCCGACCTGGGACCATGCCTGCAGCATCCAGGGCGAGATGTTCGTCGCTGCCGACGCGTTGGGCGGGCTCGATGTCCGGCTCGGCTTCTATCGCGGCTTCGATGAATTCAAGGTCAGCCGCTGGACGTCCGACGGCCGCGAGCTGGCGCGGTTGATGGGCGCGGTGCGCTGCCTGGCCGGCCGCACCCAGATCGGGCGGCTGCTGCGCTATGCCGGCGAGCAACGGCGCGAAAGCCGCGTCGATGCGCTGGTCTTCGTCGGCGACTGCTGCGAGGAGGACGTCGATCAGGTCGGCCACGAGGCGGGCCAGCTCGGGCTGCTCGGCCTGCCGGTCTTCGTGTTCCAGGAAGGCGACGACCGCACCGCCTCGCGCCTGTTCCCGCAGATCGCCAAATTGACGCGGGGCGCCCATTGCAAGTTCGACCGCAACAGCCCCGACGAGCTGAAGCGCCTGCTCGGCGCCGTCGCCGCCTACGCCGCCGGCGGCCGCGACGCGCTGCTGAGGTACGGGCGCGAGAAGGGCGGCGCGGCAGCCCGGCTGACGCACCAGATCAGATGATCATAGGAGCGCGCCACTCCAGTGGCGCTCATGATCATGGTCTTGCTGGGACCGCGGGTCTCCAGACCCGCTCGGAAATCATGAGCGGGTCTGGAGACCCGCGGTCCGATGATCATGAGCGCCACGGAGTGACGCGCCCCCAGCCATGATCACGCGCCGAGCAGCTTCGCGGTCCAGCGGCCAGGTAGCACGCCGCCCAGCCATACGGCGGCCTTGGTGCCGATCGGAAACGCGATCCGCGCCCGATTGCGCGCGAGGCCGTCGCGGATGATCGTGGAAGCGCGCGCGGCGGACATCAGGAAGGGCATCGGGAAGGGTGCGCTGGCGGTCAGGCGGCTGACCACGAAGCCGGGACAGATCACGCTGACGCCGACTCCGCTCTTGCGGAGCACATAGCGCAGGCTTTCGCCCCACACCCGGATGGCCGCCTTGCTGGCGTTGTAGGACGCCGAATAAGGCAGGCCGATGAAGCCGGCCAGCGACGACACCACGGCGATCTGGCCGCGTCCGCGCGCCATCATGCGGCCGACCAGGGGCTCGACGGTGTTGAACACGCCGTCGACATTGACCGCGAATGTCTTGCGGATGACCGAAAAGTCGTCGATCGAGGAATTGTCCTTGTCGATCGAAACGCCGGCATTGGCGATCAGCAGGTCGACCGGGTGGGCGTCGTCGAAGCGCACCAGCCAGGCGGCCATCGCCTCCTTTTCCACAACGTCGATCTGTCCGGCATCGACCGTCGCGCCTTTCGCCCGGCAGGCCTCGGCGACGGCTTGCAGGCGCGCTGCATCGCGGCCGCTCAGCGCGAGGGCGATTCCGGGGGCGGCATAGTCGAGGGCCAGCGCCTCGCCGATGCCGCTCGAAGCGCCGGTGATGACGATGCTCGCGAAAGTTTTTGTCATGGGATAATACTACCGCCTCGACGTAGCGCTGCCAGTGGAGTGGATCGGATTGATTGCCAGCATGACGGGGTATGCCCGGGCGCAGGGAGCGGATGAACGCCGGCGCTGGGTTTGGGAGGCGCGCAGCGTCAATGGACGCAATCTCGAGGTCCGCTGCCGGGTGCCGCAGGGTTTCGAGCGCCTGGAGAATCCGGCCCGGACGGCAGCCGGCGCCAGGCTGAAGCGCGGCAATGTCGCGCTCTCGCTCACGATCAACAGCGAACGCCAGTCCAAGCCGCTGCGCATCAACCGCGCGCTGCTGGCCGAGCTCGGCCTGTTGGTCGAGGAAGTGCGCAAGAGCACCGGCGCCGCAGCGCCTGCGGCCGACGGGCTGCTCCGCGTACGCGGTGTCATCGAGGAAGAGGACGAGCGCGAGGAGAGCGAGGAGGCCGTGGCCGCCCTCGACAAGGCGTTGACGCACTCCCTCGAAGAGGTGCTGCGCGGGCTGGCCGCGTCGCGGGCCGGCGAGGGCAAGGCGCTGGCCGGGGTGATCTCCGGCCATGTCGACGAGATCGAGGGGCTCTGCCGGCGGGCCGCGGAGCGTGCCGTGGCGCAGATCGGTGTCGTGCGTTCGAAGTTCGAGAGCCAGCTCGCAGATCTCCTCGAGCGCGCGCCGCCCTTGTCGGAGGAGCGCTTCGCCCAGGAAGTGGCGCTGCTGGTGGGCAAGGCCGACGTGCGCGAGGAGCTCGACCGGCTGACCGCCCACATCGCCCAGGCGCGCGGCCTGTTGAAGGAAGCGCGGCCGGACAATCCGGTCGGCCGCAAGTACGATTTCCTCTGCCAGGAATTCAACCGCGAAGCCAACACGCTGTGCTCCAAGTCGGCCGACATCGAGCTGACGCGCATCGGCATCGACCTGAAGGGCGCCATCGAACGCATGCGGGAGCAGGTCCAGAATGTCGAATGAGGCGGAGGTGTCGGCGATCCACCGACGCGGCCTGATGCTGGTCCTGTCGTCGCCGTCCGGCGCGGGCAAGACGACCCTGTCGCGGCAACTGCTCGACAACGACAAGCAGATCCAGCTCAGCGTCTCGTGCACCACGCGCGCCCGCCGGCCGGGCGAGAAGGACGGCGTCGATTATCGCTTCATCGATGCCGCAGGTTTCCGCGACATGATCGATCGCGGCGACTTCCTGGAACATGCCAGGGTCTTCGACCACTACTACGGCACGCCGCGCGCGCCGGTCGTGGCGGCGCTGGAGAGCGGCCGGGACGTGCTGTTCGACATCGACTGGCAGGGCACGCAGCAACTCCAGGAGCAGGGGCGCGACGACCTGGTCACGGTCTTCATCCTGCCGCCGTCGACGCGTGACCTCGAGCGCCGGCTGATCACGCGCGCCCAGGACTCTCCGGACATCGTCGCCAGACGCATGGCCAAGGCGGCGGACGAGATGAGCCACTACGCCGAGTACGACTACGTGATCGTGAACCGGGACATCGCCACCAGCCTGACCGAGCTGAAGTCGATCCTGACCGCGGAGCGTCTGAAACGCGAGCGCCAGCTCGGCCTGTCAGCCTTCGTGAAGGCGTTGCGCGAGGGGCGCTGAAGCCGGCTGGCCGATGCCGGCGTTGTCGCTACCGGTCTGGCCCTGCGAGCGCAGCACGAGCTGCGAGGGCGTGTAGGGCCGGCCCGAGAATTCCGCGATCAGCCTGTCGCTGGCCGTCTCGATCGTGTCCTCGAGCCGGCGCATGAAGGTCTGATTGTCGAGGCCGGTCTCGATCGGCGGCAGGAACTCGATGGCGGCGCGGCCGGCCTTCTTGCGCCAGTCGCGGCGGTTCCACAGCAGGCCGACGGACGTCGCCACCGGGGTCACCGGCAGGCCGAGGTCGCGCGACAGATAGTAGATGCCCGAACGATAGCGCTCGCGCTCGCCCGGCGCCATCAGGTTGCCTTCGGGATAGATCGCGATGTGGCGGCCGCTGTCGTAGGCGCGCTTGGCGAACTGGGCGAGGTTCTCGCGCTCCTTGCCGCCGCCGCAGGTGTCGACCCGGATCATCTGCAGGCGGTAGAGGATCGTGCCGATCACGGGAATGCGAAACAGCTCCTGCATAGCGACGAAGGCGATGCCGGGGATCAGGGCCGCGAGCAGGACGCCGTCGACCTCGGCGTGATGCTTGTTGGCGAGCAGCACCGGGCCTTTCTTCGGCAGGAACTCGCGCCCGCGGATCTCGACCTTCATGCCGCCGACCCAGCGCATGCCCCAGACGACGGCCTGGGCCCAGCGGTGCAGCAGGGCACGCAGCAGCACCGGTGTGGGAACCGGCACCATCACGATGCCGATCAACGCCGCCAGCACGGTGAGGGCGTAGAAATAGACATTGAAGGCGAAGGAGCGGATCATGGCTCGAATATATGTGAGCGCTCACTCATTTGTCAAGACCCCCGCCAGGCGCACGAAATCGGCGACAGTCAGCTCTTCGGCCCGGGCAGTCGGCGACAGCCCGAGGCCTTCGAGAGTCGAGATCGGATCGCTGAACAGCCCGGACAGCGATCCGCGCAGCATCTTGCGGCGCTGACCGAACGCGGCGGCGGTGACCCGTTCGAGCGGCGCGAGGTCGGCCAGGCGATCGCCGGCGGGCCGGGGTGTCAGATGCGCGACGGAAGACGTGACCTTGGGCGGCGGCACGAAGGCGGAGGGCGCCACGTCGAACAGCCGCCGCACCTCGCAGACATGCTGGGCCAGCACCGACAGGCGGCCATAGTCCTTGGTGCGCGGCAGGGCGACGAGACGGTCGACGACTTCCTTCTGGAACATCAGCACCATGCCGGCGAGCGTATCGGCCGACTGCAGCCAGCGCACCAGCAAGGCCGTGGAAATGTTGTAGGGCAGGTTGGCGACGATACGGCGCGGGGCAGGGCCGAGGCTGGCTGGATCGATCCCGAGGGCGTCGGCCTCGATCACCTCGAGCCGGCCCGGTGCGGCGGCCTGCAGCTCGGCCAGGGCGCCCAGGGCGCGCGGGTCGACCTCGATGGCGACCACCCGTGCGGCGCCTTCGAGCAGCAGCGCGCGGGTCAGCCCGCCGGGGCCGGGACCGATCTCGATGGTCGTGCCCTGGTCGAGCGGCGCCGCTGCGCGCGCGATGCGGCGCGTCAGGTTGAGGTCGAGAAGGAAGTGCTGGCCGAAGCGCTTGCGCGCATCCAGCGCGTGCCGGGCAATGGTCTCGCGCAGCGGCGGCAGCGCCGCCACGCCGTCCATCCTCAGCTCCCGCGGCGGCGGGCCATGTCGTCGGCCATGGCGAGGGCGGCGATCAGGCTGGCGGGATCGGCACGGCCGGTGCCGGCGATGTCGAGCGCGGTGCCGTGATCCGGCGAAGTACGTACGAAGGGCAGGCCGAGCGTGACGTTGACGCCGCCGGAGAAGTCGATGGTCTTGATCGGGATCAGCGCCTGGTCGTGATACATGCAGAGCGCCGCGTCATAGGTCGCGCGCGCGGCAGGGTGGAATAGGGTGTCGGCCGGCGCAGGGCCGCGCACCTCGATGCCTTCGGCACGCAGCGTCTCGATCGCTGGCAGGATCACGCGGGTTTCCTCGTCGCCCATTGCGCCTTGCTCGCCGGCATGCGGGTTGAGCGCAGCGACTGTGAGCCGCGGCCGCGCAATGCCGAACAGGGACTTGAGGCCGGCGGCGGCAATGCGGCCGGCCCGCACGATGACGGCAGGCTGAAGCGCCTGCACCGCGTCGGCGAGCGACAGATGGATTGTGACGGGCACGACGCGCAGGGCAGGGCAGGCGAGCATCATCGCGACATCGGTGCCGCCGGCCAGCTCGGCCAGGAACTCGGTGTGGCCGGGGTGCCTGAAGCCCGCATCCTGCAGCGTCTTCTTCTGGATCGGATTGGTGGCGAAGCCGGCAATCGTGCCCGCCTGCGCCATCTGCACGGCGCGCTCGATCGCAGCCAGCGTCGCCGGAGCGTTGGCGGGATCCGGATGGCCCGGTCGGGCGGGCACCTCGAGCTTCACGGAGAGCACGGGCAGCGCCGTCGGGAATGCCTCGGCGGCCTCATGAGGGGCGGTGATCTCCTGCACCGGCACGGCGAGGCCGAGCTTGCCGGCGAGGGCCAGGAGCCGCTCGGGATCGTCGATCGCAAAGAACGGCCGGGTCGTATCTCGCGCCAACCAGGCCTTGAGGCTGAGTTCGCCGCCGACGCCGGCCGGCTCGCCCATCGTGACGGCGAGCGGCAGCGCTGCGGTCATGGCCGCTTGATGTCGATGGTCGCGACGCGACGCATGTCGCGCATGTACCGCCGGCTCGCGGCTTCCAGCTTCTGCAGCAGGATCTGCTGGGAGATGGCATCGCGGGTCGGCATGCCGCCGGCACCCTCCTTGCTGCACACGGAGACGACCTGCAGGCCTTCGGCGACACGGAAGGGCCCGGCGACCCCGCCTACCGGGAGTTTCGGGATCTCCTGGTACATCTGGGGGTTCGCAGCGAGGTCGCCGGCGCGGACGCCCGAGAGATCGCCCGAGGTGGCACCCTTGAGTTGCCGCGCCTGCGTGTGCAGATCGGAGCATTGGCGAACGCCGCTCATCGCCTTTTGCGCCTCGGCCGTGGCGCGGGCCACCTCATCTGCCGAGGCATTGACCGGTAGGGCGAGGGTGAGCTGCACGAGGTTCAGGCGTACGTCATCCGGCCGCGCGGTGGCAAAGGGGCGCCGGTCGACGACATAAAGGATGTGGTAGCCGGCGGGCGTGCGGATCGGCTCCGATGCCTGGCGCAGCGGCGCCCTCTCGATCACCGCGTCGAGTGCGGAGTCGAGCGAGCCGGGCAGGACCCAGCCCAGATCGCCGCCGTTCTGCGCCGTCGCACCCTGCGAGAATTGTTGCGCCAGAGCACCGAAGGACGCACCGCGCCGAAGCTGCTCGAGCACCCGGTCGGCGCTGCGCTTGGCTTCGTCGGACTGCTCGACCTTGTCGATCGGGATGAATATCTCCGCCACGCGCGATTCGGTCTTGCCGACATTGGTCCGGATGCGCGACAGCGCGTCGTCGATCTCGCCTTCGGAGACCTCGACCTGGGGACGAACGCGACGGCGCACGATCTTGGCCCAGGCGATGCCGGCTTCGATCTGCGCCGCGGCGATCTCGTAGGGGACGCCGATGCTCTGCAGATACTGCCTGAACTGTCCGCGCTGCATGCCGGCGGAACGCTCGATCTCGGCGACTCGCTGGTTCACCTCCGCTTCGGTGGGACGCACGCCGAGGCCCTTGGAGTTCTGGACCTGCAGGCGCTCGTCGATCATCTGGCGCAGAAGCTGCGCGGAGAGACGCTGCTGGAGATCGGGCGTCTCCTGCATGCCGGCGCTGCGGATGGCGAAGGTGATCCGCTGCTTCAGCTCGAAGTCGGTGATCGCCTCGTCGTTGACGCGGGCCACCACGCGAAGCGCTTGCGCCGAGACAAGGCCGGGCGCGAGGACGAGGATGACGGCGAGGAAGGCGCGAATGAACAGCGCTGACATTGAACCGTATGTTTGCACTTGAGGGGACTGCATTATATGCCGCGCGGCAGTCGCCGCAACGATGCGCTCCAGGGAGGCGCGCCGCGGCGTCCGATCTTGACGCGTTCCGGCCGGTAGTTTAGCCGGTTAGCCATATTGGGAGGGGTCAGCTTTCGTGCCAGACGGCCATCGCCCGAACAGGAGGGCCAGCTTGTGGGAGATGGTCGCTTCGGGTGTCGGCTACCATCTGGACAATTTTGGACGCTGGCTGATCGGCTCCTCGCCCAGGATCGGTAGCGCCTATGCCGCGCTTCTGGCACCTGCCGAGCCGCAACCGCGCACGCAACCGAGCTGGCGTTTTGCACAGGAATATTACGAGCAGAGGCGCTGGCTTGCCTGCCGGCGCGGAGCGTTGTGGGAAGCGGCGGCGCGGCAAGCGATCACGATGCCGATCACGTTGCGATGGTATTATGGCACCATTGTGGACGTGATGCTGGGCAACGACAACAGCCTGTGCCTGTACGTCTGCGGCTCGTTCGAGCCGAACGAATTCGCATTGCTCGACAGGATCCTCCGGCCCGGCATGGTGTTCATCGATGTCGGGGCGAACGACGGCTACTACACGCTGTTCGCCGCGCGGCGGATCGGCGCGGGCGGACGCGTGATCGCCGTCGAGCCGAGCACGCGCGAGCGGATCAATCTGAAGCGCAATATCGCACGCAACGGGCTCGCCAACGTCACGGTGATACCGGCGGCACTCGGCGCGGCGTGCGGCACGGCCGACCTCCAGCTCGCGCAAGGTGTCCATTCCGGTCACAACACGCTCGGCCGTTTCGCCAATGACGGCGTGAAAGCCGAGAGCGTCGAGCGCGTGACGATACGCACGCTCGACGAGGTGGCGAACGAAATCGGCCTCGATCGCATCGACTTCATGAAGATCGATGTCGAAGGCGCGGAAGCCGCGGTGATCGACGGCGCGCGCCGGATGATCGAGGCGGCACGGCCTCTCATCCTGCTGGAAATCAGCGACAAGGCGCTGCGCGCCCAGGGCAGCGACGCCCGGGCGCTGATCGATGACCTGCGTCGCGATTTGGGGTACGAGATCGGCGTCTTCTCGGCCGAATCGGGACGGATCGAGCTTCTCGACGAGGGCCGCGATCTCACGTCGAACGTCCTGGCGATCCCACGCGACCGGGTGTCGGAAATCACGGGACGGTAAGGACCTTTGGCCAACGCAATCGAGCCCGCTGCGGCGCGGCTGCTTCGATGGGCGGTCGAGCAGGCGCTGCCGGTCTGGGCCCGGGCGGGCTTCGACGAGGAGCACGAACGGTTCGAGGAGCGCCTCACCCTGGAAGGCGCGCGGCTTCCCGACGTTCCGATCCGCGTGATGGTGCAGGCGCGGCAGATCCACTGCTATGCCCTTGCTGCCCGGAAAGGCTGGCATCGCGATGCCGAAAGCCTCGTGCGACGGGCCTATGCCGCCATGGTGCGCGACTACCGTCGGCGCGATAGTGCGCCAGGCTGGCTCTTCTCGATCGGCCGCAACGGACGGCCGGTAGGCATGCAGCGTGATCTTTATGCCCACGCTTTCGTCCTGCTGGCGATCGGCTCCTACGTCGGAGCTACCGGCGATCGTGGGGCACTCGCTTTGGCCGACGAGACGCTCGCTTGGCTCGACCGCGACATGCGGGCGGCGCACGGCGGCTACGTCGATGCGATTCCGCCGATCGACGCGATGCGTCGGCAGAATCCCCATATGCACCTGTTCGAGGCGCTGCTGAACCTCTGGATGCATGCACGTGAGGCGAGATATCTCGAGCGTGCGGGCGATATGTTCGAGCTCTTCGCGAAACGCTTCTTCCAGGCCGATCCGGGCGTGCTGATCGAATATCTCGACGACCGCCTGGTACCGGCATCCGGCGTCGCCGGCCGCATCGTCGAGCCCGGCCACCACTTCGAATGGATCTGGCTCCTGCGCCGGTACGAGCGCGAAAGCGGGACGGCCGTGAGCCGCCATGTCGATGCGCTCTACGACCATGCCGACCGCTACGGCAGCGATCGCGCCGGCCTGATCGTCGACGAACTCCTGGCCGACGGCTCTGTGAAGACGGCGTCGCATCGCCTGTGGCCGATGACGGAAGCGATCCGGGCGCATCAGGTCGAAGCCCGCCTGGGTCGGCCCGGCGCGGCGGCGAAGGCGACGGCTCTCGCCGATCTGACGTTCGAACGGTTCCTGTCGGGCGCGGCCGCCGGCGGGTGGATCGACCGGCTCGATGCCGCGGGGGCGCCCGCGACCGATTTCATGCCGGCGAGTTCGCTCTATCATCTGCTCGGCGCAATCGACGAGTTGACCCAATGACGAAGTACCTGGGGCCTATCGCCGTGCTGGGCGGGACTGGCCTGATCGGGCGCCACGTCCTCGAGGCATTGTGGCGCGTGGGGGCGGGGCCGATCGTCGCGACGTATCATCGCCGGCCGCCGTTCGATGCCCCGGATGTGCTGTGGCGCCAAGCCGATCTTGCCACCCCGGAAGGCGCGCGCGAGGCCCTGAAGGGTGCACGCCTGGCGGTGATCTGCGCCGGCCGCCTTTCTACGGCGGCGGAG
>Ga0268266_10005034_pt1 | contig 12475 bp, 8 predicted proteins | sample KBSS13metaG_FD_190356 | JGI IMG/M metagenome (GOLD analysis project Ga0268266, IMG submission 190356) | Switchgrass rhizosphere microbial communities from Kellogg Biological Station, Michigan, USA - KBS S1-3 metaG (SPAdes) (version 2) | ecosystem: Host-associated > Plants > Roots > Rhizosphere >...
AGATGGAGGGGCGGGGGGCCCGGCTCCAGGGTCTCCTTGAGGAAGGTCAGGAGCGCGGCCTCCTTCGGGTCGGATGAGGTGAAGCTGCGGGCTTTGGAGACCTCGTCGAGGCCAAGCCCGGCCCGCCGCGCCGACTTCGCGTGCTGGGCGATGCTGTAGTTGTCCTCGCGGTACTCGGCGACTGCCAGGGCTACCCGCTCACGGGTCGCCTGGGGGAGGACCCCGCCGCGCAGCTCGGACCGCATCCGGGTGTAGGCGCGCAGCACCGCAGGGGCTCCGGCGAGCACGCCGACGAACTTCGTCACCGCGCCGCCGGCGGCCTGGATGCTCTTGATGAGAGGTGCGCTCTCGTCAGGCGCCGTTAGCTCGTCGTGGATTTGGAATCTGCTTACTGCCGTTTTAACCGTCACGTGGCTTCTCGCTTCTGGCTCTGTCTTCGGGGCGGCACTTCGCTTTACAGAGCCCTTACGTGGCCTTTACTTTACTTTTAGCCGCTTACTTACTTGACGTAAGTTATACCTGGTTCCAAGGACGCTTTCAAGCCGCTTCGGAACAGTTTTCTCTACCCGTATTACGTCTTTCGGCACCCATCCGGTTCATTCGCCTATCGTTGCGGCCTTCCCCAGCAAGGAGGCAGCAGGCATGGCAGAGCAACCCCGCAGCGCCGCCGACGTGATCGAGCTCGTCAAAGAGCACGACGTCCGCTTCATCCGCCTCTGGTTCACCGACGTGCTCGGCCAGCTGAAGAGCTTCTCGGTCAACGCCTCCGAGCTTGAGGACGCCTTCGAAGGCGGGATGGGCTTCGACGGCTCCTCTATCACCGGCTTCAACCCGATCGAGGAGTCCGACATGCTGGCGGTGCCGGACCCGTCGACCTTCGCGCTGATCCCCTGGCGCCCGGAGGAGGACGCGGTGGCGCGGATGTTCTGCGACGTCCAGGTCCCCGGCGGCGGCCCCTACGAGGGGGACCCGCGCTGGATCATGCGGCGGGCGCTGAAACGGGCCGAGGAGCTCGGCTTCGACGCCTACAACATCGGCCCCGAGCTGGAGTTCTTCTACTTCCGCTCGGCCAAACCCGAGGGCGGGGCCCCCGAGCCCCTCGACGAGGGCGGCTACTTCGACCTGACCACGCTCGACGCCGGCTCGGACCTGCGGCGGGAGACGGTGCTGGCGCTGGAGAAGATGGGGATCCACGTCGAGTACACCCACCACGAGGTCGGCCCCTCCCAGCACGAGGTCGACATGCGCTACAAGAACGCGCTCGAGATGGCCGACGACTGCATGACGTACCGGATCGTCGTCAAGGAGTACGCGATGAAGTACGGCTACCACGCGACCTTCATGCCGAAGCCGCTGTTCGGCGAGAACGGCTCCGGGATGCACGTCCACCAGTCGCTCAGCCGGGACGGCAAGAACGCCTTCTACGACGAGGACGACCCCTATTACCTCTCGCCGGTGGCGAAGTCGTTCATCGCCGGCCAGCTCAAGCACGCGCGCGAGATCTCGCCGCTCTTCGCCCAGTGGGTCAACTCCTACAAGCGCCTCGTCCCCGGTTACGAGGCGCCCGTCTACCTCGCCTGGTCGCGCCGCAACCGCTCGGCGCTGATCCGGGTGCCGCTCTACCACCCCGGCAAGGAGTCGGCGACCCGGGCCGAGCTGCGCTGCCCCGACCCCGCCGCCAACCCCTACCTCTGCTTCGCGGCGATGCTGCAGGCGGGGCTGGAAGGGGTCGAGAAGGGCTACGAGCTGCCGGAGCCGATGGAGCAGAACCTCTACCACCTCTCCCAGGAGGAGCTGGCGCACCAGGGGATCGAGCAGCTGCCGGCGACGCTGGGCGAGGCGATCGAGGTCGCCGCCGAGTCGGAGCTGGTCCTGCGCACCCTTGGCGAGCACACCTTCCGGCGCTTCGTCGAGATCAAGCGCCAGGAATGGGACGACTACCGCGTCCAGGTCACCCCCTACGAGATCGAGAACTTCCTACCGATCCTCTAGCTGCCGCCGCAGGGCGTCGGCCGCGGTCACCGGCAGCTGGCAGGTGAAGTTCTCGCAGACGTAGGCGGCCGGCTGGCCGTCGACGGTCGTGCGGCCGGCGAGCAGGGGCGGCTGCTCGGATCCCTCGGGGCCGCCGGCGAGGACGGCGTGGAAGAGCGGACGCTCGCGGACGGCCGCGGCGAGCGCCCCCGGGTCGTCGCCGACGAGGGCGACCTCGCGGCTGGGGGAGAGGTGGAAGTCGAGTGCCCGCAGCAGGTGGGCGAAGGCGTCGGGATGGCGGACGGCGGGCTCGGCGAAGAGGGCAAAGATGCCCTCTGCCGCCTCTGCGTAGCGGCGCTCGCCGCTCAGCGCGGCGAGGCGCAGCAGGCCCATCGCCGCCGAGCTGTTGCCGGAGGGGATCGGGTGGTCTCCGACCTCCTTGCGGCGGGCGATCAGCTCTTCGTGGTCGGAGGCGGTCGAGTAGAAGCCGCCGCGCTCGGGGTCGGCGAAGCGCTCGATCGTCGTCTCCGCCAGGTCGCGCGCCGCCTCGAACCAGCGCGCCTCGAAGGTGGACTCGTACAGCGTCAGCAGCGCCTCGAGCAGGAAGGCGTGGTCCTCGAGGTAGGCGTCGAGGTGGGCGCGGCCGTCCTTGTAGGTGCGCAGGAGGTTGCCGTCCTCGTCGCACAGCGAGCCGAGGACGAACTCGGCGCAGGCGCGGGCGGCGTCGAGGTAGTCCTCGCGGCCGAGCACGGCGCCGGCGTCGGCGAAAGCGGCGATCGCCAGCGCGTTCCAGGAGGTGAGGCGCTTGTCGTCGAGGCCGGGGCGAACGCGCTGCGCCCGCGCCTCGAGCAGGGCGCGTCGCGCCTCCGCCAGGCCATTGGGCTCATCCGCCGCCGCGCCGCCGGCGAGGTGGAGCACGTTCGAGCCCTCGAAGTTGCCCTCCTCGCTGACCCCGTAGTACTCCTGAATCGGGTCGGCGCCGTCGCCCAGGACCTCGCGGACCTCCTCCGCGGTCCAGACGTAGAACTTGCCCTCCACGCCCTCGGAGTCGGCGTCGAGCGCCGAGTAGAAGCCGCCCTCGGGGCCGCGCATCTCGGCCAGCATCCAGTCGAGCGTCTCCTCGCAGACGCGGCGGTAGCGCTCGTGGCCGAGCGTCTGCCAGCCGTGCAGGTAGGCGCGCGCCAGCAGGGCGTTGTCGTAGAGCATCTTCTCGAAGTGGGGGACGAGCCAGACGGCGTCGACCGAGTAGCGGGCGAAGCCGCCGCCGAGCTGGTCGTAGATGCCGCCGCCGAGCATCCGGTCGAGGGTCAGCTCGACGATGCCGTCGTCGCCACGCGCCATCAGCAGCTCCAGCGAGGAGGCGGGCGGGAACTTGGGTGCGCTGCCGAAGCCGCCGTTGCGGCGGTCGGCCGCCAGGAGCAGGCGCTCCACGGCTTCGTCGAGGTGGGTCGCCGCGGGCAGGTCGCGCGGCTCGACCTCGCCGATCGCACCGAGCCGGGCGCGGGCGATCGGCGCTTTCTCGCGGATCTCCTCGCGCTGGGTCTCGAAGGCGTGGACCACCGCTTCCATCACCATCCGGAAGCTCGGCATCCCGCGGCTCTCGTCCGGGGGGAAGTAGGTGCCGCCGTAGAACGGCACCCCGTCGGGGTCGAGGAAGACCGTCATCGGCCAGCCGCCGTGGCCGGTGATCGACTGCACCGCCTCCATGTAGATCGCGTCGACGTCGGGGCGCTCCTCGCGGTCGACCTTGACGTTGACGAAGTGCTCGTTCATGTAGGCGGCGGTCTCGGGGTCCTCGAAGGACTCGCGCTCCATCACGTGGCACCAGTGGCAGGCCGAGTAGCCGACCGAGAGCAGGATCGGCCGGTCCTCCTCGCGCGCCCGCTCCCGGGCCTCGGCGCCCCACGGGTACCAGTCGACGGGGTTGTCCCGGTGCTGGAGCAGGTAGGGGCTGGTCTCCTGGGCGAGGCGGTTCGGCATCGCCTCCAACCTACCCGCGGCGAGACAAAACGAGTATTCGATGCCGGTGCTCGCTGAAACTTGGGTCTACACCGCGGTTTGTGGGGGAGAGGGGTCGCCTAAAGGGGTAACCGATTACCTTGACCTTCGTGAAGAACTCGCACCGATCCGGCCAGCCGGACCACGCCCTGGACGCGGTGCTCGCCAAGCTCGCGCCGGAGGACCGGGCGATCGTCCGCGGGGCGCTGGAGCGGGCCGAGAAGACCGAGGCCGAACTGCGGTTCCTCGCCGAGCACGACTCGCTGACCGGGCTCCTCAACCGCCGCCGGTTTCGCGCCGAGCTCGACCAGTATGTCTCCTTCGCCGCCCGCTACGGCGGTCGCGGCGCGGTGATGGCGATCGACATCGACGGCCTCAAGGAGGTCAACGACCGGCTCGGGCACCAGGCCGGCGACCGGATGATCCGGCGGGTGGCCGAGGCCCTGCGCGAGCGGGTGCGGGCGACCGACATCGTCGCCCGCCTCTCCGGGGACGAGTTCGCGGTGCTGATGCCGCAGTCCGACCAGGCCGGTGCCCTGCAGCTCGGCGAGGACCTGCGCGCCCAGGTCGCCGAGGGGATGCCGCTCAACGCCGAGATCGACCACGCCTCGATCAGCGTCGGGATCGCGATGTTCGGCGGCCAGGGGGCTTCCGGCGCCGAGGCGGTCCTCGTCGCCGCCGACCAGGCGATGTACCAGGCGAAGACCGAGGGGCGGAACCGGATCGCGCTCTTCGACGCCGCCCGCATCGAGGGCGAGCCGGAGCGCCGGGCGCAGACGACCAGCGCCCGGATCCGCGACGCGCTGACCCAGAACCGCCTGCGCCTGGCGACGCAGCCGATCCGCGACCTCGCCTCGGGCGGGATCGAGCGCTACGAGCTGCTGCTGCGGATGACCGGCGAAAGCGGCGAGCTGCTGCCGGCCGCTTCGTTCATCGAGGTCGCCGAGCGCTCGGGCATGGTCCAGGAGCTCGACCGCTGGGTCGTCACCCAGGCGCTGGAGCTGATCGTCGAGCGCGAGCGCGCCGGAGCGCCGGTCTCGCTACACATGAACATCTCCGGGGCTTCCGTCACCGACCTCTCGGTGCTCGAATTCATCGAGCGCCGGCTCGACGAAGGCGACGCCGACCCCGCTCGATGCACCTTCGAGATCACCCAGACGGCGCGGGTCGAGGACTACGACACCGCCGCCGGTTTCGCCGACCGGCTGACCGAGTTCGGCTGCGAAGTCGCGATCGACGACTACGGCGCCGGCTTCGGCCCCTTCGCCTACCTGCAGAAGGTCCCCTTCGACGTGATCAAGATCGACGGTACCTTCATCCGCGACCTGCCGCGCAACGACGCCGACCAGCTGACGGTCAAGGCAATCGTCCAGATCGCCCGCGGCCTCGGCAAGCGGACGATCGCCGAGTTCGTCGAGGACGAGGACACGCGGACCATGCTGCAGGAGTACGGCGTCGACATGGCCCAGGGCTATCACCTGGGCAGGCCGGTGGACCTGGCCGATGGCCTGACCGACTGATAGAAGTTTTTTGACTATAGATCCCGGAGTTTGTTACGGATAGCTCTCCTAAGCACCCATCTGCGCTCAGCGCGGAGAAAAGGAGAGACCCAATGAAGCACCTAAAGCTCATCGGCTTGGCGGGGGTAGTCGCGATGGCGGCCATCGGGATCGGCGGTGCCGGAACGGCATCGGCGACCGTGCTCTGCAAAGCGACAGAATCGCCCTGCGGCGAAGCGAACCTGATCAAAAAAGGCGCCGAATTCGTCGCCGACACGGAAGGGCGCACCCTGATCGAGGAAACAAGCGGCCTGATCATCGAGTCATGCACCGGGGGCACGCTGTCCACGACGATCAGCGGCCAGGGTGGGGCGATCGAAACAGTGAACATCGCGACCGTCCCGTCCACCTGGGCGTGGAGCGGCTGCGAAGCCGGCGGGTTGAGCGCGACCGAATCCGGAACCCTCGAACTCCAGCACCTCGCCGGCACCGACCACGGCACACTCACAGGCAAAGGATTCGGGATCAAAATCACGACCCCGGAATGCACCTACGTGTCCGCTTCCGGCAACGAGGTGGGCCGCATCACAGGAGGGGCGTCGCCCAAAATCGACGTCCACTCGGTCCTGGTCAAGAGCAAAGGGTCCTTGATCTGTCCCCAGTACGTCATCTGGGTGGCCAACTACAAAATCACAAAACCGGCCTCCTTCTACGTCGTAGCTTCCTGATCGGCGGGGCGCGGCTACCGGTCGCGTAGCTGCGCCCGCTTGACCTTGCCGCTGCTGGTCTTCGGCAGCTCGCCGGCGAACTCGACGATGCGGGGGAACTTGTAGGGCGCGGTCTCGCGTTTGCAGTGCTCCTGCAGCTCGCGGGCGAGGTCGTCGCTTGCGCCGCCCCCCTGGCCGTCGCGGAGGACGACGATCGCGCGGACTACCGAGCCGCGCTCGGGGTCGGGGGCAGCGACCGCGGCGGCGTCGGCGACCGCGGGGTGGGAGAGGAGGGCGGACTCGACCTCGGTGGGGCCGATCCGGTAGCCGGCCGAGAGGATGATGTCGTCGCCGCGGCCCTCGAACCAGAGGTAGCCGTCGTCGTCCTCGCGAACCAGGTCGCCGGTCCGCCACCACTCGCCCTCGAAGCTCTCGCCGTCGAGGTAGCGCGAGAAGAAGGTGGGGGAGGAGGCGGCGCGCAGCTGAAGTTCGCCCTCCTCGATCCTCGTCTCCATCCCCGGCAGCGGCTTACCCATCGAGCCGATCCGCACCGGCTCGCCGACCAGGTTGGCGGTGACCTGGCCGGTCTCGGTCTGGCCGTAGCCGTCGGCGGGCTCGAGGCCGGTCGCCTCGCGGAAGGCGGCGATCGTCTCCGGGTCTAGCGGCTCGCCCGCGGAGACCATTCGCCGCAGCGCCGGCAGCGGCCGCAGGGCGGTGCGGCGGGCCAGCATCCGGTACTCGGTCGGCGCCTGGCAGAGGACGTTGACGCCGAGCGCCTCGGCGAAGTCGAGCCGCTCGGCCGGGTCGAAGCGGCCGTCGTGGATGACCGCGGCGGCGCCGGTGAGCCAGGGGGCGAGGAAGACGTTGCGGGCCGACTTCGACCAGCCGGTCGCGGTCGTGCACCAGGCGAGGTCGCCCTTGCGCGAGCCGAACCAGTGCTCGGCCTGGACCCGCTGGCCCAGCAGGTAGCGGTAGCCGTGGACGACGCCGCGCGGCTCGCCGGTCGTGCCGGAGGTGAAGACGATCAGCGCCGGGTCCTCGGGGCCCATCTCCTCGACCGCGGCCGGCGTCTCCTGCGGCAGGTCCTCGTCGAGGACGCGGGCGAGGTCGGCCATCGTCATCGCCGGCACCCCGTCGGGCAGCTCGGCCAGCAGCGCCTCCTCGCCGACGCAGAGCTTCGGGTTCGCGGCGGCGACCCGGTGCTCGAGATCGTGCCGGCGCAGCATCGTGTTGCAGGGCAGCGCCACCGCCCCCATCCGCCAGCAGGCGAGCAGGGAAAGGATCCACTCGATCCGGTTGCCGACCAGGGTCATCACCACGTCCCCGCGCCGCACCCCGCGGGCGGCGAAGGCGCCGGAGAGCCCGGCCGACTGAGCGACCAGTTCCCCGAAGTAGTGGTCGCGCCGGTTCCCGCCAGCGTCAATGGAGACGATCCCCAGCCGCGAGGCCGGGGATCGTTCCATCAAGTCCTCGATCAAGTTCACAGACCGAGGATTATTCCTGCCTCCTGGCTACCGAAGTTCGCTGGAGGTCTTCTTCAGCAGCTGCCGGGCGATGATCAGCAGCTGGATCTGCTGGGTCCCCTCGAAGATGTCGAGGATCTTCGAGTCGCGGGCCCACTTCTCCAGCAGCTCGTTCTCGCCGTAGCCGACGCTGCCGCAGAGCTCGACGCAGCCGAGGGTGACGTCGACGCAGGTGCGCCCCGCCTTCGCCTTCGCCATCGAGGCCTGCAGCGAGTTCGGCTTCGAGTTGTCAGCCATCCAGGCGGCCTGGAGGGTGAGCAGCCAGGAGGCCTCGTAGTCGGCCTCCATCTCCAGGAACCGCGCGGCGGCGGCATGCTGGTTGTTGGCCGGGACGTCGTAGTCGATCTTCACGCCCGCCGCTTTGAGCTGCTTGCGGGTCTCTTCGAGCGCCGCGCGGGTGACGCCGACGGCCATCGCGGCGACCAGCGGCCGCGTGTTGTCGAACGTTTCCATCACCCCGGCGAAGCCCTTCTCCTTCACCTCCGGGTCGCCGAGCAGCGCCTCTTTCGGCACCCGGCAGTCCTGCAGGGTGAAGTTGGCGGTGTCGGAGGCGCGGATCCCGAGCTTGTGCTCGAGCCGGTCCAGCTTCAGGCCCGGGTTGTCGCGCTCGACGATGAACGACTTGATCGCCGCCCGCCCTTTCGAGCGGTCCAGCGAGGCCCAGACGACGATCAGGTCGGCCCGGTCGCCCGAGGTGACGAAGATCTTCTCACCGTTGAGGACGTATTCGTCGCCGTCGAGCTCGGCGGTGGTGCGGATCGCGGCCGAGTCCGAGCCGGCTTCCGGCTCGGTGATCGCCATCGCGGCCCACTTGCCGCCGTAGGTCTTCAGCTGCTCCTCGGTCGCGACCGAGGCGATCGCCGAGTTGCCGAGCCCCTGGCGCGGCATCGAGAGCAGCAGGCCGACGTCGCCCCAGCAGAGCTCGATGATGCCGAGCACGGTGGAGAGGTTGGAGCCGTTGCGGTTCTCGCCGTCGTCGCTTTTCTCGCGACGGACGCCGGCGGCGCCGGCCCCGCCGATGTCGGAGCCCTCGTTCATGCCGTCGATCAGCGACGCCAGCATGTCGAGCTCTTTCGGGTAGGCGTGCTCGGCCTCGTCGTATTTGCGCGAGATCGGGCGGAACACCTCCGTCGCGACCTGATTCGCCTGGCTTGCCAGCGGCTTGAACTTCTTCGGTATCTCGAGATTGATCATGTTTTGCCTTTCGCTCGCTAGGCGTGCGCCTAGACGAGCAGGGCGCCCTCCATGACGCCCGCAGCTCGGAGGTCTCGGTACCAGCGCTCGACCGGGTGCTCCTTGACGAAGCCGTGGCCGCCGAGCAGCTGGACGCCGTCGGAGCCGATCTGCATCCCCTTGGCGGTGCAGAGCTTGCGGGCGATCGCGGCCTCGCGGGCGAAGCTCTCGCCGCGGTCGGCGCGGCTCGCCGCCCGGTAGGTCGCCAGCCGCATTGCGTTCGACTCGATCCCGATGTCGGAGACAGTGAAGGCGACGCCCTGGCGGTTGGAGACCGGTTCGCCGAAGGCCTGGCGGTCGTTGACGTAGGGGATCACGTAGTCGAGGACGGCCTGGGCGGTTCCGGTCGCGAGCCCACACCAGGCGATCCGCGAGCGGTTGACGCAGGCGGCGTAGTCCTTGGCTTTCGCCTCGCCTTCGCCGAGCAGCGCGCTGGCCGGCAGTTTGACTTTGTCGATCAGCAGGCGGCCGGTGGCGGCGGGGCGCAGCCCCATCGCCGGCTCGTCTTCGATCGAGAGGCCTTTGGCGCCGGACTCGACGACGAACAGCGCCGGGCCGATGCCCTCGGCGTCGGCGGCGATCACGAACAGCTCGCAATCGACGGCGCGGGCGATCAGCGACTTGGCGCCGCTGAGGACCCACTCGTCCCCTTTCCTTTTCGCCTTCGTCTCCAGCGCCAGCGGGTCGAACAGCGGTCGTGGCTCGAGGATCGCCAGGGCGGCGGCGGGGATGTCCTCGCCGGTGAAGGCGGGGAGGTAGGTCGCCTCCTGCTCGGCCGAGCCCCAGAGGCCAATCGCGGTGGCGGCGGCGCCGGGAGCGAGGGCGGCGTAGGCGATGCCCATGTCGCCGTGGGCGAGTGCCTCGCCGATCAGGACGCTGGTCGCCGCCGACTGCTCGGTCATCACGCCGCCGAGCTCCTCGGGGACGCCGAGCATGTTGACGCCGAGTTCGTTCGCCTGGTCGAGGATCTCCTTCGGCGTCTCGCGCTTCTCGTCGGCCTCCAGCGCCGCCTTGCGGACCTGGTCGGCGGCGAAGGCGCGGCCCGCCTCCTGGAACATCTGCTGCTCGTCGTCGGGCGAGAGGTCGAAAAGACCGGTCGACCTGCCCTTCTTCTGGCGGGCCGGTTTGCCCAGTTGCTGGGCGGCCTTGAAGGTGCGGCCCGCGGCGGTGGCGCCGCGGAACCCGTTCTTGGTGCCCTGGAAGAGGGCCTTCTCGACCTGCTTGCGGATGCGGATGCGGTCCAGCAGGTCGGAGCCGGCGAGGCGGTTCAGCGCCCGCAGGCCGTAGCCCATTCCGCGCTCCGCCATCCCCTGTTTCTCGGTGGTGGTGCTCACTTGGTTTTCCTTCCGGTTTTGGAGGTCTTGGATTTGGCGAGACCGCGATTGGCGTCGCTATTCGACTTCGTTTGCGGTTTCGGCGAGGAGAGCGGCCGCACGCGGCCGTCGAGGTGGGGGGTGCCCTTCCTCGCGTCGCGGACGGCGAAGAGGATCTCCCCTTCCCGGTCGCGGCTGGCGAACTCGACCCGCGCCGGCAGCAGGACCGGCTTGCGGAAGCGGACCTCGGCCTCGAAGCTGTCGGGCAGCTTGCTTTCCAGCTGGGCCAGCGCCCGCGCCTTGGTCCACATCCCGTGGGCGATCGCGCCGGGGAAGCCGAGCGGCTTCGCGGTCAGCGAGTGCATGTGGATCGGGTTGCGGTCGCCGGAGACGCCGGCGTAGCGGCGCCCGAGGTCGCCGCCGAGCTTCCACTCGGCGCTCGCCGGCGCGTCGGCCGGCAGCGACTCGAAGCCCCGCTCCTGCTTCGCGGCCTCGTCGCCCTTGCCGCGACGGAGCATCGTGCTGACGCTCTCCCAGACCACCTTGCCGTCGACCAGGACCTCGGTCTCCAGCGAGAAGGTCTTGCCCTTCGGGTGGGGCTGCAGCGGCGTCGGCCGGACGCGGATCGTCATCTCCTCGCCCATCCCGATCGGCCGTTTCTGGGCGATCGAGTTCTCGACGTGGACGAGGCCGACGGCGCCGAACGGGAAGGAGCCGTCGCTCATCACCGCCATGTGCAGCGGGAAGGCGAGCATGTGCGGGTAGGTCGGCGGCAGGGTGTCGCGGAGGGCGAAGCCGCAGACCTTGGCGTAGGCGGCGACGTCCTCGGGCTTGGCGGTGACGCCGGTCAGCTCGAGGTCGAGGCCGTCGGGGATCTCGCCGCCGCCGCCCGGGACGAACGGGAGCAGCGAGGCGCCGGGGATCATCGGCAGCGCCGCCCGCGCGTAGAGCGGCAGGATGCTGGGGCTGCTGTCGAGCGTCTTCGCCATCGGCTCAGGCACCCAGCAGGCTCTGGCCGCAGACGCGGACGGTGTTGCCGTTGACGCCGGTCGAGGCGGGGCTGGCGAACCAGGCGATCGTCTCGGCGACGTCGACCGGCAGGCCACCTTGCGAGAGGCTGGAGAGCCGGCGGCCGGCTTCGCGCGGGCCGATCGGCATCGCCGCGGTCATCTGGGTCTCGATGAAACCCGGGGCGACCGCGTTGATCGTCGCTTTGCGTTTCGCCAGCTCCGGCGCCATCGCTTCGACCATCCCGATCACGCCGGCCTTCGAGGCGGCGTAGTTGGTCTGGCCGTTGTTGCCGGCGATTCCCGCCATCGAGGAAACGCCGACGATGCGCCCGTTCGGCCGCAGCAGTTTCTTCGCCAGCAGCGCCTCGTTGATCCGCTCCTCGGAGGAGAGGTTGATTTCCATCAACTGGATCCAGCGCTCCTCCGGCATCTTCGCGATGGTCCGGTCTTTGGTCACGCCGGCGTTGTGGACGACGATGTCGACGCCGTCGGCGAGCTCGGCGGCGATCTTCTCCGGCGCGTCCTCGGCGGTGATGTCGACCTCGATCGCGCGGCCGCCGATCGCCTCGGTGACGGCCTTCAGGTCGGCCGACATCTGCGGGATGTCGAGGCCGACGACTTCGGCGCCGTCGCGGGCGAGCGTGTTGGCGATCGCGGCGCCGATCCCGCGCGAGGCGCCGGTGACGAGCGCCACCTTGCCGGCGAGCGGCTTGTCCCAGTCGATCTTCGGGCCGGGGGCGACGCCTTTGCCGATCCGCACGACCTGGCCGGACACATAAGCCGATTTCGGCGAGAGGAAGAAGCGCAGCGTCGACTCCAGCTCGTCCTCGGCGCCCGGCTCGACGTAGACGAGCTGGGCGGTCGAGCCCCTGCCGCCGATCTCCTTGGCGAGCGAGCGGGTGAAGCCCTCCAGCGCCCGCTGGGCGATGTGGGCCTCGACCGAGCCGGCCTCGGCCGGCGGGGTGCCGAGGACGATCGCCCGGCCGCTGCGCTGCAGGCGGGCGACGGCGGGGTAGAAGAAGCGCTGCAGCTCGACCAGCTCGGTCGAGTCGGAGATCCCGGTCGCGTCGAAGACCAGCGCCTTGGCCTTGCCCTCGGCGCCGGCCCGTTCGGCCTTGACGCTGTCGAGGACGGCGGCGATCGCCTTCCCGAGCCGGCCTTCCGGCGCGGCGCCGGAGAGGACCGGACCGGCGACGACCGGCTGGCCCTCGCGGTAGCGGT
>Ga0268266_10005037_pt1 | contig 12471 bp, 9 predicted proteins | sample KBSS13metaG_FD_190356 | JGI IMG/M metagenome (GOLD analysis project Ga0268266, IMG submission 190356) | Switchgrass rhizosphere microbial communities from Kellogg Biological Station, Michigan, USA - KBS S1-3 metaG (SPAdes) (version 2) | ecosystem: Host-associated > Plants > Roots > Rhizosphere >...
CTATGCGACCTGGTGGATCCGCCAGGCCATCACGCGCTCGATCGCCGACCAGGCGCGCACCATCCGCATCCCGGTGCACATGATCGAGACCATCAACAAGCTGAACCGCATCTCGCGGCAGATGCTGCAGGAGATGGGTCGCGAGCCGACGCCGGAAGAGCTGGCCGTGCGCATGGAGATGCCCGAGGACAAGGTTCGCAAGGTGCTGAAGATCGCCAAGGAACCGATCTCGATGGAAACGCCGATCGGCGACGACGAGGATTCACACCTCGGCGACTTCATCGAGGACACCTCCGTGGCGTCCCCGATCGACCAGGCGACCATGGAAAGCTTGCGCGAAACCACCCACTCGGTACTTGCGCAACTGACCCCGCGTGAAGCCAAGGTGCTTCGGATGCGGTTCGGTATCGACATGAACACCGACCACACGCTGGAAGAAGTCGGTAAGCAGTTCGACGTGACGCGCGAGCGTATTCGTCAGATCGAGGCGAAGGCGCTGCGCAAGCTGCGTCACCCGTCGCGTTCGGAACAGCTGCGCAGCTTCCTGATCGAAGACTGACCGGAAATCGAGGTAGATTGGAAAAGGCCGCCGCAGGGCGGCCTTTTTCTTTGCAACCTCGGGTGCCGGTGAACTAGCGCGGCTCGCCGAGCAGCGGGCGCGTCAGCTCCACGCGAATCAGATAGCCGGCGTGGTTGGGATGCACACGGTCTTCGACCCAGATGTCCTCGCGCGGCTTGCCGTCGGGCGTGAGCATCGCGCCCCAAAGATCGACGAACTTGAGATCCGGCTGCGTCGCCACGTATTCACGGATCACGCGGTTGGTCTCGCGCCGCTGCGGCGCTTCGTCCCAGCGCCCGGGGCCGGGCGTGATGCTCGAGTACACGATGGGCACCTGGGGTAGTTTGACGCGCACCCGCTTCACGAAGCCCTTGAAGTCCTCGAGCACCTGCACCGGCGTGCGCCCGTTGTGGACGTCGTTGCCGCCGACGTGCAGCACGATGAGTCGCGGTGCGTAGGGAATGACGATGCGATCCACGTAGTGGATGAGATCGCGGAACTGGAAGGAATCCACGCCGCGGTTGATCAGCGTGTAGCCCGGCAGGTCCTCGTGGATGGTCTTCCAGCGATAGAACTGCGAATCGCCGGCGAACAGGATGGCGTTCCTGGGCGGCGGCGTGGCGCGATCCGCCGCCTCGTACTCGACCACCTTCGCCTCGAACTTTGCCGCGAGCTCGGGAGACTGCGCCCGCGCGGCGGCTCCCCACGCCAGCGCGCCCGCCACGGCGAGCGCCAGATATCTCTTCATGTTCAGAACCCCGCGAGTACGGCGCGAAAGATGTCGAGCGCATCCTGGTAGCCCGAGGCCAGCGCTCCGACGCCGATTCTGAAGTGCGCCGGCATGTCGAAACAATCACCCGGCGCCACCAGCACCCCATCCTTCGCCAGCAACTCACACAGGGGCCGCGCATCGCGGCCATCGCGCAGCCACGGGAAACAGGTGGTGCCACCGGCCGGCGGCGTCCAGCCGAGTGCCTCGCGATGTTGGTGCATGAACTTCGTCAGCAGCGCCAGGTTCGCGCCCGATACCGCCTGCAGGCGGCCCAGCACCTGCGCGGAATGCGCCAATACATGCGCGCCAATGGCCTCGCTCAGCGGCGAGCACGAGATCGTGAAGTAGCTGCGCAGGTCAAGCAGGGCCTGCCGTCGCTGCGCGTCGGCGTCGATCACCCAGCCGATGCGCAGGCCGGGCAACGACAGCGCCTTGGCGAAATCGCCGAGCACGATGGTATTCGGCAGCTTGGCCGCGCTCGCCACCGTCGCTCCGTGATACAGCGGGTGGTACACCTCGTCGACGATCAGCGGTATGCCGCGCGCGGCCAGGATCTCCGCCAGCTTGCGCTGCTCGTTGGCGGGCATGATGGAACCGGTGGGATTGTGCGGCGTGTTCACGAACACCACGCGCGTGGACGCCTCGACCGCGGCCAGCACGCCCTCGGCGGTCTGCGCGAAACCATGCTGCGGCCGCAACTCGTATTCGCGCACCTGCATGCCCCAGGCGCGCGCCAGCACCGGCAGCGCCGGGTACGCGGGACGCGGCAGCACGATGGACGCGCCGGGCGCGGCGAAGTGGCAGGTCAACGCGATCAGCGCCTCCGAGGCACCAGTCATGATCTGCACGTGGTCCGGATCGACGCCGTGAAGCGCCGCGATGCGTTCGCGCAGTAGTTTGCTGCCCTCGGGCGGTGCGTAGGACAACTTCAGGTCTTCGAGCGCCCGAAGATCCCCGGCACCGAGCTTCATCAATTCGCCCAGCGTCCACAACGGACCCGTACTGGACGCCAGGTTGTAGCGGATCGGGGGCGTGGCGAATTCGTGCGCTGCGAGCCACGCATCGAGCTTGAACGGCGGAACTTTCATGGCGCTATCATCGTGCCGCAGGTTCGGTCGGGGCAATGTCAGCGCGCTCGCGCTCCGCACCGACCCTGTCTTGACACAGAAATCATGGAGCCGAAATGGATTTGCAACTCGCCAACAAGCTCGCGCTGGTCTCGGGCAGCACCGCGGGCATCGGTTACGCCATCGCCGAAACCCTGGTTGCCGAGGGCGCGCGGGTCATCGTCAATGGCCGCACCCCGGCCGGCGTGGATGCGGCGCTGGCCTCGATCCGCAAAGCCACCGGCAAGGAGGCCATCGGCTTCGCCGGCGATCTGTCCGACGCCGCGGTGTCCGAGGCGCTGGTGAAGAAACATCCCGGCATCGAGATCCTGGTCAACAACCTCGGCATCTTCGAGGCCAAGGCCTTCGAGGACATTCCGGATGCGGACTGGGTCCGCTTCTTCGAGGTCAACGTGTTGTCCGGCGCGCGACTGGCGCGACTGGTGCTGCCCGCGATGCGCCGCGCGAACTGGGGACGCATCATCTTCATCTCCAGCGAGAGCGGCGTGCACATCCCGGCCGAGATGGTCCATTACGGCATGACCAAGGCGGCGCAAATTGCCACTGCACGCGGCATCGCCGAAACCGTCGCGGGCACCGGCATCACCGTGAACAGTGTCCTGCCGGGACCGACGCGCTCGCGCGGCGTCGGCGATTTCGTCGAGCAGCTGGCGCGCGAGCAAGGCAAGACCGGCGCGCAGGTCGAAAAGGAATTCTTCGCGCAAGTGCGCCCCACGTCGTTGATCAAGCGTTTCAGCAATACACAGGAAGTCGCGGCGATGGTCGCGTACATCGCGAGCCCGCTCGCCTCCTCCACCACCGGCGCCGCATTGCGTGTCGATGGCGGCACCGTCAAGAGCGCCTTCTAGGTGAACCGCATGGGCGTGGTAATTCCGATCGCCGTCGGCGTGATCGTCTCCGCGCTGCTGGGGTTCGCCGCGCTGCGCGCGCGCCGCAAACGGGAGCGCGAGCGCGAGCGCGACATCCCCGAATTGAACAAGCATCCCGAACGCCTCGAGCAGATGCTCGACCAGAGCGACGACGCCTGATGCCGCCCGCTGACTATCGCGCGATGCTCGAAGTCGCGCTCGCCGAAGCGCGCCGCGGCCTGGCGGAAGGCGGCATCCCGATCGGCGCCGCATTGTTCCGCGCCGATGGTCACCTGCTGGGTTGTGGGCACAACCGCCGCATCCAGGAAAGCGACCCTTCCGTGCACGGCGAAACCGATGCGTTCCGCAAGGCGGGACGACAGCGCAATTACCGCGACACCATCATGGTGACCACGCTCGCGCCCTGCTGGTATTGCAGTGGCCTCGTGGTGCAGTTCCGTATCGGCACCGTGGTCGTGGGTGAATCCCGGACGTTTCGCGGCGGAATCGACTGGCTGCGCGCGCGCGGGGTCAACGTCGTCGATCTCGAATCGGCCGAATGCGAAAGCCTGCTCGGCGATTTCATCGCCGCACATCCCGAGATCTGGAACGAGGATATCGGCGAATGATCAGCGCCGCGTCACCACCACTTCCAGGTACTCCGCGTCCACCAGCATGGTGGAATCCTTGGCGCGGTTGAAGCGGGCCACGAGTTCCAGCAGATCACCGCGCAGCGCCTTCTGGCGCGCGGCATCGAGCGCGCCGAAGGCCTTGAGCACCGGCGCGTAACCCGCGCGCAGCTTGTCCACCCATTCCATGGGTGTGCGCGCGCGCAGCGTCACATGGCGGGGGTTCGTCGCGACCGCGCCGTACGCACCAAACAACTCGTCCAGTCGATCTTCGGTACCCCAGGCAAAGGGCGATGCCCCCGAATTGGCCTGGGGCGCGTGTTTGGCCACGGTGACGAACAGCTGGCCGATGAAACCGCCGGGTGTCCAGTTGGCGAGACCCAGCCGCCGGCCGCGCCGGCACACGCGGATCATTTCCGACGCCGCCCGCTCCTGGTCCGCAGCGAACATGGCGCCAAAGGCGGAGACCACGGCACCGAAGCTCTGGTCGGCGAACGGCAGCGCTTCGGCGTCCGCATCCACGAACCGGACGCCGATGGCCGCGGCCTCGGCCCGTTGCGGGCTGCGGTTCGAGAGGTCGGAGGCATGGTCGGTGGCCGTCACGTCGCACCAGCGACGGGCGGCGGCCAGTGACGCGTGGAAGTTGCCGGCGGCCACGTCGAGCACGCGCTCGTCCTGGCACAAATTCACGGTTTCGCAGAGCTCTTCGCTGACGATCTGCAGGGCATTCCCGGCGACGGCATAATCGCCGCTCGCCCAGGCAGTGCGCTGGCGAGCCATCGACTCCCGGTGGTCAAAACGCGGGGCATTTCGGGACAAGCTCAACATGATCTCCCTCCGACTCATTTACACGCTGCAACGTTAGGGACCTCCCGTGGTAGCCAGCGTGGGAAAGCCCGTGGAATCGTTGACCTTCCGGCTGCTGGGCAGCCTGGAGCTGTCGCGTGGCGCCGACGTGCTGCAGTTGCCGGCCTCGCGCAAGGTCCGCGCCCTGCTCGGCTACCTGGTGCTGGCCAGCCGGCCAGTGGCGCGCTCGCAGATCTGCGAGCTGCTGTGGGACGTGCCCAACGACCCGCGCGGCGAACTGCGCTGGTGCCTGTCGAAGATCCGCGGACTGGTCGATGAAAAAGGTCGCAAGCGCGTCATCGCCGACGGCAACACCATCCGCCTCGATCTCACCGACTGCGTGGTCGACACGCTCGAAGTCACGCGCGCCCCCGAACATGGTATCCAGAAGTTAGGCGTAGAGCGGCAGCGCGAACTCGCGAAACAGTTCGGCGGCGAATTGCTCGAGGGCCTCGAGATCGCGCGCAGCCCGATGTTCGACGCCTGGATCACGGCCGAGCGCCGGCGCTTTCGCGGCATCCAGGCCGCGCTGCTCGAGCACCTGGCCCGAGCGCTGCCGCACGACCAGGCGTCGAGCTACGTGGACGAGTGGCTGCGCCTCGCGCCCTTCGACCGCAATGCGCACGAGCTGTTGCTGACCTCGCTCGCGCGCCAGGGACGCATCGCCGAGGGCGAGGCGCATCTCGCCAGCGCCAGCAAACTGTTCGATGCCGACGGTCTCGACAGCGCGCCGCTGCGCGAGTTGTGGCGCCAGGCGCGCGAGGCCGCGACGTCCACATCCGCCGCCCCGCAATCGTCCGCCACGCAGCCGGAACCGGCGCAGCCCTCTTCACTCGAGCTCCTGAGCGCGAACCTCACCGAGGTGCGCCGCTACGCGCCGGAGACGCCGCAGAGTGGCCGGCGCGCGTCGATCGCGGTCATGCCGTTCGCCGATGGATCGAGTGACGCCAACAAACGCGGCGGCGTGGCCGACGCAATTGCGCACGACGTGGTGGTGCGATTGGCCAAGCTGCGCAGCCTGTTCGTGATCGCGCAGGGCACCACCTTCGCGCTGCGCGACCGGGGCATCGGCCCGCAGGAAGCCGGCCGCATGCTGAACGTGGATTACATCGTGAGCGGCGCCACGCGTCGCAACGGCAAGAAAATCACGGTGAGCGCCGACCTGATCGAAACGCGCACCGCGCGCGTGATCTGGGCCGACACCTTCGACGAAGCCATCAACGACACGCTCGAGGTGCTGGACGAGATCGGCAATCGCATCGTGGCGGCGATCGCGTACGAAATCGAAATGGTGGAGCGCAATCGCGCCATCCTGAAACCGCCCAATTCGCTCGATGCCTGGGAGGCGCATCACCGCGGCCTGTGGCACATGTATCGCTTCAGCAAGAACGACAACGAGCGGGCGCGGCAGTTCTTCTCGCAGGCGGTCGAGCTGGATCCCACCTTCGCGCGCGCCTACGCGGGACTGTCCTTCGCGCATTTCCAGAACGCCTTCCTCGGCTGGAAGAAGGCCGCGCCGGAGATCGATCGCGCCTATGAGGCCGCGGGCAAGAGCGTGATGGTCGACGACCGCGATCCGGCCGCGCACTGGGCCATGGGACGCGCACTCTGGCTGCGCGGCGAGCAGGAGCAGTCGCTCATCGAGCTCGAGCGCTCCGTGGATCTGTCGCCGAACTTCGCCACCGGCCACTACACGCTGGCCTTCGTGCACTCGCAGTCCGGCGATCCGCGCGCCGCCATCTCGGCCTCGGATCATTCGCGCAATCTCTCGCCCTTCGACCCCATGCTGTTCGCCATGATGGGCGCTCGCGCGCTGGGACTCGCCCGCCTGGGTGAATACGACCAGGCCGCCGAGTGGGCGCGCAAGGCGGCCGCCCGGCCGAATGCGCACCAGCACATCATGGCCATCGCGGCGATCAGCCTGGGGTTGGCGGGCCGGCTCGAAGAGGCCAACGAGTACAAGGCCAAGATCCGCGAGCGCGTGCCTAACTACGCCATGGCGGATTTCCTCGCCGCCTTCCGCTTCGGCGAGGATGACGTCGAGCGCTTCAAGAAGGGCGGCCAGCGCATCGGGATCAAGTAATTGATTTCGGTGGCCTTTTGCCGCCCCGCTTGCGGGTCGATTCGCCGCAATTGACGCCCCTTCGGACGCTGTGATCTATTGCTCCGCACGGGGGTTCACATGAAAACGAAATTCCGATTCCCGGCGCTGCTCGCCGCCGCCACCTTGTTAGGCGTGGGTACGATGGCCAGCGGCCAGATCAACATGCCGAATCCCGGGGCTCCGGGAAGCTCGCCGGACACCGCGGTGCGACTGGTCCTGACCAGCGATCTGATGGTGGACCGCCAGATCTCGCGCTGGCTGCGCCAGCACTATCCCGGCTGGACCGCGGATCCCCACGAGTTCATGGAGATCGGCTCCGAGCGCTACGCGGTGGTGTACATCTCGGCTCCGAACCAGGGCGGGCGACGCGTGTACTTCCGCGTCATGAAGAACCAGAACGAAGACGACAACTTCCCGAGCTTCTGAACGCTCCCGCGGCGCAACAGCGCCGCCTGCGCGTCAGAGGATTCTGATCGTTGCGCGCACCGCGAGGGTCCATAATTTGTGGGCTCCGTGCCTTCCAAACCATCACGAGGAGAGGCTGATGAGAACCAGCAGATACATCGCGCTGGCGGCTGCCGTCATCCTGGCTGCCTGCGCCAACCAGCAACAACCCGCCGAGCAGGCGGTCGCCAAGGTCGATGCGTCGCTCAACGAGGTTCGCGCCGATGCCCAGCAATACGCGGCCGACCAGCTGCAAGCCGTGGAAACGTCCGTCAATCGCCTGAAGGACAACCTGGCGAAGAAGGACTATCGCGCCGTGGTCATGGGTGCACCGTCCGTCGCCTCGGAAATCGACGCGCTCAAGGAAAAGGTGGCCACTGCCAAGGCCGATGCCGAGGCCACGCTGGCCGCTGCGCAAACCGAGTGGAACGACCTGACCGCCAGCGTCCCGCCGCTGGTCGAGAAGCTGCAGGCACGCGTGGATCAGCTGACGAAAACCCGCAAGTTTCCCAAGGGCATGGACAAGGCGGCTTTCGACAGCGCGAAGACCAACTTCGAGAGCCTGAAGACCGAGTGGACCGAGGCGGGCAGCGAATTCGCCTCCGGCCAGGCGGCGAGCGCCGTGCGCAAGGCACGTAGCGCGAAGGCCAAGGCCGAAGAGCTGATCAACGCGCTGGAAGTAAAAGTCTGATTTGACCAACTGTCGGGGAGGGGAAATGGGGACATTCTTCGTTTCCCCGCGTCCCGCGGGCAAAAGGGGACAGACCTGCAGCAGGTCTGTCCCCTTTTGCTAGGAAACGAAGAATGTCCCCATTTCCCCGTCTCCGATGGTGGGGCGGCATATGTTCAATGCCGCATCGAAATATTTCGTCCCCGAAGTGGGAGAAATCGAATCCTCGCGACACCTCTTAGATGTCCCTCGAGGATTCCATGGCCGCGGCAGGGAAGCCCGGCCTCCCTCCTCGGGGCGCTCCCTTCGATACAGCCACGCCGCGCCGTCAACTCAGGCGTGGCGCAGCTGGCCCGGCGAGCATGGTCTTGCGCAGCAGCGCCTGGCGCGCTTCCCATTCCTTGCCAGCCTCCATCTCCACCAGGAAATCCGACTGGCCGCCGGTCAACGTGGCGACGGGCACACCGTCGCGATACAGCACACGGTTGTTAGTCAGCGCGGGCACCTTCGGCCCGGGCGTGATGATGCCGGCGAGATTCAGCGGATCGGCTGCCGAGAGCGATACCAGGTCGCCGCGCGTCTCCTGCTTGCGCGCGGCGCGCATCGCGGAGACCGCGTCCGGCAGTGCGTACTGCTCGCCGCTCATGCCGGCGACGAATCTTCCGCCGCGGATGCGACCCTGCGCCTCCATGCGCCGGAAGACGCGCAGCAGCGCGTGCCACGGCGGCAGCCAGTCGGCCTCGCGTTCCAGCAGGCGGCGGAAAACCACGCCGTAACGACGCAGCAGGATGTCGGCGATCTGTTCCAGCGCCTGGGCGTCGTCGCGCCCCTTCTCTTTCGAGCCTTGGGCGGCAGGACTCTTGCGTATCAGGCTCCACCGGCCGGCATCCTCGAGACCAAACAAGGCCACGCGCCGGCGGCGCGTCGCGAGTTGTCGTTTCTTGTCCTGCGGAATCAGCAGCGCACGCAGGCCGCTGTAGCTGTCGGCATTGACCAGTCCCGCGGAGACCAGCTCACCCAGCGCCGTCTCGGCCTGGGAGCGCAGCAGGTTCGTGCCACCGACCATGTCGTCGAAGAACGAGGCGCCGTGCGTCACCAGGTATTCGTGCAAGGCGCGCGCGCCATGCGAGAGCTGCAACTCCTCGCGCGGCGCGGTGGCGAGCGTGTTCCAGAGACTCCAGTTGCGCCGGGTCACCAGTGCGATGGGGGTGCCGCGCACCGGGCCCGAGCCCGCGGACTTCGACGGCTGCAGGCGCGCCCACAAGGCGCGGCCCGAGAGGCACAGGCTGTCGAGCCAGTGCGGGTCGTAATCATTGAGCCGCGCGGCGAGCACATCGCTTTCCCAGGCGGCCGCGGGTATCTCGTAGCCTTCGAGCTGCTTGATCACCGCGTCGAGGCTTTCGACACCTTCCGGCTTCGGTGAGCGCGTCACGCCCTGCCACTCGAACAGGAAGCGCATGAAGTCGGCGCCGGAGACCGGCTCGATCTCGGCGCGCAATGTCTTGATGGTGTAGCGGTGGATGCGCGCCAGCAGGCGGCGCTCGCACCATTCGAGCGTGGCATCGCCTTGCTGGACGGCCTCGGGTGCGCTCGCCTCTTCGCTGAAGCGGCCCCGCAGCACGAACCCCTCGCTTTCCAGCTCGACCAGCGCAACCCCCACGTCGGAGGATTCGAGCCGCAATGATTCCGCGAGATCCAGCGCCGTCACGGGACCCAGGCCCTGCAACCGGCCGCGGATCAGCTCGGTCACGGCTTGCTCGCGCGTCCAGCTGCGCGCCGCGACGATGTCGGCGGGCGCCGCGATCGCCGGTTCGAGTGAAGCTTGCGGGTATATGGCCTGGATCATGGGCAGGCACTCGGCGCACACCCAGAACGTGGCGTCGGAGTCGCGGCCGGAGCTGCGCGAGAAAAACTGCAGCCGCGCCGCGCGGTTCGCAGCGATCAGCTGTTCCAGGTAGTGAGTCCAGCCGGAACGCTCGCCTTCCGGCGCCGTCAGCAGCCCGAGCGAATTCAGCGCATCGTGCAACTCGTCGGGGTTGGCGACGTCGGGCCAGGCTTCTGCGCGCACCTGGGCGATCGCCGCGGGGTCGAGCTTGCCCATGTCGGCGGCGGTCTCGGGATCCAGCCAGCGGCGCTGACTCACGGCATTGGTCCGACGCTCCTCCAGCGGCGCGTCGTCGAGGAAGGCATAGGGCCGCGCGCTCAGGATTTCGCCGGCCAGCGGCGACGGCGTCGGCAGATCCTTCGCGACCACCCGGATGTCGCCGCCTTCGAGGCCGCGCAGCAAGGCGATCAGACCGTCGATGTCCATGGCATCGTGCAGGCAGTCGGCGAGCGTCTGCTGGACCAGCGGGTGATCGGGAATTTCGCGCGGCCCGGAGAGATTCTCGGCGCAGGCAATCTGGTCGGGGAACACCACGGCGATGAGATCTTCCGCCGCCATGCGCTGGATGTTGGGCGGCGTGCGCTTGCCGCCCGAGGCTCGACGGATGGCCAGCGAGATGCTGGCGTTCCAGCGCCAGCGCGCCGTGAACATGGGCGAGTCCAGCATGGCCTGGATCAGCGTTTCCTCGACCGTCTTGCTGTTGAGGAAGCGCGCCACGCTCGCGAGCTCGAAGCTGTGCGTTTCGCCCAGCGACAGCACGATGGCGTCCTCGGTGGCCGCCGCCTGCAACTCGAAGTTGAAGGTGCGGCAGAACTTCTTGCGCAGCGCCAGGCCGAAGCCTCGGTTCACGCGCGCGCCGAAGGGAGCGTGGATGATGAGCTGCATGCCGCCGGATTCGTCGAAGAAGCGCTCGAACACCAGCGTGTCGCGTGTCGGTAGTTTGCCGAGCACGGCCAGGGCGCCGCCCAGGTAGTCCACCAGCTGATGCGCGGCGGCGCGTGGCAGGTGGTAACGCTCCTCGACCATGTCGATGGCGCGCGCGATGCTCTCGTTCGTGACTTCGGGCAGCAGCGCCTCGATGTCGGCGCGCAGCCGGGACACCGATGACGAGAGCTCGTCGGTGCGCGCCGGCGCCTCGCCGAGCCAGAACGGAATGCTGGGCGGCTGGCCCTTGGCGTCCTCGACGCGCACCCGCCCGGTTTCGACGCGCAGGATGCGGTACGAAGTATTGCCCAGCTGGAACACGTCGCCGGCCAGGCTCTCGATGGCGAAGTCCTCGTTCAACGTGCCGACGAAGATGCCGGCGGGCTCGAGGATCACCTGGTAGTCCGCATTGTCCGGGATGGCGCCGCCGCAGGTGATGGCCGTGAGCCGCGCGCCCTTGCGCGGCCGCAGCACCTTGTTGACGGCGTCGCGATGTAGATAGGTGCCGCGCCGGCCGCGCTTGGTGCTGATGCCGTCGGCCAGCATGCGCACCACGGCGTCGAAATCCTTGCGCTCGAGGTTGCGGTACGAATACGCGCGTTTCATCAGCGCGAACAGCTCGTCCTCGCCGTATTCGCGCGCGGAGACTTCGGCCACGATCTGCTGCGAGAGCACGTCGAGCGGGTGCTCCGGGATGTGCAGGCGGTCGAGCTCGCCCCGCCGCACCGAATCGAGCAGGGCCACGCAGTCCACCAGTTCGTCGCGGCTCGACGGGAAGAGGCGGCCCTTCGGGATGCCGCCCACCGAGTGGTTGGCGCGGCCTACGCGCTGCAGGAAGGTGGAGATCGCGCGCGGGTTACCGAGCTGGCACACCAGTTCCACGTCACCGATGTCGATGCCGAGCTCCAGCGACGCCGTGGCGACCATCACCTTGAGCGAGCCTGCCTTCAACCGCTGCTCGGCGTCGAAGCGCGTTTCCTTCGACAAGGATCCGTGATGCGCGGCCACGGCGACTTCGCCGAGGCGCTCGGCGAGGTGCCGCGACACGCGCTCGACCATGCGGCGCGTGTTGCAGAAGATCAGCGTGGTGTGATGTTCCTCGATGAGCTTCGCGATCTGGTCATAGACCGTAGCCCAGACCTCGCCCGACATGACGGCTTCGAGCGGCGCCGCGGGCATCACCAGGTTGAGGTCGCGCTCGCGGACATGCCCGGAATTCACGATGGTGGCGGTGGCGCCTTCACCGACCAGGAAGCGCGCCACCTCTTCGATGGGCTTCTGCGTGGCCGACAGGCCCACGCGCTGCATGGGTTGCGCGGCGTTGGCGGCCAGCCGCTCGAGCGTCAGCGCGAGATGCGCGCCGCGCTTGGTCTGCGCCACGGCGTGGATTTCATCCACGATCACGGTGCGCACGGTGGTCAGCATCTCGCGCCCCGACGCGCTGGTGAGCAGCAGGTACAGGGACTCGGGTGTGGTCACGAGGATGTGCGGCGGCGTGCGGCGCATGGCCGCGCGTTCGGTCTGCGAGGTATCACCGGTGCGCACCTGCGCGCGGATCGGCGGCGCGAGGCTGCCCTGCTTCATCAATTCAGCGGAGATTCCCAGGAGCGGCGCATCGAGGTTGCGCTGGATGTCGTTGGACAAGGACTTCAACGGCGACACG
>Ga0268266_10005041_pt1 | contig 12465 bp, 12 predicted proteins | sample KBSS13metaG_FD_190356 | JGI IMG/M metagenome (GOLD analysis project Ga0268266, IMG submission 190356) | Switchgrass rhizosphere microbial communities from Kellogg Biological Station, Michigan, USA - KBS S1-3 metaG (SPAdes) (version 2) | ecosystem: Host-associated > Plants > Roots > Rhizosphere...
GCGCGCCTCGTGGAACGATTTCGGCGCCATCATCATGGTCAAGAGGCTCGACGAGGCGGTGGAGCTGGCGAACGCCATCGCCGCCGAGCATCTGGAAATCATGACCGCGGATCCGGAAGGCTTGTCGGCGAAAGTCCGCAACGCCGGCGCGATCTTCCTCGGCCCCCATACGCCGGAAGCGATCGGCGATTATGTCGGCGGCTCCAACCACGTGCTGCCGACGGCGCGTTCGGCGCGGTTTTCGTCGGGGCTTGGCGTGCTAGACTTCATGAAGCGCACCTCGATTCTCAAATGCGGGCCGGACCAGTTGCGCGCGCTGGGGCCTGCCGCGATGACCCTGGGCAAGGCCGAGGGTTTGGACGCCCATTCACGCTCGGTCGGATTGCGCCTCAATTTGCCATGAACAAGCCGCCACCAGACGATGACCAGCACAACCGCATCGTCGCGGTGACGCTCGACGAGGAATCGATCGGGCGTTCCGGGCCCGATATCGAGCACGAGCGCGCGATCGCGATCTACGATCTGATCGAGCAGAATTTGTTTGCGCCGGAAGGGGCGGGCGAGGGCCCGTTCACGCTGCACCTGGCGATAACAGGCAACCGGCTGATGTTCGACATCCGCCGCGAGGACGGCACGCCTGTCGTGGCGCATCTGCTGTCGCTGACGCCGTTCCGGCGGATCGTGAAGGATTATTTCATGATCTGCGACAGCTACTACCAGGCGATCCGCACCGCCACGACCGACAAGATCGAGGCGATCGACATGGGCCGCCGCGGCATCCATGACGAAGGCTCGCGCACGCTGCAGGAGCGGCTGAACGGCAAGGTAAGAATCGATTTCGAAACCTCGCGCCGCCTGTTCACGCTGATCTGCGTCCTGCACTGGAAGGGGCAAGACGCATGACGCCGAAAAGCGCGCAGCGGTTTTCGGACTACGTCATGCGTAAAAAGGACGGCATGACGCCCTTTGCCACAAGGATTTCGTGACGCATGGATGCGCCCCGCGCGCGCAATCCGCAGGCCGTATTGTTCGCGTGCGGCTTCAACAGCGTGCGTTCGCCGATGGCCGAGAGCCTGCTGCGGCAGATGTTCCCGCAGGCGCTCTATGTGAAATCCGCCGGCGTCAGGAAGGCTGAGCTTGATCCGTTTGCGGTCTCGGTGATGGCGGAACTCGGCCAGGATATTTCCGGCCACAAGCCGATGACGTTCGAAGAGCTCGAGGATTGGGAGGGGCTCAATTTCGATCTCATCATCACGCTGTCGCCCGAGGCGCATCACAAGGCGCTGGAACTGACGCACACGCTCGCGGCCGATGTCGAATACTGGCCGACGCCTGATCCCACCGGCACCGAAGGCAGCCGCGAGCAGAAGCTGCAGGCCTATCGCGAAGTCTGCGACGGACTGATGATGCGCATCCGCCGGCGGTTTTCGAAAGCAGGCGCGGCAAGCGAGTAGGGGCGCGAATCTCTCAACTGTCGTTCCTGCGAAAGCAGGAACCCATACGCCGCGGCAGAAATGATTTGAGGCAGTGCCAACCGTTCTGTCATCCGCACGACAACCGCCTGTGGTTATGGGTCCCTGCGTTCGCAGGGACGACGAGAGATTCGTAATCACAACAATCACTTGTTCCCCGGTTGTGGAATGGAGTGCCTTCCGATAGGTTCCGCGCGCGCGATCCCCTCCGAATCCTTTTCCGCGACAAATCCCGTATGCTTGGCCGCCCCAAAATCGTTCTTGCTTCCGGTTCGCCGCGACGGCTCAGCCTGCTCAACCAGGCCGGCATCGAGCCCGACGCGCTGCGGCCGGCTGATGTCGACGAAACCCCGAAGCGGGGCGAGCTGCCGCGCGCCTGCGCCAACCGTCTCGCCCGCGCCAAGGCCGATGCGGCGCTGAAATCCGTCCAGCTCGACGACGAACTGCGCGGCTCCTTCATCCTCGCCGCCGATACGGTGGTCGCGGTCGGCCGCCGCATTCTGCCCAAGGCCAATCTGGTGGATGAAGCCGCGCAGTGCCTGCGGCTGCTGTCGGGCCGCAATCACCGCGTCTACACGGCCATTTGCCTGGTGACGCCGAAGGAAGCGTTCCGGCAGCGCCTGATCGAAACCCGCGTTCGCTTCAAGCGCCTCAGCGAGGAAGACATCCAGGCCTATATCGGCTCCGGCGAATGGCGCGGCAAAGCCGGCGGCTACGCCGTGCAGGGCATCGCCGGATCGTTCGTGGTCAAGATGGTCGGCTCCTACACCAACGTCGTCGGCCTGCCGCTCTACGAATCGGTCACGTTGCTCGGCGGCGAGGGCTTTCCGATCCGCTTCGGCTGGCTCAATGCCAGCTAAGCCGCCAGCCGATGTCGGGGTATCCAAGGGCGGATCAAAACCATGCCCGGAGTGCGGCAAGCCCGCGAGCCCGGCCACCGCGCCATTCTGCTCGCCCCGCTGCCGCGACGTCGACCTGAACCGCTGGCTCTCCGGCAAATACGTCATCCCCGGCCGCGAGACCGACCCCGAAGACGCCGAATAGGCGTGATTCGCCAATTATTTGGGGAGGGCGCGCGCGGTGGGCTTGCCACGCCGAAGCCGCAGGCGAAGGCGGGTGGACACAGCCCTCCGACCTCTCTATAAACCGCCCGCTCGCCTAGGCCTTTGGGCCGTCCGAGTATGCCCAGGTAGCTCAGTTGGTAGAGCATGCGACTGAAAATCGCAGTGTCGGTGGTTCGATCCCGCCCCTGGGCACCATCTTGTCAAATTTAATCAGGTAGTTGTCGCGGGAGGGGCGCGCACCGGGGGTGCAAAGCTGCCTTTCGCCTCCTTTTTCCGGTGTCGTTGGATTGTCAGACAGTCGCCTTGGCGCGTTCTTCAATGACCGCAGCAAGCTATTGTCGATTAGGCCCGCAAATCTGTAACGGGCTTGGCTCGTCTAACGGCTCGTTTGACCCGCCGCGAGTGATCGCGAACAGTCACAATCAGACAGTACCTCCATCGGAATGTCCCCGCGCGTTCGATGATCTGCGATGGCTTGCAGTCCATCCTAATTGATACGTTCGAATTCTAGCGCAAATTCTCTTTCCGATTTTCGAGCAACGAAAAGGTGCGCCATCGGATTGATGGCGAGCGCAAGACTGGAAATCTTTTCGCGGGCTATGTCGGTGGTGCGGCAACCAAAATAGATCGCAAAAAGTTCGGGCGGATTGAATTCTAGATATTCGGCACCTGTAGTTTTTGATGGGCGATATATCCTCCATTCGTGTTCGTAGTGCCACTCCTGTGCCTTGCTAAATATGGTTCGCTCGACAATTTCCTCCCGGCGAGGCTCGGCTTGTCCAGTGATGAGGGCACGCAGTTCGTCCTGATCGACGAACCGGGGCATTCGGTCGCAATATTTGATGGGCTGGGCCAGTGTCCACGAACTGTCTGTCTCTTCGAGGCAAGAAAATCGAATTACGATCCCGGTGTGATTGACCGCGTAGTGTGACCACATCAAAATGCTATCGTTTCTTTCTGAGAGGCACAGCACTTTGTATTGCCCAAAGTGCTTCCGAAGATCGGCGTGCATCGTGGCCATATCAGGCTTGGCGCTTTCGATCCCAGACCGAACTGCAATCTCGATAAAGCCCTCCATCTCGTCGGCTGGCATTAATGGTGCGGCGGCTTGCAATCGAGACAAAATGTTACCCATTCCAACCCGAGGCTCGAAGCCCCTGCGACCCAATATGATGTCTCTAAAGTCTCGCTTGCATTGGGTGACAAGATCCTCTTCGTCAAAATCCAAATGCAAATCAAACTGCATGTCGAACGGATCATTGAACGCCGACGCGGGCGACCACTTCAACGTTCGATTTTTCAGCACCGCCTCTGCGGTCTCGCAACTCATATATTTATAGAAGCAGTCACGATCATGTCTCCAATGCTCCGGCCTGTTTCGCGATTTCATCTCACCTAGCCCTTGTGTCTAAAGGGGATCGCAGAGACTAGCCCAGCTGCTTTGGAGGCAAGCTTTTCCCTCCCCCTATGGGCGGCCCACCGCCGCCGACCTACGATGAACCCGCAGCCCGCATCAACACCAAGGACGCGGCAGCTTTGGGTAGCTTGTTGCGCCACATGCGAAGCGAACTGCTGATCCTATAATCATGTTGTTTCCACACCCGATCACCGGCAAACATTATCGGAAGTACCCCGAGCGGCGACAACAGCGAAGTTATGAGAGCATGCTGACCGGATTCTAGGATGGGGCAGCGATCAACGGCCTCGGGCGGTGATGTCCGCAACAAAAAAGTTTTTGCCAATCGGCGATCAACATCCGAAATTCACACGCTACAAAAAAGGCCCCGGACTTGCCGGGGCCAAGGCTCTTCTTCTGGGGAAAAAGGATTAGTAACGGGCCGCTATCGGCGCTCCGTAACCGCCGAAGCGGTAATTGAAGCGCAGGGTGACCATGTCCACATCTTGGCTGATCCGATTGTTGACAAAAGCAGCGTCAACCGGATTGAGGCCCGAGAATGAATTATTGGCATCGCCCATGAACAGATGGTCGTATTCAAGACCGACCGACCAGTTTGGTGCAAAGCCGTACTCAAATCCGACACCCACGACGCCGCCCCAGCGGGTCGCGCTGGCTGAGGCCAGTTCAATGCCGGTAAGCGTGTCGAGGATGCTAAAGCGGTTGCTCGTCACCGCCGCGCCGCCCTTTACGTAAAATAGCGCTGCGTTCCAGGCGTAGCCGATCTGGCCGGTAAAGAGGCCGATGCCATCGGTTTTGGTGCGAGTGGAGAAATCAGGATCGACCAGGCTGATGCGTTGGTTGCTGAAATCCGCCCAATCGCCCTGAGCTTCCACGCCAAACACCCATTGATTGGCTTGCCAACGATAACCGATCTGGCCGCCGATGAGGCCGCCGGACCGCTCGCGGCACCCGCTTGCGACGGCAAAGCCGGTCACATCAAGGAAATCCCAGCAATTGCGGGTCTGACCCCAGCCACCATTGCCGCCGATGTAGAAGCCGGTCCAGTCATATATCGGAGCCAACACAGGCGCGGGTGGCCGTGCCTTGACAGCCATGTCGGCGGCAGAGGCGGGAGCGTCCATCCCGAGAGCAAGCAAACCAACAGTCCCCAGCAAAAACTTCCTCATTGTACCTTCTCCATCCCGTCGCCTTGTCGCGACCGCCAAGTTGAATTTCACTTTCGAATGCAACTGTCAGTAGCCTGCATGATTTTCCCGGAAATGGCGTAACTTGTTGGCAACAGTCCGTTTTTGAAACATGGCAGACGCGTGTCAGAACTATGGACTGAGAAGCCTTTATGTCAGCGCGATGAACTTCACGAGAAATCCGAGTTCATCGCCTAGCGTGCACCATGTTTCAGCGCCCGCCGTTCAATCCAAACGCAGCGGCGCGCTGCCGCCCCGGAGCGCGCGACAGGGGAAATGCCTTGCGCGCCAGCAGCAGTGGCTGCATTTGCTCGCGCATCGCTCGGCAGCGATCCAATTCAGCCTGCGATGTCGGTGATGTTTCTATCGCAACGCCCCTTAGGGATATTCGGTGCATCATGTGCTCGTTGTCAGAAGCCTTGCGAATGGCTCGCAGGCTTGATGCGTGCCGTAATACGGTAGCGTCCACTAAATGCACGCTCTAATTGACGGCTGTTTAATCGAGCGTCAATAGTCGAGCGACGTCTGCGAATGCCCCGAGAGCGCGTCATGTAAGGGGAATATAGGTTTCGAGCCGTTCATCGAACCCGGCGACTGGATGTGCTCCGACGAAGTCGAAGCGATCGCGGATCGGTTCGACGAACGACGCTGAGGCGAGCACCGGATGCCCGAGCTGCTTGGTCAGTCCCTGGAGCCGCGCCGCCTCGTTGACGGCGCGACCGATAACCGTGAAGTCCAGTCGATCGTCGGTGCCGACATTGCCGTACATCACCTCTCCCACGTGCAGGGCGATGCCGACCTTCAGGGGCTGGCCACGCGCATCCAGCGCGGCGATCTCCTGCAGGGTCCGCATCGAAGCGGCCAGCGCGCGTTGGCGCATATCGACGTCGATCCCCGGACGATCCGAGTGAAAGATTCCCATGACGGCGTCGCCGATGAACTTCAGGACTTCCCCGCCCGCATCCATGACCGCTCCGACCGTGACATCGAAATACCGATTAAGAAGGGCGATGTAATCGTCCAGCGGCAACTGCGTGACCAGTTGGGACGACTGGCGCAGGTCGCAGAACCAGATGCCGCAGGAGATGCGCTCGGAATCGCCGCGCGTGATCCGTCCGTCGAGCACCTGCGATCCGCAGGAGCGGCCGACATAGATGTCGAGGAGGCGGGCGCCGGTTTCAAAATTCGTCCGCGCTTTGGCGGCCAGCGCCAGCGTTTGGGAGAGCGATTTGAAGCAAGCGATTTCGGCTTCGCTGAAGCCGCCCGCCTGGCGGGTCGCGAACGAGCCGACGACGCAGGGGACGAGGCCGAGGCGGCGGGCGAAGGGCGCGATCGCGGCCGCGCCACCGGTCGCGTGGAAGAAGCCAAAATATTCCGTGTAGCCCTCGCTGCGGAGCCGCGCGAGCAGGGGGATGTCGTCGGTGGTGTCGCCTGCGCCGAGAGGGAATCGCTTGTAAGTTAGCCTGTTCAGCGCGAGATCGTAATACGGCCCGCGCCGGTTGTCCGGGTCTTCCATCAATTTTGGCGTGTAGTAGTTGGTGATCGCGCTGTCGTCGTCCAAGTGCCAGATGGCCTCCTGCGAGACGAACTGCGGGTGCAGCGTCAGGATTGCGCAGCCGACCCTGTCGACGGCAATGCCGGCAGTATTCAGCCGGCGCCCTAGCCCGGCGACGATGTGGGGCACCTCGCAGCCGCCAAGGCCGCTCTCGACCAGCCACTCGACAACGCCGGTCGCACGCGCCGGAGCGTCAGAAGCCGAAAGCGCTTTCTCCATCGCGATCTCCGTCGCAAACGTCTGCCTTACAGATGCTACCCGGCGTTGTACGACGCGCAAGCCCGCTGATGAGTGCTGATCCCCGTATATCGCGGGACGGAGCCATACCGGTCATATGATCGAGGTGACTCCACGCCGTCAGTCAGCATAAGATTGCCGATAACGCGATCACGCGAGGTTTTCGTATGCTGCCCATTCCCGCAGACATCTTTACTGAGCCCGAAAACGTATCCCCGGACGGCCTGGCTAATCTCGGACCCCTGCGTCATCTGGCGGGTGTTTGGCAGGCGGACAAAGGCGTGGACGTCAACCCCAAGGCCGCGGGCCCGGAGCGCCGGATTTTTCGAGAGCATATCCGGATGGACCCGATCGATCCGCAGGCCAATGGACCGCAGCTCTTTTATGGTTTGCGTTATCACATCCACATCAACACGCCCGAAGAAGACATCACCTTCCACGACCAAGTCGGCTATTGGCTGTGGGAGCCGGCAACCGGCCTGATCCTGCAGACCGTGGCTATCCCGCGCGGCCAGGTCCTGCTCGCGTCGGGCCAGGCGAAGCCGGACGACATGCAGATCTCCGTCACCGCGAAGCGCGGCGACACGCGCTATGGAATCTGCTCGACGGAGTTTCTGGACGAAGCTTTCCGCACCGAGAGCTACCGTTGCGGCATCACCTTCAACGCTGACGGCAGCTGGACCTATCTGATCGAGACTGAGCTAATGGTGAAGGGCAGGGACCGGCCGTTCAATCATCACGACACCAACACCTTGCAGCGTGTCGGGGCGCCGGCGCTCAATCCGTTGGCTGCTATCCTGAAAGATCGCGCCGAGAAGAAGTAACGAGCGTAGCCCGGATGAGCGAAGCGACATCCGGGGTGAGGTTAGCGCCGATCCCGCATATCGCTCCGCTCATGCGGGCTACCGGCAAGCAAAGCGATTCGTCGCCTACTCCGGAAACAGCCCCGCGAGAATTTCCCCTGCCATGTTGAAGGCGGCCACGCCGCGGAACAGCGCGGCGATGCCGGCGCTGGCGTGCAGTTCTTCCAGCGTCGCGCCGGCCTTGATCGCGGCCTTGGCATGATTGGCGGCGGCTTCGGAGGTCTGCACCAGCAGAATCGCGAAAGCCATCAGTTGCACGGTCTTCTGATCCAGCGCATCCGGCGTCAGCGCTGCAATGCGCCAATCCTCCAGCGCCGTCACCAGATCCGGATCGACGCGCATGCCAAGTTCGAGTCGCTTCGCGATTTTGGGCGGCGTGAAGCCGATCATGGATTCGTAGCGCGACTTCAGTTCGTCCAGTGACGCTGGCTTCTTCGTCATGCGCTTCTCTTCCTTGTTCCCGCGACGGCTCGAGGGTTTCACTCGACCTTGGCGCCTCAATCGACCTTGGCGCCGGAGGTCTTCACCACCTCGCCCCATTTGTCGACCTCGGTGCGCAGGAAAGCGCCGAACGCATCGCCGGACAACGTGCCGGGCTCGGCGCCGACGTCGGCCAGCCGTTTCACCATGTCGGGCTCGCCCATCACCTTGCCGACGGCTTCAATCAGCACTTTCGTGACATCGGGCGGTACCTTGGCGGGCGCAACGAGGCCGAACCACGACGACGCCTCGAAATTCGCAACACCCGCTTCGACCATGGTCGGGAGTTCAGGAAAAAGCGGCGAGCGCGCGGCGCCGGCGACGGCCAACGCGCGGATCTTGCCGCCCTGCACCTGCGGACGAACGGCCGGCATGTTGTCGAACATCATCGGCATCTCGCCGGCGATCAGATCGTTCATCGCCGGCGCCGCGCCGCGATACGGGATATGAACGATATCGATGCCGGCCCGCGCTTTCAGCAATTCGCCGGCAAGATGATTGGTCGAACCAAGACCCGACGATCCGAAATTGAGCTTGCCCGGCGACGCCTTGGCCAGCGCGATCAGTTCGGACACCGTCGTAGCCTTCACGTCCGGATTCACCGCCAGCACGATCGGAACCGATGCAATCAACGCGATCGGGGTGAAATCCCGTTCCGGATTGAACGATAGCTTGGAATACAGCGATTGATTGACCACGAGCGGCCCCGGCGCTGCCAACAGCAGCGTGTAGCCATCGGCGGGCGAACGCGCCACCGCCTCGGCTCCGATGTTGCCGCCGCCGCCACCGCGATTGTCGACGACCACGGGCTGCCCCCAAAGTTGGGACAGTCGTGTCCCCAACAGGCGCGCCACCACGTCATTCGATCCACCGGCCGGGAACGGCACCACGATCTTGACGCCGCGCTCGGGGAATTCGGCGTGCGCGGCCTGCCCGACCAGCGATCCCATGATGAGGGCCGACAACACGGAAATGAGATACCGCATTCGTTACTCCAGATAATCGATTTTTATGGTTTTCTCGATTTTAGGTTGACAGCAATCTTTACGGTCGTCAAACCGGCCGTCATCATGTCGTCCCATCAAAGTTAGCAACATGTCACCGAGGGCCATGAGCGCGTATCAATCCGGCACACTGAAACCTTGCCCTGGCCCCGACCGCCACCCGAAGCGTCCGGTCTTTGCAATGCCGCCGGGCGCCTGTGACACGCACGTTCATGTCTTCGGGCCTCAGGTCGAGTTTCCTTTCAGCGAACAGCGCAGCTACACGCCCGAGGACTGCACGTACGAAGACCTGATGCGGCTTCATGCGACGCTGGGGATCGATCGCGCCGTCATCGTTCACGGCGGCGCGCATGGCACCGACAATCGGGCCACGCTCGCGGCCCTCGACCGAAATCCCAAAAAGCTTCGCGGCGTTGCCGTGATCCCGTCCGGCTTGCCGCGACCCGAACTGGAGGACATGAACCGGCGCGGCATGCGCGGCTGTCGCATGTCGACGGTGGTGAGCGGCGGCGCTTCGTTCGCGCATCTGCGCGGACTGGCCGCGGAAACCTTCGACCTGGGCTGGCACCTCGTGCTGCACTTCAATGCCGCAACCGAACTGGTGGACGTGGCGCCGCAGCTCCTGCAAATTCGAAGCTCGTTCGTGCTCGATCACCTTGCCCGGATCAGCGCGGCGGAAGGCGTCGAGTCAGAGCCATTCCGAACGCTGCTGCGGCTGCTCGATACCGACCGTTGCTGGATCAAGCTTGCCAGCCTTTATCGCTTGTCTTCAGAACCCTATCCTCATCGTGACATGCTGCCGATGATCCGAAAGGTCGTCGAATTGCGTCCGGACCGCATCCTGTGGGGCAGCAACTGGCCGCATCCGATCTGTCCCGTGCCGATGCCGAATGACGGGGACCTGGTCGATCTGATTCCGCTGTGGCTGCCGGACCACCGCACGCAACAACTCGCCTTGGTCGATAACCCCGCCTTGCTTTATGGTTTCGAGCCAGTAACCTGAGCGCATCATGAGCGACGCGCGTACCTTTGCCGTTCCGGCATCCGCCACCCTCTCCACGGCGCTCGTCGCGCGCCTGCGGGACGCGATCATGCGTGGTGAGTTGCTGCCGGGAAGCAAGCTCAATCTGGACCGGCTGCGTACCGCGTTCGGCGTCAGTCTCAGTCCGCTGCGCGAAGCCCTCTGCCGCCTGGAAAATGACGGCCTGGTCGCCCTGATCGACCAGCGTGGCTACCGGGTCACCCCGGTCTCTGCTGATAATCTCACCGAAATCATCCGGCTTCGCATCGAACTCGAAGGCCTGGCGATCAAGGAAGCGATCGAGCACGGTGACGTCGCCTGGGAAGGCCGTATCCTGGCGGCACTGCATCAACTGAGCCGCTGCAAGCGTGGCGCGCGGTCGGCGGCGGAGCAGGACGCCTGGGAAATCGCGCATCGCGCGTTCCACGCCGAGCTGATTTCCGCGTGCCGGATGCCGCTACTCCGCCAGTTCTGCGCCACCCTGCACGATCAGAGCGATCGCTATCGCCGGATTTTTCTCAAGAAGCATGCGCCAGACCGCAACGTGCCGACCGAGCACACCGCCCTCGCGCAGGCGATGATCGAGCGCCGCACGCGCGATGCCACGCGCATATTGCGTGAGCACATCGAACGCACCGGGCGCAACATCCAGGCGGCGCTGGCGCTCAGCTCGAAATAGCACTCAATTTGTAGCCCGGATGAGCGTAGCGACATCCGGGACCTGCCAAGCCCCCGCACATCGCAAGCGCGCACACACCGTCATCCAGCAATTTTCGGGATGATGAACTTGTGCCGCTGATTTGCCCGACATGTCAAGTTTCGAACTAAACCTTAGACTGCAGCAGTCGCCGGCTACTTTGCATGGGGTTGTTTTCGATATTTTTGGTGGGAGCCGCGGCAGCCCGGCGCGACGGCTCTTCAAGCCACCGTAGAATTACCCAGTGACACTGCGATGATCTCCGGGATGTACCGAAGCCCCGCATGTCGCTGCGCTCATGCGGGCTACTTACTACTTGCTTCCACCGCGCCGTATCTCACTTCTGTTCCTGCGCCTTCATCTCTTCCGCGAACGGCCGCAACGCCTGGTTCATGTTGTCGAGACGCTTCTGCCATTCGGCGCCGGGCATGAATGCGAGAACGGCGGCGTCGGCGGGCGAGGCCTTGATGAATTCAGGGTCGCGCAGGCCTTCCGCAATGGCGGCTTCGAGTTTTTTGGCGATGTCGTCGGGAACGGCCTTGGGTATCGCAAAACCGCGTTCGGCGGTCATCGTCACCGGAACGCCCAGCTCCTCCGCGGTCGGGACGTCAGGGAGAACAGGCGCGCGCTGCTTCGCAAGAATCGCGAGGGCGCGGAGGGTCCCCTTGCCGCCGCCATGCAGTTCGGGGACTTCGCTGACGCTGACCATGCCGACTTCCAGATGGCCGCCCAGGAGGTCGGTCCGCTGCACGGCCGTACCGCGATAGGAAATCTCGTTGGGCTCGACCTTGGCAGCGCCCGCCAGCATGCGGATCGCCAGATGTCCGTTGGTGCCCGCGCCGTTGTGGCCGAACGTCACGGAGCCCGGCTTGGCGCGCAGCGCCGCCAGTACGTCGGCAAGCGTGGCGAACTTGCTGTCCGCCGGCACCACGATCACGCTGGGGTCGTCCACCACGCGCGCGATCAGGCGGATCTCGTCCATGCTGTACTGGGTCTTGCGCGTCATCGGGATGAAGTTGTAGCCGGGTACGTTGACCACGCCGATCGAATAGGCATCCGGTGCGGCGCGCTGGATCCCGGCAAACGCGATCTCGCCGCCGGCGCCGGGCTTGTTCAGCACGACGAACTTGGCCTTGCCGCCCAGCCGCTGCTCGACGAACGGCAGCAGCTTGCGCGCCATGACGTCGGTCGCGCCGCCGGGCGCAAAGCCGATGACGACTTCGATCGGCTTGTCGTCCGGCCATCCCGCCCAGGCTGGCCCGCACGCGGCTATCCCGACGACTGCTGCGACCAGCGCGGCGATTTTACGATGCATGACATTCCACCCTTTTTCTTGTTGTTGGGCAGTCGCGCCGCCGACGGGCCGCGCGACCGACGATTTATGAGGTTTACTTGTAACTGCCCGGCCCGGCGAAGGACAGCCGACGCAACGGCACGCATAGCCCCATGAGCGGAGCGACGTGCGGGC
>Ga0268266_10005043_pt1 | contig 12464 bp, 8 predicted proteins | sample KBSS13metaG_FD_190356 | JGI IMG/M metagenome (GOLD analysis project Ga0268266, IMG submission 190356) | Switchgrass rhizosphere microbial communities from Kellogg Biological Station, Michigan, USA - KBS S1-3 metaG (SPAdes) (version 2) | ecosystem: Host-associated > Plants > Roots > Rhizosphere >...
GCGGCCGCTACGCGTCGTTTTCCCGCACGCCTCGGTACGGCCGGTCACCATCAACAATGGGATGGCGATGCGTGCCTGGTACGACATCCTCGGGTTCGGCCGTGGGATCCCGCACGATGAGGTGGGAATCCGGGCCTCCGATATTGAAGTGGGCGCCTTGATTGTCCGCGAGAACCAGCGCGGCATTCCCACCAGCCGCATCGTGCTGGGCGGCTTCTCGCAAGGCGGCGCCATTTCCCTCTTTTCCGGCCCTCGCTATCCCGAGAAGCTGGCTGGGATCATGGCCCTGTCCTGCTACATGCTGCTGGAAGACCTGCTGCCCGCGGAGCGCACCCGCGTCAATTACACGACGCCGATCTTCCTTGCGCACGGCAACCAGGACCCGGTCGTGGACTTTCGGCGCGGCCTGGAAGCTAAGCAATTGCTCGAAGCGGGCGGCTACCCCGTCGAATGGCATCCGTACACCATGCCGCACTCGGTCTGTCCCCAGGAAATTACCGATATCGCTCACTGGCTGCGCAAGGTCCTCTAGCCCGCCCGGCAATGACCCGCTAAAATTGGGAATTCAGCGCCGACTTAGCTCAGCTGGTAGAGCACATCATTCGTAATGATGGGGTCCACGGTTCGATTCCGTGAGTCGGCACCATCCCCTATCGCACCCAGACCCGCCTGACGGGGTCCCGCTCGGACTCTGCCCCCGACATTTTGGCGTCCATCGACAGCTGAGTGGCTGCTGCGATAACCGCAGAACAGGAGGCGTCGGCGCAGAACGGCAGGCTCCGATTTGGCGATTGCTGTATGGTGTCTCATGGGCCATCGCAAGACAGGCGTTTTTCACGATCCCGAGGAAATCGTTGTACTCACGTGCGATGTTTGCGAGCGCGACATCGGCAACGAAGATGGCCGTCGTCCAAAGGATCACTTCGAGTTGAGCCGCCATCCCAACCCGGGTGGTCTCAATGGTCAGGAACCGGCAGTTATAGTGTGCTCGTGTGAATGTTTACGAGCCTTCGCCGCGACGGCCTCTGGTCCCAGCCGCGTGCCCCACTTCTCGGATCGTGACCCGCCGACGGACCATTAATGAAGTAGATCTGTCAGAAGGGTACCGTCAACAGAACGATCGTCAGCCCGCGATATCGATCCGGCCCCGGCGTCAGATTTAATGAGTCGCTGCGAGCAAAGCCCATGGCGCTTGCGCAAGCTGACCCCAGGAGTCGCAAGATGTGAGTTGGAGAATTGCCGCGGCAGTCGCGTCAGGATGCCGCATGGACTTCAAACAAGTTTCAACTGATCAACTCGCATCGGAGAAAATTCATGACGTTGCCAACCAGGCGTTCAAACCAGACATTCGGCGCACTTTCCGCCGCGGCCGAAACAGTCGCCGAGCATCGCGCGCGACTGGCTCAACAACAGGAAGTTGCGCAACAACGCAGGACGGAGGCCCTGACGAGCCAGGCCTCTATGACAAATTCTCCGTCGCAGCGCATTCGCATATGGGAGGAGCTCCATCGTTTACCGCTACCTCTCGGTCCGAATCACAAGCTGCTGGGAGTCATCGCGGATGCGACTCAACTTCACATCGAGCAGGTCCAAGAGGTACAGAAGCTGCGAGTCGCCCTGCGCGCCCAGGGTAGCGACACTCGGGTCGAGGGTGGTTGCGAAATCGCACCCCGATAAAAGCCTCCATCGCGCGTGCGCGGCTGCATTTGAGCTCGATCTCTATCGGCGCCTCTATGCAATGGCCATCAGGTTCTGGCCGAGCGCCGGCAGACCCTTCTCACCATTTCAATTGAAATACGCCTCCCTGCGGACGAAATCTGCGGTGCATTGAGGCGTCCCAGTCTTTGAGCCGGTGGGAACCGGAGACTGGCGATCGTGCTCAATGTGGCCGTATACGAAGACAATGACCTGATGAGGTCGCTGCTGACCGAATGGCTCGAGGAAGCGGGCTATGGGCTCGCGGCGACCGGAAACGGGGCGAACCTGGTGATTGCCAGCGTCTCCATGCCCAGGCAGTCCGGCCTGCGGCGGATCCAGGAGATCCAGAGTCGGCATCCGGGCGTGCCCGTCATCGCGGTCTCCGCCCATGCGCGCGCGGGTCTGTCCACAGTGGGTGCGGCGGCTGATCTGCTCGGCGTTCAGCGAGTGATCGCCAAGCCCCTCGCGCGCGAGGACTTGCTCGAAGCAGTGCGCGCTATGATCGGGGTCCCCGCCAGGAGGCCGTCCGATCCATGAGAGCGGTTCGTTTTCGCCAGTTGCGGTCCCGGCTCATTGCCCTCGGAATCCTGACACTCGTCGGGTTCTGTGCCGCCACTGCGTACGATTCGTATCGCTCCTACCGCCACACCATCACGATGACCAATCGTGAATTGGACAATGTCGCCAACGCGCTCGCCGAACAGACAGCCTGGACACTCCAGGCAGTCGACCTGTTGTTGCAGGACACGGCGCGCTGGTATCGAAACGATGTCGACCAGATTCCAGACAACGAGCTGGATGCCGTGTTGGCCAGCAGGACAGCGGCGTTCCGCCAGGTGAGCCTCGTCACGATCGTGGATGCCCAGGGCATCCAACGCCACCGCTCCAAAGGAATGTCTCCCCCGGGGCTCGACGTATCGGACCGCTCATACTTCATTGCATTGCGCGACGGGGCGGCGCCCGGGTTGTTCATGAGCGAGCCTCTGGTAACCCGCTCCGAGAACCGGCCCGGTATCATCCTCGCGCGGGCACTGCAGACGCAGAACGGACAATTCGCAGGCGTCGTCACCGCGATTGTCAACCTGGAAGACCTGCGCAGTTTCTATGCGGCCATCAAACTCGGTCCCGGCGGCCACATCAACCTGTTCCGCCAGGATGGCACGCTGTTGGTCAGCAATCCCGATCGGCCCGCCCTGATCGGCCACCGCTTCCCGGTGACCAAGCTGGAGGGCACCGGCGATGTCGACACCTCATCGGACCTGCTCGACCACCAACAGGTGTTCGCGGCAGCGGTGGCTGTCAGAGACACACCGTTGGTCCTGCGAGCCACTCGGGAAACCGACATTGCCCTGCGTCCCTGGCGCGATGAGGCGCTGCGCATTGCAGCTCGAACCGGCATCCTGCTGGTGTTGGGTGCGGCGACGCTCATCGCGCTGCTGCGACAGTTGAAACGCGTTGAGGACGGTGAGCGTGCATTGCGCCAGTCCCAGAAAATGGAGGCCATCGGGACCCTGGCCGGCGGCATCGCGCACGATTTCAACAATATCCTCGGCGCCATTATCGGCTACGGGGAATTGGCGCAGGCGCAGGCAGTGCCGGGCAGCGCGCAGCGGCGCCACCTCGAAAACGTCATGCACGCCGCGGCACGTGCCAAATTGCTGGTGGACCGGATTCTCGGCTTCAGTCGCAGCGGCCTCGGCGAGCGCACACTGATCAACGTTCAATTTATCGTCGAAGAGACATTGGAGCTGCTGGAAGCGGCCCTGACCACGCAGGTCCGGCTCGAAAAGCACCTCGCGGCGCCCGACGCCGGTGTGATCGGCGATGCGACCGAGTTACATCAAGTCATCATGAACCTGTGCACGAATGCCCAACAGGCGATGCCCAACGGCGGTGTGCTGACGGTCTCGTTGATACGGATGTCGATCGGCGAATCCCGTACCGTTACGCGCGGAACGCTCGTACCCGGCCGCTACCTCAATCTGACTATCCAAGACACCGGCGCGGGCATTCCCCGAGCGGTCTACGAGCGTATCTTCGACCCGTTCTTCACGACGAAGGAAGTGGGAGATGGCACGGGCCTCGGTCTGTCGTTGGTTCATGGGATCGTCGCTGACCTCGGGGGCGCGATCAATGTCACCACGCACACCGGAGTCGGCACCCGCTTTGAAATCTGGCTGCCGGATGCCGGCGATGCGCCGCGTCCGCACCCGGCGCACCCGACCGAAATCCCGATGGGCAACGGCGAGAGCGTCATGATCGTCGATGATGAGACGGCGCTCGTCACCCTCGCAGAGGAGACTCTCGCCGAGCTGGGCTATGAGCCGGTGGGTTTCAGCTCGAGTCCCCAGGCGTTGGCGGCATTCCGCGCCGATCCGGATCGATTCAGTGCGATTCTGACGGACGAAGCCATGCCCGAGATGACCGGCACGGAGTTGGTGCGCGAAATCCGCAGCATCCGCCCGCAGCTGCCGATTCTCCTCATGAGCGGCCATGGCGGCCCCGCTCTCGAGGCACAGGCCCAGGATCTCGGGGTGGTGGCAGTCCTGCACAAGCCCTTGCAGCGGCGCGATCTGGCCGAAGCGATCGCGCGAACATTCAAGACGCTCGCGCCCACTGAACGGTAGGGTCCCGCATCATGCTCGAAACGCCGAAATCGCACATTCTGGTCGTCGACGACGATCCGCAGATCCGCGACCTGCTGAGCGAATACCTGCAGTCCAACGAGTTGCGTGTGAGCACCGCAGCCAACAGCTCGCAGATGTCGGCCGTGGTGGCCGAATCGGCGATCGACCTGATTGTGTTGGATCTGCGTCTCGCGGGCGAGGACGGCATGGCCATTGCGCGGCGCCTGCGTGACTCATCGGCCATACCGATCATCATGCTGACCGGTGTGCGCGATGAGGCTGACCGGGTCATGGGATTGGAGCTGGGTGCCGACGACTACCTCACCAAACCATTCAGCCCCCGCGAGCTGCTGGCACGGATTCGAACGGTGCTGCGCCGGGCGCGCACGGCGACCCCGGCCCAGGCGCGGCAACAGGAGATCCGGGCTTATCGCTTCGCGGATTTCGAGCTGAACCTGCGCACCCGGCGCCTGACACGACAGAGCGGGGCGCCAATCGAGTTGACCAACCGGGAGTTCAATCTCCTGGCGGCGCTCTCCGGCGCTCCCCGCCGGGTGCTGACACGAGATCAATTGCTGGAGGCGAGCCGCGTATACGACAACGAAGTATACGACCGCGCTATCGACGTCCTCGTCCTGCGACTACGGCGCAAAATCGAAGCTGATCCCACCCAACCCGAATTCATCGTCACCGAACGGGGCGTCGGCTACATCTTCAACACACCCGTAGACATCGTCTATTGAGGTCACCGCCGCGTTTCAACTGAAACCGGGAGCCGCACCTGCTGAAATAGCCCCGCGACCGGGGAGTTGGAATCTGTACCCACGGCAAGCCGATGTACGGCATGCAGGAGCGGGTCATGAAACGCCAACTCATTGTTCCAGTTCTCGCCATGGGCGTGCTGGCCGGTTGCTCGCTGGCGCCGCCGTACCAGCAGCCCCGGACGGACCCGCCGCCGCCGGCCTACACAGGAGACTGGCACCCGGCCCACCCCGCGGAGCTCGAGCCCCGCGGGGCCTGGTGGCAACTCTTCGCTGATCCCGAGCTGAATTCGCTCGAGCAACAACTCCCGGCAACCAACCAGAACCTGGCTGCCGCATTCGCGCGACTCGAACAGGCCCGCGCCGAAGTGCGCTTCGTGCGCTCCGGCTACTTTCCAACAGTCAGCGCAGCAGCAGGCGCTTCGCGGGAGCGCACGTCAGTCAATTCTCCCCAGTACAGCCAGAGCAAACCTTCTACACAGAACAACCTCGTACTCGAGAGCGATGTGTCCTACGAGTTGGACGTCTTCGGCCGGGTGCGCAACTCAGTTGCCGCCGCGCGTGCCGACGCCCAGGCGAACGCAGCGGATGTTGATGCCCTCGAGTTGAGTCTGCAGGCCGAGCTGGCCATGGATTATTTCACCCTGCGCAATCAGGACACCCGGCAGGCACTTCTCGATGAGACCGTCAGCGCCTACGAACGCGCCCTGCAGCTGAATCAGAATCTGTATGACGGGGGCGCCGCGCCCCTGACCGACGTGGCGCAAGCTCGCGCGCAGCTCGAAACGGCACGAACTCAGGCCGAGGATATCCACCTGCAACGGGCCCAGACGGAACACGCGATCGCAGTGCTGACGGGCCAGTCGCCATCGAGCTTCCATATCCAACCCGCTGCACTTTCGCCTGAGGTTGGACCGCCTGCCATCGCCGCGGGTCTGCCCTCCACTCTCCTCGAGCGCCGCCCGGATGTAGCTGCGGCAGAAAGAAGAGTCGCTGCTGCAAATGCCAGTATCGGTGTGGCACGCGCGGCGTACTTTCCCAACTTCAGTCTCACCGCCGCATTGGGACTGGAAAGCACGAGCGGCGCTTCCTTGTTTCAAGGTCCCAGCCGCCTGTGGGCGCTGGGACCCACGGCGCTCGTAAGCTTGTTTGATGGCGGAAAACGTCGCGCGCAGACAGATGCGGCCCGGGCGGCGTACGACGAGCAAGCGGCCGACTACAGGCAAACCGTGCTCACGGCCTTCCAGGAAGTCGAGGACTCTCTTGCGGGCCTCGGCCATCTGCAACACGAGGCGACATCCGAATCCGCCGCCGTTGAGGCCGCTGCCATGGAGCTCGATCAGGCCCGGGACCGCTACTCAGCCGGGATCACCACCTATCTGGAAGTCGTCATCGCCGAGAACGCCCTGCTGAGCTCGCAACTCACCGCGGCCGATATCCAGGCCCGGCGGCTGAATGCCGGCGTCCTGCTGGCCAAGGCGTTGGGCGGCGGTTGGGACCGTCAACAATTGACGTCGGGGAGATAACTGAAATGCAAGAGCTGGTACGAATTGCTTTACGGCGCCCCTACACTTTCGCGGTACTGGCGGCGCTCATCCTGATGGCGGGGATTCTCGCCATTGTGCGCACACCGACCGACATCTTCCCGGAAATCAAGGTTCCCGTGGTGGCAGTGGTGTGGCAGTACTCCGGGCTGCCACCCGATCAGATGTCGGGGCGGATCCTCACTCCCTCCGAGCGCGGTCTGACCACAACGGTCAACGATATCGAGCACATCGAAAGCGTCGCGTATGCGGGCGTCGGCGTCATCAAGGTGTTTTTCCAGCCGGGAGCCGATATACGTACGGCCAACTCACAGGTCGTGGCCCAATCACAGTCGGTGCTCAAACAGCTGCCGCCCGGCACCACCCCGCCGCTGGTTCTCAACTACAACGCCTCGACCGTCCCGATCATACAGCTCGCGCTCGCGGGCAACGGCCTGTCCGAGCAGACGCTTTCGGACCTCGGCAACAACTTCATTCGAACCCAGCTCATCACGGTGGCCGGCGCGGCCGTGCCGCCGGCCTTCGGCGGCAAGACTCGCGAGGTGCAGATCGATCTGCAGCCAGCGGCGCTGCAGGCACGAGGAATGTCGGGGGAAGATGTGGCCCTGGCGCTCGCAACCCAGAATCTGGTGCTGCCGGCCGGGACGCAGAAGATCGGCAAGTTCGAATACACGATGCAGCTCAACAGCGCGCCCGGGGACATCCAGGGCATCGCCGACCTGCCGGTCAAAGAAGTCGACGGCGCAACAGTTTATCTGCGTGACGTGGCCAACGTCCGCGACGGCAGTCCGCCGCAAACCAACATCGTGCATGTCAATGGAGCACGCTCTGTGCTCCTGACAGTCGAGAAAGGCGGCTCGGTTTCGACCCTGGCCATCATCCGCGGCATCAGGAACAAGATCGCGCAACTCGGAGGCAGCCTGCCTGCGGGGCTGCAGATCAGCCCGATTGCCGATCAGTCGGTCTTCGTCAGCGCCGCTATCAGCAGCGTCGTCAGAGAAAGCGTCATCGCAGCGGCGCTCACCAGCCTGATGATTCTCCTGTTCCTCGGCAGCTGGCGCTCAACTTTGATTATCGCCACTTCGATTCCACTGGCGATCCTCGCCGCCGTCACTACGCTCTCCGTGCTGGGCGAGACGATGAACATCATGACTCTCGGCGGCCTGGCGCTCGCGGTCGGAATCCTCGTCGATGATGCGACGGTGACGATCGAGAACATCAACATGCACCTGGAACAGGGTAGCGACGTGGAGCCCGCCATCCTCGATGGCGCGGGGGAAATCGCCACACCGGCATTCGTCTCCACACTGTGCATCTGCATTGCGTTCGTGCCGATGTTCCTGCTGCCCGGCGTCGCAGGCTTCCTGTTCGTACCCATGGCGGAAGCTGTCATCTTCGCGATGCTCTTCTCGTTCCTGCTGTCGCGAACCCTGGTGCCCACGATGGCCAAGTACCTGTTGCGGCGGATCGCAGTACACGGCGAATCCACCAATCCCCTGGTGCGAATGCAGCGCGCCTTTGAAAACGGTTTTGAATCGCTGCGCCGCCGCTACCGTGCGCTCCTCGAGGTCATCATCAGGCGGCGCGCGGTGTTTGTCCCCGTTTTCCTGAGCGCAGTGTTCGCCTCCTTTGTGTTGATTCCATTTCTGGGCCGGAACTTCTTTCCCGATGTCGACTCAGGTCAGATCCTCATGCATGTGCGGCTGCAGGTAGGCACTCGCGTCGAGGACAGTGCGGCCGACTTCGGCCGCATCCAGAAGGTCATCCGCGAGGTGATTCCGCCTGCCGAGATCGACACGCTGGTGGATAACATCGGCATGCCGGTGAGCGGCATCAATCTCGCCTACAACAATACCGGCACCATCGGGGAACAGGACGGAGACGTGCAGATTTCCCTGAAGCCGGGGCATGCCCCGAGCGCCGGCTATGTGGACCAGCTACGCAGGGTGCTGCCGCAGCAGTTTCCCGGCGCGACCTTCTCCTTCCTGCCTGCGGACATTGTCAGCCAGATCCTGAATTTCGGTGCCCCTGCCCCGATCGACATCCAGGTGCGCGGCGCGAACCTGTCCGCAAACTATGATTATGCCAACCGGCTGTTGCGCCGGGTACGGCTCATTCCCGGTGTCGCGGACGCACGGATCCAACAGTCACAGAGCGATCCGGGCTTTCGCATCAATGTGGATCGGGCGCGGGCCCAGTTCGTCGGCCTCACGGAACAGAATGTCACCAACAGCCTGCTGGTCATGCTCGCCGGCAACAGCCAGGTACAGCCCACTTTCTGGCTGAATCCGGCCAACGGCGTGCAGTACCCGATTGTCATGCAGGCACCGCAGTATGAGATCAACTCGCTGTCCGATCTGCGCAATGTACCGATCTCGAGCGCTGCGACCGTCGGCCACGCGCCCCAGGTCCTGGGCGGTGTAGCCAACATAGAACGGGGCAGCTTCAATGCAGCCGTCGCGCAGTACGACATTCAGCCGGCCGTGCAGATATTCGCGACTACGCACCATCGCGATCTCGGCTCCGTCGCGAGCGACATCCAACGCGCCATCGCCGCGACTTCGGGCGACGTCCCCAAGGGAAGCAACGTCGCCCTGCTCGGCCTGGTACAGACAATGAACAGCTCCTACGCCGGCCTGCTGTTGGGACTGCTGGGTTCGATCGTGCTGATCTACATGCTGATTGTCGTGAATTTCCAGTCCTGGAGCGACCCGTTCGTGATTGTGGCCGCGCTACCCGCAGCACTGGCGGGCATTGTCTGGATGTTGTTCACGACCGGCACCACGCTGTCAGTACCGGCTCTCACCGGCGCGATCATGTGCATGGGTGTTGCCACATCCAACAGCGTTCTGGTGATCACCTTCGCGCGCGAACGGCTCACCGAGCTGAAAGACCCCATCGCCGCCGCCGTTGAGGCCGGCTTCACCCGCTTCCGCCCCGTCCTGATGACGGCGCTTGCCATGGTGATCGGCATGATTCCGATGGCGCTGGGTCTCGGCGCCGGCGGCGAGCAGAACGCGCCCCTCGGACGTGCCGTGATCGGCGGCCTCGCATTCGCAACTGTGACCACCCTCTTCTTCGTCCCCATCGCCTTCAGCATCGTCCACCGGAGAGTCCCATGCCCAACGAAATAACCGCTCCCCTGAACGGACACAGCGGATTGCGCCGCGCCGCGGCGATCGCAGCAACAGTCGCGTTATGCATCGCCGCCGCAGGTATTGCCACACGCATGATCGCAACGAAACACCTTCGCGATGAAACCAACTCGCTGGCACCTCCTGTCGTGGCGCTGACCAACGCGCAGCCCGGCAACACTACTTACACGCTCGACCTGCCGGGCCGCCTGCAGGCCTACACCAGTGCGCCCATCTATGCGCGGGTGAGCGGCTATCTGCAGCGGTGGGATGTGGATATCGGCACACGGGTTCGGGCTGGGCAACTGCTAGCGGAAATCGACGCGCCGGATCTCGACCAGGAGCTCGAACAGGCCCAGGGCAACCTCCTGACCGCTCGCGCCAATGCACGGCTCGCCACGACCACGGCCATCCGCTGGCAGCAGCTGTTCAACACCCATTCCGTATCCCAACAGGATCTGGACATGAAGAACGGCGACCGCGCCGCCAAGGATGCCATCGTTGCGGCGGCAACCGCCGACGTTCACCGGCTGCAGGTTCTCGAAGGCTTCAAGCGGATCACAGCGCCGTTCGCTGGGGTCGTGACTGCACGAACCACGGACGTGGGCGATCTCATTGCCTCGGGCAACAGCAACGGGCGCGCATTGTTCACCATCTCCGACACCCACCAGCTGCGGTTGTATGTGGCGGTTCCCCAGACCTACGCGCCACAGCTCCAACCGGGTGTCGAAGCGCGGATCGATGTGCCGGAACGCCCGGGAAAGACGTATTCGGCCCAGGTTGAGTCCTCTGCTCAGTCGGTCGATCCGGCTTCAGGATCGACGCTGGTGCAGCTCGCTGTCGATAACTCCGGCAATGAGCTCACGGCCGGAGGTTTCGCCAACGTCCATTTCAAAGTACCCACACCGATTGCCGGCGTGCGAGTGCCCGCCAGCGCCGTCATCGTGGACCATCGCGGCGTGCAGGTCGCCACCCTGGGGCCCGACAACCGCGTCGAGTTGAAGAAGGTTCAAATCGCGCGCGACCTCGGCAATGTCATCGAGCTTTCGGGAGGCCTCGCGCCGACGGACCGGATCATTGCAACCCCGCCGGACGGTCTCCTGCAGGGCGATACCGTGCGCGTCGCCGGTTACAACTGAAATCGCGCAGCGCCGTCCCGACACGGACGAACAACAGCGGCCCGGCAATCTGATCCCCGCCAACCAACCAACGACGGGAGAGTGTCATGAAACAGGTAATGATCGGGTTTACTTCGGCGGCCCTGCTGCTGGCGGCCGCAGGCTGCACCACCATGGGTACGGGCAGCGGTTCGACTGCAACCGGCAGCGACGCCGTCCAGTTCAGTTGGACGAGCTCCGATGCGGTGTCCGGACAGATGACAGCGACCTTTACGACCAGCGGAACGACCTATCAGGGTCAGTTCTTTCAGATCACCAACGAGACCACGGTGGACTCGCTCGGCCCCCTGTGGGGCGGATGGGGCCCGGGCTGGCGCGGGGGCCGATTCGGGGCCGGCTGGGATGCCGGTCCGGACTTCGTCAAGAAATATACCGGGCGGGTCGTGGCCAACCTGAGCGCTGCCGACGGCAGCCATATGCGTTGCCGATTCCATCTCATTCATCCCGAGAGCGGTATGCCCGGCGGCGGCAGCGGCGAGTGTCAGACGCCTGCCGGCAAGACGATCGTGGCGAATTTCCCGGCGAACTAGGCTCGGCCGCAGCTGCGATCCGGTCTAAGTGCTTGAAATGTGAGGCATAGCCGGTTCGCAGCCCGCCCCTGACCGGGGTTTAATGTTACCCTTCGCTCCGCTGTGGCACCCCGTGACGCTGGAGCCCGGCACCCGGACCCCTCTGCGCCACGGCCATCGTCCCGCCGCCTCAGTCTGTCTCCTCGGCGCTTCGAGGATCTGAAATATCTTTTGGGACGTTAAACTTTCTTCCGTCGAAGTGTTTCCAACTCGACAGTGACCGTAACGGGCTACCTGCCTGAGTCAAAGGAATTACCGTGGGCGCGAATCCCGAACACAAGATCCACCCGCCGGCCGGCCACTCCGACCAGGTGCACTGGATCAACCGTGAGGCGGCACCGCATGAGCCGTTCGTAGCGGGGATACCGCCGCTCCCATCGGATACCGAGGGAGGCAGCCGCTCGGGCGGTAAGTGGATTGCGGCGGCTGTCGTGGCCGCGGTTCTCGCCGTGGTGGCCTGGATTCTCTGGCGTGGACAGGCCGAGGACCCCGCGTTGGTGACCCTTGCCACAAAACAGGCTCTCCCGTTGGTCAGCGTGACTTCGCCGGGTGTCACGTCAGTGACCTCTACAGTGACATTCACGGGCACCGTTTCAGCGCGTTATGACATGCCGATCGGCATCGAGGGCGACGCGGGGCGGATCGTGGCTGTGTATGTTGAAGCCGGCGACCACGTCAAACGCGGACAGATTCTCGCGAAAATCGATGAATCGGTGTGGCAGCCGCAGGTCAACCGCCTGGCTGCATCCCTGGAGCAGGCCAAGGCCCAGGCGGCTCTGTCAGCCGCGGAATACCGGCGTGCGGCGGCCGTTGAATCCGCCGGTGCGCTCTCGGCTGAGGAAATTGAGAAACGCCGCGCGCTGTCCATAACCGATGCGGCCAACGTCAAAGTCGCCGAGGCAATGTTGGCGGAAGCCCAGGCGCGCCTCGCACGCACTCGTGTTGTCGCGCCG
>Ga0268266_10005049_pt1 | contig 12457 bp, 6 predicted proteins | sample KBSS13metaG_FD_190356 | JGI IMG/M metagenome (GOLD analysis project Ga0268266, IMG submission 190356) | Switchgrass rhizosphere microbial communities from Kellogg Biological Station, Michigan, USA - KBS S1-3 metaG (SPAdes) (version 2) | ecosystem: Host-associated > Plants > Roots > Rhizosphere >...
CGATGCCGCGACGCTCCGCCGACGTCTGGACCGCGAGCTCGCGAATCAGCTCGGCATCGCGCGCCGCCACACCATCGGCGACGCGGTCGCGCCAGTCGTGCGGCAGCGCGGCGAGCTCGGCGAGCTCCGCACCGTCGAGGATCCGCGCACCGATGCGCGCCGCGAGATCGAGCGGCATCGCGAGCTCGGCCGGCAGCGCCTCGACCGCGAGGGCGATCGGTCTGGTCGCCACGCGCGGCGCGCGCTGCGCGATCACGATGCGACCTCGCTCGCGGCGACCCGAGCGCGCTGCGGCAGCCACGCGTTCACGGCGCCGGTCACGTGCGGCACGACCGACGCGAGCAGGCCGCGCACCGCCTGGCGGCGAGGCAGCCGCGGGCGAGCGGTGTCGAACAGCGTCGGCAGGCCGCGCGCCGCGACGTGCGCGTACTCGCGCGCGAGGATCGAGAACCGCTGCTCGCTCGTCGCCAAGAGCGCCATCGATGCGGCGCGACCGCGCGCGCTGTGCCGCCAGTACTCGAGGAGCCCGCGGCGGAGCAGCACCATCTCCGGCGACGGCTCGGCGAACGCGCGATACAGCGCCGACGCGAGCGCGATGCGCACGTTCTGCGAGCGCTGGCGGCGTCGCGCGTAGCGAGCGAGCGCGCGCTCGAGATCATCGGGGCTCGCACCGATGCACTCGCCGAGCACGCGCGCGTCGTGGGCTGCGGACGCCAGGCCGCTCGCGCTGACCGGATGGCAGCAACCGGCCGCATCGCCGACGAGCGCGACCCGGCCGATCGCGAGCGCGCTCGGGATCACGGTGAGGTTCGACGCCATCACCGGGCGATCCTTCGCGACCGCGTTGGCGACGGCGGCGCGGAATGGCTCGGGCAGCGCGAGCAATCGCTGTGGATCGCGCACGCCGGCGGCATCGTCGACGTCGATCATCACGCGGACGCGGCCGGGCGCGATCGCGTACGCGAGCACCGGCGCCGCGCCGCTCGCGAAGATGTGGCCGTGATCCCGGCACGGCAGCGCGTCGGTCGCGACGACGTAACCGGCCATCGACGACAGCTGCGTGCGGTCGGCGTCGATCCCGGCGAGCTTGCGCACGTTCGACGACCGGCCGTCGGCGGCGACGAGCAGCTCCGCGCGCACCTCGTGGCGCGCTCCGCCCATCGCGATCGCGACGGACACACCGTCGGGCACGTGCGTGACGCCGTCGACGCGCGCGCCGGTGATGATCGTGACGCCCGGCAGGCTGCGCGCCCGCTCCTGGAGCGCCGTGACGAGCGCGCCGTGCTCGACGGTCGCGCCGCGGCCGCCGTCGGGATCGTAGCCGAGCACGCAGCGCGCGTCGGCGGTGCCGTCGCCGGCGAGGAACACCGCGAAGCCTTCGACCGGCTGGCCGCCCGCATCGGTGATCGCACCGGCGAGCCCGAGCGCGCGCAGATCGGTGAGCGCGGGCGGATGCAGCAGCTCGCCCGCGAGCCGGCGGCCGTAATTGACTCCCGGCTCGATCACCAGCACGTGATAGCCGCGCTGCGCGAGCGCCGCCGCGGCGCAAATTCCCGCGAGCCCGCCGCCCGCGACCACGACCTGCACGGCTCGGGGCAGCGCGACGCTATCTCTAAGATCGCGGGTCGGGGACAGCACGAGAGACCGGGTATGGCTCGATTCGGCGCGGCTGTGAAGCCGGCACAGCCCTTATTGTCGCCTTGTGTGATACCCCACAGCGTGCCCGACGACGATGTGCGACCCGAGCTGGCCGAGCTCCGCGCCCGCGTCGCCGCCACGCTCGACGACACTCGCTCCGAGGCGGTCGCGCGCCGGCGCAAGACCGGCCAGCGGACCGCACGCGAGAACGTGGCGGATCTCGTCGATCCAGGCTCGTTTGCCGAGTACGGCGGCCTCGCGCTCGCCGCACAACGTGCTCGGCTGACACAAGCGCAGTTGATCACGCAAAGCCCCGCAGACGGGCTCGTCGCCGGGACCGCAACCATCGGCGGCGCGCGCGCGATGGTGCTGGCCTACGACTACACCGTGTTCGCTGGCACGCAGGGCGGCATGGGACACAAGAAGCTCGATCGGATGATCGCGCTCGCCGCCGAGCACGCGCTGCCGATCGTGCTCTACGCCGAAGGCGGCGGCGGTCGGCCGAACGACACCGACATGCCGCTGGTCGCCGGCCTCGATACGCCGAGCTTTCGCGCGTTCGCTGCGCTCGGCGGCCTCGCGCCGCGCATCGGCATCGCGTCGGGGCGCTGCTTCGCCGGCAATGCCGCGCTGCTCGGCCTCTGCGACATCGTGATCGCGACCGACAACAGCTCGATCGGCATGGGCGGCCCCGCGATGATCGAAGGCGGCGGGCTCGGGACGTTCCAGCCCGAAGACGTCGGGCCGATCGACATGCAGACCAAGAGCGGCGTCGTCGACGTGCGCGCGCGCGACGAAGCGGAAGGCACGGCGATCGCGAAGCGCGCCCTCGCCTACTTCACACAGCCCGCCGCACCGTGGACGTGCGCCGATCAAGCGGCGTTGCGCACGCTGATCCCACCCGAGCGCCGGCGCGCGTACAAGGTCCGTCCGCTGATCGAAGCGCTCGCCGACACCGGCTCGGTGCTCGAGCTGCGCAAAGACTTCGGCCTCGCGTGCGTCACCGCGCTCGCGCGAATCGAAGGCGCGCCCGTCGGCATCGTCGCGAACAGCTCGCAGCACCTCGGCGGCGCGATCGACTCCGACGCGTCCGACAAGCTCGCGCGGTTCATGCAGCTGTGCGACGCGTTCGGCCTGCCGATCGTCTCGCTGTGCGATACGCCGGGCTTCATGGTCGGCCCGAAAGCCGAGGCGACTGGCCTGGTGCGCCACGCGTCGCGGCTGTTCGCGATGGCGGCGAGCCTCCAGGTGCCGTACTTCACGATCATCTTGCGGCGCGGCTACGGCCTGGGCGCGCAGGCGATGGCCGGCGGGCACTTTCACGCGGGCGCGTTCACGATCAGCTGGCCCACCGGCGAGTTCGGCGCGATGGGCCTCGAGGGCGCGGTGCGGCTGTCGCTCAAGCGCCAGCTCGAGGCGCTGCCCGACGACGTCGCGCGCGACGCGATGGTCGCCGAAGCCGTCGGCGTCGCGTACGAGCGCGGCAAGGCGATCAGCATGGCGTCGTATCTCGAGATCGACGGCGTGATCGATCCGGCCGACACGCGCGCGTGGATCGTGCGCGGCATGCGCGCGGCGCCGACCGAACGCCGCCGCCGCTTCCTCGATCCGTGGTGATCGGAGGTACAGTCGCGCGGTGAACGTTCGCGTCGTGGTGGCTGCGCGCGCGGAGCTGCGGCTCCGCGAGGTCGTCGCGCGACTCTCGGCGCTGCCGCCCGGCGAAGAAGTGATCGTCGTCGGCGGCACGTATGCGGCCGCCGCCGAGGCCGTGCGTGCCGTCGCCGCCGTGCGCGGCAGCGCGTTCGGCATGCACCGGCTCACGCTCGGACGGCTCGCCGGCGAGCTCGCGAAGCTGCCGCTCGCGCACGCGAACCTCGCACCGATCGGCGCGCTGCCCGCCGAAGCGCTGTGCGCACGTGTCGTCGATCGCCTGCGCAAGACTGGCGAGCTCGGCCGCTTTGCCGCGGTCGCCGATCAGCCCGGGTTGCCGCGCGCGCTCGCCCGCACGCTCGGCGAGCTTCGTCTGGCCGGCGCGACCAGCGTTGGCGCACCGCTCGATGCCGCACTCGCTGCATTTTTCGACGAGCTCGCGCGCGCCGGGCTCGCCGACCGCGCGGACGTGCTCGCGCTCGCCGCGCGCGTGACCGATCACGCGCTGCTCGGCCATCACGTAGTCATGGTCGACGTCGCCGTGCACAGCTTCGCCGAACGCGCGCTCGTGGCCGCGATCGCGGCGCGCAGCCGTTCGCTGCTCGCCACCGTGCCGGCCGGCGATGCGCGCACGCTCGCGAACCTCGGCGGCGAACCCGATGCGATCGCGATTTCCGTCGCCGGCTCGCTCGAGCGCGTGCAAGCGGGCGTGTTCGAGCCGACGCGCACCGAAGCCACGCTCGACGATTCACTCGCGATCTTCTCGGCGCCGGGCGAGAGCCGCGAGTGCGTCGAGATCGCGCGGCGGATCGTGCGCGCCGGCCTCGATGGCACGCCGTTCGATCGCATCGCGGTGCTGCTTCGCGCGCCCGAGCAATATCGCGTGCACCTCGGCGAAGCGTTCGCGCGCGCCGGCATTCCGGCCTACTTCGAGCACGGCACGGTGCTGCCCGATCCGAGCGGCCGCGCGTTCGTCGCGCTGCTCGCGTGCGCCGTCGAGGGCCTGTCGGCGCGCCGGTTCGCCGAGTACCTGTCGCTCGGCGAAGTGCCCGGCGAGGTGCCACCGCCGGCCGCACCGCGCGGCGATCGCTGGGTGCCGCCCGACGAGGAATTGCTGCCGCGCGCGCTCGTCTCCGAGCCGGTCGTCGAGGCCGAGCCCGAGCCGGCAGAGACGCGTGCGCCGTGGCGATGGGAGCGCCTGCTCGTCGACGCAGCGGTGATCGGCGGCCGCGACCGCTGGACGCGCCGGCTCGACGGGCTCGCTGCTCGATTGGAGCTCGCCGAAATCGACGAGGAAGCCAAGCAGCGCATGCTCGGCGACCTCGCACATCTGCGCGCGTTCGCGCTGCCGCTGCTCGACGAGCTCGACGCGCTGCCGCGATCGGCGCCGTGGGGCACGTGGCTCGATGCGCTGTCGGCGCTCGCGACGCGCGCGCTGCGCCGCCCCGAGCGCGTGCTTGCCGTGCTCGCTGCGCTCTCGCCGATGGCCGAGGTCGGGCCGATCGAGCTGCCCGAAGTCCAGCTCGTGCTGACCGCGCGGCTGACCGAGCTTGTCGCCGCGCCTCCCGCGTCGCGCTACGGCCGCGTGCTCGTCGCGCCGATCGATTCGGCGCGCGGGCTCGCGTTCGATCTGGTGTTCGTGCCCGGCCTCGCGGAGCGGATGTTCCCGCAAAAGCTCGTCGAAGATCCGCTGTTGCTCGACGCCGATCGCGCACGCTTGCCCGGGCTCGAGACGCGCGTCGATCGGCTCGCGACCGAGCGACTCGCGCTGCGCCTCGCGATCGGCGCGGCGAGCCGGCGCGTCGTGCTGTCGTATCCGCGCATCGATCTCGATCAGGCGCGGCCGCGCGTGCCGTCGTTTTACGGGCTCGAAGTACTCGCCGCCGCCGAGGGCGTGCTGCCCGGCTTCGAGGAGCTCGGCCGGCGCGCCGACGTGACCGGTGCCACGCGCATCGGCTGGCCCGCGCCGGCGCGGCCGATCGACGCGATCGACGAAGCCGAGCACGACCTCGCGCTGCTCGATCAGCTCGTCGACAACCCGGCGACCGGCGCCGCACATTATCTGCTCGGCGCGAACGCGCACCTCGCACGCGCGCTGCGCACGCGCGGCCGGCGCTGGCTCGCGGCATGGCGCGCGCCCGACGGCTTCATCGCGACCACGGCCGACGCGCGCGCGGTGCTCGCTGCGAACGCGCTGACCGCGCGCTCGTTCTCGCCGACGGCGCTCGAGCAGCTCGCCGCGTGCCCGCTGCGGTTCGCGTACCGCACGATCGCTCGGCTCGAGCCGCGCGAGATGCCCGAGCCGATCCAGGCGATCGGCGCACTCGAGCGTGGATCGCTCACGCACGAGGTCCAGTTCGAGCTGCTCGGCGAGCTCCGCGCCGCCGGCGAGCTGCCTGTGCGCGAGAGCTCGCTCGACGCGGCACGCGGCCGGCTCGACGTCGTCCTCGATCGCGTGGCCGCGCGTTATCGCGACGAGCTCGCGCCGGCGATCGAGCGCGTGTGGGCCGACGGGATCGCGTCGATCCGCGCCGATCTGCGCGAGTGGCTGCGCCGCATGGCCGGCGATCTGTCGTGGACGCCGACGCGCTTCGAGCTCGCGTTCGGCCTCGCCGAGAAGGCCGGCCGCGACGTCGCGAGCGTCGACGAGCCGGTCGCGATCGACGGCGGGCTGATGCTGCGCGGCTCGATCGATCTCGTCGAGCAGCACGCGAGCGGCACGCTGCGCGCGACCGATCACAAGACCGGCAAGGCGCGCGTCGAGCGCGGGTCGCTGATCGCCGGCGGCACGAGCCTGCAACCGGTGCTGTACGCGCTCGTGCTCGAGCGGATGTTTCCCGGCGCACCGATCGCCGGCGGCCGGCTGTCGTACTGCACCACGCGCGGCGACTTCCGCGACGTCGACGTCACGCTCGACGACAACGCGCGCACGGCCGCCAAGCTCGTCACCGACACGCTCGCCCATCACCTCGCCACCGGATTCTTCCCGGCGGCACCGTCGAAGGGCGCGTGCGAGTACTGCGACTATCGTCCGGTGTGCGGACCGTATGAAGAGCAGCGCGTGGCCCGGAAGGCACGCGACAAGCTCGTCCAGCTCACGAAGCTACGGGAGACCAAGTGAGCGAGCTCGTCGACGCCGAAGCGCGCCGCGCGATCCGCGAGGATCTCGACGCGACGCTCGTCGTGGAGGCGGCGGCGGGCACCGGCAAGACGACCGAGATGATCGCGCGCATCATCGCCGTGCTGTCGACGGGCGCGACCACGCTCGAGCGCATCGTCGCGGTCACGTTCACCGAAAAGGCTGCCGGCGAGATGAAGCTGCGGCTGCGCACCGAGCTCGAGCGCGCGCGCGTGGCCGCGACCGGCATCGAGCGCGACCGCTTGCAGCAAGCGCTCGGCGAGCTCGAGGTCGCGCGCATCGGCTCGATCCACTCGTTCTGCGCCGACCTCCTGCGCGAGCGGCCGGTCGAAGCGCACGTCGATCCGCTGTTCGAGGTCGCCGCCGAAGATGTCGCCGAGCAGTTGTTCGCGCGCGCGTTCGACGCGTGGTTCACCGCCGTGCTCGCCGATCCGACCGAGGGCGTGCGCCGGATCTTGCGGCGCGACGAACCGACCGAGCTGTTGCGCCGCGCCGGCTGGAGCCTCGTCGATCGCCGCGACTTCGATGGCGCGTGGCGGCGCGATCCGTTCGATCGCGACGCCGAGCTCGATGCGGCGATCGCCGAGCTGCGCCCGCTCGCCGCGCTTGCCGACCGCGCAAATCGGCCCGACGACTATCTCGCGAAGATGCTCGGCAAGCTCGGCCGCTGGCTCGCCGAGCTCGATCGCCGCGAGCTCGTGCGGCCGCGCGATCACGACGGGCTCGAAGCCGAGGTCGCCACGGTGCTGCGCTGGAAGGAGTGGAAGCTCACCGGCCGCGGCCAGAACTTCGGCGAAGGCTTGTTGCGCGCCGACGTGGTCGCGCAGCGCGACGCCGCGCGCGCCCGGCTCGCCGCGTTTCATGACGCCGCGAACGCCGATCTCGCGGCGTGCCTTCGCGACGAGCTCCGCCCGCTCGTCGCCGGTTACGAGCAGCTCAAAGCGAAGGCCGGCAAGCTCGACTTTCTCGACTTGCTCGTGCGCACGCGCGACCTGCTCGCCGGCGATCCGCGCGTGCGCGGCGAGCTCGCGGCGCGCTTCACGCACTTCTTCGTCGACGAGTTTCAAGACACCGACCCGCTCCAGGTCGAGATCCTGTTGCTCTTGTGCGGCGAGCCGGTCGCGCCCGGCAAGCTCTTCGTCGTCGGCGATCCCAAGCAGGCGATCTATCGGTTTCGTCGCGCCGACATCGCGCTCTACGAGCAGGTCGTACAGCGCCTCCTGGCCGGCGGCGCACGGCTGCTTCATCTCACGACGAGCTTTCGCGCGACCGCGTCGATCCAGGGCGCGATCAATGCCGCGTTCGCGCCGGTGATGACCGGCGACGGCCAGGCGCGCTACGTGCCGCTCGAACGCCACCGCGAGGACCTCGCCGATCAGCCGTCGATCATCGCGTTGCCGGTGCCCGAGCCGTACGGCTGGCGCGACGTCGCGAGCTGGAAGATCGAGATCTCGTATCCCGACGCCGTCGGCGCGTTCGTCGAGCATTTGCGACACAGCGGCTGGCGCGTCGCCGAGCGCGGTGCCGGCACCGTGCCGATCCACTGGCGCCACGTGTGCCTCATGTTCCGGCGGTTCCAGTCGTTCGGCAAGGATCTCACGCGGCCCTACGTGCGCGCGCTCGAGGCCCGCGACATCCCGCACGTGCTCGTCGGCGGCCGCTCGTTCCACGAGCGCGAGGAGATCGAAGCGGCGCGCAATGCGCTGCGCGCGATCGAGTGGCCCGACGACGAGCTCGCGGTCTACGCCACGCTGCGCGGCCCGCTGTTCGCGTTTCACGACGAGGATCTGTTCGCGTTCAAGCACGCGCACCATCGGCTGTCGCCGCTCGCGTGGCGCAAGCAAGACGATGCAAGCGAGATCGCCGGCGCACTGCGCACGCTCGCCGAGCTGCACGTCGCGCGCAATCGCCGTCCGATCGCCGACACGCTCGCGCGATTGCTCGCGACCACGCGCGCGCACGCCGGCATCGCGGTGTGGCCGGCCGGCGAGCAAGCGCTCGCCAACGTGTCGCGCGTGATGGATCTCGCGCGCCGGTTCGAATCCGGCGGCGCGTCGTCGTTTCGCGCGTTCGTCGACCGACTCGAGGACGACGCCGAGCGCGGTCGCCAGGCCGATGCGCCGGTCGTCGAGGAAGGCACCGAAGGCGTGCGCATCATGACCGCACACGCCGCGAAGGGGCTCGAGTTTCCCGTCGTGATCCTCTGCGATCCGACGGCGCCGCTCGCGCAGGATCGGCCGTCGCGCGTGATCGATCCCGAACGGCGCGTGTGGCTCGAGCCGCTCGCGGGCTGCGTGCCGAGCGAGCTGCACGAGCGCCGCGAGGAGGTGATCCGGCGCGACCGCGAGGAGGGCCAGCGGCTCGCATACGTCGCGGTCACGCGCGCGCGCGACTTGCTCGTGGTGCCCGTCGTCGGCGACGAAGAGCGCGAAAGCTGGCTCGAGGCGCTCGCGCCGGTCGTGCATCCCGAGCCGGGCAAGAAGCGCTCGCCCGCGCCTGCGCCCGCGTGCCCACCGTTCGGCGACGACAGCGTGAAGACGCGCGGCAAGGACTGCCAGCGCATGCCGTACGACTCGGTCGCGCCCGGCCTGCACGTGCCGCGTGCCGGCGAGCATCGCGTCGTGTGGTGGGATCCGCACAAGCTCGTGCTCGATCGCGAGCTCGGCGGCGGCGTGCGCCATCAACAGCTGCTCGCCGTCGACGAGCCCAACGCGGTCGCGCCGGCGAGCATCGCCGCGCACGACGAATGGCAGGCGCGGCGCGCGAAGGCGCTGACGCTCGGCGGCGCGCCGAGCTTGCTCGTTCGCAAGATCACCGATGCGGCGAAGCTCGTCGCAGCAGGGACTGCGCCGGTCGCGATCGAGCGGATCGCGATCGACCGGGCGAATCGGCCGCACGGCGCGCGGTTCGGCACGCTCGTGCACGCGATCCTCGCGAGCGTCGACTTCCACAAGCCCGAGATTCACCCGATCGCCCAGGGCCATGCGCGTCTCGTCGGCGCGACTGCCGACGAGCTCGACGCCGCGATCGCAGTCGTGCAGGCGGCACTCGCGCATCCGCTGCTCCAGCGCGCCGCGGCCGCTGCCGAGCTTCGACGCGAAGTACCGGTCGCGCTCGCGACGGCGATCGACGGCGCAGATGGCATGCTCGAGGGCATCATCGATCTCGCGTTTGCCGACAGCGGCACCTGGCACGTCGTCGATTACAAGACCGATGCCGAGCTCGGCGATGCGCTGCCGATCTACGAAGCGCAAGTTCGGCTCTACGCGCGCGCGATCACGGCCGCCACCGGGCTCGCCACCTCGGCGAGCTTGCTCTTCATAGGGACGCTCTCCACTAGCTCAACCTGACGCCAGTCAACTGCCTTGAATTGTTGATGCGTCGAGGGACGGACTAAACCGAGCCGTGTTCGTCGACGGCGATCCAGCGGTGCGATCGCGCGACGTACCGCCGCTGAAACAGCCTCGGTTTAGTCCGTCCCTCGACGGTCTAACGATCACGCGACGTTAAGTGGGCTCAGGTTGAGCTAGTGGAGAGCGTCCCTGACTAATGAATGGTGATGGTAGCCGACTCGCCCGGCGGCGGCGTGTCGATCACGAGCGCGCCGGTCTCGGCGTGTGACGTGCAACCGCCGCAGTCGACGGAGTAACCGCCGGCGTAGAGCCGCGGCGGGATCGCGATCACGGTCGGCTGCGCCGACATCGTGCGATCGGGCGCGTACGTGAGCGTGAACGTCTGGGTCGTCGGGTCGAACGTGTACGAGCTCGGCGTGCCCGCGACGAATGCGGGATACGGTCGCACGACCGCCGCGACGAGCTCGGACTTCTCGTTGCCATCGGCATCGACGAGGCCGTACAAGCCGCCGTCGTCGGCCCAGTACATCGTGCCGGCCGCGGCCGCGCCCGCGGCGTCGTACTCGGCGCTCATGTAGTCGGTGATGCCGCCTTCGTCGGCGACGCCGCCGTACTCGCCGATCCACAACCCGGCGTGCATCGTCTTGGCTTCCTGTGCGAGCACCGCGCCGTTGTCGAGGATGTTCTGGCGGTGGGTCGGATCGAAGCCGCTGCCGCTCTCGGCGCCGGAATCGTACGAATGCGGCGCGTACATCGCGTTGTCGAACGACAGCGACGTGATCTCCGATTCGAGGCCGACGTTGCGGCTCGAGCTCGGCTCCGCAAAGATGATCCAGCTCGGCGCGACGCTGCGCACCGCGCTCGCGACATCGGCGTAGAGCGGCACGAGTCGATCGCGCTCGAAGTTGAACACCGGGTACGTGCCCCAGCTCGGCTCGTTGAGCGGATCGATGCCGATCACGGCCGGCGAGGCGGCGAGCTTCTCGGCGACGTGCTGCCACGCCGCGATGAACTGCGCGCGCGTGTCGGTCGTGTAGAACGCGTCGACGCACGCCTCGACGGGCGGATCGAGCGTGTTGATGTACCAGGGCTCCATGTCGACGTACGCCGCGTAGTTCGACGCGTCGCACGCCCACGCCGGTGCGCCGTCGTAACCAAAGCCTTCGCCGTAGATGTCCTCGTGCATGTCGAGGATCACGACGAGCCCGGCCTGGCGCGCCCACTCCATGCGATCGGCGACCTGCTGCAAGTACACGTCGTCGTACTGGCCTTGCACCGGCTCGATCGCGGCCCACGTCATCACGAAGCGGATCGCATCGAACCCCCAGTCGTCGTGAATGCGCGCGTAATCAGCGAACGACTTGTTGTCGATGTACGGCGCGTTCTTCTGATTGCCCGAGACATTCACGCCGCGCAAGATCGCGACGCGCCCGTCGGGTGCGTGCACGAACTCGTCTTCGACATGCCAGCTCGACGGCAGCGGAGAGCTCGTGCACGCGGCGACCACTAGCAACAAAGCAGGCCAACGCATCGCGCGCAGCCTATCCGAACTGACGTACGCTTGCGTCACGAAACCCTGGCAGACCATCGCAACAGCGTCGACGAGCGAAGGCTTGCTCGAGCTGCGCAAGCGCGGCGAGACCGAGCACCTCATCGTGATCGGCGGCCGCGTGCTCATGAATAGTGCAGCGCAGCGAAGCGAGCAGGCACTCGCAACGGTCGCCCTTAGTGAGCGCTCGTCGGTGCGTCGCGTTTTGATCAGTGGGCTGGGCATGGGCTACACGCTGCGCGCCGCGCTCGACGAGCTGCCCCGCGATGCGCGCGTGATCGTCGCCGAGATCGATCCGACGATCGTCGAATGGTGCCGCGGACCGCTCGCCGCCGCGACGAACCACGCGATCGAAGATCGACGCGTTTCCGTCGAGCTCGGCGACGTCGCGCAGCTGATCGCGCGATCGCGCGGCTTCGACGCGATCATTCTCGATCTCTACGAAGGCCCGTACGACGCGGTCGGCTGTTTCTCGTTGCGCGGGCTCGCGGACATTCGCCGCGCGCTCGCACCGAACGGCGTGCTCGCCGTGTGGTCCGAAGATGCGGCGCCGGCGTTCACGAAGCGGCTCGATCGTGCTGGCTTCACTTTCACGAGCCACCGCGTCGGGCGCGGCCGAACGCACGTTGTTTATTGCGCGGCACCACGCTCCGTCAGCAATTCCAGATAATTACGATTTCTGGAATTGTTGCGTTGCACAATTCGACGAGAAGCCCCATGCTGGGCTCGCAACGCATGCTGTATCCCTTCCATCAGCTAGGACGTTACGGTTTCGACGCGATTTCGCGGTTTACGGAGTCCTTCGCGGACACTCCGATCCCGTGGTTGCGCGCGAACGCCGCTTTGTTGCACCGCATCACGAAAGTGTATTCCAAGCCCACGTTCGGGATCGATGGCGAGCGCGTCGCGATCGAGCACCCGTTCTGCCGGCTGCTGCACTTCTCGGGTCCGGGGCCGCGCGTGCTGGTGTGCGCGCCGCTGTCGGGGCATCACGCGACGCTCGTGCGCGACACCGTCGCGTCGCTGCGCGCGCATCACGACGTCTACGTCACCGACTGGCTCGACGCGCGCGAGGTTCCGCTCTCCAGCGGCACGTTCTCGCTCGACGATTACGTCGCGTTGCTCGCG
>Ga0268266_10005051_pt1 | contig 12455 bp, 9 predicted proteins | sample KBSS13metaG_FD_190356 | JGI IMG/M metagenome (GOLD analysis project Ga0268266, IMG submission 190356) | Switchgrass rhizosphere microbial communities from Kellogg Biological Station, Michigan, USA - KBS S1-3 metaG (SPAdes) (version 2) | ecosystem: Host-associated > Plants > Roots > Rhizosphere >...
TCACGTGCGCGGCCTTACCGACACGCTCACGATTCTGGCGAACGGCCCCTTGGAAATCCGACGCGGGAATGCGCGTGGGCGTGAGCTGGGGCGCGGTCGCGACCGCATTGCACTGGCGGGCACGCGTTCCACCGAGGACCTATGCCTCGTCAACACCGGGGCGGCGCCAATCCGGGTCGAGCGGCTCATCGTGGGGGAAATCTGACACCATAGGCAGCGTGGACGCGTTGGGATGTCGCAGTCGTCAATCATCGGCACTCTTGCTATGGTCGGCACGATGCAGATTCTGATTGATGCCGACGCCTGCCCAGTGAAGGATGAAACCTACAAGGTTGCGAGCCGCTACAAGGTGCCCGTGGTTGTCATAAGCAACAGCCCGATCCGGGTGCCGCGCGATCCGCTCATATCGCGCAAGGTCGTGAGCGATGCTTTCGACGCGGCCGACGACTGGATCGTCGAGAATGCCACCGCCGATAGCGTCGTGATCACCGCAGACATCCTGTTGGCCGACCGCTGCCTGAAGCTGGGGGCCACGGTCATTTCGCCAACCGGCAACCCATTTACCAGCTCCTCGATCGGCAATGCCATTGCCATGCGATCCATCATGTCCGATCTGCGCGCCGGTGGTGATAACGTGGGCGGCCCTGCCCCCTTCAGCAAAGCCGATCGCTCGCGCTTTCTTTCCGCCCTCGATCAGGCACTGTCCAGGCTGCAACGACGCCATTGACGCCGGCCCGGCCACCTGCGGAAAACCCGAACAAGTGCCGACAACAGAAAGTTAATCCTGCTGCCCGCATGATCTGTGCCGCAACGGGCAGGCCACGACGCAAATGGGCGACTTTCAAACCGTCATTCTGGAAATGATTGCCCGTGGCGCGCCCCTGGCCGCCACGATTGCGCGGCTGTGCCAGGAAGTGGAGCGGCTGGCCCCCAATGTGGTCTGCTCGGTCGTCACGGTGGACAATGCCGGCCGCCTGCGCCCGCTGGCCTCTCCCAGTGTCCCGCCCCCCTTGCGCGAGGCGATCGACGGCGTGTCGATCGGGCCAGGCGTGGGCGCCTGCGGCACCGCGGCGGCGCTGGGCATCGAGGTGATTTCGCTGGATATCGCCAGCGATCCGGCCTGGACGCCATTTGCCGATATCGTGGTGCCGCTGGGCATCAAGGCCTGCTGGTCACGGCCAATCCTGTCGGGCCAGGATACCGAGCCCGCGATGCAGGGCCGGCAAAGACCGATCGGCGCCTTTGCCTTCTACTATCGCGAGGCGCGCGGCCCTTCCGCGCTCGAACGCGTGCTGGTCGACCGCTCGATCGCGCTTTGCGCCATCGCCTTGGACCGCCAGCGACGGGTGGAAGAATGGCACCGCCGCGCCAATACCGACGAGTTGACCGGCCTGCCCAATCGGGCCGCGTTCAATGCCGCGCTGACGCGGGTCGACTGCAGCCACCCCGGAAACTGGGCGCTCTGCCTGGTCGATCTCGATGGCTTCAAGGCCGTCAACGATACCTATGGCCATCCTGCCGGCGATGCCCTGCTGGTTCATGCCGGCCGGCGCCTCGCTGCCCAGGCCGGGCCAGACACGGTATTCCGCATCGGCGGCGATGAATTTGCCGTGCTGCTGCAAGACGCGGACAACCTGCGCAACATCGATACCCTGGCCGAACGCCTGCTCGATGGGCTGCGCGCGCCGGTCAGCGTGCCGGGCCACATGCTGCGCCCGGCCGGCACGATGGGCGTGGCGATTTTCTCCGCTGGCGACTGCACACCCGAAAGGGTTCAGCAGAACGCCGACTTTGCGCTCTATCATGCCAAGGACGTGGCGCGTGGCGGCCATGTTCGATTCTGGCCCGGTATCGGCACGCGGATGACCCGGCGCATCACGGCCGTGCGCGAATTGGACGCAGCCTTGCGCGAAGGGCGGCTGGTGGCGCACTATCAGCCGTTGGTCGAACTGGCCCATTCGCGCGTCTGTGGGCTGGAGGCGCTGTGCCGCATCCGCATGGACCAGCGCATGATCTCGGCCGCCGCGTTCCACGATGCCACCAGCGATCCGCAAACCGCCAACGCCCTCACCCTGGAAATGTTGCGCCAGGTGGCCCGCGACGCGCGCATCTGGCTCGACCAGGGCGTGCCCTTTGCACGCGTGGGCATCAATGTCAGCTCGGTAGACCTGCACAGCGCCGGTTTCTTCAATGCCGTTGCCGCCGCGTTCGAAGACCAGGGCGTGCCGCTGCACATGGTCATCTTCGAAGTGACCGAGGCAGTCTATATGGACGATGATGCCGGCGTCATCCGCCGCTCGATCGCGGCGTTGCGGGCCAAGGGGCTGAAAGTGGCGCTCGACGATTTCGGAACCGGCTTTGCCTCGTTGACTCACCTGATCACGGTGCCGGTCGATTTCATCAAGATCGACAAGTCGTTCGTGGATCGCCTCGTCTCCCACCGGCCCAGCCAGATCATCGTCGAAGGCCTGATCGACATTGCCACCAAGCTGGGCATCCAGGTGGTGGCCGAAGGGATCGAACATGCCGACCAGGCCGCGATGCTGGCCGCGATGGGATGCCATGCCGGGCAGGGCTACCTGTTCTCGCGTGCGATCGATGGCGCTGCCGTGGCCGATTTCATCGGCGATGGCGCGCTGGCGCCGCTCGATCTATCCCGCGCAAAGCTGGCCTGAAGCGCGCCCCGCGCGCGCCACCGCCTCGATCAGCATGTCCACGGCAAAAGGCTTGCGCAGCACCGTTGTGTCTGGCCCGGCCACGGCCTCGATCGCGGCCACATCGGCAAAGCCGCTGACGAACACCACTTTCAACGCCGGATAAAGCTGCGCCAGTTGCCCGGCAAGGTCGGCCCCGGTCATGCCCGGCATGGCAAAGTCCACCACCGCAACCTGCGGCAAGCTGTGGCCCTCGCGCACCATGCCATCGAGCAGCGCGAGCGCCGCCGCGCCATCGCTGGCATGGTCCACCACATGCCCATGGTCGGTCAGCGCATCGACCAGCACGCGGCGCAGGTCCGGGTCGTCATCCACCAGCAAGACATGGGCCGGCGCGGCCGTGCTGCGCTTCAACAGGAAAGCCGCGCCATCCTGCTCGGCGGCCTCATCGGCCGTGCGGGGCAGGTAGAGCCGCACCGTCGTGCCCTGCCCCGGCGCGCTTTCGATCCGCACTCCGCCGCCGATCTGGCGCATGCTGCCATAAATCTGCGCAAGGCCAAGGCCAGTGCCCTTGCCCACCGGCTTGGTGGTGAAGAACGGCTCCATCGCGCGGCGCAGCGTGGCCTCGTCCATGCCGGTGCCACTGTCGCTCACGCTGATCTCGACATAGCGCCCCGGCGCCAGGTTGGCATCCTGCGCGCCCGAACCGCCGGCGATGCCCGCCACATGGGGCGCCAGCGCGATCGTCAGCCGCCCGCCATCGGGCATGGCATCGCGCCCGTTCACCGCCAGGTTGAGCAGCGCCATTTCCAGCTGCGTCGGATCGGCCAGCACGGCGCCCAGCCCGGCCTGGTCCAGGCGGCAGTCCAGCTCGATCATCGGCCCCAGCGTGCGCGCCAGCATCGGTTGCAACCGTTCGATCAGCTGCGTCGGGTCGAGCGGCTGGGGGGCCAGGCTCTGGGTGCGCGAAAAAGCCAGCAGTTGCGCGATCAGGTTGGCCGCGCGCTGGGCCGCCTGGCGCCCTTCGCCGGCCAGCCGCTCCACCCGCGCCGCATCGCCGCTGCGCCGCGTGATCAGGTCGAACGAGGCCAGGATCGCGCCCAGCACATTGTTGAAATCGTGCGACAGGCCCGCCACCAGCTGGCCCATGGCTTCCATCTTCTGGCTTTGCAGCAGGGCTTCTTGCGCCGCATGCAATTCGCGCGTGCGCGCCTCCACCCGCGCTTCGAGCGTGGCGTTCAGATCGCGCAGCTGCTCGGCAATCGCGGCCCGTTCGCTCACCAGGCGGGTGCGTTCGGCAATCTCTTCCATGAATGCCACGTCGTCGACATGCCAATGGCGCGGGATTCGATGGTTGAGATAGATGATCGTGCGCAAGCGGCCTTCGCGCAGGAACGGCACCACCAGGATGGCGCGGGTATCCACCGTCTGCGCCGTTACCCGGCTGCGCGGGTCGGTGGGCGCCTCGTTGGCCAGCAGGTCGCCGATCACCACGGTTTCGCCCCGGCGCAACATCGCCACGATGGTCGATCCGAAATCGTCGGCCGGAAGCCGCCCCACCAGCGGCGGCACGCTGCCATCGGTCCAGCAGACGTCGAAATCGAACACATCTTCCTCGGCCAGCAACTGGCCAAAGCCCGTGCGGCTCATCCCGAAATGGGCGCCCATCAGGCCGGCGATCTCCTGCAGTGCCGGCGTCGTATCCTGGTCTCGCAGCACGTCCGCGATCTTGAGGCGCAGGGCAATCCGCGCCTCGCGCCGGGCAATGCTGTCGAACAAGCGCTCCAGCCAGGCCGCGCTCAGCACGCTTGCCAGGATAAGCACGGTAAAGCTGCCGATCAGCACGGCCAGCGTGGTCTGGCCGATCCCCGCCGTCGCATGCATGGCCTGGTGGCCAGGCGCGGTAACGAACACCGCAGCATGCATCCCGGCATAATGCATCCCCGCAATCGCCAGCCCCATCAGCCCGGCTGCGCCCACGCGCCTGGGTCCGGCCTGGTCGCGCGCGGCAAACCACAGGGCCGCAATCGCCGCGCCGATGGCGATGACCACCGAAATGCCGAGCCATAGCGGATCGTAATGCATCGCTGCGTCCATGCGCATCGCCGCCATGCCCAGATAGTGCATGGCCACCACGCCAGCGCCCATCAGCACGCCCGCCGGCACGATGCGCCGCGCTGTTTCGGGCCGCTGTTCCAGCGCGGCAAAACCCGCGCCCGTAAACGCGATGGCAATGCCCAGGGAAAGCAGTGTCAGCCAGGGATCATAGCTCATCTCCATGCCCGGCAGGCGAAACGCGAGCATGGCCACGAAGTGCATCGACCAGATGCCACCGCCCAGGGCCACTGCGGCACCCGCCAGCCATACCCAGCGCGCCCAGCCCAGCCCTGCCCGCACCCGGCCTGCCAGGCTCAAGGCCGTGAAGGAGGCCAATACCGCGATCAGGATGGACAGGATGACCAGCTTGGCATCGTGTGTTCCGGTCATCGTCATGCGGTTCTGCTCTCATAGAAACCGCGCGCGGGCAATGGGGATAGACCGCTCCAAGCCTTGAAAGGAGCGCGAGTCAGAACACCGGCCGCGCCAGCTCCAGTTGCGCGGTGGCCGCACGAATGCGCGCGTCCCAGGCGCTGCCGGCATAGGCCGAGCAGGCAAAGCGCAAGTCCAGCCGATCATCGCGCGCGCCATCGATCCAGCGCAGTGCCAGCATGGCGCCGCCCGTTGCACCGTCGACGCAAGCCTCGTCCCCGGAAGCCGCCTTTACGCCCAGTGGCCGATCACTGGCGAGCGCGGTGGCAAAGGCGGCCGCCTTGGCGGGTGTGGTCCGCTGGGGAAAGCGGCGATAGCGCCACTTGCGATGCCCGGCATCCCAACTGCTGCGCTCCACCAGCACATCGCCCACCGGCGAAACCGTCATCTTGATCGTCTCGCACTGCGCGCAGGCCGGCGCAGGCGTGGCCGTGATCACGATCGTCGACAGATTGATCGCAGCCGGTGCAGATGCCATCGGCATGGGCCGGGGCTGAACAGGCGCCGGCGCCTCTGGGCGAACGCGCGCAACCTTGGCCGGAACGGCCGGAGGCGGCGCGAGCGGGGGCGGCGCGGCATCGGTTTGCGTGGGCGGGATGTGCGTGGGAGGCGTTTGCGTAGGAGGGGCCGGCACGGGACGGATCGGCCCGGAATGGGTCTGCATCGCGCGCTGCATGGCCGCTTCGTGGTGAAACAGCGCCGGGCCGCAGCCCTGCAGGCCCAGCATGGTAGCGCCCATCGCGCCTGTCATGACACAGCGCATCACAAACTTGGCCATCGTGCTTTCCCGATCCATAACCAGTGGCGATCGGGAACCCGCGCTCCCGCCGGGCCGTTCCTATCGCACGCCAGCGCCGCAGGGTATCCCCCTGCGCGTGCCGTCGCGCAATTTTTCTCTTTGTGGCCAAGGCTTGAATGGCCCGGCCGCTCTCACCCCGGAGTTTTCCATGCTGCCTCAAACCACGCTCGTCCTCACCAGCCAGCTGCGCGACGATGGCCAGATGGTCGTGGCGTTGACGCAAACACCCCTGCCTGTGCCCGGTGAAAACGAGGTCGTGATCGCGGTGGAAGCCGCGCCGATCAATCCGTCTGATCTCGGGCTCCTGTTCGGCCCGGCGCAGACCGACAAGGCGCGCTTCGCCCCCGGCCGGGTGGAAGCGCCGGTGCCCCAGGCGGCCCTGCCCGGCCTTGCCGGACGCCTGGGCCAGGTCCTGCCTGTGGGCAACGAAGGTGCCGGCACGGTGATCGGTGCGGGCAGTGCCGCGGCGGCCCAGGCGCTGATGGGCAAGCGCGTGGCGGCCGTGGCCGGCGGCATGTTCGCCCGCCATCGCGTGGTGCCGGCTGCCGCCTGCATGGTCCTGCCCGAGGGCACCAGCGCCCAGGACGGCGCGGCCGCTTTCGTCAATCCGCTCACCGCGCTGGCCTTTGTCGAAACGCTGCGCTCGGTCGGCGGCAAGGGCATCGTCCACACCGCAGCTGCCTCCAACCTGGGCCAGATGCTGGTGCGCCTGTGCGCGGCCGAAGGCGTGCCGCTGGTCAACGTGGTGCGCAAGGCCGAGCAGGCCGACCTGCTCCGCCGGCTCGGCGCTGCCCATGTGCTCGACAGCACCAGCCCCACCTTTGGCGAAGACCTGCGCCATGCGCTGACCGAGACCGGCGCCGATATCGTGTTCGACGCCATCGGCGGCGGCCCGCTGCTGGGCACGATCCTTTCGGCGATGGAACTGGTCGGCCGCGCGGCGGCGGAGGCCTATTCGCGCTATGGCTCCACGGCCAAGAAGCGCGCCTATGTCTATGGCATGCTCGATACCGCGCCGATCACCCTGCCGCGCGACATCGGCTTTGCCTGGGACGTATCGGGCTGGCTGCTCACGCCGGTGATGGAGGCACTCGGGCCAGAAGTGCGTGCGCGGATGCGCGCACGCGTGGGGCAGGACCTCACGACGATCTTCGCCTCGCAATACAAGGCGCAAGTGCCCCTCTCGCACATTCTTGACGAAGACGTGGTCCACGATTTCAACCGCCGCGCCACGGGCGCCAAATACCTCGTTCTGCCTCAACAATAACGCCCGCCGCCCGGTCTGCACAGGCCTGCCTTGCACCGCGCGTCGGCCGGCGTTTGCCAAACGCCTCGCACTTGCTATTTCACGCCGCGCAGCATGCCGTGGCGGGCGCAATTGCCCGCTCTCCCAACCTGCGCTAAGACGATAACAACTGATAGGAAGAGGGTGCCGTTGGCCCATTCGCAAATGCCCAACCCCACGGATCGCCACGCGGCCAGACCCGCGCCGGTGCGCGAACGCGCGACGATGGAAGACGTCGCCCGCCTTGCCGGGGTGTCGCTCAAAAGCGTATCGCGCGTGGTCAACCGCGAACCGCACGTGTCCGATGCGCTGCGTGCCAAAGTGGAAACGGCCATTTCCCACCTGGCCTTCGTGCCCGATGCGGCCGCCCGTTCGCTCGCCGGCTCGCGCACGTTCATCATCGGCCTGCTGTTCGACAATCCCAGCCCGAACTACACGATCAAGATCCAGGCCGGCGTCTATCGCGCGTGCAAGGAACTCCAGTATCACTTGCGGATCGATACCATCGAATCCGATCGGCCGGCAGCAGAGGTAGAGGCGCAACTCGATGCCATCGTGCGCAACAGCCGCTGCGACGGCTTCATCCTCACGCCACCGCTGACCGACAATGCGCAAGTGCTGTCTTTCCTGGAACGGCACGCGATCCGCTATGCCCGCATCGCGCCCAACAGCGACCTGGGCCGCTCCCCCAGTGTGGCGATCGACGATGCCGCTGCCGGGGCGCTGGTGGCCCGCCATCTGTGGGAACTGGGCCATCGCCACTTCGGCATCGTCTCCGGGCCGCCCGAACACCGTGCCGGCGATCGCCGCCGCACCGGTTTCCTGGCCGAACTCGAAAGCCTGGGCGGCGCCTGCACGGTGATCCAGGCCAACGGCAACTTCCTGTTCGAAGGCGGCATCGCGGCCGGCGCGGAACTCCTCGCGCAAGATCCGCGGCCCACGGCGATCTTTGCTTCCAACGACGATTCCGCCGCCGGGACCATGGTCGCGTGCTCCCGCGCGGGCCTGCGCGTGCCGCACGACGTATCGCTCTGCGGGTTCGACGATAGCTGGGTGGCCAAGTCGGTCTGGCCCTATCTCACCACGATCTACCAGCCGATCGAGGAAATGGGCTATGCCGCCGCCAGCCTGCTGCTCGATCGCGACGAACGCGGCGATCGACAGCTCACGCTGGATTTTCATCTGGTAGAGCGGGACTCGCTGGCTCCACCGGCCTGAGCCGGGCATCGGCAAAGCCCACCTGGTCCCATTCGCGCGCCATGGCCCCCCAGGCGTCCAGCAAGACCGGATCGAGAGCCCGGCTCTCGCTGCCCGTGCCCGCGCTCATCAGCCCCAGCCGGCGGCGGAAATCATAGCCGGCCAGTGGCACGGCCACGATGCCATCGCCCGCCAGGCTGACCGGCCCGGTGGTGACGGCAAGCCCTGCGCGCACCAGCGCCAGGCAGCGTTCCTCGTTGGCGCTGCGCAGCAGGAAATGCGGGCGCACGCCTTGCGCGGTAAAGAACCGGCTGGTTTGCGACAGGATTTCGCAGCTGCGCCGCGCCACCATGACTTCGCCCGCCAGGTCGGGCACGCTCAGCATGGTCCTGCCGGCCAGCGGATGATCGGCCGGCAGCAGCATGGCATAGGCTTCTTCCACTTCCTCCCCCTCGCCCGGCGGGCCGTGCAGCAAGGTCAAGGCCGCGTCGAGTTGCCCTTCGCCCAGGCGGCGGCGCAGATCGGTATCGCTGCCCTCCACCAGAACCAGCGGCCGCACCGCCTGCATCGCGCGCGCCAGCCGGGCCAGCGGGCCGGTGGGCAACGAGGGCAAGACGCCCAGCCGCAGCGGCGCTGCCAGCGCGGCAAACCCATCGGGCAGCATTTCTGCCTGGCGAAATTCCCGTTCGATCGTGCGCGCATGGGCCAGCAATCGCGTTCCCGCCGCCGTCAGCCGGATCTGCTTGCGATCCCGCATGAGCAGCGGCGTGCCGACCAGCCGTTCCAGCTCGGCCAGCCCGGCCGAAAGGGTCGGCTGGCTCAAGTTCAGGCGCCGCGCGGCAGCGGTGATCCCGCCGGTTTCGACAATCGCCAGGAACTGGCGCAAGTGGTTCCGCTTCAACATCGCCGTTTTCTAAGGATCGACGCGGTGAAAATCAAATTGCGCCGGCCAGGCGCCGTGGCTGAACGCGGGCTTTCGCGGCCATTCCCGCCCTGTTCAGATCGGCCAGCCTACTCCCTGCGCTTCCATCGGGGACCGGAAACGGAGACATGCGATGAACAGGATCACGGTAATGGCTGGCGCGATCGGCGCCCTGGTGGCCACCACCCCCGCCCTCGCCCAAGTGGCAGACCCCAACCAGCCCGCCAACGATGGCTCGGCCGCTGCGTCGATGACGGCGCCTCCCGGTGTGGTGACGCCCGGCGCCGATCCCGGCGTTGCCGCTGCCAATGCCGATGTGGGCCATGCACTCGCCACGCAGACCGCGACCGAGCACGCCGAACGCGCATCGCAACAGCGCGCATACCGTCAGGCACTCGCCGCCCGCCGCCAGACCATCGCCCGCATCCATGCCACCCAGGCAGAGCGCGAAGAAGCCTATGACCGCGCCATGGACGCCTGGCATGCCCAGGTCACCGCCTGCCACCAGGGCAACCGCCAGGCCTGCCTGGCGCCCACGCCAAACCCTGACGATTTTCGCTGATCAGATTGCAATTTCGCCCGATGCGGCGCGGGCTTCCTCGGCCAGGATGCCCCGCGTTGCCGCGTGGAAATGCCATGCCGCCCAAAGGCCCGTGGGCGCCAGCAGCAACAGGGCAAAGCGCAGCGAGGCGGCATCCGCGCCATGAGTGCCGGCGATATGGTCGCTCACCAGCCCCACGAACTGCGGCGCGATCACCAGGTTGGCGATATTGGCAAGAAGCAGCGTCAGCGCGCAGGCGGTCGATCGCATCTGCGCCGGCACCACGTTCTGCAGCAGCCCGAACGATGGCCCGATATAGAAGTAGAGCGCCGGCACCAGCAGCCACAGGCACGCCTTGGCCACGGCCAGGTCATGCGTCCAGTAGATGAAGAACGATGGCACCGTGATCACCGCAACGACTGCGGCCATCAGCATCAGCACGCGGCGCGGATCGGCCATGGCGGGCCGCGTCATCAGCACGGCGGTGGCAACCGTTGCCAAGCTGCCCGCAATCAGGTGCATCGGCCCCAGGATGGCGCCGGCTTGCCCCGCGCTCAGTCCATAGGCGCGCTGCAGATAGGTGGGTGTCCACCACATCAGGCCCCAGCCCCACAGCGCCGTGACCGCGCCGCCCATCATCAGGTGCATCGTGGCCCGCTGGCGCAGCAGCCAGCCCAGCGCACGCCACAGCGGGACATGCGGTGTTGCTGTTGCCGTTGCCGCCGGCCGCTCGTCCATCGCGCCGCGCGGCGGCTCGCGCACGGTCAGGAAGATCAGCGCGGCCAGCACCACCCCCGGAATACCCAGCACCACGAAGGCATGGCGCCAGCCATAGAGATCGGCCACGCGCCCAGCCACGTCGGCACCGATCCAGGCGCCCAGGCACGAACCCAGCGCAAACACCGTCAAGGCCGCCGGTCGCTGTGCCGGGCGAAACGTATCGGCCAGCATCGAGGTGGATGGCGGCGTGCCGCCGCTTTCGCCGATGCCCACGCCGATCCGCGCAAGCAGCATCTGGGAAAAGCTGATGGTGAACCCGGTCAGGACCGTCAGCACGGACCACGCCAGCAGCGCGCCCGCGATGATGTTGCGGCGGCTGTACCGGTCTGCCAGCGCTGAAACCGGAATGCCGATGGTCACATAGAACAGCGCCAGCGCCACCCCGGTCAACAGGGCCACGCCCGAATCCGTCAGGTGCAAGTCCAGCCGGATCGATTCCATGACCGTGGTGATGACATAGCGATCGGCGATGTTCATCGCATAGACGAGCGAGAGCAGCGCCAGCACGTACCATTGCCTGATCATCGCCCGCCCCCGCCCCGTCACAGCCAAAACCGCCTACTCCGCCCGTGCGGGCAATGCCAGCCTCGCTATATTGTGCAATGCAGCATTATTGACCGGGTTTCCCCGGGGAAAGACTGCAACCCCATGATTTCACGGGCGAACCGGGCGGCGCGCCAGCCAGTTGACGAAGCCCGCCGCCGCGCCCAGCATCAGGCCCAGCGCGCTGACCCCGGTCCAGCCCGCGCCATGCCAGGCAAGTGCGGCCAGCGCCGATCCGGCAGCGCCCAGCAGGAACATGCCACCCATGAACAGCGTGTTGATCCGCGCCCGTGCACTGGTATCGAGGGCATAGACGATATGCTGGTGCGAGATCAGCGCGCTCTGCACGGCCAGATCGAGCACCACGCAGGCCAGCGCCAGCCCGACCACGCCCGGAAAGGCCATGGCGATGGCCCAGGCCACGATCATCAGTGCCACGCCAGCCACGATCGTGGCATGGGGGCCGCGCCGGTCGGCCACGTGTCCGGCCAGCGGGGCGGCGAGAATGCCCACTGCGCCGATCACGCCAAACAGCCCGGCCACGCTTGGCCCCTGCCCCACCTGGCCCAGCCGCAGCGCCAGCACGCTCCAGAACGCGCTGAACCCGGCAAACAGCAGGCCCTGGGTGATCGCAGCCAGCCGCAGCGCCCGGTGCCGGCGCCACAAGTCCCAGAGCGAGGCCAGCAATTGCGGATAGCGCGGCCCGCCTGCCCCCGCGCGCGAGGCCGGCAGCATCGCGCGCAGCACGCCCGCCGCCACCAGCGCCAGCGGCACGCCAAGCCAGAACATCGCGCGCCAGCCCTGGTGCTGCGCCACTACGCCTGCCACTGTCCGGCTGAGCAGGATGCCGCACAGCAGCCCGGCCATGACTTTGCCGATCACCGCGCCGCTTCGTTCGGCCGGCGCCAGGTGCGCGGCAAACGGCACGATCTGCTGCGCCACCGTGGCAAGGGCACCGAGCAGGAACGAAGCGCCCAGCAGCAGCGCGGGGGACGGCGCGATGGCCGCGAGCACCAGCGCCAGCGCCAGCAGCACGAACTGCCCGGCAATCAGCCCGCGCCGCTCCACCCGGTCGCCCAGCGGCACCAGCAGGAACAGCCCCAGCGCATAGCCCAGCTGCGTCACCGTCGGCACCAAGGCCGTCAGCGCACCGGGCATCTCTGCCTCGATCAGGCCGAGCATGGGCTGGTTGTAATAGATATTGG
>Ga0268266_10005052_pt1 | contig 12454 bp, 11 predicted proteins | sample KBSS13metaG_FD_190356 | JGI IMG/M metagenome (GOLD analysis project Ga0268266, IMG submission 190356) | Switchgrass rhizosphere microbial communities from Kellogg Biological Station, Michigan, USA - KBS S1-3 metaG (SPAdes) (version 2) | ecosystem: Host-associated > Plants > Roots > Rhizosphere...
GCGTCGTGCAGGACCATGTGGCGCTGGGAGAAGGTGCCGCGCTCGGAGTCCTGGCCGGTGAGCCGGATCGGCGTCCCCTCGGTGACCAGCGACGCGATCGCGAGCGCCTCGGCCTGGCCCCAGTCGATGCGGCCGCCCTCGTCGAGCGCCTTGCGGCGCCGGTCGAGCTGCCCGGCGAGCTTCGGGTGGATCGTGAACGACTCGGGGACCCGCAGCAGCTCCTCGTTGAGCGCGCGCAGCAGATCCGCGTCGACCGCGGTGCGAACGTCGGGCGACGGTGAGCGATCGAGCTGGTACTCACCCGTGGGCTGCTCGACGTCGCCTGCGTCCTCGGCCGCCTTGATCTTCGCCTTGAGGTCGGCGTGCAGCTGGGACAGGTGGTCCCACATCGCCGCCTTCTGCTCCTCGACGTCGGCGGGCGTGATGGTGCCCTGCTCGACGAGGAGCTCGCCCCAGATGTCGACGACGCGCTTGTGCTGCTTGATCTTCGCGTACATCTCGGGCTGGGTGTAGGCGGGCTCGTCGGCCTCGTTGTGGCCGAAGCGCCGGTAGCCGATCAGGTCGATCACGACGTCGTGCCCGAACTGCTGCCGGTAGGCGAACGCGAGTCGGACGGCCGAGATGCACGCGGCCGGGTCGTCGGCGTTGACGTGGATGATCGGGACGTCGAAGCCCTTGGCGAGGTCCGAGGCCCAGTGGGTCGAGCGGCTGTCGTCGGAGTCGGTGGTGAAGCCGACCTGGTTGTTCTGGATGAGGTGGACGGTGCCGCCGACGCTGTAGCCGTCGAGCGCCTGGAGGTTCAGCGTCTCCGCCACGACGCCCTGGCCCGGGAACGCGGCGTCGCCGTGCAGCACGAGCGGGAGCGCGGAGGCGGTGTCGCGGTGCGCGTGCGGGCCCTGGCGCGTCGTCTGCGCGGCGCGTGCGGCGCCCACGACGACCGGGTGCACGTACTCGAGATGCGACGGGTTGCTCTCCAGGTTCACGAGGATCGTGCCGCCGTCGGGCAGCACGTAGGACCCCTGCGAGCCGTGGTGGTACTTCACGTCGCCGGTGCCGCCCTGCGGGATCGTCGTGACCGCGTCGAGGGTCGATGCGCCCTCGAACTCGGCGAAGATCGTGTCGTAGGGGCGGCCGAGGTTGTGCGCGAGCACGTTGAGCCGGCCACGGTGCGCCATGCCGACCACGACCTCGCGGCCGCCGTGCGCCGCCGCCAGGTGGATGAGCTGGTCGATCATCGGCACCGTCATGTCCAGGCCCTCGACCGAGAACTGCTTCTGGCCGAGGTACGCCTTGTGCATGAAGCGCTCGAAGGCGTCCACCTTGATGAGGCGGCCGAGGAGCCACTTCTGCTCGTCGGACGTGAGCTGGTTGCGGAACTCGCCGGACTCGATCTTCTCGCGCAGCCAGCCGCGCTGGCGGTGCGACGCGAGGTGCTCGATCTCGTAGGCGATCGTGCCGCAGTAGGTCTCACGCAGGTGCGGCAGCGCGTCGGCCAGCGTGGCGCCGGGGACGTGCATGCGCAGGATGCGCGACGGGATGCGGCCCATGACCTCGCGGGTGAGGCCCAGCGGCTCGGGATCGAGCGCCGGGTCGCCCTCGGGCTCCGTGCCCAGCGGGTCCAGACGCGCGGCCAGGTGGCCGTGGGTGCGGTGGGCCTTGAGGAGCGACGTCGCGGCCTGGACGGCCTGCAGCAGCTCCTCGTCGACCTGCGCCGCGGACGGTGCGACGGCGACCTCGCGTGCCGTGGCGGCCGCCGCGGCCGGCGCCGGACCGGCGGGCGGCGCGCCCAGCGTGACGCCCAGCTCGGCGAAGAGCCGGTCGTAGAAGCCGTGCTCGCCCTGCAGGAGCTCCTCGACGACCGCGAGGAACCGACCCGACTCCGCGCCCTGGATGATCCGGTGGTCGTATGTCGAGGTCATCGTCATGACCTTCTCGGCGCCGATCATCGCCCCGATGGCGCCGAGGCCCACGGGGTAGTCGATCGAGCCGGTGGCCACGATGGTGCCCTGACCGACCATGAGCCGCGGGACGGAGGCGATGGTGCCGATGCCGCCCGGATTGGTCAGCGAGATGTTCGCGCCCGTCAGGTCGTCGGCGCTCAGCTTGTTCTCGCGCGCCTTGCCGATGAGCTCGCCGAACGCGCCGAGGAACTCGGGGAACGTCATGCGCCCCGCGTCGCGGATGACCGGGACCATGAGGGTCCGCGAGCCGTCCTTCTTCTCGACGTCGACGGCGATGCCGAGGTTCACGGCTGCGTCGTCGATGCGGTGCGGCTTGCCGTCGATCTCGGCGAAGTGATGCGCCATCACCGGCATCTCCTCGGTCGCCGCGCGGGCGATCGCGTAGGCGATGAGGTGGGTGAAGGAGACGCGCTGGCCCGCCGCCTTGAGCTCCTTGCGGCGACCGTCCATCATCGTGACGGTCAGCGTGCGGAACGAGGTCGCGGTCGGGATCGACCGGCTCTCGTCCATGTACTTCGCGAGCATCGCGGCGCCGCCGCGGATGGGCAGCGCCTCGCCGGTGGCCGGCGGAGCGGGAGCGGCTGCGGCGACGACCGCGCCGCCGCCGTTGCCCTTCGCCGCGAGCACGTCGGCCTTCGTGATGCGCCCGCCGGGGCCGGAGCCGGCCACGCGGGAGAGGTCGACGCCCTCGATGGAGGCCATGCGGCGCGCGACGGGGGAGATGGTGGAAGGGAGATCGTCCCCACCCGCCCCGTGGGCGCCGTTGCCGGTCCCTGCAGGACCCGTTGCAGGCGCGTCACCCGGGACGTCGGGCGTCACGGCGCCGCGCGGGGCGCCGGCGCCTGCCGTCATGCGCGCGAGGACCTGGCCGACGGTCACCGTGTCGCCCGCCTCGGCGAGGATCTCGGTGATCGTGCCGGACGCCGGCGACGGCACCTCGGCGTCGACCTTGTCCGTGGAGATCTCGACGATCGTCTCGTCGACGGCGATCGCGTCCCCGGGACCCTTGGCCCACTCGAGGATCGTGCCCTCGGTGACCGACTCGCCCATCTGGGGCATGACGATCTCGAGGACCTCACCGGCGGCATCGTCGGACTCGGGAGCTTCCTGCACGGCGGCGGCGGGGCCGCCGTTGTCCGAGCCGTTGGCGTGCTCCGCGCTCGCGCCGTTGCCGGGCGCGATCTCGGCGAGCACCTGGCCCACGGTCACGGTGTCGCCCTCGGCGACGTGCAGCTTCACGAGCGTGCCTGCTCCCGGAGAGGGCACCTCGGCGTCGATCTTGTCGGTGGAGATCTCGACGAGGGGTTCGTCCGCGGCGATCTCCTCGCCTTCCTGCTTGTACCAGGAGAGGACCGTTCCCTCGGTCACCGACTCGCCCATCTGGGGCATGACGACCTGAATCGTCGTGTTTACGGCCATTGAGGCTGGACTCTAGCGGGACCACCGGGGTCGGATCGCCGCCTCCCCTCGCGGACGAACTCCGCGGTGCCGAAGAAGGGTCCGACTCCCCCCAGCACGGTCACCGCGACCGCCAGCCGCAGCGAGATCACCTTGATCCGGACGGCCACGATGCAGGCGAGCGACATGACGATCCAGCCGATGCCGTGGGCCATGCCGAAGACGAACTCGGGGCCGTGCAGACCGGGCACGAGCCAGACGGTCAGCAATGTGACGTAGATCGCCGAGTGGACGAACGATGCGGCCTTGAGCCGGTCGTAGGTGAGGATCCCGCGGAGCGCGTGGGTCACGAGAGCGCCCGGGCCATGCGTCGCAGCTCGTTGCCGGCCTCGGCCGGCCACTCGTCGACATCGGCCGGCCACCAGGCGAAGTCGTCGTGCTCGTCGTCGGCCCGGACCTCGGCGCCGGGCGCCAGCCAGGCCAGGCCGACGACCATGACCATGCCGTGCGGGAGACGGATGAGCGCCTCGACGCTCAGCCGCTCGGGACTGACCGACCACTCCTCCATGAGCTCGCGCTCGAGCGTCCGCGCGGGACTCTCTCCAAGGTCGACGGCGCCACCCGCGCCGAGCGTCCAGCGCCCTGCCCACTGCGAGAGCCATGCCGCGCGCCTGCCCGCGAGCCAGCGCCCGTCGTGCGCGCGCGTGACACAGAGCGCCGAGATCGATCCGGCGGCGTCGCCCGGCACGAGACGCAGCGCCCAGCGGAGCGGTTGCAGCTCGAGCTCCAGGCGTCCGTCGACCTGGCCGAAGTCGACGAGCCGTGCCGCGAGGCCGTCGTGGCTCGGGGATCCGCGGCGCCTGAGGGCCTCGATGGCGAGGTCGGCCTCGGCGGCCGCTTCCGGTGCCGGCACGAAGTGCTGATCCGACCACCGCGCGACGACGTCCTCAGGCGCCCAGGGGCCGCGGGCGAGGACGTCGGGCTCGGGGACGACGGACATGCAAGCGCAGAATACGGGCCCGGGGTGGCGGCTACCCCGGTGTAGTTGGCACCTCCACGCTCGGGTAGTTATGTGCCTACCCGAAAGGATGGGAGCCTTTCTGCGTTTGGGGGGTGAGAAGTCCCACACTTCTTCCCGGTGACATCAGCACCGGCGGGCGTGCGGGTATCAATCTCACTCCAGCGAGTTCCCGCCCCACGGCTGGGGCAGGGGTAGGTGTCAGGGAGGTGGAGCCGGTGACAGTGTTGACCGTCGTCCTCATCGTGTGGACCCTCGTCGCGTTCGTGGTGCTCGTGCTTGCACGAACGCTGTGCGCGGTCGCGGCAAGGGCGGACGCGGAACACGCGGAGCGGACAGCTCGACGCCCGGTCGAGGCTCCGCGGCACAGTCCGGTCTCCACCTCCACTGACCCCGAGCCGCGCGTGGTCGTGCGGACGCTCGCCTCGCGCTGACGACGCGCGCTACCCTCCGGCCGATGGCCGACACGGGCAAGGTCGCCAAGAACCTCCGCGCGTTCCAGATGGCGCTGAACGCCCACGATCGCGAGAACCCGACGCACACCGCGTGGGGCATCGGCCTGGCGCATTTCGACATGGAGCGCCTCGGGTTCGACGAGGGCGAGGAGATCCTGCCCGGCATCACCATCCAGTCCGACGGTGGCGTGACCGGCAACTTCCGCGTCCTCTGCGACGGCCAGCACGACGAGGACCTGGAGACCGAGGCCGAGGAGGCCGAGATCGTCGAGGCGGTCGGGACCCAGACAGTCGGGGGCGGGCGGGGGTCGGATCTTCGCGAGGCCTGAGCTCTACCCGAGCTCGACCTCGATCCCCTCGCCGTCGAAGCTGACGTGGCCGGCGATGTCGGCCGACTCGGCGAGCGGCTCCTCGTAGCTCCACGCCACGTCCTGCAGCAGCCCGCCGTCGACCGTCGCCGACCAGTAGCTCGCGTGGCCCTTGTACGCGCAGTGCGTGCGGCGCTCCGACGGCTCGAGGTCGACCTTCACGTCCGCGCGCGGGATGTAGACGCGAGGGGCGAGGCTCGTCTCGAGGAGGATCTTCGGGCGCGTCGACTCCGCGATGACCTGCCCGCCGGCGCGGACGACCACCGGACGCGAGCTCGGGTGCACGTCGACCCGGTGGTACGGGTCGCGCAGGGAGCCGTCGACGAGCTCGTCCTCGACGTACCACTCGTCGACCTTGTCCCAGTAGAGCGCGCCGTAGCCCTTCAGCCACGCCGCGTCCGGCTGCGGCGACTCGTACGCCCACAGCGCGTCGGGGATCTCGCGGTCGCCGACCGTCAGCGTCCAGTAGGAGGCGTCGCCCTTGAAGGGGCAGTGCGTGCTCGTGTCGGTCGGCGTCAGCAGCGACGCGTCGACGTCCGCGAGCGGGACGTACACGACCGGCTTGATCGCGGTCTCGTGCAGCAGCTTGGCGCCGACGGTGTCGACGACGACCGTGTCCCCGACCTTCGCGCGCAGGCGCACGGGGTAGTCCTCGAAGAGGATGCGGTGGCGCGGCGCGTCGTCGAGCGAGAAGTTGAACGCTCCGCCCGGGGAGCCGCCCAGCGGGCCCTTACCAAGGGTGAGTGACATGCCCCGAGGCTACGACGCGACGGAGAGGCCCTTGCCGAAGGCGCGGCGGAAGAGGTCCACCTCGCGCTCGGCGGCCCAGCGCGCGACCTCGGCGCCCTCGTCGGCGTGGAGGTCCAGCCGGACCGCGCCGTTCTGCATGTGGACGTCCGCCGAGCGGACGCTCTGGTCGCGCGGGCGCTCGAGATCCTCGGCGAGGCGCAGCAGGCACGCGAGCCGATCGAGGCGCTCGGCGTCGCCCGGGCGCGACAGCGGCTCGAGCTCCCCGAGCTCCGGCTGGCCCTTGCGGTGGTAGCGCGCGGCCTGCGCCATGAGAGCGACCTCCGCCGGCGCGAACCCAGGCAGCCCGGCGTTGAGGATGAGGTAGCGCGAATGCTTGTGGTGGTCGTCGTAGTCGACCGACATCCCGATGTCGTGCAGCATGCACGCCGCCCACAGGAGCTCGCGCTCGATGGGATCGCCGTCGTGCAGCCCCTCCGCGGCGAGCTGGTCGAACAGCCCGAGGGCGAGCGCGGCGACGTGGTTGGTGTGGGCGCGGTCGACGCGGTACTGCCGGGCGAGGTTCAACACCGTGTCGCGGCGGACGTCGTCGAACAGGTGGTCGGGGCCGGGGAGCAGCGACTCGAAGAAGACGCCTTCGCGCAGACCCGCCTCGGTGACCTCGATCCCCGCGAAGCCACCGACCTCGAGCACCGTCTGCACGACCGCGGCGCCGGCCAGGATGATGTCGGCGCGCGCGGACTTGATGCCCGGCACGCGGCCGCGCTCGGAGGCGGGCACGCCCGCGAGGCGGTCGACGAGCTCGCCGAGTGCCTCGCGCGTGATGACGAAGCCCTGGACCCCGACGTGTGGCTGGCCCGCGAGGTGCTGGGCGGCGGAGGCCAGGTTGCGGACGGTGCCGCCGACGCCGACGAGCCGGTCGCCCGCGTCGGGCAGCCACGGCGCGCTGCCGAGCTCCTCGGCCACGTGCGTGCGCAGTGCCTTGAGCTGCTTGCGCGACACCGCGTCCCCGTCGGGGAGGAAGCGCTCCGTCGTGCGCACGGCACCCAACGGCCAGGACGACAGCTCGTTGGGCCGGCGCTCGCGGACGCGGACGAGCTGGAGCGAGCCGCCGCCGAGGTCGAGGACGGCGCCGCCGGAGATCGTCGTGGAGTTCACGGCGGCGAGATGCCCGTAGAGCGCCTCCTGCGAGGTCGACAGCACGCGGACCGGCAGTCCCGTCTGCTCGCGCGCGCGGGCGGCGAACGCCTTGCCGTTGCGCGCATCGCGGATCGCGCTCGTCGCCACGGGGCGCACGTCGGTGATGTCGAGCGCCCGGCAGAAGTGCGCGAACACATCGATCGTGTGCAGGGCGCGCTGCATCGGCTCCTCGCCGAGCTCGCCCGTCTCCCCGAGGCCCGCGCCGATGCGCACGGCCTCGTAGATCTCGTCGGTGCGCTTCCACCAGCCGTCGGCCGCCGTGAAGACCACGAGGCGGAAGGAGTTCGACCCGAGGTCGATCACCGCGGTGCGCTGCTCGGCGGAGGGGATCGCCATGCAGGCCGGACGGTAGATCATCCGGCGGCGCAGGCGTACCGTTCCCTCCATGCCCGAGTCAGACCAGTCCGTCGCCGACCACATCGAGGGCCTCGTCGCCGAGGAGCACAAGCTCCTGGAGCGCGGCGGCGCCGAGGGGGGCCTGAAGCCCGACGAGCACGCCCGCCTCGAGGAGGTGCGTGTCGAGCTCGACCGCCTCTGGGACCTCATGCGCCAGCGTCGCGCGCTGCGCAACGCCGGTCAGGATCCCGACGACGCCTCCGAGCGCGACGCCGGGACCGTGGAGAACTACCTCGGCTAGGCCGGCTCCGCGATCGGCGTGCCGTAGGAGCGGAACGACTCCGGCAGCTGCACGCCCCAGGCCATGCCCTTCAGGAGCTCGGCCTCGGGCCGGACCACCGGGACGAACTCCGGGTCGTAGACGAAGTAGCCGCCGGTCGTGACCTCGACGCGGTTGCCGCCCGGCTCGATGCCGTAGAGGAAGAACCCCTGCGCGGCGGCGTGCTTCGACGGCGCCGCCTCGATCGGGACGTCGTTGTCGAGGAAGATGTCGGCCGCGCGCAAGCACTCCTCGCGCGTGTCGACCCAGAACGCCGCGTGGTGCAGCCGGCCGGACAGCGGGGAGGGATCGAGTGTGTAGATCAGCTCGTGCGCCGCGATGCTCAGGCTCATCCAGGCGCCGGTCTCGGTGCCGTTGTCGCGGACGTTGATCTCGTAGAGGCGGAAGCCGATCTCGTCGGCCATGAACGTCCGGTCGGCGACGACGTCGCGCGAGAAGAGGTTGATGTGGTCCAGGCGCTTCACGGCGCAGCCGTTGCCGGTGTAGCGCTGCGGCTGGTTGCGCATCGCGGGCCGCTGGTCCTCCGGCGGGACGTAGCGCTCGCTCTCCCAGTGCAGCTCGCACACGTGGCCGTCGGGCGCGTGGAACCGGTAGGCGGCGCCGTGGCCGACGTCGCCGTCGATCCACCCGATCCCGAGGCCCAGCCGCTCGATCGCGGCGACCCTGCGCTCGAGCGCCTCGGGGCTCCAGGTGCGCAGTCCCATGTGGCCCATCCCAGGCTCGGCGGCCTCCGTGAGCTTGAGCGATGTCCGGTGGTAGTCGCCCCAGCCGCGCAGGTGCACGGAGTCCCCGTCGACCTGCTCGACGGTCATCCCCATGACGTCCCGGAAGAAGTCCAGGCTCTCCTGCGGACGCGGCGTGAGCAGCTCGACGTGGCTGATGTGAGCGACGTCGTGGAGGGGGTCTGGCATCGATCGCACACTCTATATAGTCCGCGCCTCCCGACTTGAGGAGACGCACGTGAAGCACGCCGACCTGGACCGGCTGGCCCACACCGAGGTGCGCGACGGGGTGACTCGGCAGGTCTTCACCGGCGACGGGGCGACGCTGGCGTGGACGACGCTCGCGCCCGGCCACACGCCACGCCCGCACTCGCACCACTTCGAGCAGATCGTGTACATCGTCTCCGGCCGCGTCCGCTTCGTGGTGGGCGACGACGAGGTCGAGCTCGGCCCGGGCGGCATGCTCGTCGTGCCGCCGCACGTCGAGCACTTCGCCGAGACGATCGGCGACGAGCCGTGCGTCGATCTCAGCATCTTCACCCCGAAGCGCGACGAGTACGCCGCGGAGGAAGAGATCGCTTCGCGATCTTCAGCGAGTTCGTCGCAGGGCGACGAACTCGCGGGCCGCGGCAGAGAGGAGCGGTCATGACGGCACGCCACGTCCGCGCCGACAACCTCGGCAGCCTGCTGCGCCCGCCCGCCGTCCGCGCGGCCTACGACGAGGCCACCGCGACCGAGCGCGGCGCCATCGAGGACGCTGCCATCGAGGAGGCGATCACCCACCAGGAGCGCGTCGGCCTCCCGGTGATCACGGACGGCGAGTTCCGCCGGCGCCACTTCTTCTCGACGCTGCTGGAGGTCACCGACGGGCTGGACCCCGACGGCTACGTCCGCCGCCACCGCGACGAGGACGGCAACTGGCACGAGGTCCGCACGCCCGCGCCGGTCCGCCGTCTCGAGCGCACCCGCACGATGGCCGACGCAGAGCTGAACTTCGTGCGCGAGCGCACGTCGCGCCAGGTGAAGATCACGCTGCCCGCGCCGTCGCTGCTGGCCTGTTACTGGAGCGAGGCGGTCTCCGGCGGGGCGTATCCGACGAGGGAGGAGTACTTCGACCACCTCGTGGAGCTGACCGCGGAGGACGTGCGCGCGCTCGCCGAGGCCGGTGCCGACCACGTCCAGCTCGACGCGCCGCACTACTGCTACCTGAACGTCATCCGCCCGGACCTCGACGACACCGACGCGGCACTGACCGAGATGGTGCGCCGCGACCAGGAGGTCTTCGCGGACGTCGACTCGGTGGCCAGCGCCATCCACGTCTGCCGCGGCAACAACCGCAGCCGCTTCGTCGGGACCGACCCCTACGACGCGTTCGCCGAGGCGCTGTTCCCCGAGCTCACGGTCGACCGCGTGCTGCTGGAGTACGACGACGCCCGCGCAGGCGGCTTCGACGCGCTCGCGCTCCTGCCGGGCGACGTCACCGCGGTCCTCGGGCTCATCACCTCCAAGCGGGGCGACATGGAGGAGCGCGACGAGCTGCACGCCCGCATCGAGGACGCCGCGCGCCACCTCCCCCTCGACCGGCTCGCGCTGTCGACGCAGTGCGGCTTCGCATCCGACGCCGACGGCAACGAGATCGGCGCCGACGCGCAGTGGGCCAAGCTCGAGCTCGTCGTCGACACGGCCGAGGAGGTCTGGGGCGCGCTGGTGCCTTGAGACAACCTGGGGGCCCGCCTCCGGCGGCTCATTACGACCTTTGGTCAGGATCGGTCGCCGAGCCGCCTGCGGCACCCCTAGATCAACAGCCTGTCCGGCGTGATCGGGAGGTCCCTGATCCGCACGCCGGTCGCGTTGTGGACCGCGTTGGCGATCGACGCCGCGGTCCCCACGATCGAGATCTCGCCGATGCCCTTGGCTCCCATCGGGTTGAGGGCGTCGTCGACCTCGTCGATCCAGACCGCCTCGATGTCGTGCACGTCGGCGTGGGCGGCCACGTGGTACCCGGCGAGGTCGCTGTTGAGGTAGTCGCCGAACTCGGCGTCCATGACGCTCTCCTCGTGCAGCGCCATGGAGAGCCCCATGGTCATGCCGCCGAGGAACTGCGAGCGGGCGGTCTTGGCGTTCATGACGCGGCCGACCGCGAAGACGCCGAGCATCCGGGAGACGGTGACCTCGCCCGTGTCGGCGTCCACGTGGACCTCGCTGAACTGCGCGCCGAAGGCGTGGCGCGCCATCGGCTCCTGGGCCTCGATCTCGTCGCCCGAGTCGAAGAACGCCTCGCGGCCGCCCTGCGCGCGCAGCTTCCGGCATGCACCGACGATCGCTGTGCCCCACGAGGCCGTGCCCATGGACCCGCCGGCCAGCGACGCGAATGGCAGCGCGCTGTCGCCGATGTCCACCCGCACCCGCTCGAGCGGCACGTCGAGGGCGTCGGCCGCGATCTGAGTGAGGACCGTGCGCGAGCCGGTGCCGATGTCCGACGCGGCGATCCGGACGACGTAGCTCCCGTCGTCCTCCTCGCGCACGAGCGCCGAGCTCGGGCGCCGGCGGGCCGGGTACGTGGAGCCGGCGACGCCGGTGCCGACGTAGGAGCGCCCCTGGAGGCGGGGGCCGGGAGCGTGGTCGCGCGTCTCCCATCCGAAGAGGCGCGCGCCCTCGCGCAGGCACGCGACGAGGTTGCGCGAGCTGAACGGCATCCCCGTCTCGGGATCGGTCTCCGGCTCGTTGCGGATCCGCAGCTCGATCGGGTCGATGCCGCAGGCGATCGCGAGCTCGTCCATGGCCGACTCCAGCGCGTACATCCCCGGGCACTCGCCCGGCGCGCGCATCCAGGAGGGCGTCGGCACGTCCAACCGGGCGAGCCGGTGCGTCGTCCTGCGGGTGGGCGACGCGTACATCATGCGCGTCGCCACGGCCGTCTGCTCGGCGAACTCCTTGACCGTCGAGCTCTGCTCGACGACGTCGTGGACGATCGCCTGGAGCCGCCCGTCGCCGTCCGCGCCGAGCTGCAGCCGCTGGATCGTGGGCGTGCGGTAGCCGGTGAGCGCGAACATCTCGTGCCGCGTCGCCGCCACCTTCACCGGCCGTCCGACAGCGAGCGCCGCGAGCGCCGCGAGCACCGCGGTCGGGCGCGGGAGACCCTTGGAGCCGAACCCACCGCCCACGTGCTCGGAGATGATCCGCAGCCGCTCGGGCTCCAGCCCCAGCACCTTCGCGATGAGGGTGTGCGCCATCGCCGGGCCCTGGTTGGAGTCGTGCAGCGTGAGGTCGCCGCCGTCCCAGACCGCCAGCGCGGCGTGCGGCTCCATGGGGTTGTTGTGGTACGCCGGGGTCGCGTAGGTCGCGGCGTGGACGACCTGGGAATCCTCGAGCGCGGCGTCGGGGTCGCCCTGCTGCGTGTCGGTGTCGTAGGCCGGGTTGACCTTGTCGGGCGCGTAGAGCTTCGGGTCGTCCTCGCGCAGCACGACCTCGTGCTGCTCGGCGTCGTACTCGACACGGACGAGGCGCGCGGCGTCGCGCGCGACCTCGAAGCTGTCGGCGACGACGGCGGCGACGATCTGCCCGCGATAGGCGACCCGCCGGGTCTGGAGCACCGCGAGGTCGAACTCGGCGTCGTCGGCCACGCGCGGCGCGTTGCCCTCCCAGAGAACGGCGAGCACGCCGGGGACCGCGAGCGCCTCGTCGGCGTGGACGTCGCGGATCGTGCCCTTGGCGATCGTCGACCCCACGATCGCGGCGTAGGCGACGCCGTCGACCTGGGTCTCGTACGCGTAGCGGGCCTCGCCCGTCACCTTCAGGCGGCCCTCGATGCGGTTCACGGGGGCGCCGACGACCCGTGACGGTGCGATGGTCATCGGCTGAGCTCCTCGAGCGTGCGGACGATGACCCTGCGCGCGAGCGGGACCTTGA
>Ga0268266_10005053_pt1 | contig 12451 bp, 10 predicted proteins | sample KBSS13metaG_FD_190356 | JGI IMG/M metagenome (GOLD analysis project Ga0268266, IMG submission 190356) | Switchgrass rhizosphere microbial communities from Kellogg Biological Station, Michigan, USA - KBS S1-3 metaG (SPAdes) (version 2) | ecosystem: Host-associated > Plants > Roots > Rhizosphere...
GACCAGGACCCTCACGGGAGCGGGATCGTCGCGGTCGGGGCGTGCTCGCGGGTGGTGGCGAGCTCCTCGAACTCCACGACCGCGTCGAGCTCCTGCCCCATCGAGATGTTCGTGACCCGCTCCAGCACGACCTCGACGACGACGGGCACCCGGTGGAGCTTCACGAGCTCCTGCGCACGGGCGAACGCCCCCGGCAGGTCGGCCGGGTCCGTCACGCGGATCGCGTTGCAGCCCAGCCCCTCCGCGACCTTCACGTGGTCCACGCCGTACTTGTCCAGCTCCGGCGAGTGGATGTTGTCGAACCCGAGCTGTACGCAGTAGTCCATGTCGAACCCGCGCTGCGCCTGCCGGATCAGCCCCAGGTAGGAGTTGTTCACGACGACGTGGATGTAGGGCAGCGTGAACTGCGCCCCGACCGCCAGCTCCTCGATCATGAACTGGAAGTCGTAGTCCCCGGACAGGGCGACGACGGGCGCCTCCGGATCCGCGACCCGCACCCCCAGCGCGGCCGGGACGGTCCAGCCCAGCGGCCCGGCCTGCCCGCAGTTGATCCAGTGCCGCGGCCGCTGCACGTGCAGGAACTGCGCGCCGGCGATCTGGCTCAGCCCGATGGTGCTGACGTAGCGGGTGTCCGGCCCGAACGCCCTGTTCATCTCCTCGTAGACCCGGTGCGGCTTGATCGGGACGTCGTCGAAGTGGGTGCGGCGCTGCAGGGACCCCTTGCGCTCCACGCACTCCCGCACCCACTGCTCGCGGCTCGGGAGCGAGCGTTCGCGGGCGGCCTGCACCGCCAGACGCAGGAAGGATCCGGCGTCGGAGGTGACGCCGTAGTCGGGGGCGAAGACCCGGCCGATCTGGGTCGGCTCGATGTCGACGTGCACGAACCGCCGACCACGCCGGTAGACGTCCAGACCACCGGTGTGCCGGTTCGCCCACCGGTTGCCGATGCCCAGGACCAGGTCCGACGCCAGCAGGGTCGCGTTGCCGTAGCGGTGCGCGGTCTGGATCCCGGCCATGCCCGCCATCAGCGGGTGGTCGTCCGGGATCGCGCCCCACCCCATGAGCGTCGGGATGACCGGGACGTCGAGCAGCTCCGCGAGCTCGACCAGCTCGGCGCAGGCGTCGGCGTTGACGATCCCGCCGCCTGCGACGATGACCGGTCGCTCGGCGCTCGCCAGCAGGTCGAGGACCTTGTCGACCTGGGAGCGGGTGGCCGCGGGTCGGTGCACCGGCAGCGGGGCGTAGGTCTGCGGATCGAACTCGATCTCGGCCTGCTGGACGTCGATCGGGAGGTCGAGCAGGACCGGGCCCGGTCGTCCGGAGCGCATCAGGTGGAAGGCCTGGGCGACCGCGCCGGGGACCTGCGCGGGCTCCCGGACCGTCATGGCCAGCTTCGTGACCGGCGCGGCGATCGCCGCGATGTCGACCGCCTGGAAGTCCTCCTTGTGCAGCCGCGCGACCGGCGCCTGCCCGGTGATCGCGAGGATCGGGATCGAGTCCGCCATCGCGGAGTACAGGCCGGTGATCATGTCCGTGCCCGCGGGTCCGGAGGTGCCGACGCAGACCCCGATGTTCCCCGCCGTCGCCCGGGTGTAGCCCTCGGCCATGTGCGAGGCCCCCTCGACGTGCCGGGCGAGGACGTGGGTCAGTGTGCCGTCCCTGCGCACGGCGTCGTAGAAGGGGTTGATCGCGGCACCCGGCAGGCCGAAGAGGTGCGTGACGCCCTCCGCCTTGAGGATCGCGACGGCGGCGTCGACGGCGCGCATGCGTGTCATGTGGTGGCCCTCCCGGACAGTTCCTCGACCTGCTTGAGCAGCGCGCTGTGGTCCAGCCCGCCGTGGCCCTGCGCCCGCAGCGACGCCACGAGCTGGGCGACGTGGGCGCCCAGCGGGATGGCGACACCCGCCTCGCGCGCGGCCGCCGTCACGATGCCCATGTCCTTGTGGTGCAGGTCGATCCGGAAGCCGGGGGCGAAGGTGCGGGCGCGCATCGTGGCGCCCTTGCGTGCCAGGACGGTGCTCCCGGCGAGACCGCCGCCCAGGACGTCGAGCGCGGACTCGGTGTCCACGTCGTGCGCCTCGAGGAACACCAGCGCCTCGGCGAGGAGCTGGATGTTCCCCGCGACCATGAGCTGGTTGGCGGCCTTGACGGTCTGGCCCGATCCGGCGGGCCCCACGTGGACGACGGTCCGCCCGACGGTCTCGAGTAGGGGCCGCGCCGCCGCGACGTCCTCGGCGGCGCCACCGACCATGATGGACAGTGTGGCCTCGACGGCGGCGGGCTCGCCGCCGCTGACCGGGGCGTCGACCGGGCGGATGCCGCGCTCGCGCTCGGCCTCGGCGATCCGGCGGGCGACGTCCGGGCGGATGGTCGAGCAGTCGATGTGCAGCGTGCCGGGCTTGGCGTTCGCGAGGATGCCTTCTTCACCGAAGACCAGACTCTCCACGTCCGGGCTGTCCGGGACCATGGTGATCACGACGTCGGCCTCGCGGACGGCGTCGGCGGTGTCGGTGGCCGCGCGCCCGCCGCGCTCGACGAGCACGTCGACGGCGAGCCGGGACAGGTTGTGGCCGACGACGTCGTACCCGGCGTCGACGAGGTGGGCCGCCATCGGGCCGCCCATGATGCCGAGGCCGATGAACGCGATGGTGCTCATGCGGACACCTTTCGAGTGGGGACGAACTCCAGCGCGGTGCGGCCGGTGTACCCGCATCGGCGCAGCAGGTCGAGTAGGTGGGGGAAGTCGAGATCGCCGGTCCCGGGCTCGTGGCGGCCCGGGGCGTCGGCGAGCTGGACGTGGGCGATCCGGTCGGTGTAGCGGGTGATCACGGCGTCGAGGTCCTCGCCGTTGACCGCGAGGTGGTAGAGGTCGGCGAGCAGGCCGAGGTTCGAGACGCCGACCCGGTCCATGACCGCGACCGCCTCGGCGGCGGTGCGGATCGGGTAGCGGTCGGCTCCGCTGAGCGGCTCCAGGACCACGGTCGCCCCGATCCGCTCGGCCTCCTTCGCCGCATGGGCGAGGTTCTCGGCGGCCAGCTCGTCCTGGCCGATCGCGCCCTCGATCCGGTTGCCGTACAGGGCGTTGACGATGCGGGTGCCGAGGCGCTCGCCCAAGCCGACCGCGATGGCGACCGAGTCCCGGAACTCCCCGTCGCGCCCGGGCCAGGACACGAGTCCGCGGTCGCCTGCGGGCATGTCCCCGGCGGCGAGGTTGAGCCCGATGAGCGCCACCCCGGCGCTCTCGATCGACTCGGCGAAGTCCGTCACCTCGCGCTCCGAGGGCGACGCCGAGGCGAACGGCCACCAGAACTCCACCTCGGTGAACCCGGCGGCGGCCGCGGCCGCGGCTCTCTCGAGCACCGGCAGATCAGGGAACACGATCGAACAGTTGAGCGCGTGCACGATTCCTCCAGTACAGAATGGACCCATCATCGTCGTCGGGAGAGGTCGGAACGACGGTGGTGGCTCCCTCATGCGGGTCAGTGGGCCTGCTGCCAGCGGGCCGTGAGGGCCTGGTGGCCTTCGGGGGTCGGGGCGCCCCAGAGGCGTACTCGGGACAGGCCGCCGTCGGGGTGGATGTCCAGGCGGACGTCGGTGACCGGCGGGGGGTCGGTGAGCACCACGCGGTGGACCGTGTCCGGCTGGAGAGGCGTGTCGACGAGGGTCCGGCCCGCACTGCTCAGCGTCGCCCGGGCCGGGGCGTTGTAGAGGAAGTACCGCGTGTCCAGCTCGACGACCGCGATCCGGGACTCGGTGCCCAGCCCGATCTCGACCCAGTCGTTCCCGCTGTCGCGGCGGCGGGCGGTCTCCCAGCCCTCCCCCATCGACCGCGCCGGACCGGGCAGCAGGAGATGGTGCGGCTCGCTGTAGAAGCGGTTCGACACGTCCCGGACGTGCCCCCCGTTCTCGACGGCGGCCAGGTCGACCGTGCCGAGCGCCTGGACGAGCCCAGGGTCGGGCAGGGCCTCGCCGAACACCCGGAGCCGGGCGACGCCGCCGTCGGGCACGATGCGCAGCCGCACCTCGGTGACCCGGCGACCGCACCGGACGTCGAACGCGTTCTCGCTGTCGCCCTTGAGGTCCGAGAGCGGGACCAGCTCGAACCAGCCGCCGTCCGCGCGACCGTCGACCGCGGTGTGCGGCGGGTAGTTGCCCGTGAACCAGGTCGTGTCGACCACGATCCGGCGGACGATCCCGGGCGCGCCGAGCCGGACGACCGCCTCGTCGTGGCCGGGCGTGCGCCGGCGTCGGGTCTCCCAGCCGTCGTAGACCTTGCCGCGGTGGCCGAAGGTGGTCGGGTCGAAGACCGGTGGACCGGGGACGATCAGGTTCTCCTTGGCGGCGAACGACTCGTCGGTCGCGGAGACCACGGAACCGCCGACCGTGCGCAGGGCGAGATCCGGGTACATCAGGTGTCTCCTCGTCTGATCAGCCGACCGTGCGGCCGATCGGGATCGGTCCGCTCGCCGCGCAGCCAGGTGCCGCGGACGACGCCGTGCAGCGTGCGACCGGCGTAGGGGGTGGTGGGATGGCGGTGGGCGAGCGTGCCGACCGTGAACGTCTCGTCGGGCGCGACGACCGCGAGGTCGGCGTCGGCCCCGACCGCGAGGCGACCCTTGTGGTGCAGTCCGGCCAGGTCGGCGGGCGCCGTCGCCATCCGTTCGACGACGGCGGCGAGCGACCAGCCCCGTCGTCGGGCCTCGGTCCACACGACCGGCAGCCCGATCTGCAGGGACGCAATCCCGCCCCACGCCGATCCGAAGTCCCCGGTGCCCTTGAGCTCGGGCGTCGCGGGCGAGTGGTCGCTGACGATCATGTCGATCACGCCGTCGGCCAGCCCCTGCCAGAGCAGGTCCCGGTTGCCCTCCTCGCGGACGGGCGGGCAGCACTTGAAGCGGGTGTCGCCGTCGGGCACCTCCTCGGCGGTCAGCGCGAGGTAGTGCGGGCAGGTCTCGACGGTGACCCGGACCCCGGCCGCGCGGGCCTCGGCGAGCAGCGGGAGTGCCGCCGCGGACGACAGGTGCACGACGTGGACGCGACCGCCGGTCTCCCGCGCCGCGCGGAGCAGCCCGGCGATGGCCGAGTCCTCCGCCGCGGCCGGCCGGGAGGCCAGGAAGTCCGCGTACTGCGCCCCGTGGGCCTCGCCGATGAACGCCGCGTCCTCGGCGTGGGCCAGCAGGACGGCGTCGCCGAGCGCGCGCATCGCCCCACGGGGGTCGGGCAGCGGCGGGAACTCCGGCACCCCGCTGTCGAGCAGGAAGCACTTGGCGCCGAAGGCACCGGCCGCCAGCAGGCCGGGGAGGTCGCGCTCGTTGCCGGGCACCGCCCCGCCCCAGAACCCGACGTCCACCGCGCACTGCCCGTCCGCCGCCTTGCGCTTGATCCGGAGGGACTCCGCGTCCAGCGTCGGGGGCAGCGAGTTCAGGGGCATGTCGAGGATCGTGGTGACGCCGCCCGCGGCGGCCGCTCGGGTGGCGGAGGCGAAGCCCTCCCACTCGGTGCGGCCGGGCTCGTTGACGTGCACGTGGGTGTCGACGAGGCCGGGGACGAGCACCTCGTCGTCGGCGAGAACGATCTCCGTGACACCGCCGAGGGGGATGTCGAGCGGCAGGATCGCGCTGATCCGTCCGCCCTCGACCAGCACGGCGGCGGGACGCTCGGCCCCGTCCACCACCGCGCGGGGGGCACGGAAAACAGTACGGAAGACCGTCGTCACGATGAACCGTCTCGGTACGCCCGCCAGCTCGCCAGCTCCGAGATGTCGGTGCGCGGGGCGGGATGACCGGGACGCAGGACCATCGCCAGGGACCCGGAGCCGTCGGCCAGCTCGACCACGCCCAGCTCCAGCCCGTCCGGCTCGCCGGGCAGCAGCACCTCCCTGAGCTGCGTGTACGTCAGGTCGTAGACCTCGCCCTCGACGGCCGAGGTCCCGCCCTCCTCGAGGGCCGGGTACCGGCCGTCGACCGCGTGGAAGCGGTAGCGCGGGGCGGTGGTGGTGCGGGCGACCAAGGGTGCGTCGCCGACGAGGTGGTGGTCGGCGCCGTCGGACATGGCGGTGCCGTTGAGGAACATGCGGGGCACGGGAAGGCCTCCCTCAGAGGGTGATGTGCTCCGGGCGGATCGGGACGCGGTGCAGCGCCCGGCCGGTGGCCGCGCGGATCGCGGCGGCGACGGCGGGGCCGGACGAGATCGTCGGCGGCTCCCCCACCCCGCGCACGCCGTACGGGGCGTGCGGGTCGGCGTACTCCAGGATCCGCACCTGCATCGGCGGCATGTCGAGGATGGTCGGGATCAGGTAGTCGGTGAAGGAGGGGTTCTTCACGATCCCGTCCTGCACGACGATCTCCTCCATCAGCGCCAGGCCCATGCCCTGCGCGCTGCCGCCCTGGATCTGCCCCACGACCGCGTCCGGGTTCAGCGCCCGGCCCACGTCCTGGGCGGTGTCCAGCGCGACCACCTTGACCAGGCCGAGCTCGGTGTCGACGTCGACGACCGCGCGGTGGGCGGAGAACGCGTACTGGACGTGCGCGGTGCCCTGGCCGGTCTCCGGGTCGATCGGGTACGTGGGGCGGTGGTGCCATTCGACCGTCTCCTCGACGGGCTCGTCGAGGATCTCCACCAGGGAGGCGACGACCTCCCCGCCCGCGGCGACGATCTTCTCGCCGTCCAGCCGCAGCCGCGGGATCCCCAGCAGCTCACCGGCCCGCTTCAGCACGGTGGTCCGCACCGCCTCGCACGCCGCCTTCACCGCGCCGCCGGTCACGTAGGTCTGGCGGGAGGCGGACGTCGAGCCGCCGGAGCCGACGGTGGTGTCCTTGGGGTGCACCACGACCTGCTCGACGCCGAGCTCGGTCCGACAGATCTGCTGCTCGATGGTGACCAGCCCCTGCCCCACCTCCGCGGCCGCGGTGTGCACGGTCGCGACGGGCTCGCCCGCGACCACCTCCAGCCGCACGCGTGCGGTGGAGTAGTCGTCGAACCCCTCGGAGAACCCGACGTTCTTGTAGGTCACGGCGTACCCGATCCCCCGCCGGACGCCCTCGCCGTGCGTCGCGTTCGACGCGCCGCCGGGCAGGTCGCGGATGTCGGCGTCCTCCCGGCGTGGGGCGGGCAGCGGCAGGTCGCGCACGGTGCGGATCAGCTCGGCGACAGGGGCGGCCGAGTCGATCACCTGACCGGTGATGTTGACGTCGCCCTCGACCATCCCGTTGCGCGCCCGGATCTCCACCCGGTCCAGCCCGAGGGTGTCGGCCAGCTCGTCCATCAGCGCCTCGTGCGCGAACGCGGCCTGCACGCAGCCGAAGCCGCGCATCGCGCCGCAGGGCGGGTTGTTGGTGTAGACGCCGCGGGCGTCGACGTGGACGCTCGGGATCCGGTACGGCCCCAGGCCCAGCGTGCCGCCGTTGCCGACGACCGCGCTGGTCGACGAGGCGTAGGCACCGCCGTCGAACAGGATGTCGGCCTTGGCGTAGACCAGCTCGCCGTCCGGCCGGGCGCCGAACTCGTAGCGCAGCCAGGCCGGGTGGCGGTGGACGTGGCCGAAGAACGACTCGTCACGGGCGTAGCTCATCTTCACCGGCTTGCCGGTGTGCAGCGCGAGCAGGCAGGCGTGGACGTGCATCGACAGGTCCTCGCGCCCGCCGAACGCGCCGCCGACCCCGGCCAGGGTCAGCCGCACCTGCTCCGGCGGCAGCCCGAGCACCCGGCAGACCTGGCTCTGGTCGACGTGCAGCCACTGGGTGGCGACGAAGAGGTCCACGCCGCCCTCGCCGTCGGGCACCGCGAGGCCGGACTCCGGGCCGAGGAAGGCCTGGTCCTGCATGCCGACCTCGAAGTCCAGCGCGACGACGACCGGCGCCTCGGGGTTCGGGTCCCCGCGGCGGATCCTGAGGTCCCGCACCAGGTTGTCGTGCGAGGCGTGGACCCACGGGGCGTCCGGCTCCAGCGCCGTGCGCGGATCGGTCACCGCGGGGAGGACCTCGTAGTCCACGACGATCCGCTCGGCCGCCCGGCGGGCGGTCTCGGGGTGGTCCGCCGCGACCAACGCGACGGGTTCGCCCTGGTAGCGGACCACGCCGTCGGCCAGGGCGGGGGTGTCCAGGTGCTCGAGGCCGACCGCGTTCTCGCCCGGGACGTCCGCCGCGGTGAGGACCGCGGAGACCCCGGGGACGCGCAGCGCCTCGGTGATGTCGATCGACCGGATCCGGGCGCTGGGGTGCGGGCTGCGCAGCGTGACGCCCCAGACCATGTCGTCGTGCCAGAGGTCGGACGAGTAGGCGAACTCGCCGGTGACCTTGAGCGTGCCGTCCGGGCGGAGCGGGGAGTCGCCGATCCGGCCCTTCAGGGAGGTCTCGGTGGTGGTCATGACGCCTTCTCCAGCAGGGTGCGGTGGACGCGGGCGCACTCGCGCGCCACGGCCTCGGTGTCCACGGTGATGACCCGGTCGTGCTCGACGACCGGCTTCCCGTCGACCAGCAGCAGGTCCAGCGGCGGCGGGGAGCCGAGCACGAGCGCGGCGACGGGGTCGGCGACGTCCGCGTGGCCCAGCCCGTCGAGCCCCCACAACGCCAGGTCGGCGAGCTTGCCGACCTCGATGGAGCCGATCTCGGCCTCCCGGCCGAGCACCGTCGCGCCGCCGATCGTGGCCAGCTCCAGGGCGTCCCGGACGGTCAGTGCGGTGGGGCCGCCGACGGCGCGGGCGAAGAGGACCGCGTGCCGGACCTCCTCCACCAGGCTCCCGGCCTCGTTGCTCGCGGCCCCGTCGACGCCGAGCCCGACGCGGGCGCCCGCGTCGCGCAGGTCCCGGGTGCGGGCGATGCCCGCGCCCAGCCGCGCGTTCGACGACGGGCAGTGCGCGACCCCGGTCCGGGTCGCCCCGATCCGCTTCACCGCGGCGTCGTCGAGGTGGATCGCGTGGGCGAACCAGACGTCGTCGCCGGTCCAGCCCAGGCTCTCGACGTAGTCCAGCGGCGAGCCGCCGAAGCGCTCGCGGCAGAACTCCTCCTCGTCGAGGGTCTCGGCGAGGTGCGTGTGCAGGCGGACACCCCTGCGCCGCGCCAGCTCTGCCGACTCGCGCATCAGGTCCCCGGTCACCGAGAACGGCGAGCACGGGGCCAGCGCGACCTGCAGCATCGAGCCCGGAGAGGGGTCGTGCCAGCGGTCGATCGCCGCCTCCGACGCCGCCAGGACGGCGTCGCGGTCCTCGACGACGTGGTCCGGCGGGAGGCCGCCGTCCTTGCGGCCGAGGTCCATCGAGCCGCGGCAGGGGTGGAAGCGCAGGCCCACCTCGGCGGCGGCGCGGATCTCGGCGGCGAAGACGTCACCGCCCTCCCGGGGGAAGACGTAGTGGTGGTCAGTGCTGGTGGTGCAGCCCGTCAGGGCCAGCTGGGACAGCGCGCCGGTCGCTCCGGTGTGGACGGCGTGCTCGTCGATGCCGGCCCAGACCGGGTAGAGCGTGGTCAACCACTCGAACAGCGTGTGGTCGACGGCGAGGCCGCGGGTGACCCACTGGTAGAGGTGGTCGTGGGTGTTGACGAAGCCGGGGGTGAGCAGGCCGCCGCGGGCGTCGAGCACCCGGTGGCCCTCCCGGTCCGGGGCGGGCCCGGCACCGACCGCGGTGATCCGGTTCCCCTCGACGACGACGTGGCCGCCTGCGATCTCCGCGCCGGTCACCGTCACGACGTGGGCGTTCTCGATGATCATCGGTTCGTCGCCGCCGCTCGCCGAGTCGATGCGTGCTCCGCTGCGCTGCGCACGGCGTCCAGGATCTTCTCGTACCCGGTGCAGCGGCAGAGGTTGCCCGCCAGCGCCTCGCGGATCTCCGGGTCGGTCGGGTCCGGGTTGCGCTCCAGCAGGTCCTTCGTGGACATCAGGAAGCCGGGCGTGCAGAAGCCGCACTGCACCGCGCCCTTCTCCACGAACGCCCGCTGGACGGGATCCAGCTCCTCGCCGGCGAGCCCCTCCACGGTCGTCACCTCGCGGCCCTGGGCCTGACCGGCCGCGACCAGGCACGCGCACACCGGGGTGCCGTCCAGGTAGACCGTGCAGGACCCGCACTCCCCCTGCTCGCAGGCGTTCTTGGAGCCGGGCAGGCCCAGCCGCTCGCGCAGGGCGTAGAGCAGGCTCTCGCCCTCCCAGACGTCGTCCGCCTCGCGGCGGGTGCCGTTGACGGTCAGCTCGATCCTCATGCGGCGCTCCGGTTCTCGTCGCGGTAGGCGTCCCAGGCCCACGTCGCGGTGCGACGGGCCATCACGGACAGGGCGTGGCTGCGGTAGGCGGCCGAGCCGCGGACGTCGTCGATCGGGGCGGCGGCGTCGCGCACCCGGCGGCCGAACTCGACGGCCATGTTCTCCGGCAGTGGCCCGCGGGAGTCCCAGAGTCCCGCGGCCTCCAGCTCACCGGCCAGGAAGGCGGCGGCCTCGGGCGCCGGCCGCGGGGTGGGGGCGGCCGAGCCGATCCCCGTGCCCACCTCGCGGGTCGCGGGGTGCAGCGCGAACCCGAAGGCGGACACCGCGATCACCATCGCGTTGCGGGTGCCGATCTTGGAGAACTGCTGGGGTCCGCTCGGCGGGGTGACCAGCACGGCGGAGATCAGCTCGTCGGGCTGCAGGACGCTGCGCTTGACGCCGGTGAAGAACTCGGCGACCGGCACCGTCCGCACCCCGCGCACCGAGGCGATCTCGACGGAGGCGAACGCGGCGAGCAGCGCCGGGTGCGAGTCGCCGGCGGGCGAGGCCGCGCCGAGGTTCCCGCCCACGGTGCCGCGGTTGCGGATCTGCGGCGAGCCGACGGTCCGCGCGGCCATCGCCAGCCCGGGCAGCAGGTCGCCCAGCTCGTCGATCACCCGGACGTACGGGACGCAGGCACCGAGCCGGACCCGGCCGTCGTCGAGCGACCAGTGCCGCAGCTCGGGGACCCGGGTGAGGTCCAGCAGGGCGGGCGGGCGCCGGTGGGCGAAGTTGAGCTCCACCATGACGTCCGTGCCCCCCGCGATCGCGACCGCGTCGGGATGCGCGGCCTTGCACTCGAGGGCCTCGGCCCAGGAGGTCGGCGCCAGGAAGTCCATGGGCCGAAGTACACCGCCGGCCGCGCCCCGTCAGTAGTCGCCGCCGCGACGAACCCATGGCGATCGAGCCGTCGGCGGTTGTACGTTCCTCCAATGCTGCTGCGGGACCTGGTCGGACGGGCCGACCTCCGGCTCCGGCTGCTCCACGGCGACGAGGCCGCCCTCGACCGCCCGGTGCGCTGGGTCTACACCACCGACCTGCCCGATCCCGGGCGCTACCTGACCGGTGGCGAGCTCGTGATCAGCGGGCTGGTGTTCCGCACGTCGGAGGCGGACACCGAGCGGTTCGTCGCGGCGCTGGCGAAGGCCGAGGTGGCGGCCCTCGCCGCCGGGGCGGCGGTGTTCCACGGCATCCCGGCCGACGTCGTCGAGGCCTGTGCGCGACACGGGGTCCCGCTGGTCGAGGTGCCGGAGGAGGTGTCGTTCGGGGCGGTCACCGAGTACGTCGTCGGGTCGGTGACGGCGGCGCGCGGGGACCGGCTCGCCGTCACCGTCGGGCGGCAGCGGCAGCTCCTCGCGGCGGTGGCGGGCGGTGCGGGGCTGGACGAGCTGACCGCGCAGGTCGGGGCCGAGATCGGGCTGCCCTGCCGCGTCCTCTCGGCCACCGGTCGGCTGCTCGCGGGCACGCCGTTGCCCGAGGACGAGCTGACCGCGGCGGTGCGGACGTTCCTCACCGCGGACCGGCTGCCCGCAGCCACCGCTGCGGGGGCGGGCACCGTGCGGACGGTCTTCCCCGTGGGCCCGTCCTCCGAGCTGCGGACGACGTCCTGGTTCGTGGCGGTCGACGGGCCCCGCCCTGCCGCGGAGACGGCCGAGGCGGTGGGCGAGCTGGTGGCCGTCGCGGCGCTGGACCGGGCCCGCCGCGGGGAGGGTCTGCGGGTGGCCCGCGACATCGCGGACGACGCGATCGTGCTGGTCGCGGAGGGGGCGGGCGAACGGCCCGAGCTCCCGGTGCGGCTCCGGCAGGCGGGCCTCGATCCCTCGGCGACGCTCGCGGTCGTGGTCGCCGGGTTCGGCGGGCCCGGCCGCGCGGAGACGGCGCGCTCGGTGCTGGTCGACGCGGCCTCGCACCTCGGGCCCGCCGTCGTCGGCACGCACGAGGGGCTGGCGGTCGCCCTGGTCCCGGGCGATCCCGCGGTGGTGGAGCGGGCCTTGGCACGGCTCACGCCGGGGTTCACCGCCGAGCGGCTCACGGTCGGCATCAGCCGACCCGCCGCCGTCGCCGCGCTGACCGGCGCCCTGCAGGAGGCGCAGCACGCTCGGTCGCTGGCCGCGCAGCGCCCCGGCGCGCTGCAGGTGGTCACGGCGACCGAGGTGACCTCGCACGTCGCCCTGCTCGCGGCGGTGCCGGACGAGGTCCGCCGCACCTTCGCCGACCGCGTCCTC
>Ga0268266_10005054_pt1 | contig 12450 bp, 13 predicted proteins | sample KBSS13metaG_FD_190356 | JGI IMG/M metagenome (GOLD analysis project Ga0268266, IMG submission 190356) | Switchgrass rhizosphere microbial communities from Kellogg Biological Station, Michigan, USA - KBS S1-3 metaG (SPAdes) (version 2) | ecosystem: Host-associated > Plants > Roots > Rhizosphere...
GTGGTCGGAGCGTAAAGCTCCGCGCTTCGTAGAATTGCGTTGATGCCCTGGCCGCCGACGGCGAGCACTCTACCGTCATTGAGCAATGTCGCCGTCTGCCAATACCGGGCCGCTTTGAGGCTGCCGGTTACAGTCCATTCAGCGGCACCAGCCGGCTGTGCGAAGAGAATGCCGAAGCCTAGTGCTACAATAAGCGAGGCCAACACTCGAAAATGAGTTGAGTGATTCGGGGAATGAACCGACGAAAGGGAGAGCGACGTTTTGATATGGACTGGATTGGAGGTTCTAGGTTTTCTTTCTCCGAGGGGAGCAACGAATTTTCGGCCGATTTGTTTAGATAAAGACAAGAAAGAGTCAAGCAAATTCGTGCAATTATCTCAAGCGCGGCAGGGCCGACAAACACACCCACCAATTGCGAGCCGCTTCACTGTGCGAAGCCCGGGCTGTGCGCGCCGATCCGTCGCGACTTGTCCCTCCCTCGCTCGCTCGCACGGCGACGGCTACAACACTGGCTTCATCCGGACAATAAACCCGTGCCTTCCGACGCCGGTTCCGGTCCCCTTGTAATAGGACCCACAGATCAGTCCGCGGTTGTTGATGCCATCAAAGTACGTGTTGGCCGCGCCGGGATAATTATACAAGACGTGTTGACCCGGGCTGAGGAAAAAGACAGCGGACCAGCTGATCCCGTCATTCGAAACCGAACCCACCATCTGGCCATTGTCATTGATTCCTTCTAACTGAGTTTTCAAGGCAGACGCCACTGCAATAGGATACTGGAGGGTGCCATCGGCATCTCGACGAAAACCGAACCTACTCGTTCCTTCAACGTAATGGCCGACTACCTGATCAAAATTATTGATGCCACCGACGGACGTTTGAACTTGTCCGCCAAGGCTGAGGATGGTGACCGTGCCCCCAATACTGACGAAGCCCTCATCAGGATTCAATGTGTTGCCACAGAAGTTGCCTCCATCGTTTATGTCAATGATAAAAGTGCTCGACGCACTGAGTGCGAACTCGGTAAAGGTTCCGCCGGAAAGGATGTATCCCTGATATCCTTCGAATGCCCGAAAAAAAGAGCCGCACACAGTTCGAGAGCTATTGATACCCGAAGCAAACGTAAAACTAAAGGTGTTAGGCTCGTTGATCGGGTCGCTAAAGCGGCCGTTGCCAAACCGCACAAAGCCGCGATAAACGGACCCCTGGTCGTAGTAGGTGCCCGCCACATCGCCGCGCTCATTGATTCCGTCCGCCGTAGTGTACGCATTTGCTCCCGGGTAATCGAATGTGGCGAGGACCTCGAAGGTAATGGTCGCCGCAAGCACTTGCGCGTGAGATACTAGAAAGACCGCCGCGATAAAAATGGAGAGATGTCTCAATTTCACAGACATTGAGATAGTGATACCGCAGCCGAACGTCAATCCTTTTCTCGGCTCAACCCGAACAGAGGGCGGCCGCGGCTTAGTCCCAGGAGCAAGTTACTCCCGGGTCGCCGGCCTTACCCGGGCGATAAATCCGTGATGGGCGACCTTTCCTGTCCCTGTGTGATAATAGGTGCCACAAATCAAGCCTCGGTTATTAATGTCGTAAAAGTAGGTCTCGGTCGCTCCGGGATAATCATACAAGGTGTACTGACCCGGACTCTGAAAAAGCGCCGCTGAGATCTTTCCCTCGATTGAAACGTATCCCACCATGACACCACTGTCGTTCACTCCATGTAGTTGAGTGCTCAAGGCGCCCGCCACTACGATAGGATAGGAGAGAGTGCCATCCGCATCGCGACGATAACCGAAAATGCGCCCGCCCTGGGAGTATGAGCCGACCACCTGATCCAGGTTATTGATCCCAGCGGCCGACGGCGTACCTCCGTCGCCGAGGCTAATCGTGCTGAGCGTGCCACCGATGATAACAAAGCCTTGCCAGCCTTCACTAGGGCTGATTGTGTCGCCACAAAAATTACCTAGATCGTTCAAGTCACGGACATCAGTAAAAGGTGTACCGAGATCAAACTCAGTGAAGGTCGAACCGGCAAGAAAATACCCCTTGTTCTCACCGCTGGCCGAAAAGCCTCCGCAGACAGTCCGAGAGCTGTTGATACCCTCCGCAAAAGTAGTAGAATCCCCATCAGGCTCGATGATCGGGTCGCTCAGGCGGCCATCCGCAAAGCGTACAAAGCCCCGGTAGATGGAAGACTGGTCGAGGTAGGTTCCCGCCACATCACCGCGCTCACTGATTCCGGTGGCCGTCGTGTAAGCATTCGCCCCGGGATAATCGAATGTCGTCAGGATCTCGAACGTAATGGGTCCGGCAAAAGCCCGCCAAGGGCACATTAATAAGATTGCAAAGAGAAGGAGATGTCTGGGTTTCACAGCCATTGAGCTACTGATTCCGAAGTCAAATGTCAATCCTTTTGTCCATCTAGTGCTGGTGGGACGCTCACAGTGGCGTCCAGTGGCGCAAATCCTTTGCAACCATGAACGTCAAGCGCTTTCAAGGTGCGGCCTGAGGATCCAAGTCTGACAGGATTTTGATCGCAAAGTGCGTGTTACTCGCGGCCGTAGCATGTACCTCCGGCTGAGCTAGTCGCTCGTCGCCGTCTTTGCCCGCACGATGATTCCCCGAGTCACAAGTCCCCCACTCTCTGAGGGCATAACATAGCTGCCACAGATCAGGTTGCGATTGTTGATGCCAGTGAAGTCGGTTTCGACCGCCCCGGGATAATCATAGATTGCAAACGCACCTGGCGATGGGAAATAAACTGCCTGGTATACATAGTCCTTCAAAACGGACCCTACCATTCTGCCCTTGTCGTTGACTCCTCTAAGGATGGTGAACTCCGCACCAGGAGCCAATATTGGATACGTTAGCGCCCCATCCGCAGCCCGCCGAAAACCGAAACCGCGATCCGCAATCTGATAAGTGCCCACGCACTCGTTTAAATTGTTAATGTCATTCATATTCGTTGAAACCGCTCCGGGGACGACGACACTGCTTACCGTTCCGCCGATACTTACAAAAGCACTCGGAGGATTATAACTGTTTCCGCAGAAATTACCCGCGTCGTTCAGACCCTTAACATCCGTATCGGAGTCGACCACAGTAAGGTCGGTGAAGTTCGAGCCCGACACGAGAAAGCTAAAATAACTCGCCCCCACAATATAGGAGCCACAAAGAGTCCCCTGATTGTTAATGCCGCTAACAAAAGTGAGGCCCTGGGTATCGTTAGGGTCAATGATTGGTCCGCTAAAATGGCCGTCGGCAAAGCGGACAAATCCGAAAAGGTCAATCGCTTGATTCAGAAAATACCCTGCGACGTCGCCGCGATCATTGATCCCGGTCGGGCTCGTTTGACTGACGCCGGAATAGTCGAAAGTGGCTACCACTTCAAAAGTGACCGGCGGGTCGGCTAAGCTCCGGGGTGACGCTAGCAGAAGCGAAGCCAACAAAATAAGGGGCAACATTAGTCTCGATTTCATACCGTTTCCGCTAGCGAACCCAGGGCGGAATGTCAATCTTATTTCTTCACTCAGTCAGGTATCTGACCGATCCCAGCCACAACAACACCTTTCGTCCTTCCAACATTGCTACTCTCCGGTAGCAGGTCTCATCCGAACGATGAATGCGTGGGCATCGTTTTTGTCATCAAGATAGTAGCCGCACATTAAGCCACGATTATTGATCCCAGTAAACGAGGTAGCGCCCCCTCCTGGATAGGTGTAAAGCGCATACGAACCGGGAGAACGAAAAACAACGCCTTGGGTGCCCGTGTCGCCCGCCGTCGTCCCGACCATCAATCCGGCATCGTTGATATCCCGCAAAGTCGTAAACCAGTTGCCGGGAACTCCATACGGGAAATGGAGCGTTCCATCAGCATCCCGAAGGTAACCGTAATTGATACCGTCTACATAATAGCCGCCTACTACTTGGTCCAGGTTATTGATGCCCTCGGCGCCCGCGGCCCCTCTGTTAACACTGAAGGTTGTCAGTGTCCCATCGATACTCACAAAAGCGCCCGACAACGTGCTGCCACAATAATTCCCCGCATCATTCACCTTTGCCACGTAGGTGTAAACTGGATCCACTGAGATAGTGGTAAAAGCTCCACCTGAGTAAAGGAAGCCCGCAACCCCGGTGTCAGTCTCGTAATAGCCGCTGGCGGTGCCAGTATTGTTGAGCCCACCAATGTAAGTTGCGCCCGTCCCATCAGGCTCGGTTATGGGATCAGTGAAATGCCCATTGTGCAGGCGGATGAAGCCCCCGACGGTCGAATGCTGTAAAGGGCACCAACCTCCCACATCACCGAGGTCGTTGATCACATTCGCAACCGCCGCGGACGAGCCAGGGCCTCGAAAAGTGGCCACGACTTCGAAGGTAACTGGGGAGTCTGCAAACACTTGCAGCGAGGGGAATATCATCGCAGCAAGAAGAAAACACAGTTGCCTTGCTTTCATTCTTATTCGGCTAGCGATGCCGAGTCTAAATGTCAAGCCTTTCCCGAATCCTTCGATGAGAGTTATGTCGCCACCACAAACCTTGCCGCCCGATAACTCCGTGCACGGCAAAGAGATCGGCACGAGTGCGGCAGATCACACCTCTTACTCCTGCTCGTGCTCCTAACCTTCCTCTTCCCCTACTGGAAAGAGCAAGAGCAGGTGTAAGATCCGGATTTTATGACGATTCCGGTGGGTTCAGTCATGCGTCCCTCGAACGTGTCAGGCGGGTAGAATAAGAGAGCGATCGCTCGCATCACAGTTGTAGCCGGGCGCGGTGACGTCGCTAGAAAGTGAAGTCGAATCAACGATCCCAATTACAACCAGCGAACTGCTGTCTAACTGGTCACGGCACGTAAATCTCTGCCGTGGTGACGAAACCGTCCTGGTCTGCGCCACCGGCCAAAAGCACGGTGCCGTCGCGCAGCAATGTTGCAGTGTGATAATAGCGACCGGTGCTAGGCCTGGCTGTATCGAGCCAAATGCCGCTGGTTGGGTCGTACACTTCTCCGCTTTTGAAAAAAGCGAGCTTTTCGGTGACACCGCATGCTACGAAGACGTCGCCATCAGTCAGCAATGTCGCGGTGTGATACGCGCGCCCGCTGAACATGTTCGTAGTCTCGCTCCAAGCGCCCATCGCGGGGTCGTATAGTTCTGCGCTGTCACTGAAATCCCCGTCGCCGCTGATGCCGCCGGTCACCATTACCTTGCCGTCGGGCAACAACGTCGCCGTATGGTACTCTCGGGCGACATTTAGGCTGCCGGTCTCACTCCAACTGCCGCTAACAGGATCGTAGAGTTCCGCACTCGCGAGACGAGAGTCGCTGTTACCACCTGCTACAAGCACTTTGCCATTGCCGAGCAAGATCGCGGTCTGATTATAACGCGTCCTGGACATGCTGCCTGTAGCGCTCCAAGCGCCGGTCTCTGGATCATAAAGTTCTGCGCTCGCGAGGAGGGCACCCAAGGTATAGCCACCTGCGATCAGCACTTTGCCATTTTTCAACAACGTGGCCGTGTGAGAGTCGCGTGGCGTGAGGAGCTTGCCGGTAGGCCTCCATTTCCTCGTCATCGGATCGTAGATCTCGGCGGCGGGAGGATACAGAACCCCATAAGGATTGCCTCCACCGGCCACCAGCACCTTCCCGTCGGGCAACCGCGTCGCTGTGTGGTTGATGCGCTCCTTGGTCATGCCACCCGTCGCCTTCCACGCGTTCCGTCTCGGATCGTAGAGTTCGGCGCTGGCAGTCGCTACGTTACCACCGATCGAGCCCCCGGCTAAAAGCACTTGCCCGTTCTTTAGCAAAGTCGCGGTGTGCCAATAGCGCGGTGTAACGAGGGTGCCGGCATCTCGCCACTCCGCCGCAGTGCAAGGCTTTGCGAGGGGTAACGCGCCTAACAATAAGAGGAACGATACTGACAGTGGCGACATAACAGATTTCATCGCAGAACAAATCGATTTGATGCACGATAATGTCTTCATGGAGAGATTGGGGGTTTTAGATCCGGATTATGGCAGCCAGCATCCAGGCGGAATCTTCCATTGTAATATCGGGCGGATGACCCGAGAGTCAAGCAAATTCCCCGAGAATATTTGTGGATGTAGCAACCATGGTGGCATGGCTTAGCCAGTTCACCAATATTGGCTACACGGACGTGACAGCGCACGTCCCTCCAGCAGATTACGACTTCGGATGCGTGTTTTTGAAGCCGTCCTCGTATCCGTGCTCGAATCCAAGATCCCAATCGCTTTTGTTACCACCCGATCCCTGACGCTGGAAGTAGTCCTGGGCCATCGTGTTTAGGGCGGCAGCAGTCGGAAGTTTGGCGTCGGGCGCACTTTCCTCTCCTACTTTTTTCCCTATCCAATAGCCTGCGCGTTCGTCAGGAGTCCGTCCATGTTCGGCACGATGGGTGTAGAAAGCGGTCACACCACATAAAACGAACGCGAACAAAGCCATCAACACGAAGAAACGAACGGGTTTGAATTGCCTGGCCATGACCGAACGATTGAATCAGCCGCTTTCGTAACTGGCAAGCAAATATGTATCTTAAATGCTTGTATTGCAGGCGCTAATTTGATCGACTCTGGCGAAGTGAAACGCGCCATCTTACAGAACTTCATGTTGCTCGCGCTTGTGCCGAGTGCTTGGGCAGTGGGCCCCTCCCCTGGTCCCGGCAGCTCAGCCAAGGCCGATTTCGTTTTTCGAGAGACCAGTTACTGGCATCGCTGGTCAAAGAACGATCAACACGAATATACACCCAAAGGGCAAGAGGACTTGCAGCAATGGGTGGATATGGTCACGATTAATCGCTATCCGGACGTGCACGGTGGCGAACGACTGGCCGCCACCGCGAATAGGGTCCTGGAGAATTACAAGAGCCATCATGGAGTTGTGCTTAAGACGAATTCCGTGCCTCGAACTCCCGGCCATCCGGCCGAACACTACATTGCGGTAGTATTTGCGCAGCCAGACTTTCTCGAGGCAGCCTTTGCGCGCTTCAAACTAGCGGATAACGCGGGCTGCTCGATTGTCTATTCGCATCGTCTTTACGGCAAGAACCTCGAGGACGAAATGAATGCCTGGCTAAAGACGAATGGGCCGGTGATTGAGAAGGCCCTGATGAGCTGGAGCGCCGTGCCGATGCCAATTCCAACCAATCAACACGCGTTGCTGAACCTCGAAAACCTACAGAAACTCAGGTAAATCGAGGATGGGCTGGAGCGCGCTGCCCACGTCAGACAGCGCACTCTTTCAGTTGAAAGTTCTCGGCGCAAATGGACTCGGTCCTTTTGGTGTGTTGCCGATGCAATCGCTGTTAACCGATCGCTAACTCTTAACCTACGGCTATGAACTAGCCATCTACCATCAACCCATACCTAAAAAATATGCCATTACTCAATCCGACCCGCCTTAGGGGCTCTTACGCACGATCATTGTCTTTTCAGGTTTCGCAAAGACTCCGGTCGTACCGACCGCCCAAAGCGTGCCGTTAGGCGTGACTGTGATTCCGTGCAGACGATTATTGGAATTCTTCTTGTTCGGGCTCGGAACAAAATTCCAGTTCGAGCCGTCAAAATTTTCGGTCAGGGTAAACTGCGCGCTGCCTTGAAGCGGCACGATATACTGTCCTGCCGTCCAAATGTTGTCGCTGGAAAGTGCGACGATCCCGACCAGGGCCAAATTCGTTGCGTTCGAGTTGAAAACCGGCGTGTCGACGATATTCCAAGCCGACCCATCCCAGTGTTGCGCGAGAGCGCTTAAGCTTCCAGCTTGACCAACTGCCCAGACGTCATTGGAAGAAATTCCCGCCACTCCAAAGAAGACATTATCACCGATACCATTTGGGCTCGGGAAGATATTCCAGTTCGAGCCGTCCCAATGCATCGTCAGCGTCTTGTCATCGTATCCACCCGGTCTGCTCCGACCCACCGCCCACACATCGTTCGAGGCAATCGCGTCGACGGCGAAGAGGATGTCATGATCCAGGATCGGGCTCGGCACGATGCTCCAAGTAGTGCCGTTCCAGTGCAGGGTGAGAGTAAAGTTATTAAAGGTACTGTTATCAGTCGAATAACCGACCGCCCAGATATCATTCGCAGAAACGACAGTGATAGCCGTGAGAACGTTAGAAAGTCCGGGTGTGTTTGGGCTCGGCACAATACTCCAGGCGGAGCCGTTCCAATGTTCAATCAGAGTGCTGTAAGTGCTGCCATTGGCCGCCTGACCAACTGCCCAAACGTTGTTCGAAGCGATCACAGCCACACCGTTGAGCAAGTTATAGCCATTGGTTAAATTTGGGCTGCGCACGAGTGACCAGCGGCTGCCATCCCAATGCTGGATCTCGGTGCGATAAGCGTTCGATGACTGATTCCACGCCCAGCCAACCGCCCAAACATCATTGTCGGAGGCGGCGGCTACACTGGAAAGGGAGTTGGCGTCGAGACCAGAGTTAGCACTGGGAACAACCTGCCAATTAGCTGCTTTTGCTGACGCAAGGACGGCCAGCGAAAGAAAAGCAAAGGAGAGAATACGAAATGAATTCATGTTCCGAAAAGCTCGCGCTGCCACCGACGAGCCACAAATCGATTTAAGTAACAGCTTCGTTACCTAACGAGCTGAGGAAGATACATTAGATGTTTTCTGCGGATAGGCAGCTGGGTCAGACAAGTTGCAGCTATTCTCGAATGCCTTGCTTCAACTCCCAAACGCGCAAGGCAGCCATGATCAAACGCTTTGTGCGCGCAAGCGTGCCGGCCGGAGCAGAGTGAGCGAATGATTCCTGACTCTCCTCGTGCGGCAGAATCGAAAATTTCTGCTCCGTTTTTGCCGGTGATTTCGGCGACCTTCGAACCTGCTTGGGACGGACGGCTCTTTGGGTTGGCTTGCCTTTGTTCGCCGGTCTCGATTTGGTTTTTCGCCCCGCTGCGTCGGCCTGCTCAGGAGCGTCTGCGTGGTGCGGACCCAGGCAAATACTCCCCTCTCCCTCTGGACTGCCATCAAATGCCATAAAATATCCCGACCCGGATTTCTCTGCCATATTAAATGCTTAATGCAATTAAACATCGTGTCTGCGCCAAACTTCGGACGGCTCAATGTTCGCTCGCCTGCTTTTTCTTGATCAAATTTTCAGCGAACAGCCATCTGATGCGCAGACGTTTACGCGTCTCGCAGGAGCCGATGAGGCGAAACCTTTCACCGCAGGCGCGAAATTCGGTTGCTCCAACTGAACAAGCGCCAGAGGAGCAGGTGCGTCGCCTGATGCAGCGTTAAATCCAGCCGGCGAGATCCCGCCCAACATCCCCCATCGCGTCACGGAGCTTTTCGTTGTGCTGCACGATCGATCTGGCCGTGTCCTGCGACTCTTTCGAGAGTGATGGGATTTCGTTAAGAAGAATGCGCGCCAAATCTGTCTGGTTCTCGGATAGCTGGTGGCAGAATGAAGCCAGCTTAACCAATACTGTCTTGAGGTTATCGCTCTCCATTAGGCGGACTTATACTCGCAATTCTACGGGATTGCGAAGCTTATTCAGATTGCACCGGCGGGTTGGACGCCGCGTGCGGCCGGAGGCGGTTGGGGATAAATGGCTTGCCGCCCATCTTGATCTGAGGTCCGATTTTGTCTGCGCTCGCCCGACGAACTGCGTAGTGATGAAAGACGAACGCTGCGGCTGAGATGCAAGCCTCCTAAAATTACTCGCCACCTTTTTGGTAGCGCCCAAATCTACCTGATCGAGAAGCTTCTTGCTGGACGGAGCGGGGGTCGCTCCGTCAAACCCGACAATTAATACGCGAAATCGCAAAGCACGGGGAAAGTGATTGCCGTGCCTGCAACGAAGGACGATTGGGCGCTGCCGACCCGTGATGATACCAAAATTGGAAAAAGTCAGGCCGCGCCAATCCTGACGTGTTTTTGATTGGCGGGCCTGACTCGTTGTCTTGGATCGAGAATGAAAGTCCGTTGCCAGTCATGCAGACTTAAGCTGCCCATCAGTTACCGTAGCGTTCACAGTTGGAGTACAACTCTGAACGCCAATCACTGCTATTTACGACTGGCCGGTGAAGGGAAGGTTAGATTTACGCTTTATCGTAAAAGGCTTTGCCTTTGAATTTCTTGCCGTTTGCGTCTGTCCCATTCGTCGTGACAGTGCGCGACTTACCGTCGGCTGAGACGGTGATTTTCCCCGTCCAGACGACCTTTCCACCTTTCATCGTCGTGATCTCGTTCTCGCGATCGTTCACGACTTTGTAGGCGGCGGAGTCCCAACCCCCATTGCCTTTTGTCGGATAAGCTTTGCCGTCGAACATGCCGACCCAGACGCTATGAACCTTCTTTCCGTCTTTGTCCACGCCATCCACTTCAACTTTGATCTTATCTTTCTTCTCGGAGTAAACGACAGTCATACTCTTGCCCATTCCAGGCACGAGCTTTGATTTCGCTTCATTGAGCTTCCACGTGCCCATATGAGGGCTCGCGGCAAAACAAGCTGATGCTGCCGCAAGCGACAGGGCCACAGCCACTACTGCTACACTTCGTATATTTATCATGGGAGCGATTGCGTCAGGAAGGTTCGGCAAGGTCAACACCAAATTCACCCTGCGCGCCGATCCACCAAACGCGTAAAGCGGAATAAGTCCCGTGTTTCCACTACGACCTGACGTTATTGTAATGAATTTTAGCTGTGACAAGGCTCGGCCGGCTTTGTAGCGTCGCCTAAACCTCGCCAGACTCAGAAAAATCAACCCCAACATCAACCCCAACAAGCGAACGATTATGAAAAGCTCCTACACGTCTAGCTCTGCTATTTCTTACCCGAAAATTCTGGCTTTTATACTATGCTCGATCAGCGCCTTGCTGACCATTTGTGGCATTGCCGGGCTTTTCGGCACCGCTCCCAAGGCCCAGGCAGCAAGTCAGGCAGGTCAGGGCACCTCCCTGCAGGTGGGTGTCTCCTATCATAACGATTTATCCCAACCGCTGCGTGACATGCCCGCCTGGACAGAATCCGATCTCAGACGCGGTGGTGAAAGAGATGCGAACGAAAACCCGCGCATCCCCTATCGCCATCGCGACGGTAATGACCCAGTGGTGCAAAACTGGCATGTCAATTTCAACGCACTTACCATCCAGCCTCCTATTCGCAACTTCAATGGCATTTCCTACCCCGGAGTAGGTTGTAATTGTGCCCCTCCCGACACAAACGGCGCGGTCGGATTGACCCAGTATGTCCAAATGGTTAACGAAGGTTACCAGGTCTTTGATAAGGCCACCGGCACATCAGTCCTGGGGCCTAACAGTATCTCTTCGATCTGGAGCGGATTTGGCGGCGTTTGCCAAAGCAATGGCAATGGTGACCCCGTCGTCCTTTACGACCATATTGCCAACCGTTGGATCATCAGCCAGTTCGCCGGCACCTCGGTTCCAACCGATGAATGCGTGGCGGTCTCGCAGACCTCGGATGCCACCGGCGCTTATTATCGTTATGGGTTCCATCTCGGCACGAACTTTTTCGATTATCCGCACCTCAGTGTCTGGCCCGATGCCTATTACATGAGCATGAACGTCTTCAATTCCGCGGGAACGTCCTATCTCGGTCCTCAGCCTTTTGCTTTCGATCGAGCCAAAATGCTTCTTGGACAGCCTGCGACTTTTGTCAGCCCAGTTGGACCATTGGGTGGCACGGTCGACGCCTTTCTTCCCGCTGATCTGGATGGCCCCACCTTGCCGCCAACCGGCGCGCCGAACACTTTCGTCGGATTCCCTGGTCAATCCACCAATCCGAACTACACAACCTACCATTTCCATGTGGACTTCACCACGCCGGCGAACTCGACTTGGACCACCTTTGCCAATCCGCCGGCGGCTGCATACACGGCTATCTGCCCCAGTACCCGCGCGTGCGTCCCGCAAAATGGAACTACGAGTGCGAACTATCTCGACGCGATCGGCGACCGTCTGATGTTTCGCCTCGCTTACCGGAATTTCGGCGATCATGAATCGGTCGTCGGTACCTACACCGTAAGCTCCGGGGGAGTCGCGGCTCTACGCTGGTTTGAGTTGCGCAATGTGACTAGCGGACCGGTCTCGGTGTACCAGCAAAGCACTTATCAACCCGACACAACCTGGCGCTGGATGGGAAGCGCGGCCATGGACAAATTCGGAAATCTCGCGCTCGGTTACAGCGCGTCTAGCTCAAGCATTAAGCCGCAATTACGGTATGCCGGACGTTTGGCGACCGATCCAATCAACACTCTTGGTCAGGGCGAGGCTCACCTCTTCGACGGCACGGGCTCGCAAACCGGCAGTGGCAATCGCTGGGGCGACTACAGTGCGCTAACGGTCGACCCGGTGGATGACACCACCTTCTGGTACACGAACGAGTACTACCTCTCGACTGCCTCTTATAACTGGAGGACGCGGATTGGCAGCTTCAAGTTGGCCACCGGCAGCCCGA
>Ga0268266_10005055_pt1 | contig 12449 bp, 9 predicted proteins | sample KBSS13metaG_FD_190356 | JGI IMG/M metagenome (GOLD analysis project Ga0268266, IMG submission 190356) | Switchgrass rhizosphere microbial communities from Kellogg Biological Station, Michigan, USA - KBS S1-3 metaG (SPAdes) (version 2) | ecosystem: Host-associated > Plants > Roots > Rhizosphere >...
GGACTTTATCCTCCGCGAGAAGATCACCCACTTCGATCACGAGCGCATTCCCGAGCGCATCGTCCACGCCCGTGGTTCCGCCGCGCATGGGTTCTTCGAATGCACGAAAGCGCTGACGGATATCACGCGCGCATCGCTGTTCGCAGAGGTCGGGAAGCAGACGCCGGTATTCGTGCGATTCTCCACCGTCCTCGGTGAGCGGGGATCCACCGACACCGCCCGTGACGTACGCGGGTTCGCGGTCAAGTTCTACACCGACGAAGGGAATTGGGATCTCGTCGGCAACAACATGCCGGTGTTTTTCATCCAGGACGCGATGAAGTTCCCCGATCTCGTTCACGCGGCGAAGCCTGAGCCTCATTTCGCCATGCCGCAGGCGGGCACTGCGCACGACACCTTCTGGGACTTCGCGTCGTTGATGCCGGAGATTACCCACATGTTGATGTGGGCGATGTCCGATCGCGCGATTCCACGCAGCTACCGGATGATGCAAGGCTTCGGCGTGCACACCTATCGATTCGTCAATGCGAAAGGCGAATCGCGTTTTGTGAAGTTTCACTGGAACCCGAAAGCCGGCACGCATTCACTGGTGTGGGACGAGGCCGTCAAGATCTCTGGCGCCGATTCCGACTTCCATCGCCGCGATCTCTGGGAAGCGATCGAGGCGGGCGCCTATCCCGAGTGGGAGCTGGGCTTGCAGATCTTCACGGAGGAGCAGGCCGAAGCGTTCACGTTCGACGTGCTCGATGCGACGAAGATCGTGCCCGAGGAACTCGTGCCGGTTGTACCAGTCGGCCGGCTCGTGCTGAATCGGAATCCCGACAACTTCTTCGCGGAAACCGAGCAGGTGGCCTTTTGCGTCGCGCACGTTGTGCCCGGCATCGACTTCTCGAACGATCCGCTCCTTGCCGGCCGCATCCACTCCTACGTGGATACGCAGATCTCGCGGCTGGGTGGTCCCAACTTCCATGAGATTCCCATCAACGCGCCAATCGCGCCGGTCCACAACAACCAGCGCGACGGTATGCACCGGCAAGCCATTCACCGCGGCCGCGTCTCGTACGAGCCCAATTCGCTCGCCGGCGGCTGTCCCTTCCAGGCTGGAAAGATGGGGTTCGTCTCGTTTCCTGAGCCGCGGCAGGACGGCGATCACAAGGTACGTGGAAAGGCGGAACGGTTCGCGGATCACTACACGCAGGCCACGCTGTTCTGGAACAGCCAGACCGACGTCGAAAAGCAGCACATCATCAACGCGTTCCGTTTTGAGCTCTCGCGAGTACAGACACCGGCGGTGCGGGAACGGATGGTGTCGGGCCTGATGAACGTGGCTCGTGAGCTGGCCGAATCCGTTGCGGCCGGCTTAGGCATGCGTGAATTGCCGGCGCCGATGCCGAAGGTGCTGAAGCGCGACGTGACACCGGAAGTCACGGCGTCACCGTCGCTGTCCCTGACGGCACGCCCCGGCGACGGCAGTATTCGCACGCGGCGGATTGCCATCCTGGTGGCGGACGGATGCGAAGGCGAAGCGCTCGTCGCGCTTGCTGCGCGATTGACCGATGAGGGCGCGGTGGCTCGCTTTGTGTCGTCGACGCTCGGTGCCGTGCAACCAACCGCCGGTGACGCCATCGAAGTCGACGTCAGCCTGGAGGCGGCGCCCGCCGTCCTGTACGACGCCCTGGTCCTTCCGGACGGGGCTGAGGCCGTCAAGGCCCTGCGGGCCGACGGGCACACGCTGGAATTCATCAAGGATCAATACCGGCACTGCAAGCCGATTCTCGCCGTCGGCGCCGGCGAGGAATTGCTGACCGCGTCCGGAATCGATACCTCGCTGCCGAGCGGCCAGCCGGATCCCGGTGTGATCGCGACAGCGAACGCGAGCAAGGCGAGCGGCGCATTCATTGCGGCCATCGCCAGGCATCGGCATTTTGCGAGAGACACCGACCCACCGCGCGTGTAATGAGCGGCGTGCTGAATGGCAATGTCGCCGATTCCACCCGATTGATTTTCAAACACAGCTCGCGGCGAGATCGGCGTCGCCGCGTGCCGGGCCCAAAGGAAACCCGATCATGAAGACTGAACTCGAAACGTTCTATGACCTCATCGACGACATCAAGGTCGCGATGATGACGACGCGGCGGCCCGACGGGCATCTGGAATCGCGCGCGATGGCCAACCAGAAGCGCGCCGATGGCGCTGACTTGTGGTTCGTCACCGCCGAGGGCAGTGGGAAGCTGCGTGACATCGCCCACGACCCGCACGTCAATCTGGCCTACTACAAGTCCGGTTCCTACGAGTGGGTGTCGGCCTCTGGCCTGGCTCATATCTCAAACGATCGCGCGAAGATCCGCGAGCTGTACGAGCCCGACTGGAAGGGGTGGTTTGGCGAAGAAGGTGATTCCCGCCACGGTACGGCCGATGATCCCCGGATAGTACTCATCGGGATTGACGTCCATGCCGCGGTGTTCCTGGAGGTCAACAAACCCAAACCTGTGGTGCTCTTCGAATTGGCGAAAGGATGGCTGACGGGAGAGCGCATCGAAGCCGGTGAAACGCACCGTCTTCACGAACCACATCGGTAAGAGCAATCACGATGCCGGGCAAACACCTCGACACGGCCCCGAACTGGGCGGCTCCGCTGCGCCGAATCGGCGCGGACATCAACGCCGTGATCGGTGGCTACCTGCGTGACATGGCGTTTGCCCAATCCTCGAAACAGAAGATGTTCGGCTACAAGCGCGCGGCCGCGGCGATCCTTACGCTGGACGCTCCGCTCACCGATCTGCTCGGGCCCGGCGGGAACTTGCCAAAAATCGCGGGGATTGGCCCAGGTTCCTCGCGGATCATCCGAGAGGTGCTGGCGAACGGCGAGTCACCGACGGTCGAGCACGCCGTGGAACAGAGTGGCAACCGCGCGGACATCGAGCGTCGACGTCGGCTTCGGGACCACTTTCTCAGCCGGGCCGAAGTTCGTCGTGTGCTGTCGGACGTTTCCTTAGCAGGACCCACGCTCCAGCAATATCGCGGCGACTTCCAGATGCACTCCGAATGGAGCGATGGAAATCCGACCGTGCAGGAGATTGCCGATGCCTGTCTCGAGCGGGGCTATCACTACGCCGCCGTCACCGATCATTCCTACGGACTGAAGATCGCGGGTGGGATGTCGATGGCCGAAGCGGCCGAGCAGCGGAGGGCCATCGACGCCGTCAACGAAAATCGCGACGCTCCGTTCCGGCTAATCCAGGGCGTTGAAGCCAACATCGACGCCACCGGCCGTCTCGATCTGTCCGACGACGAGGCCGCCACGTTCGATATCGTCCTGGCGGCACCGCACTCCCGCCTGAGGAGAATCGAGGACCAAACCGCCCGTCTGTTGACAGCCATCGCGCACCCGTCCGTTCGCATTCTCGCGCATCCGCGCGGGCGTATCACGGGGTCACGGGCCGGCGTGGTGGCCGATTGGGACGCCGTGTTCGCATTGGCAGCGACACGACGCATCGCCATCGAGATTGATGGCGATCCCGCACGTCAGGACCTTGACTATACGTTGGCCTCCCGTGCCCTCAGCGCTGGCTGCCTCTTCGCGCTGGATAGCGACGCGCATACGGTTGGACAGCTCGCGTATGCGGAAACCGCGCTGGCGCACGCGCGTCTGGCGTCGATTCCTGCGGACCGAATCATCAACTGCTGGCCACTCGAGCAGCTGCTGGCCTGGTTGGCGGACCCTGCGTCCGTCTGTTGATGAACGCGACGGTGCGATCCCTTCGGAGTGGTCGTTCGCTGTGGATGGACCGTGCCGGAAGAGTGATCCGCCGGTATCCGACGTTCACCGGTACCCGCGAAACGAGTGTCGCCATCGTCGGAGGCGGGATGACCGGCGCGCTGGTGGCGCATGCGTTCGCGTCTGAAGGCATCTCCGCGACCGTGCTCGAAGCATCGGTGGTCGGCCAGGGCAGCACCGCGGCGAGTTCTGCCCTGTTGTTGCAGGAGCCGGACAGGGAGCTGACCCAGCTCGCCGATCGCTATGGACTCCACGCCAGCCGTCGCATCTGGCAGATGAGCCGTGACTCCGTGTATGCGCTCGTGAGCCTGTTGCGACGGCTGCGAGTCTCCTGTGATCTCAAGGACTGTGACGCCATCTACTACGCGACCGACGAGGAGGCCGTGACGCGGCTTCGCCGTGAGTACGAACTGCGAACGAGGTCAGGATTCGACGCCGAGTGGTTGGGATCCGCCGATCTCCGGCGTCTGACGGCCATTCCAGGCCGAGGGGCGATTCGCACGAGACGGAGCGCTCAGTTCGATCCATATCGAGCGTGTGTCGGCTTGACGATCGCGGCGGCGGCAGCGGGCGCGCACATCTTCGAACGATCGAAGGTGCGACGAATCGATGCACGACGCAATCGCGTGCGGCTCTACACGCGCCGGGGCGTTCTCGAAGCTGAGCGGGTCATCATTGCGACCGGCTACGCGACGCCGCAGTTTCGGCCACTCGCGGGACGGTTTCGCATGGATCGCACCTATGTCTTGGCAACGCGGCCGATGACCAAAGCGGAGCGAGAAGAGCTGGGTCTCACCGACGTGATGATCTGGGACACCGAGCGACCGTACCACTATGCGCGGTGGACGCCGGACTGGCGGCTGCTGCTGGGAGGGGCGGACCATCAGGTCCGCCGCGGCGAGCGACGTCACGAGCAATTCGCGCGTGCGTCTGCCGAACTCCGCTCGTACTTCGAAACGCGGCTGCCCGCACTGGCGACCATCAAGACCGAATTCGCCTGGGAAGGCATGTTTGCCATGACGCCCGACAGTCTTCCGTACATCGGCCCGCACCGCCGCTACCCTCGCCACTGGTTTGCACTCGGGTATGGCGGCAACGGCATGACGTTCGGATCATTGGCCGCTCGGCTGCTGCTCGATCGATGGAAGGACGGCCGATCCCGCGACCATACCCTCTTTGCGTTTGATCGACTGCGTCGAACGCCATGAGCCTGAACGTTCAATCAGCGCACCAAGGGGCACGGGTGACGTTCGCATTCGTCTGCCGTCAGAACGTGACCGTGTGGTCGGTGCTGCATGCTCCAGTGTCCCATGGCATCGAAATCTGAACCGGGTTCGCCCCGCGCGCGCGTTGGATGCTCCGGCTGGCAGTACAAGCATTGGCGAGGCGTCTTCTACCCGGCGGAGCTGCCTGCGTCGCGCTGGTTCGAGTACTACGCCTCTCAATTCGATACCGTCGAGATCAACAACACGTTCTACCGCCTGCCGGAGGCGTCGACCTTCGCCGAATGGCGGAAGGAGGCACCGCCGGGCTTCCTGTACGCCGTCAAAGCCAGTCGATTTCTGACGCACATGAAGAAGCTGAAAGAACCGACGGAGCCATTGCATCGTCTGTTTCAGCGAGCACGGCGGCTGCAGCGCACTCTCGGCCCGGTTTTGTACCAGCTTCCTCCGCATTGGCCAGCCAATCTCGAACGGCTGTCCGCCTTCGTCCACGCCCTGCCGAAGCGCCGACAACACGTCCTCGAGTTCCGCGAACCCAGCTGGTATAACGACGAAGTATTTGCGTTGCTCGAGCGCGCAGGGGTCGCGCTCTGCCTCCACGACATGACCGGATCGCAAACCGGCAAGATGGCGATCGGCCCACTCGTCTATGTCCGCTTTCACGGACCGGCCAGATACACCGGTCGCTACGATGATCGTGTGTTGGAGGACTGGGCCGAATGGCTCGCGGGGCAGATGCGATACGGACGCCACATCTTTGCCTACTTCAACAACGACGCTGCGGGTCATGCGCCACGCGATGCCATCCGTCTTCGGCGTGCGATCGCGCTGGCGTAGGGCAGGCCGAAACCGGCTGACATCACGATGCCCGCTCCTGAAGGGCGGCAACTCATTTCGGCGGATTCTTTCGCCGCGGTCACGCACGTGTCGTCGAGGTACGTCATGCCATTCAAAAGTCAGGCGCAACGGCGGAAGTTTGCCCAACTGCTTGTGGAAGGGAAAATCTCTCACCGGACGTTCGAAGAATGGAACCGCGAGACCGGTCGCAAGAACCTGCCAGAGCGGGTCGGCACCAAGAAAAAGGCGTCAGGAAGGACAACGTCGCGACGCCCAAAACCGTTGACGAAGAAGAAGTGACGTCGATGGAACGGAGTGCCGATCGTCAGCGTTGAGAAGGACGATGAAGACTAGTCGCTTGCTTTCAGGATGCGCGTGCGGTGGCGATATTCGAAACCGCATTCACAGTGGAGACACGTGAAGCGGTCCCATCGCTCGGCCGGTTGAACGCCGCCGTAGGTTGTGTCGACGTATGTCAGGAGGCTGTCGCAGTCGGGGCAGCGCAGCGTTGGCGGGGCAGTTTGCGGATTGGATGTGACAACTGAGGGTTGCCCGGCCCTGTTCGCCGTATGCCCTGCCCTTTTGGCCTGGCCCATGTCCGCACCCTTGGTAGCTTCGGCGAGGGCACGCTCCCATTCGCGCAGGGGGCGGTCTCAGAAAGCAGCACATGCTACCGTACTTTGTGTGCGCGGAACGTCAACAAAGTGTCAGGACGAACAGACTCTTAACGGCTGCTGATGACCTCGGATCGGGGAAATCTGTAAGCTAGACTCAGGGGTTTCCGCGACGTATCGTCTCAGTTGAGCGGCTCGGGGGTGTCCCGATACCGGCCCTGTCTCAACGGTGATATCCATGATTCTCACCGACTTCGGCGACGTGATTGCAGAACGGATACGCGTCGAACATCGGACGCTGGCCAACCGCTGGTTCGAACGCCTCCTGGATCTCCTGCCGGTGGATGCGCGCGAGATCTTCCCGACGGAAAGCCTGCTGGATCACGTGCCGGCGCTGATCCTCCAGATCAGCGCGTACCTCCGGCACCCGGAAGAAGGCGCGATCGCGGCCAACACCGCGATTCTGGACAAGGCCCGGGAACTCGGGTCGCTCCGTCATGCCCAACGCGCGTCGCTGCACCAGGTCCTCCGCGAGTACCAGGTTTTGAGCGGCGTGCTCGTCACGTTCGTCGTTGAGGAGATGAAGCGACTCGGGATCGTGCAGCCTCCAGGGGAGACGGTACTGTTGGTGTCGCGGCTGTATCAGGCCGTAGACGTCCTGTCGCAGGCGACCGTCGAAGCCTTTGTCACGCTCTACATGCAGACGATCGACGATCAGCGTGAGCGGCTCGAACAGTTCACACGCATGGCGGCGCACGAGTGGCGCCAACCGCTCGGGGCCCTGCAGTTCGGTATCAGTCTGCTCGGCCAGGCTCCGCTCAACGCGGAGCGAACACGGCGGACGCTCGAAACCGTCGAGCGGAGCGTGCGGCATCTGATCGATCTGACGCACAAGCTCGAGAGCGTCGCCCGGATGCACAACGATGGGGACAATCCGGTTGTGCAGGAAGTCTCGTCCGGAACCGTGGCCGCAGAAGCCGCGCGGCAACTGCGCGACATGGCGGACGCGCGGGGTGTCGAGATCCGGGTGCTCGACGCACTGCCGACGCTCACGATCGACGTCGGCCGCCTTGAACTGACGTTTGTCAATCTGTTGTCCAACGCCATCAAGTACTCGGACGAAGCGAAGCCGGCTCGATGGGTCGAAATCGGCGCGCTCGACAGCACTGACGACTGGTGCCGGATTGGGGTGCGAGACAACGGCCTGGGGATCCCGCCCGACTCGGTTACCAGAATCTTCGAGCGTTTCACGCGCGCACATCCACAGCGCGATGACGCCGTGCACGTCGGCGGCCTCGGCCTTGGGCTGTCGATTGTCGAAGACTGCGTGGGAGCGATGCACGGCCGGATCGAGGTCGAGTCCGCTGAGGGCGTCGGCACGACATTCGTGCTCACCCTCCCGCGCACACCTCCAAAGATCTGAACCCTTCGCTCCCGGATCTCGACCTCGCCTGAGACTTCTTCGCTCCGTCGTCCGGCGTGACCGGCGGCGCGGAGCAATTGTCGTCCGGTCGAAAGATTGTGGCCGGTTCGACCCTATGACAGTACGCACCGTTTCCCGTACACAACCATGCCGACCATTGCGTCGATGTTCTTGTCATGTCCGCTCGGGTCGGTCCCTTTGCCGCCGCCCCCGCAGATCGACGTTGTCTTCCTGCGATTGCCGATGCTATCCGTGCGTCTCGACAGAGGAAGTGGGAAGCGCATCTGCAGGCTCGGGGTCGGCCGTTAAGTGGCGCCGGTGCTCGAGCGGATCGATACGGTGGTGATCGGGGCGGGCCAGGCGGGCCTTGCCGCGAGCCATGAGCTTTCCGCCCGCGGGATCGAGCATGTCGTCCTCGAGCGCGGCGTGGTGGGTCACACGTGGCGCACGCGGCGATGGCGTTCGTTCCGGATCGTGAGCCCGAACTCGCTGAACCTGCTCCCGGGCTACGCATACGACGGTCCCGACCCGGACGGGTTCCTCGACACGACGGGCCTGCTCGCCTACCTCGAGGGATACGCCGCGTCGTTCCGCGCTCCCGTGCGGACCGGCGTCCCGGTCGTCGAGATCCGTCCGGCCGACGGCGATCGCTATCGCGTGAAGATGGACGGCAGCCAGCTCGAGGCCCACCACCTCGTCGTGGCGACCGGCGCATTCGGCGATCGGCGCGTGCCTGCGCTCGCCGCGAACCTCGCGCCCGGGATCCACTCGATCCACACGGACGACTACTGGGCGCCCGAAGACCTCCCTGCCGGAGGCGTGCTCGTCGTGGGCTCGGGACAATCGGGACTTCAGATCGCCGACGAGTTGGCGCGCAGCGGCCGCCCGGTCGTCGTCGCCGTCGGCCGGCACGGCTGGGTCCCGCGGCGTGTGTACGGTCGAGACCAGATGCGCTGGCGCTGGGACACCGGTGACTATCGCTCGGTCGTCGCTGACCCCGAATGTTGCCGAGCACATTGTGCGATCGGGCTCGCGCTCGCCGACGGAGGAGTCGGCTGGCGCATTACCAGCACCGTTCGCATGATCCGCGTGAGCGGTGGAGCTCGTGCGCCGGTATCACCAGAAGGGCGTGGTGGAGAGCTCGATTCGATCGGAGGGCGGGCGGTATGCGGCGATTGATTTCGCGCACCGCGCGAATGCGTCTCTTGCCCTCGGTTCGATAGACATTCGACCGGCCGGCGGCGTTCGCGTCAGTTTCTAGGCGGGCCCGCTCCCTACTTCGCTGCTGCTTTCTGCTTCGCCCACCGCGCCTTCTGCGCCGCCGAGATCGCCTTCCGCGCCTTCGCCGACATCTTCCGCCGCGAGCGAGCCGCTTGAACCAGACCGGCTTTCTCTTCGCCGCGCCTCAGGATGAAGTTTACCGGCAGGTCGCCGCCGTCGGCCGCGTCACGCAGGTGCGGAAAGGAGAGCGTCAGGAACTTCAACTCGTCGAGCAGTTCACGAAACCGGACTTCAGCGCCGCGTTTAGCGAGTTGGAGAATCTGGGATGAATGCTTGGCCATCTGCAGCGATTCTAGCAGGGTCGGCGAGGGATGGCCCGAGTGGACACGCAGCTCATGTGCGTCTGTTCGAAACGAGAAAGACCCGGCGACATTGAGGGGACTAGACTGCAGCCTTGACTATGGCAAGCCTGCGCCGGAAACAGATGCCGAGCGTCTCGCACACGTCGAGCAATTGGTCGCCCGTTTGCTAACGATGCTCGACACGCAGTTCCAACGCATTGCCGACATGCAGGTCGTCATCGATCGCCTGACCGCCGAACGAAATCGTTAACAGTGGCAGTTCCTCATTCCACCGCAGCCTCGTCCTCCCAGCGTCCCTGCCCGCGCCTGCACGAAGACCGAAGTAAACGAGCTGGTTCAGGTCGAAGGGACCACTCTCCGCTGGTTCTTTTGCCACAGTTGCGGCAACGTCTGGTATGCGCACCTTCGTTCGTTGTGACCCGAAGTAGGTGTAAAGGACAGAGGCTTCCAAGCCTCTCCATCCCGGTCTTGAGGCCATACGAAGCGACCGTTGATTCGTCTTGATTCGCCGGCCAGGCAAACAGAAAATCTTCGCTGGGTTCGACATCGCCGTTCGATCCGATAGGAGCTTCGCATGCACCGTTTCCTGGTTCTCGGCCTTACCGTGACATTGCTCTGCTCGACGAGCGCGCAAGCGCCCCCGGCGGGGAGGACTCTCGACTGGGACAAGCTGCAGGTCGAAATTCTCGAGCGATACCGCGCCCTCGTGATGCTCGACACGACGGCGGGCCACGAAACGCTGGCGGTCGACTACCTGAAGAAGGTGCTTGAAGCCGAAGGCATTCCGACCAGGACCTTCGCGATGAACCCCAATCGCGCCAACCTGGTCGCGCGGCTCAAGGGAAGCGGGTCGAAGCGGCCGCTGTTGATCCTGGCTCACACCGACGTGGTGGGCGTGCAGCGTGAGAAGTGGCCGGTCGATCCGTTTGGCGCGGTGATCAAGGACGGCTACGTCTGGGGCCGCGGCACCAAGGACGACAAGCCGGTGTTGACGGCGAATCTCATCACCATGCTGCTGCTGAAACGGTCTGGGCTGCCGCTGGATCGGGACGTCATCTTTCTCGCTGAGTCGGGTGAAGAGGCCGATCCCGAGGGGGTCGGCATCAACTACATGATCCGCGAGCACTTCGACGAGATCGACGCGGAGTTCGCGATGACCGAGGGTGGCGGCGCGACGAGCGACGGCACGAAAGTCACGCGGGTCAACATCGGGACGGCCGAGAAGCTGCCCGCCCGGGCGCGGCTGGTGGCGACCGGAACAGCCGGCCACGGGTCCGTTCCGCGCCTCGACAACGCCCTGATTCACCTGAGCGCCGCGGTTGAGAAGCTTGGCCGGTGGGAGCCGCCCATGCAGTGGAACGAGACCACGAGCGCCTACTTCGGACTGCTCGCCGGCATCAGCACACCCGAGCGCGCCGCGATCTACAAGGCGCTGCAGGATCCGGCCAGGGCGGCCGACGCGCAGAAGTGGTTGCGCGAACACGCGCCCGGCGAGTATTCGATGCTGCGCACCTCGATCGTGCCGACCATGCTCAAAGCGGGCGTGGGACCCAATGTGATTCCTTCGGAAGCCGAGGCCACGCTCGATATTCGCGCGTTCCCTGGCGAGGACATCGACAAGCTCTACGCGGCGATGGCCAAGGTCATCAACGACCCGGCCGTGAAGATCGTGGCCATGCCGCAGACCCGGCCGCCGTCCCCAGCCTCGTCGCTCGAGACGGGCATGTATCGCGTGATGCGGCAGGTCGCCGGGCAGATCTATCCCGGTGCCACGGTGCTACCGTCGATGTCCACCGGTGCGAGCGATCAAGCGCAGCTTCGCGCGAAGGGCATTCCATCCTACGGCATCGGCCCCGCGTCAACGGATAAGGATGCGCTCGACTACGGCGCGCACGGCGACGTCGAGCGCCTCGCGGTCTCGTCCCTGCTGCCGTTCGTGCAATACGTCTGGAACGTGGTGACGGAAGTTGCCGGTCACAAGTGATGTGTCGTCCGCAAAACCAACGACGGGATCCATTCGACTCGTGCGGCCATCGACTCGAGACGAAGCTCGTGGGTGCAGTTCGCCGAGAACTCGGATTGGTCGCTTAGCTGGCCGTGCGTTCCGCGGTGAACGCGCCCTCAGCGCGGTCGCCGATCTTTGCGATGCCGCGCATGCGCTCGCCTTCGACTTTCGCGGTCACCCGGACGTCGATCGCGCGCCCGCCGTCAGTCGACTGGAACGTGAACTGGATGTCCTCGCCGTTAATCGTGCCGCGGACCTGCGATTCCCCATACTCCGAGCTCGTGTGCCCGGCGATCCTGGGACCTTCCTGCGTGAGATAGATCTTCAGTTCCTGCGGACCGAGCGGCGTCTGGTAGGACGCCTCCCACTCCCCGGTCACGTCGGTCGGCGTTTGCGCCTGCGGCTGCGGCTGGACGACCGACGCCACGCCGAGGAGTACCGCGAAAAGGATCGCGTGTCGGTATCTCGCCATGAGAGCCATCGACGTCGAAAACAAGGTGTCCTCCCCTGTGAATGGCGAGCGGACGCCGCCGGATCGGGCAAGCCGGGCAACCGTTGCCAGCAAATGCAGAAGCAGGACGGCGAGATCGCGCACGAGGCATCCTACCAAGATCGCGAAACGGACCGCGAATGCTCACGAATTTGGAATTCGCCATGGACAGATTCGCAGGAGGACGTTCACTCGCGACCACTTGTTCAGTGAGTGCGACGATTTGTGCGGCTACTTCCGTTCGAACACCAGCACATTCGGTTTATCGCGGCCCACAATGTGCACCGTAATCGTCAAGGTCTTCAGATCGGCTGAGAGCGCAATATCCTCCGTATCCGTCACCTTGTCGCCGACCTTGTCGGTGATCTCGACAGTGCGCTCGTCCACCCGCCGGATAGAGGAAGAAGCACCCCGGCGCGCGTTCGACCCCTCGTTCAGATAGTCCTTGCCGTCGAACTTCAGGTTTCTGGTCTTGTGCTCCGAGGGAGTAACGAAA
>Ga0268266_10005057_pt1 | contig 12440 bp, 5 predicted proteins | sample KBSS13metaG_FD_190356 | JGI IMG/M metagenome (GOLD analysis project Ga0268266, IMG submission 190356) | Switchgrass rhizosphere microbial communities from Kellogg Biological Station, Michigan, USA - KBS S1-3 metaG (SPAdes) (version 2) | ecosystem: Host-associated > Plants > Roots > Rhizosphere >...
GATGTCCGTTTTGACGCGCAAGCAAACGACGCGCGCGTGAGACAGCTTGCGGGAAGTATCACGGCCGCGCCGGTGCTCGTTGACGCCCTGGACGACCGCGTCGATGTCGTCTTTCACTTGGCCTGTGTGCCCGGTCGCGCGGCCGAGGAGAACCATGAGCTTGGCCTGCAGGTCAACCTACACGGGACGCTTGCGCTCCTGGAGGCGCTCCGTCGTCAGCACAGTCCGGGCCGCTCGCCCCCTCGAGTCATCTTCTCCAGTTCGGTCGCGATATTCGGCAATCCCCTGCCTCCCCGGGTGGATGACAATACCCCGGCGGCTCCCACACTGAGCTATGGCAGCCAGAAAGTGATCGGGGAGACACTGATACAGAACTATACGCAGCACGGTTGGATCGATGGGCTCGCCTTGCGACTGTCGGGCATCATGGCGCGGCCGGCGGGCTCCAGCGCGAACCTGTCGGCGTTCTTCAACGACCTCTTTCACGCCGCGCGGGCGGGTGAGACCATCACGTTGCCGTTGGGTCCCGATGTGGCCAGTTGGCTCATGTCAGTTCCCTGCTGCATCGACAATCTGTTGCATGCGGCCTCGCTCGATCCTGAGCAATTGCCGCGACGGCGTGCGTGGACCCTGCCGGCCCTGCGCCTGCGCATGCAGGAGTTGGTCCAGACACTCGCTGCAGTTTATGGCGAAGACCGCCGTGCGCTCGTGCAATACGCTCCCGATCCAGCGCTCGAAGCCATCTTTGGCCAGCCGCCGCTCGAAACGGCTATGGCCGACCGCCTGGGCTTTCACCACGATGGCAATGCCAGAGCGTTGGTTGAGCGCGCAATGTCCTTAGTTTGACCGTCCGGAGACCCAGGTGACTCACTACATTGGCATTGACGTCGGCGGAACATTCACCGACTGCGTCGCGGTGGCGGAAGGTGGAGAGGTCTTCCACGCCAAAGCCCTATCCACCCGGCCCGACCCGGTCCCCGGGATGCTCGACGGTCTCGGGGCGCTCTCTGCGGAGGCCGGTGTCAGCTTGTCACAACTCCTGGCGCACGCGGCGCGCTTCTCCCACGGGACCACGATTGGCACGAACCTCGTGGTCGAACGCAAAGGCGCCAAAGTCGGCCTGATCTGCACTCTGGGCCACCGGGATGCCATTCTGATGATGCGCGGCGCCGGTGGAACCGCCGGCAAGCCGGTAGAGGAGATTTACAAACCCCATGACTCGCGTCCGCCGCGTCCCATTGTGCCCAGGCCTGCGATTCTGGAGATCGAGGAGCGTATCGACCGAAGTGGCACCGTAGTCGTCAGGCTGGACGAGACGACCGCAAGGCAACGGATCCGCTCCTGGCTCGCCAGCCACGACTTCGAGGCCGTCGCGATCTGCTTGCTGTGGTCGTTCCGAAATGCGGCTCACGAGCTGGCGCTCGAGCGCATCGTGCGGGAGCTGGATCCACGGCTGTTTGTCTCCGTGTCGTCCCAGATTGCGCCACGGCTCGGCGAGTATGAACGCACCGTGGCGGCGGTGATCAACGCGTATGTCGGCCCAGCCTCATCGACCTATCTCGAATCGCTCGGGGAGCGCTTACGCGCCCAGGGCCTGGGCAAACCAGTCCTGGTGATGCAGTCGAACGGCGGTGTCATCTCCGCACGGGCCGCGCGCTCGCAGCCCTTCACAATCATCGACTCCGGGCCGACGGGCGGACTGGCCGGGACGGCCGCTCTCGCCGCAGCCGCTGGCCACCGCTACGTCATCGCGACCGATATGGGTGGAACGAGCTTCGATGTCGGACTGGTCATCGACGGTGAGCCATTGCTGGCGGGAGAGAAAACCATAGGCCAGTACACGTATCAGCTTCCACACCTGGATGTACGTTCCATCGCGTGCGGAGGCGGTTCCATTGCGACGGTGGACCCACGGACACGCTCGCTGCGGGTCGGACCCGAGTCGGCCGGAAGTCAACCCGGACCGGCGTGTTATGGTCGAGGCGGTCGTCTGCCGACCGTGACCGACGCGGATGTCGTGTTGGGGCTATTGCGACCGGAGGCGTTCCTCGGGGGCACCATGCCGTTGGACGAGGCGGCCGCACGACGGGCCATCGCCGGCGTCGCCGAGCGCGTCGGGTTGTCTGTCGAGGCCGCCGCCGCGGGTATCATTCGGATCAACAACAGCAGCGCCGCATTGTTGGTGCGTCAACGCACCATCGAGCAAGGATTCGACCCCCGGGATTTCGTGCTCTATGCCTTCGGAGGAGCGGGGCCCGTGCACGCGTTCGGCTTCGCCGCCGAGTTGGGCGTGCCCGAGGTCGTGATCCCGCTCGGCAACGGCGCCTCGACCCTGTCGGCCTACGGTATCGCCTCCGCCGACTCGATCCGCTATTTCGAATCGGAGTGCCTGCTGCGTGCGCCTTTACGCTCCGGCCAACTCGCCGAGGCGGTAACCGCTTGCGAGGAGCAAGCCCGAGCGGCCCTGTTGGACGAGGGCTTTGCCGTGACATCGATTGAGCGGACGTTGCTCATGCGCTATACCGGGCAGTACCTCAATTCGCTACCCGTCCGAATCGCCGATGGCCCAATTGACGACATCGCTGCCCGCCGTCTGGCCGCGGACTTTGCCCGTCGCTACGAGCGCGTGTATGGAGAAGGTGCCCGAATCGTATTTCAAACAGCCGAAGTGTTCGCGATCCGGCTGAAGGTGACCGGTGACAAGGGGTTCAAAGTCAACGGCCGCCCCCGTACGCAGCCGACGCAGATCCCTCGAAAGCGCAACTCCGAACACGAAGTATTCTGGCCCGATATCATGCGGCGATTACCCACCGCTGTGGTGGAGGGTAGCGCCTTGGGCCCGGCAGATACCCTCGTAGGTCCTGCGCTGATCGAGTTACCCCACACCACTGTCGCCGTCGCGCCTGGCCAGGAGCTGACGGCCGATACGTTCGGTAATCTGGTCCTCAGACTACCCCATGCCGCAGCCAAAGTAAGGAGCGGCGTATGAACGTGCTCGCCGAGACCCCTGTTCATTTCTGGGATGGAGTAGCCCGCAGTTATATTCCCCAGGAGCCGCTCCAGATAGACCCCGGCTTGAAACTGCGCCCAACGAAGGACATTGAGGTCGATCCCATCACCTTCGAGGTCGTCCGCTACGCCCTGCTCAATGCGAACTTCGAGCATTGCCGCCTGATCCAACGCCTATCGGTGAGTCCCGTCGTCATGATCTCGCGCGATGCCCAGGCGTCCGTGCTGCTCGAAGACGGGGATCTGTTCTGTCTGGGTCCCAACGTGCAGTACTTCTCCAACTCCCAATCACTCGCCGTGAAGTGGATCCTCGAGAATCGCTCGGCCTCGCCGGGCATTCGTCCGGGCGACATGTTCCTGTGCAACGATCCGTTCATCGCCGCGCCTCATCAGCAGGACACCTGTCTCGCCCTGCCGTTGTTCGTAGACGGTGAGCTGTTTTGCTGGGTAGCCAACACGCTCCATTACTCCGACGTCGGCGGCAGCTCGCCCGGAAGCTTTTGTATCGGCGCGAAAGATGCCTGGGATGATCCGCCGGCATTCCCCGCCGTCCGACTCGTCGAGCAGGGCACCATCCGCCGCGACGTGGAGGAAATCTTTGTCCGTCAGTCGCGCCTGCGGACCAACGTGCTCATGGATCTGCGCGCCGCGGTGACCTCGAACCAGGTGACCGGGCGACGGATTCTCGAGCTGGTCGAGCGCTACGGAGCCGACACCGTCAAGGCAGTGATGCGACGCACCGCCGATGCAGCCGAGAGCCTGTTCGTCGAGCACTTGCGACACGTACCCGATGGCAAGTGGTCAGCGCGCGGTTATGTCGAAGCCTGTGTGCCGGGAGACAGCGGCATCTACAAATACCAGATCAATCTCGAGAAGCGTGGCGATCGATTGTTTGTCGATAATGAGGGCACGGGTCCGCAGGCGGGCGCGATCAACATTACGTACGTTGCGTTCGCCGGTTCGGTGCTCACGGCTCTCGTGCAAAGTGTCGTTCCGGAGCTCGCGGGGTGCTTTGGAGGCGCGTATCGGAGAGTGACCTTCCGTCCGCGATCTGGCCTGCTCAACTGCGCGGAATTTCCGGCTGCTGTCTCTCCTTCCGGCGCCTTCACGAGCGAAATGACCGTCAATCTCGCCACCCACGTCGTCGCACGCATGCTGAGCTGCGGAGACGGGGACGCTCGCAGTCGAGTTGTTGGAGTGCCTCAGCCCACGTTCTATGCCTCGGTCTACTCCGGTTTGGATGAGAGCGGTGCGCCATTTGTTGCTCCGGCCTCTGACAACATGATCGGCACCTCTGGCGGAATGCCTTCCGTGGATGGTGCCGACGCCGGCGGCCACTACTGGATGCCGGGGGCGATCGCCGAGAATGTCGAGCAGGTCGAGTCATGTTACCCGCTACTCTACCTCTACAGGCGCTTCCTCCCCGGAGGCGCAGATGGTGCGGGACGGACCCGTGGTGGACTCGGCACGGTGCAGGCGATGCTGCCGTGGAACGCCCGTCACTTCGAGTTCGCCCTCGCCGGCAACGAATCGTTCACGCGGGCCAACGGCCTGTTGGGGGGTAACCCCGGCACGCGTGCCTGGACCCGAGTCGCCAACTACACGGCAATTCGTGACGAGCTCGCCGCGGGCAGGCTTCCGCAGTCGTTCGAGTCCGTGAAAGGGGACGAGTCAGTAGTCTCTCCGAAGGCGCTTGGCCTGGTCGTGGGCTCGCGCGGCGTGTTCGAGTGGAGCGGGTCGGCGACCGCCGGCTGTGGCGATCCTCTCCTGCGCGACCCGCGAGCGTGTCTCGCGGACGTACTGTCGGGCCTCTTCGAGCCCTCAGTCGCGGCCTCCGTGTATGGGGTTGTGTTGGAGCCAGGCGCTGGGTGCTACGCGATCGACGTGAACGCCACTCGCACATGCCGTTTGAACATGCTCGAGGCTCGCGCGGGGCACCCGCTGTCATCCACTGCATGCGCGGCTGAAAAGGCCACCGAAGTCGAGCAGACCCTGAAGCACGAAGCCGGCCGCTGGTTCTGCGGCATTTGCGGTCACGATCATGGAGAAACCCGGGCCAACTACAAAACCTGCAGCCATGTGGTCTATCTGCCCATCACCGCATTCGCCGCGGGTTTCGAGTCGCCGCATACGGCTCTCGCCAGCCAGATGGAGCTGCGCATGTTTCTATGTCCAAGCTGTGGTGTGCGACTGGATACGGAGATTGCCCGGCGCGAGGACGACGTTTTGCACGACATAACCGTTCTTTGATCAGGTGAAACAGGTCACACCGGCCTGACCGCCGGGTGTCGACCCGGTCACACCGGGACACCTCCGAACTGAGACTGCCGCCCCGACGGCGCATGACGCACTGCGGCTACTCTAGCCCGGCGAGCCTGTCGACTCGTTTTCAACTTAATGCAACGGACGCGGCATGGATTGCCGCCTGATACCTCGGGCCCATGCAAGCTACCTACAACTTCTGGCTGGTCGCGCTCTCGGTCGTCGTCGCGATCGTCGTGTCCTTCACAGCCTTGACACTGGCTGGTCGCGTCGCCGCGGCGGAGCGCACCGGCGGCCGGCTATGGCTATTTGGCGGCGCCACGGCCATGGGCATCGGCATCTGGTCGATGCACTTCATCGGCATGCTGGCCTTCTCCGTGCCGATCCCCCTGCGTTACAACGTGCTGATCACGTTGGCGTCACTGGCCATCGCCATAGCGACTTCGGGGTTCGCGCTCGCGATTGTCAGCCGTCGCGATCTCAGCTTGGTCCGCCTCGCGGCCAGCTCGGTCGTCATGGGCGCCGGAATATGCGCCATGCATTACACCGGCATGGCGGCCATCCAGATCATGCCTGTGATTACCTACGAGCCGGCACTCGTGGTGGCCTCGATTGCCATCGCGGTCACCGCTTCGTTCGCTGCCTTGTGGCTGGCCTTCCGGCTGCGCAACGGACAATCCTGGTCGCTGTTGCTCGCCCGATCGGGTGCCTCGGTAGCGATGGGCCTGGCAATCACAGGGATGCACTACACCGCCATGGCTGCCTCCATGCTTGCGCCCGGCGCTTATTGCTGGGGTGGGGCGGCCTTCGACAACGGGTGGTTGGCGCTGACCATCGGACTGATCGCCCTGGCGCTGCTCGCCATTACCTTGATCACCGCCGTTTACGATGCGCATCTCGACTCGCGTACACGCCGGGATGCCCAGCGCCTGGCGAATCTGAACGCAGACCTGCAACACGGTAAGAACCTTCTGACCCTCGCCACGGAAGCAGCCGGTATTGCCTGTTGGGAATACCAGGTGGCCACACGTACGGTGTTGTGGACGGCCAATGACATTGCACCGCTGCGCGCCGAGGGCATCGACCTGCACAAGGATGCCGACGCGCTCATGGCCATGATCCGGCCGGACGATGCGGCAGCGGCACTCGGGGCCATCCGGACGGCGCTGGCGCAAGAGCGCACGGTCTGCGGGATGAGGGTGCGTCTGACCACGCCGGGCGGGAAAACTGTGCACATGCAAGTACACGCCCGCTTGTTCCGCGATCCACACGGCCAGCTCGACCGACTCCTGGGTGTCGCCTGGGACGTGAGCGAGCAGGTCTGCCAGGACGAGCGGCGGCTCGAGCTGCAGATGCAACTCCGCGAGGTTTCCCATCATGCCGGCATGGCCGAGGTTGCTACGGGTGTGTTGCATAGCGTGGGCAATCTTCTCAACAGCCTGGGAGTCTCCACCACGCTGGTGCTGTCCGGCCTGCGCGACTCGCGGACCGCCAATGTCACGCGTGTCGCCAGGTTGTTGACCGAGAACGGCCATCAATTGGGTACCTTCCTGGAAAGCGATCCGCGTGGACGCGAGATCCCGACCTACCTGGCGCGGCTCGGCGAGCACCTTGATGCCGAGACCCGCACCTTGTACAGCGAGATGCAGGCGATCGCAGCGCACGTCGAGCACATAGGCAAGATCGTGGCTGCCCAGCAGACCTACGCCCGCCGCGGCGGTGTGACCGAGGAGGTGGATGTAACCGAGCTCCTCGACAACGCCATTGCGCTCAACTTCGCGGGCGCGCCCGATATCGGGGTGCACCGCGAGTACCAACTCGTCCCGCACCTGACGCTCGATCGCCACAAGTTGATTCAGATACTCGGCAATTTATTGAGCAACGCCCGCCACGCGCTGCGTGACCTGGAGCAAGGGGCGCGCGTGTTGACGGTTCGGCTGCGACCGCTGTCGCAGTCGCTCGCGATCGAGATCGAGGACACCGGAGTAGGCATTGGAGCAGCTGTGCTCGAGCGCTTGTTCGAGTTTGGCTTCACGACCAAGAAGGATGGTCACGGCTTCGGGCTGCACGCCAGCGGCAACCTGGCCAAGGAGCTGGGTGGAGAAATCAGTGTGCACAGCGACGGCCCGGGACGGGGCGCGCGATTCACGCTGTGTCTGCCGTTGACGCAGAGCGTAGAAGTGAAGGAGAGGAAACTGGCATGAGCGCGTCGATGAGCCCGGAAAAAGTGCGGATCCTCGTGGTCGATGACAACGTGGCGATCCATGAGGACTTCCGCAAGGTACTGGTGCGGGAGCCGGATGCCGAGCTGGATCTGTCGCGCGTGGAAAGCCTGCTGTTCGGTGATACTCCAACACAGCGTCCGCAACCGGTGCCGTATGTGCTCGATTTCGCATCCCAGGGCCAGCAGGCGGAACAACTCGTGATGCGCGCGGTCGCCTCAGGTCAACCCTATGCGATCGCCTTCGTCGACATGCGTATGCCGCCGGGCTGGGATGGGCTGGAAACCATCGAGCACCTGTGGCGGCACGATCCGGACGTCCAGGTCGTGATCTGCTCGGCTCACTCGGATTACGAATGGAACGAAGTGATCGAGCGCTTGGGGCACACCGACAAGTTGCTCATCCTGAAGAAGCCGTTCGAGCCCATCGAGGTCCAGCAATGCGCCAGCGCCCTGTCACGCAAATGGCAGCACGAGCAGGTACTGCGCGCACATGTCGAGTCGCTGGAGCAGGTCATTGCCGCACGCACTGAAAAACTGGAAGCGGCCAACTTGCAACTGCGGCATCTGGCAACGCACGACGCACTGACGGACCTGCCCAACCGGGTGCTCCTCGACGACCGCCTCGAGCAGGCGATTGCGCATGCCGAGCGCGATAGCCAGTCATTTGCGGTCATGATGCTCGACCTGGATCGGTTCAAGATGATCAACGATTCGCTCGGTCACCATGCGGGCGATGCCGTTCTCAAGGAAATTGCGTGCCGCCTCCACGCGATCGTGCGTAGCATCGATACCGTTGCGCGCGTTGGCGGGGATGAGTTCGTTCTCATCATCGGTCCTTCGACGCCGCCGGCGAATGTCGAGGAGATTGCGGTACGCGCCAATGAGGCACTACGCCAGCCTATCCGTGTCGGGAGTGTCGATCTCCACGTGTCAGCGAGCATTGGCATTGCGACATATCCGACGGACGGCGGTTCCGCGGAGCGTCTGCTTGCGAATGCGGATGCTGCCATGTACTGCGCGAAACAGCGGGGTCGCAACAACTACCAGTGCTTCGCGCCGGGAATGAGCGCAGTGACCCTCGAGCGCGCCAGCCTCGAGAGTGAGTTACACCATGCGCTGCGGCTCGAACAGCTCGAGCTCCACTATCAGCCCAAGGTGGACACTGCCAGCGGCGATGTTCGCAGCGCGGAAGCCCTGATCCGTTGGCGCCATCCCCAGCGCGGGCTCATCCCTCCCATGCAGTTCATTCCATTGGCTGAAGAATGCGGCCTGATTCATGACATCGGCGCGTGGGTAGTGCGGGAAGCCTGCAGGCAGTGCGCCGCCTGGCAACGTGCCGGCGTGCCCGCGGTACGCGTGGCCGTCAATGTCGCAGCCTCGCAGTTCCGGCGCGGCGATCTGCTGGACACCATTCGCAGCGCGCTGGACGATGCCCAACTCGACCCGCAGTACCTGGAAATCGAGCTCACGGAGAGTGTCGTGATGACCGATCCGGAGGGCACGGCAGCCATCCTGGAGCAGTTGAGTCGCATGGGTGTGCTGGTCTCGGTCGATGACTTCGGGACCGGTTACTCCAGCATGAATTACCTGCGCCGCTTTCCGATCGACAAGCTCAAGATCGACCGCGGCTTCCTTAAGGACCTGTTGTCCTCTTCCGACGATGCCTCGATTGTCCGCGCCATCATCTCACTGGCCCACAGCCTGCGGCTCAAGGTGGTTGCGGAAGGCGTCGAGACAACGGAGCAGCTCCGGTTCCTGCGGACCCTGGGCTGCGACCAGTACCAGGGCTATCACTTCAGCCCGCCGGTGCCGGCGAACGAATTCGCCCGGTTGGTCTGCGATTGGCAGAAGCCCGAGGACCCGCTCTCCGCGGCGGAGGCCGCGCGCACCCATAGCAAACTCGCGCTGTCCCGCTGAACGCTAGCATCGTTGCGCGCGCGTACTACAATCAGTGCGCCGCCAAACTCCCTGCGTATTCGCCGGGCTGCTAGGCTCCAGCGTTCAAGCCAAGGGACCAGGGGGCAACATGAGTGTGAAGCTCGGAGTGGGATTCGCAGCGGCGTTGCTTTGTTCGGCCGCGTCTGCGGCGGATGAGCCGAAGGTCCCGACGTTTCCCCCCGCCTGGAGCATGACCGTCCAGGAAGGCGACGGGTGGGGCTCCTACAACAAGGACCTCGACGGCCAGCGATACTCGCCGCTGACACAGATCAATCCCGGCAATGCGAGCGCCCTGGTCGAGGTTTGTCGTGTCCAGGTCGCCGCAGGCGGGTCGTTTCACGACAGTCCCCTGGTCGTGAACGGGGTCATGTACGTGGCGACTCCCAGCGACACGTACGCGATCGACCCCCGCGACTGTCACATCAAGTGGAAATCGACGCTTCCCTCCGTCGCCGAGATGTACCCGAACACTAAGGGCGTCGCCTACATGGACGGCCGGCTCTTCCGGGGCACGCGGGACGGTCGAGTCGCTGCCCTCGATGCCGAGACTGGCCGACTGCTGTGGTCGAGCGTCGTTGGTGATTACAAGTTTGCAGAAACGGTAACGGGCGCACCGATTGCGTGGGCTGGCCTCGTGCTCGTCGGCACCTCGGGAGGCGATGCCGGCGTCAAGAGTCGGGTCGTGGCGCTCGAGGCCGACAACGGCCGGGAAGTCTGGAGTTTCAATGTCATTCCCACCGAAAAGGAGTTTGGCGCTGACACCTGGAAGGATGCGCGCTACCGCGGTGGCGGAGCCATGTGGTCGAGTCTGACACTCGATGTCTCGACGGCAGAGCTTTTTATTCCCGTGGGCAATCCCTCGCCCATGCTGTCCCCATCGTACCGTCCCGGGGCCAACCTGTTTACTGAATCCCTCCTCGTACTCGATGCCCGGACGGGAGCGTTGAAGTGGTGGTACCAACTCGATCCTCACGACGACAAGGATTACGACTTCGTCGCTGCACCGACGCTGTACCCGAGTGTGAAGAGCCAATCTTACGTCGCGACTGCGAGTAAGGATGGCTACCTGCGCGTGATCGATCGCGAGACGCACAAACTCGTGTTCGCGACCCCTGTCACGACGATCCAGAACGAACACGTGCGGGTCACGCGGGAGCACACCCAGTTTTGCCCTGGTGCGGTGGGCGGCGTTGCCTGGAATGGCGTTGCCTTTGATCCCAAGCGACGCATGCTCGTCGTGCCGGCCATCGATCTTTGCATGAAGATGTGGTCCGTCGATCAAGAGCACCGTCCGGGCGAAATATATTATGGTGGCAGTGTCGAACCTGTCGGTCCGGCGACTGGATGGCTGACCGCGATCGACTCCGAGACCGGAGCAGTGAAGTGGAAGTACCACGCCAGGGCACCCATGAACGCAGGAGTGACTCCCACGGCCAGCGGAGTCACGTTCACGGGAGATATGGCTGGAAACTTCCTCGCCTTCGAGAGCGACACCGGTAAGGTGCTCCTCGAGAAGCCGGTGGGGGGTGCCGTGGCGGGCGGCGTCGTGACCTATCAACTCGAGGGTCGGCAATACGTCGCCCTCACGTCCGGGAATGTCTCCCGCTCCGCATGGGGAAAGGCGGGTGTTCCGACGATTGTGATCCTGTCACTGCCCCATGACGCAACCGGTAGCCAACCGTCGGCAGGCACGGCGGACGTGGAGCGCGGCCGTACGATCTTTCAAATGAATTGCGTCGGCTGTCACGGATCGGACGGTACACTCATTGCCGGATCCAGTCTGAAGAACCTGACCTCTCGAATGACCCTCGAGGCCGCCGCCGACCGCATCAGGAACCCGCGCCCGCCGATGCCCAAGCTCTTTCCGGCGCCGCTCACGGAACAGAGTGTGTTGGACGTAGCGGCCTATATTGGGACGCTGTAATCCGATACTCACGCGGCGCTAGCCCACGCCAGCCCTCAGGGCGCACGCCGAGCGCAATTCGCCAGCTGGGCATCACATAGATTTGCGGCGGCGCCACCACGTGTGAGTCGCGCGTGAGCTTGTACACGTTAGCATGCCGTGCATCATATGCGCGGTTTGCCGGGACCGAATAGACCAAGCAGTTCTCGCGCGCAACGAAGACGGTAAAAACCACCGCGATTGTTTGAGGACGGGCTCAAAAACGACCGCTGTGCGATGGCGCTATGATGGCGCTGAGTGCTACGAGAGGATCTGAAGCCTCTGCAACTTTGCTGCGAAACCCCCGCAAAACATCATCGACGTTGAGGCGCCGAAAAGACTGGCAGGCGGTCGCAACGTGTTGGAAAATCTCGCGACTGCTGTATCCGAAAACGGCTGCTGCTTAGAAGGTGGGCGCTGAGGACTTTGTAAGAAGTCCGCTCCGACTTCCTTAAGAAGAACGGCGCGCCGAAGCGCGCCGTTCGCATAGTCGGGGAGGAAATACAGCGGGACGAACCCAGGCCCGTACCCCTGGCCCCTTTTAGTTTTCGGCAATGTGTTATCAGTATATCGTAATACGGTTTGCAAGAAAACTCTGCAGCAAAACAATGGCTTAGGACCGCTAAATGCGCATCGACCAAAGGGGGGTAAAGTTACCGTTAACACCTGACCAGCGATTTTTTGCCTCCTGCTGGTTCAACATGGTTCACCAGCACTCGCTCGATTCGCATCGCGTGCGCACGATGAATCCGCGCAACATTTTGCGTGAACTGCTGCGCCTTTACGAACTTCCGCACGCCAACGAGGAAGATCGCCTGATGGTATGCAAGGAGGCGCTTCTCGTTCTTCCCATTGACCCTGTTTTAAACCAACCCGAAACCGCTAAAGTCGCTGCAACACTTCTCGACCTTCTAAAGTCCGACACCAAGGGCAACCGCCAGAACGAAGGCCTTCTGCGCCACGTCGCGCGTGAATTGTTGGAGCGGGTCGAGTCTTGCTATGTAGACAGAGCGCTGTCACAACTCGCGGATGTTTTACTTGCGGATCCGCCTGCGGGAGATCCTC
>Ga0268266_10005058_pt1 | contig 12438 bp, 9 predicted proteins | sample KBSS13metaG_FD_190356 | JGI IMG/M metagenome (GOLD analysis project Ga0268266, IMG submission 190356) | Switchgrass rhizosphere microbial communities from Kellogg Biological Station, Michigan, USA - KBS S1-3 metaG (SPAdes) (version 2) | ecosystem: Host-associated > Plants > Roots > Rhizosphere >...
TCCGCGTGATTCGCGAGGCCCCTGCATTCGCAGGCACCTCGGTTGAACGGCGGTCCCGGTGGCCGCCGTTCTTTTTTTCAGCCCGCCGGCGGCGGCCGGCGGAACGGGGAAGTACAGAGTTACCATAGGCGCCTCGTGCTGTTCGCGGATCTCGTTGCCACCAGTGGTTCGGTCGCCGAGACCTCCAGCCGGCTGAAGAAGATCGATCTGCTCGCGGCGTGCTTGCGCCAGATGGGAAGCGACGAGCGCGCGATCGGGGCGCGATACCTCGCGAGCACCGTGCCCCAGAAGACCGGGGTCGGCTACGCGATCGTGCACGAGGTCGCGCACGCCGCATCTCCCGCCGCGGCGCCGTACCTCACGATCGGCGAGGTCGATCGCCGGCTCGCCGCGATCGCCGAGCTGCGCGGCACGGGTTCCGCGCAGGCGCGCAAGGACCAGCTCGGCGCGTTGTTCTCGCTCGCGACCGCGGCCGAACAGCAGTTCCTGGCGACGCTGATCGTGGGAGAGGTTCGTCACGGCGCGCTCGACGGCGTGGTCGTCGAGGCGATCGCGAAAGCCGCCGAGCTGCCGGCCGACGTCGTGCGCCGCGCGTACATGTTCGCCGGCGATCTCGGCGAGGTCGCGGCGACCGCGCTCGACGGGGGTGCCGCCGAGATCGGCCGGTTCGGCCTGACGTTGTTCCGGCCCGTGTTGCCGATGCTCGCGCAGACCGCCGACGATGCCGAGTCGGCGCTCGCGACGCTGGGCGGCGAGGCCGCGCTCGAGCTCAAGCTCGACGGCTTCCGCGTGCAGGTTCACAAGGACGGCGACGACGTGCGGCTGTACTCGCGCGGGCTCAACGACGTGTCCGCGTTCGCGCCCGAGATCGTCGCGGCCGCACGCGCGCTGCCCGTGCGCCGCTTGATCGCCGACGGCGAAGCGATCGTGCTCGGCGCCGGCGGCCGGCCGCTGCCGTTTCAGGACACGATGCGCCGGTTCGGGCGCAAGGGGCTCGAGCTCAAGGCCGAGTATCCGCTCACGCTCGCGCTGTTCGACATCCTGCTCGCCGACGATCAAACGATGATCGGATCGGCCGCGCGCGAACGCTTTGCCGCGCTCGGCGACCTCGCCGGCGAGCTCGCGGTGCCGCGCACGGTCGCGCGCGACGCGGCGGCCGCGACCGCGTTTTACGATCGCGCGGTCGCGCGCGGCCACGAAGGCGTGATGGCGAAGGCGCTCGACGCGCCGTACGACGCCGGCAACCGCGGCGCCGCGTGGCTCAAGATCAAGCGCGTGCATCGGCTCGACCTCGTCGTGCTCGCGGCCGAGTGGGGGAGCGGCCGGCGCAAGGGCTGGCTGTCGAACATTCACCTCGGCGCTCGCTCCGGTGACGACTGGGTGATGCTCGGCAAGACGTTCAAGGGCATGACCGACGACATGCTGCGGTGGCAGACCGCGCAATTTCTTGCACGTGAAGTCGATCGCGACGGTCACATCGTCTACGTGCGGCCCGAAATCGTCGCCGAGATCGCGTTCAACGACGTGCAACGCTCGCCGCGGTATCCCGGCGGGCTCGCGCTGCGTCTGGCGCGTGTCGTGCGTTACCGCGATGACAAGACCGCTGCCGAGGCCGACACGATCGATTCGGTGCGCGCGATCGCCATCGCGGCCGGCGTCTTGCCGAGCGTATAGTCCCGCCGTGATGCGGTGGCTGGTCCTCGTCGGAGCGCTCGGCGCGTGCAATCGCGGCGCGATGAGCGAGACCGCGATCGATGCGCCATCGTCGACATCGACGTCCGATGCCAACCACGGCGGCACCGACGGCGGCGGCAACGTCCCGGCCTGCGGCTGTCACGGCATGGCCGGCTGTGCCGTGTGGAGCAACGTCTACATCTCCTGGTACGGGTTCAACGACAACTCGTGCGGGACGGAAGGCCAGCACGGCTGCGACGACATCACGTACCCCGCGCCGCTCGATCCCGCGGGCCTGTTCGGCACGCCGTATCCCAACGCCGCCAACATCACGCACACCGGCGGCACCGAAGGCGCCGGCACGTACGACGATCCGATCACGGCCGCGGCATCGGCCGACACCGATCCGGCGAGCCCGACGACGTCGAACCCGCGCCATCAGTTCGCGGCCTCGGGCGGCGTGACGCTCACGCCGGGCACGAAGATCTACAACCCGCTCGTCCAGAAGTACTTCATCTTCGAGGACTCGTGCCTCGAGTGCGGCGACGAGTACGCGTGCAAGGTCTCGCCCGAGGACACGGACATCGGCACCGTGCCGTCGGGCTGCGTGCCGGGCACGAACCTCCACATCGACTTCTGGATGGGGCCGTCGACCGCGAGCAACACCGCCGAGCTCGACACGTGCGAGTACAACTCGACGGTCGGCCACGACTGGACCGGCGGCGGCGGCGACGTGATCGTCAACCCGCCGCCCGATCTGCCGGTCATCCGCGACGAGACGCTCTACAACCAGGGCTTGTGCTGGACCAAGCACGCGGTGCAGCCCGCGTCGTGCTTGTGACGTAATCCCGGCGTGCACGTTCTCGTGTCACGTGCACGTGCACGTGCACGATCTTCCGTCTCGACTCCGTCGCGCGCGGACCAGCGGTCGGCTCGGCGTTTCGCAACTCACGCCCCGAGCAGACGCAACGTCCTCTGCGCGACGAGCGGACGCCGCTTGCGGGCCGTGCACGAGCACGTGCACGTGACACGAGCACGTGCACGACCGAGCGACCTAGTAGTGCACGCAGGTCCAGCGCGGCGCGTAGGCGAGCGCTTCGTCCGCGGTGCCGAGATCGACGCAGATCTCGGTGTCCGCGGACAGGCCGCCGCCGCGGAACGTGCGCTCGGCGACGCGGCTGTCCTGCGGATCGATCCGATACGACCACTGATAGTGCTGGAAGCCCATCGTGTGCAGCGGCTGCCACGCACCATCGGGCGTGACGGCGACGGCGTAGATGCGCGCGAAGTCCACGGTCGCCTCGTGATCGCACGCGTTCGTGACGCGATAGGTCAGCGTCGGCGTCGGTACGCGCTGCGTGCGCGCGATGTCGAAGTCGAAGCAGCCGATGCGGGCGTGAGTGCTCGGCGACGTCGCGCGGGCGGCGACGGGATCGACCCGCGGCATCGCGTAGCTGCTGCATCCGACGAGCGCGATCAGGATGGCTGCTCTCATGATTCCAAGGTACGCGCGTCGCGTATCTGGTCTCCTTAAGCCTTCGTGAGCGCTACGGCAGGTACTGGAGCTTGATCAAGTTCGACGGCGTGAACGTGTTGAACGGATTGCCGGGCGAGCCGTTCGGCGCGTTCCACCCGCAGTCGCCGCCGCCGGTGATCGCGAGCGCGCGGCCGTTCGAGGAGGGCATCGTGTTGCCGCCGGTCTTGTTTCCGCCTGGTTTCCACGTCGAGCTGATCGCGAATGGCGTCCCGCTGACGTCGACGTTGGCCGCGCCGCTCGCGCTCTTGTTGCCGCCGCAGTCCATCGCAACGCCGACCGGCATCGAGGTCACCGGCGGCAGGTTGGGGTTGTTCGCGGGATCGTGGCGCAGCGAGCCCGTCGAGGTCGCGAACGTCTGATCGCAGATATCGACCTCGAGGTCGACCGGATCGATCCGCAGCTTCGTGTACGTCGTGCGAACGTTCGTGCCCGGGCTCTTCATGCTCTGCGTGTACTGGCCGAAGTTCGAGCCGCTCACGGCGAGGTACTCGAGACCGGCATGACAGAACGCGGTCCACGGCTGATCCGCGTTGCCGCCGACGTACAGCGTGACGGACGAATCGCTGCCGGCGCCGGCGGCGATGCACGTCGCTGGCAGCGCGCCGCCGTCGCTGGGGATGCCCGCATCGTGCGGCCTCGCGTCGATCGGTCTCGCGTCGACCATCGGATCGTCGCCGGACCTCACGGCCGAGCTCGGCGGGCTGAAGCCACAACCCGCGAGCATCGCGATCAGCGCCGCCATCCGCATGGGGACGACCTTACGCCACGTCGCGAACCCGCGCGAGCAGCTCTTGCTTGCGTTGCTCGGGGACGAATGCCGCTCGCACGGCATGCTCCGCGCACAGCACCAGCTCGTCGTAGGTGAGCTCGGTCGCCTCGGCGATCGCGCGATAGTTATCGGAGATGTAACCACCGAAGTACGCGGGATCGTCGCTGTGGATCGTGACCGCGACGCCCGCGCGCAACAGGCGCGCGAAGTTGTGCGTGCGCAGATCCGGCGTGACGCGCAGCGCCTTGTTCGACAGCGGGCACACCGTGAGCGGGGTCTTGGCGCGCGCGAGCTCCTGAACGAGCTCCGGATCCTCGTCGCAGCGCACGCCGTGATCGATCCGCTCGGCGCCGAGCAGCGCGAGCGCCTCGAGGATGTAGTCGGCCGGGCCTTCTTCGCCGGCGTGCGCGACCACGTGCAGGCCGAGCTCGCGCGCCTTCACGAACACGCGAATGAACTTGCTGGGCGGGTTGCCGCGCTCGCCGGAGTCGAGGCCGACGCCGATGAACCGATCGCGATACGGCAGCGCGGCGTCGAGCGTGGCGAGCGCGTCGTCTTCGGAGAGGTGGCGCAAGAAGCACAAGATCAGCTCGGACGTGATGCCGTACTGCGCGCGCGCCTCGGCCATCGCGTCGTGAAGGCCGTCGATCACGGTACCGATCGCGACGCCGCGCGCGGTGTGCGTCTGCGGATCGAAGAACAGCTCGGCGTGCGCGACGTTGTCGGCGGCGGCACGCGCGAAGTACGCGCGCGCGAGCTCGGCGAAGTCGCTGCGGTCGCGCAGCACGTCGCAGCCCGCGTAATAGAGATCCAGGAACGACTGGAGATCGGCGAAGCGATACGCGGCGCGCACCTCGTCGACGGTCTTGTACGGCAACGCCACGCCGTGGCGCTGCGCGAGGCGAAACATCAGCTCCGGCTCGAGGGTGCCCTCGATGTGGAGATGAAGCTCGACCTTGGGCAACCGGGAGATCAGGTCGGCTCGTCGCGAATCCAGCATATCTGGGGGAACATACCTATTGCGGGGCCTTACGGGCGCGGCTACGGTCGCGACCCCGACATGACCGACGAGACTCCCGCCCCGGAGACTGGCGCCCAGATTGGCGCCCCGAAGCTCGACGCCGCGCCGTTCGATCCGGTGCCCGCGCTGGCGTTCGCGCTGTCGCTGCCGCGCTCCGGCGTGGCGGCCGTGGTCGCGCTGCTCGACGAAGGCAACACGGTGCCGTTCATCGCGCGCTACCGCAAGGAGCGCACGGGGGGCCTCGACGAGGTCCAGATCCGCGCGATCGAAGAAAAGCGCGCATATCTCGTCGAGCTCGAGGAGCGGCGCGCCGCGATCCTCGCGTCGGTCGCCGAGCAGGGCAAGCTCGTGCCCGAGCTCGAGCACAAGCTCCGCGCCGCGACCAGCAAGAGCGAGCTCGAGGATCTCTACGCGCCGTATCGGCCGCGCAGGAAGACGCGCGCGTCGGTCGCGCGCGAGAAGGGCCTTCAGCCGCTCGCCGATACGATCCTCGCGCAGGGCGAGGGCGCCGTGGAGGGCGACGAAGAATCGCTCGCAGGCGCGCGCGACATCGTCGCCGAGCAGCTCGCCGATACCGCCGAGATCCGCGCGTTCGTGCGCAAGGAAGCGGGCGAGCACGGCGAGCTCGTGAGCGAGGTCCTGCCGGGCAAGGACAACGAGCCGACCAAGTTCGAGCAGTACTACCGCCACAAGGAAGCGGTGAAGGCGATCCCGTCGCATCGCTACCTCGCGATCCGCCGCGGCGAGGCCGAAGGCGTCTTGCGCGCGCACGTCGCGATGGACGTGGCGAAGGTCGAGACCGGCATCCAGCGCATGGCGAAGCTCGTCGAGTCCTCGCCGTGGGCCGAGCAGCTGAAGCTCGCCGTCGCCGACGCGCTCAAGCGCCTGCTCGCGCCGAGCGTCGAGAACGATCTGCGCGGTGAGCTCAAGACGCGCAGCGACGTCGCGGCCACCGACATCTTCGCCGGCAACCTGCGCAATCTCTTGCTGGCGGCACCGCTCGGCTCGGCGAGCGTGATCGGCGTCGATCCGGGCGTGCGAACCGGTTGCAAGTGCGCCGCGATCGACGTGACCGGCAAGTTCCTCGGCACGGTGACGATCTACATCTCGCAGGGCGACGCGCAGCTCGCGAAGGCCAAGGACGACTTCACGAAGTTCGTGCAGGAGCACCCACCGCGCGCGATCGCCGTCGGCAACGGCACCGGCGGCCGCGAGGCCGAGGCGTTCGTGAAGCGCGCGCTCGCCGACGCCGGGCTCAAGGACATGTACGTCGTGCAGGTCAACGAGGCCGGCGCGAGCGTGTACTCCGCCTCGGATCTCGCACGCGAGGAATTCCCCGAGCTCGACCTCACGATCCGCGGCGCGATCTCGATCGCGCGGCGGCTGCAAGATCCGCTCGCCGAGCTGGTCAAGATCGAGCCGAAGTCGATCGGCGTCGGCCAGTACCAGCACGACGTGCTCGAGAAGCTGCTGGTCAAGCGCCTCGGCGACGTCGTCGAGAGCTGCGTCAACCACGTCGGCGTCGAGCTCAACACCGCGAGCGCACAGCTGCTCGGCTACGTGGCCGGCATCGGCAAGGCGCTCGCGAAGAAGATCGTCGCGCATCGCGACGAGCGCGGCGCGTTCGCGTCGCGCGCGCAGCTGCAAGACGTCTCGGGCCTCGGGCCGAAGGCGTTCGAGCAGGCCGCCGGCTTCTTGCGGATCCACGGCGGCGCGCAGCCGCTCGACGCGTCGGCGGTGCACCCGGAGCGCTACGCGCTGGTCCAGCAGATGGCCGGCGATCTCGGCATCGGCTTGCCCGAGCTGATCGGCAACGCGGACCTCGTCGACAAGATCGATCTCGCGCGCTACGTCGCCGCCGACGTCGGCGAGCCGACGCTGCGCGACATCGCGGCCGAGCTCAAGAAGCCGGGCCGCGACCCGCGCGCCGAGTTCGCGCCGCCGAAGTTCCGCGACGACGTCACGACGATGGAAGACCTCAAGCCCGGCATGGTGCTCGAGGGCGTCGTCACCAACGTCACCGCGTTCGGCGCGTTCGTCGACATCGGCGTGCACAACGACGGCCTCGTCCACGTCTCGCAGCTCTCCGAGCAGTTCGTGAAAGAGCCGAGCGAGGTCGTCAAGGTCGGCCAGAAGCTCAAGGTCCGCGTGCTCGAGATCGATCACGCGCGCAAGCGCATCGCGCTGTCGGCGCGGCCGCCGCAGCAAAAGCGCGAGCGCGAGCCGCATCAACAGCAACAGCAGCCGCAGGGCCCTCGCGACAACCAGGGCGGCAATCGCAACCGCGGGCCGCGCCCGCCGCGCGACGGCCAGCGCGACGGCCAGCGCGACGGCCAGCGCGTCGATCAACGCCAGGGCGGTCCGCAGCCCAAGCGCTACGAGCAGCGCTTCGAGGGCCAGCCGCCGCAGCAGCCGCCGGCGCAGCAGCAAGCGCGCGGGCCGCGCAATCCCGACGAGCGCCGCGATGACCGTCGCGACGATCGCCGCGATCGCCGCGGACCGCCGCCGCAGGCCCGCCGCGATGAGCGCCGTGACGAGCGCCCGGCCGAGCCGCCGCAGAACTGGGGCGTCTCCGGGTTCGTGAACAACCCGTTCGCGAAGCTGAGCGACAAGCCGCGCAAGTCCTAGCGACTGCATGTCGTGCGCGCACGCGTGCACGATCTGCCGTGCGCGACGTCATTCGTCCGAACACGCGCGTCGAGTAGCATCCGCGCGATGCGTCTCGCCGCCCCTCGTCAGGGACTCCCCTGGGTTGTCGCACTCGCGGCTCTGACTGCAATCGCGGCAGCTCCCGACGCGCCGACCGGTCCATTGGCAGTCAAGGCGCTCGTGATCGCGCCGACGACCGCCGAGCTCCAGCCGTGGATCGCGCACTACGGGTTGACGCAGGCGATCGCGATTCCCGGGCTGTCACCCGGCGCGCCGGCACTGCAGTGCAACGGCGACGGCGTGTGCGCGGTCGCGACCGGCGCCGGCAAGGCGAACGCGGCCGCGTCGATCGCGGCGCTCGCGTTCACCGGGCAGCTCGATCTGAGCGCGACCTACTTCGTGATCGCCGAGCTCGCGCGGATCGATCCGTCGGTCGGCACGATCGACTCGGCCGTGTGGGTGAACGACCTCGTCGACGCGGGCATCGCCTGGGAGATCGACGCGCGCACGCTGCCCGCGGGCTGGAACACCGGCTACCTCGGCATCGGCGCGACCGATCCGACCACCCCGCCGCCGATCCCGTTCGGCACGGAGCACTACGCGATCGATCCGGCGCTGGTCGCGAAGGCGGTCGCGTTATCGAGCGCGAGCACGCTCGAGGACGGCAGCGCGGCGCAGGCGTATCGCGCGCTCTACGGCAGCGGTGCGGCGATCGGCGCGCCGAGCGTGCGGCAAGGCGCGACCGCGTCGAGCGATACGACCTGGCACGGCGCGTTGCTCGGCCAGCGCGCGCACGACTGGGTCGGCGTGATCGCGGGCAGCGGCGCGACGTACGCGACGATGCAGCAGAACGACAACGCGACGCTCGCGGCGCTCACGGCGGCGAGCAATGCCGGCAAGCTCGACGCCAAGCGCGCCGTCGTGCTCCACGCGGCATGGGCGTTCGACCGGCCGCATCCCGGCCAGACCGCATACGACTCGCTGCTCGCCGATCCGGGTGCGCGCGCGTCGTCGCTCGACAACCTCGTGATCGCGGGCGCGCCGCTCGTCGACGACATCGTCGCGAACTGGAGCGCGTGGCAGAGCGGGGTGCCGGAGTGAGGGGCGTGCGGTTGCTCCTGCTCGCAGCGTGCTCGCATCACGCGGCGTCGTCGCCCGGCGATGCCGCCGGCAGCGACGCGGCCTCCGGCGCGCGCGCCGTCAAGGTCATGATCGTCGACATGTCGCCGATCGAGGGCACGCCGATCACGACCGCGCTCGGCCTGACCGACAAGGTGATGACGAACGGGCTCACGCTCGACTGCAATAGCGACGACGTCTGCGAGGTCGTCACGCAGATGGGGTACGCGAACGCGGCCGCGTCGGTGACCGCGCTGGCCTACAGCTCGGCGGTCGATCTGTCGCACGCGTACATCGTGATCGCCGGGATCGCCGGCATCGATCCGGCGCAGGGCACGCTCGGCACCGCCGCGTGGGCGCGCTACGCCGTCGACATCGGCTATGCGAACGAGCTCGATGCGCGCGAGATGCCGAGCGGCTGGCCATACGGCTACTTCGCGATCGGCGGCACCACGCCGAGCGATCCGCCGACGGGCGACTACCGTGGCACGTTCCAGCTCGACGAGCGATTCTTGCAAGCGGCGCTACGCCTGACACGCGACGTCCAGCTCACCGACTCGCAGACCGCGGCCACCGCGCGCATGGCCTATCCGAGCGCGCCGGCGAATCAGCCGCCGATCGTCACGCAATGCGACGTCGTGTCGTCGGATACGTGGTTCGCCGGCACGGCGCTGACGCAGCGCGCGCGCGACTGGATGAAGCTCGCGACGAACGGCGCCGGCACCTACTGCACGAGCGCGCAGGAGGACAACGCGACGCTCGAGGTCCTCACGCGCGCGGCGGCCGCAGGTCGCGTCGATTTCACGCGCGTCGCGCTGCTGCGCACCGCGTCTGACTTCAGCGCGCCGTATCCGAACCAGACCGATTCCGACGCGCTGCTCGGCGCGCTGGCCGAGGGCGGCTTGGGTCCTTCGACCCAGAACTTGGCCAAGACGCTCGCGCCGCTGGTGCAGGCGATCGTCACCGACTGGTCCGACTGGCAGACTGGCGTGCCCGCGAGCTAGGATCCCGCGACATGCTCGAACCGGGTGCGCTGGTCGCAGGCAAGCTGCGAATCGAGAGGATTCTCGGTGAGGGCGGGATGGGCACGGTCGCGGTCGCCACGCACGTCGGGCTCGATCAGCGCGTCGCGATCAAGGTGCTGAAGCCCGAGCTCGCGAACCAGCCCGAGATCGTCCAGCGCTTCGTGCGCGAGGCGCGCGCCGCGGCGAAGCTCAAGAGCGAGCACGTGTGCCGCGTGACCGACGTCGGCGAGACCGCGCAAGGCGAGGTCTACATCGAGATGGAGCTGCTCGAGGGCGAGGACCTCGCGTCGCGGATCTCGCGCGGGGCGCTCGAGGTCGCGGTGGCCGCCGATTACGTCGTGCAGGCGTGCGTCGCGATCGCCGAGGCGCACCATCTCGGCATCGTCCACCGCGATCTCAAGCCGGCGAACCTGTTCGTCACGCAGCGGCTCGACGGCACGGCGCTGATCAAGGTCCTCGATTTCGGCATCGCGACCGCGCCGTCCGCCGAGGACTTCAAGATCACGAAGACGAGCACCGTGATGGGCTCGCCGGGCTACATGTCCCCCGAGCACCTGCGCTCGGCGCGCGACGTCGACGTGCGCTCCGACATCTGGGCGCTCGGCGTGATCCTCTACGAAGCCGTCACCGGCAAGCTGCCGTTCTCGGCCACGTCGATCACCGAGCTCGCGGTCAAGGTCGTCATGGACGAGCCCGAGAAGCTCGACCACATCGATCCGCGCTACGCCGCGATCGTCTCGCGCTGCCTGAAGAAGCCGCCCGAAGAGCGCTACCAGACCGTGGCCGAGCTGGCCGCCGAGCTCGGCGATCTCGCCGGCACGTCGGCGCAGAGCACCGCGCATCTTGTCGCGAAGCTGCTCGGCGGTAGCCCGAGCCGGTCGGTGTCGGCCGCGACGCCGGCCGTGTCCGCGCTCGCTGCGACGGTGGCGACCAAGCCGCCGGATGCGAAGCCCGTGTCGACGACGCTGAGTAGCGCCGCGAGCGCGTCGTTCGCGCCGTCGGAGCCGGCACCGAAGAAGCAGCGCGGGCTCGCGCTCGCGATCGGCGCCGTCGCGGTGATCGCCGCGGGTGCCGGTGCGGTCGCGCTCGTCGGTCGCAGCGGCAACGAGAAGCCGGCCGTGCACGCGCCGCATCCGCACGATGCCGGCACGCCGCAGGTGTCGTACGCGCCGCCCGTCGACGCGGCGCCGCGGATCGACCCGCAGCTGCGCGACAAGCTCAAAGAGCTCGCCGACAACAAGGACTACCAGGGCATCCTCGTGTTCGCGGACGCCGGCCAGAGCGATCCGCAAGTCGCGGCGATCGTCGCCGACGCGAAGGCCAAGTACGTCGACGAGCAGACGAAGGAGGTGGCGCGGCACGCCGCGCGCGGCGAGTGCGCGCAGGCGACGCTCGAGGCGGGCGAGGGCGCCAAGCTCGTGCCCGATGCCGCCGACGCGTTCACCAAGGCGGCCACGTGCACCGCCAAGCCGAAGCCGGCGGGCTCGCCCACCGCGACGGCCGATCAAGCCGGTGCCGCGTACGCGAAGGGCGACTACAGCGCCGCGCTCGCGACCGCGAAGCAAGTGCTCGCGAAGCAGCCACAGGACGTCACCGCGCTCGGCATCGCGACGCGTGCGGCGTGCGCGCTCCACGACGCGACCGAGGCAAAGGCCTACTTCGCGAAGCTGCCGCCGAGCGAGCGCGGCGGACCGTCGTCGAAGTGTCGCGAGGTCGGCATCGACGTCAAGGCGACGCTCGACAAGCAGACGCAGAACGACGTGCACGAGGCGCAAACTGCGGGCAGCTCGCACGACTGGGCACGCGCCGAGGCCGACGCGAGAAAGGCGCTCGCGCTCGAGCCCAGGAGCCGCAACGGGCTCTACGAGCTTGGCGTAGCGCTCTGTCACGAGCACAAGACCGCCGACCTCGACGACCTCATGTCGCGTGTGGGGCCGCTGGTCGCCGCTCGTATTCGACGATCGTGCGGCGGCAAGGCCGAGTAATCGCGCTCGCGCTGCTCGCGGCGTGCGGTGCGAAGAAGCACGCGGCGCAGCGGGACGCAGATGCGGGAAGCGCCACGCCCGTCGTGGTCGACGCGGCAGCTCCGCTCGATGCCGCGATCTCGGCGGTGCGCAGCGAGCACGTCGCGTTCGCTCTCGTCGATAACCGCCACGCGGCACATCGCGCGATCGCGGGCGAGCTGGTCATCGACGCCGGCGACATCGGCTTCGCGCGCTACACGCGCTTCGGGCTGCCGGTGCCGCACTGGCACCTCGGCCAGATTGTCGACAAGGAGCGCGTCGCGATCGCCGACCGGTTCGCGTCGCTCGAGGTCCCGCTGCCGGTGGCCGCGCGCGACCACGCGCAGCAGATCACGATGCGCATCCACGCGGATGCGAAGCAGTCGCTGATCGTGCGCGCGAACGGTCGCAAGGCCGGCACGGTGGCGCTCGACGCGGGCTGGCAGACGATCGCGGTGCCCGTCGCCAAGGGCGGGTTCATCGTCGGCGAGAACGAGCTCTCGCTCGAGACCGCCGGCAAGAAGGCCGTGCCGATCGCGCTCGCGTGGCTGCGGATCGGCGCGTCGAGCCCGGCGCCGGGCGACGATCCGCGCGCGGCCGCGACGTTCGACGCCAAGGCCGACGCGATCGAGCTCGCCAAC
>Ga0268266_10005068_pt1 | contig 12425 bp, 11 predicted proteins | sample KBSS13metaG_FD_190356 | JGI IMG/M metagenome (GOLD analysis project Ga0268266, IMG submission 190356) | Switchgrass rhizosphere microbial communities from Kellogg Biological Station, Michigan, USA - KBS S1-3 metaG (SPAdes) (version 2) | ecosystem: Host-associated > Plants > Roots > Rhizosphere...
AGCGATGCGTAGCGGCGCCATAGAGCCGCGGTCGACGGGGCACCCAGGTCACGATGAGCGGGCTCAAAGACCGTCACATCCCCATCGTACGAGTCCGGATGGTAGGCAGCCGACGCCAGCAGAGCCTTCATTGCCACTTTCCGCAGGACCGGAGCATGCGGGCGGCGAGTCAGTTGGCGATACAAATATCCCGCCCACGTCCACAATCGCAACCAATGATGACCCGGAGGCAATGTAGCCACCAAGCCGACGAAGGCGACGTCCAAAGCGTCCTGACTCAAGCGCCGTGCCACCTCGAGCGCCACGAGGCCACCAAACGAATATCCGCACAGAAAGTAAGGCCCCTGCGTCTGTTGACTCCTGACAGCCACGATGTATTCGTCCGCCATCTCCTCAACGGTGTCATGCGGACGATCGTATCCGTCCAGGCCACGTGCCTGGATGCCGATCACGGGACCCGCCCAGCTCATCTTCCGACAGAGCGTGAACAACTCCATCACGCCGCCGCCCGCGCCATGGATGAAGAAAAGCGCTGTCCCCTCTCCCGGCTTGAGGGTGACGAGCGGGCTGTAGGTAACCGGCGCATTCTCCCTCAGCTTGCTGCAGAAGGCGGCAAATGTGGGCGCCTGACTGATCAGGTTCGTCGGTAGATGACGTTGCAGCGCCTTTTCGAGCTCAAAGGTCATGCTGATCGCCCGCAGCGAGTCGCCGCCCAGCCCGAAAAAGTCATCCTCCGCGCAGGTCAGCTGCAGACCCAACAGATCACGCCAGATGCGCGCCACTGCCATTTCAACGGGATCCGTGCCCACCCAACTCAGGTCGACATCAGCCCGGCGAAGCGCCGACTCCGCCCGGCTATTGGCCAGATCGAGCTCCAACAATCCCCTCGTATCCAACTTTGAGTTGGGCAGGCGTGGAATCACCGGGACCGGGTAGTAGCGCCAGGGGCGCATGTGAGCAGGTGCGACTCGACGCATCATCAGACTCAACTCACGCGTGAACTCCTTCGATGCGGCTTCGCCCGGCTGCACATAGGCAACGAGCCTTGCCGGACCGCTCTGCTCATCGGTCCTGGCAACCACGCCCACGTCACGTACGGACGGATGGCGACGAATTGCCGTCTCCACCCCATCCAACTCGACTCGTGCCCCCCGGATCTTGACCTGGCGGTCCTTGCGTCCCAACCTGTCGTACAAACCATCAGGACGCCGCCGGACCAGATCCCCTGTTCTGAATTCCCGCACACACCCATCGTCCGTCTCGTATCCCGCCCGCAACCTTCCTTGTGACCATGTCCCAAGAGCAACATAGGCGCTCCGGACCAGCAGCTCGCCGACGTCACCGGCCTGCGTGAGTGCCCCTTTCTCGTCTACAACCGTCAATCCATTGCCCGGCAGCGGATAGCCGACAGGAACTCGCTCTTCACTTTCAATCGGGATTGCTCCGACAAACCATTGCATCATCGGGGCCTCGGTAGCCGCGTAGACGACCTGGATCAACGTGTTCGGTAACATCCAGGCTCTCAGAGCAGCAATATCGCTCCAGAGAGTCGTATCCCCGCCAACTCGCACCAACCGAAGAGAGTCACCAGCGCGACTGTGGCTGCTTGCCGCGACCGAGCGCAGCAGCGCCGGAAATGCAAACAGAATCGAGATCCGGCCATCGCGGATGACTGCATGAATCTCGCGCGTGCCTGAATTTTGCGTGTCGATGAGATAGAAGCAGGCTCCCGCGATCAAGGCCGTGATCAAGTCACGAATACCCACGATAGTGCACAGAGAAGTCAGAGTCAGGAAACGATCGTCGCAGTTGATATGCGCCGCGTTGATGGACTGACTGACTCGCTGGAGCAGGTTTCGTTGCGAGTTGACGATGCCCTTGGGTTGGCCGGTGCTTCCGGATGTGAAGAGGACACATGCCGCTTCGTCCGGACCCAGATGCACCGGCCGCCAACTGGCCGAAGCCTCGCCGCAAGTGGTATCGAGATTGAGAGTGCGGACAGCAGCAGGGATCAACTCCTTGGGGCAGGCTTCCGAAATCAACAGCAGACTCGGCCGCGAGTCGTCCAGGACCTGCGCGGTCCACTCACGCGGATAGCTCGGATCGAGCACCACGAACGCGCGTCCCGCCGCCAGACAGGCCGCTATCGCAATCGGGAATTGCGGCGCAACGGGCGCGAGCACCCCAACCAGATCACCCGGTTGGGTCGCGTCGGCGATCTGCTCGGCGATTCCGCTCAGACGGCGCCAGAACTGCGCGTAGGTAACTGAGCCTTCGGGACCCAACAGCGCAATTCGCTGTGGAAAACGGCGGACGACTCGTTCCAGGAGCTCAACGATCGGACGCGCTTTGGATTCGGGCGCAAATGACTCGAACGGCCTGTGGGTCGGGCCGTTCCAATCCAGCGGCAAGTCGCCGTGGTCGGTACTGGTCCACACTGCGTTCACCGTACAACCTTACCGCGGACAGCGCCTTACGGCACATCGCTACGGCGCGCCTCGTGCCCGCCTCGTCTCATCATCAGAGCGTTTCGAGGAAGCTCAGCAGCGCCGCCCGCGAGCGGGGACCGAGCTCCGTGAATTTCCGGCGGGCGCGCGCTGCTTCACCGGAGTGCCACAGAATCGCTTCCTCGGCACTTCTGGCGCGCCCGTCGTGGAGGAATGTGGGCTGGCTTTCGGTTTGGAGGCGGTAGCCGAAGCCCCACAGCGGTGCCGTTCTCCATTTGCTGACCACGCTGACCCCTGATACGGTCTTGTCAGCCATCTCCATTCCCAGATCATGTAACTGCAGATCCGTATACGCGGCAATGAACCCCGATTGGGCCGGCAGTCGCGGCTCATGACAGTTGGAGCATCCGATGAGTTTGAACAGCTCCGAACCCAAGCGAGCATTTTTGGGTTTGGCTGACGACTCGGGGACTGCGAGGCTGTGTTCGAAGGTCAAAAGGGCGGTGAGTAACTCATCTGAGACTTCCGGGCGCCCCTGGGCCGAACGCACGCAGTCCTTCTCCGCCGGCGTGCAATCGTCTTTCGGCCGGTCAGGTGAGGTGACGCCCATCTCACGGGAAAATGCCCGCGTAGTCTGGTCACGGATCGAAACAGACGCCCCCTGCCAGCCGAATCGGCCCTCGGGCGCTCCTCCTGAAACCGCTTCCAACAGATCAACACCAAACAGCGCAGGAGCCAGCCGCGGCTCGACAATAGTATCGGAAGCCAACGGCCCGTGGCTCAACTGCGAAAAATTGTAGTGTGGCGTGCGCAGACGCCAGCGGCTGCCGTCAGGATAGTAATAGCCGTATGTTTCGACATATCTAATGCTTACGGCGCCTTCGGGCGCGACACCGTCCACCGCGTTGGTGTTCAAGACGTGACCATACACGGGGTCGCCGGCCCCCGAATCTCCGGATGTCTCGAGCATGATCTCCAATGAGGCCGGCGCCGGGCCACTGCCCGCCGGGCCCGACCCCCGGGCGCCGCCAGGATGGCAGGTGGCACACGAAGGCGCATTGAACAGCGGCCCCAGCCCTGTGTGCGGAATCGACCCATCACCGTTATCCGATCCGCTCGCAACCCAACGCGTGTTGAATACCGCTGCCCCTTCAATGTCCGCGCGTGCAATTCCCACTTGGCTGAGGATTACGAGGACGCCCAGGAACGAGGCCCTGAGATTCATGTGAAAACCTACCCAAGTGGTCAGTTTCTCTTGACCTAGTTTGCCTCATTATGGGCGCGGGAGAAATCGGGCGCAGCCTGCCACGGGTAGAGTGACGATAGCGACGAGGCCGGAGCGGTCGAGGCGGTTTTCCAGGTGCACTTCGCCACCCAGTTGCCCGACGAGTGCCTGCACCGTTGCGAGGCCCAACCCGCTACCGCTTCCTTCGTTCTCAGATGCCTGATAGAAGCGCTCGAAAACACGCTCCAACTCCTCGGGGGGTAGCCCACAACCGGGGTCCCAAAGCTCCACGCGCACACTCTCGCCCGCGAGGAACGAGCGAATGCGGATCCTCCCTCCGCCAGGTGTAAACCGCAAAGCATTATCCAACAGGTTGCCGAAGATCAGCGTCAACCGCCGGGTGTTTCCGTAAACACGCGCCGCCGACTGCGCCTCCAGTACGACCTCCACTCCTTTCGACTGCGCCGTCGAGGCGTAGTACGCGACAATTTCCGCAAGTGCGGAATCGAGCTCCGATGTCACTGTGATCGGCCCGATCTCGGACTGACTGCGCGCATGTGAGAGCAGCTGTTCCGAGAGGCGAATGATTCGCTTGATGCCGGCTCTGAGCTGCGCCAGGCGCGCAGCGCGCTCTTCGGGTCCGTCGCCACCATCCAGTATTTCGGCTTGGATCTGCAACGCGGTCAGCGGGGTTCTGAGTGAGTGCGCAGCATCCGTGACAAAGCGCTTTTCCCGGTCCATGGCCGTGGTCAAACGCCGCAACAACCGGTTGATTTCCTCAATCAAGGGCGATACCTCCAGAGGTACGCCGTCTGCCGGCAACAGCTCGACCGACAAGGGGGGTCTCGAAGCAATCACCGCAGTCGTCGCTCCCAAAGATCGCAATTGCCTGCGGATCGCCCATCCCAACACGAGCGCCAGCGAGGGCAACAGTAGGCCGATGGGCACCAGCGTCGCGGCGGCAATGCCGCCCTCGGCTTCCCGGATCACATCCATCGACTGCGCCACCTGGATGCGCAGACCGCTGGCCGATCGCGCCGCAAACACCCGAAAGCTCTGGTGCCCGATGCGTCGAGTCTGAAATCCCATCTGCTCGAAGTCGGGCAGCGATTGACCCGGCAGGTGACGATTCGTTCGCGAGGCATACACGAGCCGGCCATCCGGGTTGCGCACCGAAACGATCAGATCGTCGTCCCTGTCGTGATGCACGTGAATGGACGGAAATATCTTGGCATCGCTCAGCTCGGCTGCCTGCTCCCCGGGCGTGAACGTCTGACCCGCAACAATCTGGGCAACCTGTTGCATCTGGTAGTCGAGCTGTCCTTGCGTCTCCAGCTGTGCCTGCCAGATGGCAACGACAGCACTCACTGCGCCGACCGCACCGATCGTTACCCAGACCCAGAGTGTCAGGGCACCGCGCAAGGACTTCATGTCAGTGGTCCGATCCGCCAACCCACGCCGCGGACGTTTTCGATCACCTCAGCGCCGAATTTCTTGCGCAGGCTGTGGATGACAAACTCGATGGCATTGCTTTGGACGCTTTCGTCCCAGCCATACAGCCGCTCTTCCAGCCGGCCCCGCGACAGAATGGCGCCCGGCCGCTCCAGCAATGCATGCAGCAGCGAGAATTCCCTTGCCGACAACAACGTCGTGCAGTCACCCCGGCGCACGGTGTGCGTGACCGTATCCAACACCAGGTTGCCGTGAATCAGCTCGGAAGTGGGCCGCCCCTGGGCACGGCGCAGAAGATTGCGCACTCGCGCCTTGAGCTCGGCCAGCTCGAAGGGCTTGACCAGGTAATCGTCGGCTCCGTTGTCCAGCCCTTTGACCCGGTCCGTCAATCCGTCACGCGCCGTCACCATGAGAATCGGCAGCGTGCTGCCTGAGGCCCGCACCGCCTGGAGCACCGAAAGGCCGTCCCGCCTGGGCAGATTCCAATCGAGCACCACGACAGAAAAACCAGCCCGGCGGTCCTGCAGAGCCGCCATGGCAGCCGCCCCATCCCGTACCCAGTCGACCGCGAAGGCCTCGTCCCGAAGGCCCTTTACGAGGCCCTCTGCGATCATTCGATCATCTTCGACCAGCAGCAGGCGCATGGCTCGAGAGTCTACGCAGGCAGACTTAGCTCAGACTTAGAGGCGCGCCTGCCGGGCAATCGAGCCGCTTCAGTTCTGAGGCAGCCAGGACTTCGCGAAGGAGCTCTTGCCGTCGGTATAGGTGGTCCACACCGCACCCGTCTTCGGATCGACAGTCACATTGCGCGCGGTGTCGGCCGTAGCGAATTCGCCTGCAGCCGCGATGGCATCACCGCTCACGCGTACCACCGGCAGGATCGATGACCCACCCGGCAGCCGAAGTTGAGGCCGTCGTAGTTGGACTTCAGGATGAGAATCAGCGTCGGCAGATTACGCAGCTGCAGTTGCGAGCCGCCTGCTGTGCGCTGATTGTCATTGTTGGCATTGCTCGTGCCGGCGTTGCTGCGACCTGCAAACGACGGAATGGCCTTGCGCAGTATTTCCAACGGATTGCACACGACGCCGTTCTGCTCCAGCTGCTTGGCATCCAGAGCAATGACCGGAACGGCGACAGAGTTCGCATGTGTCCCCCCTGAGGCCCCCCGAGCCACGGCCCAGAGCATGCTCCGGTAACCTTAAACCAACCTGAATGCGGTCCCGCGCAGGTTCTGCCATGCTCGGCGTACACTGATAAGGGGATTCAGGGTGAGCAACGAGACCAGCGTGACCGACTCGCGGAGCAATTCGGCCGAACAGAAAGTCGAGGGCTTCTGGCCGCACGGCTGGTGGAAACTGATGGATTTGCGCGTCGGCGTGATTCCGCTGCCGGTATATGTCATCTGCGCCGGCGTCCTCGCGTATTTCCTGGTCAAGGGCAAGCTGCCCACCGAAATAAACGTCGCCATCGCGGTTCTCGCGATCGGCGGATTCACATGTGCCGAGTTGGGGAAACGCCTTCCATGGATCGGCCGTGTGGGCGGTGGAGCTATCTTTGCGACGTTCATCCCGTCCGTGCTGGTGTACTACAAGATCCTGCCGCCGCAGCTGGTGACCTCGGTCACTGACTTCACCAAGAGCACCAACTTTCTGTACCTGTTCATCACTGCCATCATTGTAGGCAGCATTCTCGGAATGGACCGGAAGGTGCTGATCGGTGGCTTTGCGCGCATATTCGTGCCTCTGGCAGCCGGGTCCGTCGCTGCCGGCGTGGTTGGCACGCTCGTGGGCACGTTGTTGGGACTGGGCACGAAACACACACTGTTTTTCCTGGTCATTCCCATCATGGCCGGCGGCGTGGGCGAAGGCGCAATTCCCCTGTCGATGGGTTATTCGGAGATTCTGCACCAGAAGCAGGGTGACCTGTTCGCCGAGGTCCTGCCCGTCGTGATGTTGGGCAGCCTGACTGCGATCCTCATCTCCGGCGCCCTCAACATGTTGGGCAAGCGCAAGCCGCATCTCACCGGCGAAGGACGCCTGCAGCCGGGAGAACACACTGAGCTGCAGGAGACGAAACAGGACTTGCCTGCGGACCTGCACGTCAACGACATCGTAGCGGCAGGGCTGTTCGCCATCTCGCTGTACCTGCTGGGATTGCTTTGCAACAAGCTGTTCGGGCTTCCCGCTCCCGTATCGATGTTGTTCATAACGGTGCTCGTCAAGCTGGCACGCGCCGTCACGCCGCAATTGCAGGCAGGCGCATTTTTCGTCTTCCGATTCTTCCAGGTCGGCGTAACGTATCCGTTGTTGTTTGCGATCGGTGTCGCCATGACACCTTGGGAAACCCTGATGGCCGCGTTCGTGCTCACCAAGCTCATAACCATCGTGGCCACGGTCACAACACTCGTTGCGACCGGCTTCGTCGTCGGCAAATGGGTCAAGCTCTACCCGATCGATGCGGCAATCGTAAACGCCTGCCACAGTGGCCAGGGCGGAACGGGCGATGTGGCAATCCTGACCGCGGCCAATCGCATGCAGTTGATGCCGTTCGCACAGATTGCCACGCGCATCGGCGGCGCAATCACCGTGACACTGGCGTTAGTTCTGCTCGGGCGCTTTTCCTGACACCGGGCTCGTCGTCCACTGGTTTCTCGGCGGGAGAATCCGCGGCCGGCAGCTCGAAAATCACACGCAGACCGGGACCGGCGTCGGGCGCGGTCGCGAAGATCCGCCCGCCATGCAGCTCCACGACGCTGGGACAGATCGCGAGTCCGAGGCCGGTGCGCTGCTCCGTCGCGCCTTCGGAAGGGGCGAGGCGCACAAAGCGCTCGAAGATCTGCTCTCGTTTGTCGGCAGGGACGCCAACACCCTGGTCCTCGACACTCACAGTCCACTTGGGCGCCCGCAAGACGGAGCGGATCGTGATGATGCCCCGGTTGGATGAGGCGGCGATCGCGTTTGTCAGCAGGTTCAGCAGCACCTGGCGAATCCACTTCGCATCGAAGCCCGCCTCACCTTCGCCGATGTGCAGCCAGACGCAGCGCAGCCCGGCCTGCTCGACCAGGACGCGCGCATCCTGCTCGAACGCGTGCAGAAATGCGCCCGGGGACTGGCTCTTCAGAAATTCGGCCAGTCGCGGCTGGTCTTCGACAATGAGGATTTTCACGGCAGCCCCCGCACCCCGCGAATCAGGATGGACCCATTCACAGCAACTGGCAATGCCAGGCCTGGGTCCGATAGGGGAATTCGAGCTCGACGCGGCCGTGCGTTTCCGGTTGAGTTGCCAGGAGCACCTTGATCCGCTCGATGAGATCGGTGCGCTCGCTCGGCGGGAGGTTGGCTACATAGCTGAGTGAAAGAACTCGCTCAATGACGACCCGCTGCACAGTGCCGACATGGGAGTGTTGGTACTCCACCATCTGCAACGGCGTAAAGCGTTCATCTGGAAACACCGAACGCCAGGTGCCGCGCCTGTATGCGTGAGGCGCCGTGGCCTCATAGGGTCGCAGTATGGACTCCAGGGCCGCGACCCAGGGGACGCACTCGTCCGGAATGTTCCAGACGAGCCCAAGAACGCCGCCGGGTTTCAAAACACGCGCCACCTCAGTGAGTGTCGCGCGCGTTGCGAACCAGTGAAACGACTGGGCACACGCAACCACGTCCACCCGATCAGCGTCCATCCCGATTCCTTCAGCCGACCCGGGAACAGGCCATGCCGAGGGAACATCCTGCAGGAGATGACTGAGCATCGCCTGGACCGGCTCTACAACATACACCTGGGCGCCGGTGAGCGTCAGGCAGCGCGTGAACTTACCGGTGCCGGCGCCCAATTCGAGCGCCTGCTTACCGGGGGTCAGTTGCAGCTGCGTCTGCAGCCATTTGAGGATTTCTTCCGGGTAGCCGGGGCGGCCCCGGCTGTAGTTTGCCGCTCCCTCGGTGAAACCACGCTGCGCCGCATCGTGTATGTCCCCCATGCATACAGTCTGCGACGCAGAGCCGGAAATTACAAATCTACAGAGGAGTCCGGTGAGCGTATAGCCGGCTGGATCGTAAGGATTGACCCCCGTTACGGCAAAAGCCGGCCAGTTCGGCCGTGTTGTATTGTCGTAGGTCACAAACGGACCACTTGTTGTCTGCGCCCGGCTCGAAGCCGAAATCAACACCGTTCGGATGCGTGACGCGTGTTGGTTAGTTAACTTTGTTGTGTAGAGCAGTTAGATCGAAGGCCGTGCCCGAAGCGCGCACACCCCGGCAACCGGCCACGTTACGGACGTGCCGGTAAATAAATTCAAATGCGCGATTGATTTGCCGACAGCGCGGCGTCCAAGAGAACGTCAAAGCCGGAGTGTGAGCCGGCAACTTTTCAGGAACGCAAAGTTTTGTCAGTTTCTTTGCGTTGAGCGTCGACCCGGATCGCGCCGGCGGCATCGGTCACCACGCGCTCGAGAACCGCCAGGTACTCGGTGTAACGCTTGCGACCCTCGCTCGTGATCCGGCACAGAGTCAACGAGCGGTTGCCCTCGATGCCCTTGAAGATGGTGATGAGACCGGCCTCATCCAGGATTGCCAGGTGTCGGCTCAGGTTGCCATCGGTGAGCTGGCACATCTTCTTGAGCTCGTTGAATGACAGGCCGGCGTTATTGGTGATGAGTGCCGTCAGCACGCTCAGGCGGGCGTGCTCGTGGATGAGCCTGTCGAGCCCCTGATACGCGAACTGGGCCTCACCTTCAGTGCTACGCGGTTGTTTCTTCGAGGTCATCTTCACTACCGTATTTCAAGACCACTGCGATCATCAACTGGCCGACTCCGAACGGAATGCCCATCGACCAGGGAGTCAGCTCATGGTGTGTCCCACCCGCGGCGAGACACACCAGACCACTCACCATATACCACAGACCCACGACGAACATGGGGCGCGGCAGGAAGCGGCACGACGCAAAAACTCCCAGGCAGAATGCCAGTTGCCACAGACCCGGCAGCATCCACGTCGCCTCCGGTGCCACCTGCCTCAAAACCACGGTCAGCAGGAGCCCGACTACGATCGCCGGCAGGAAGTGCTCGATGGCAATCTGAAACTTCTGCTTCCACAGGCTCGCATGCATTCTACGAGTCCGGAGTATGGTTTCGCCCACGGAAAACGCGGCTGCGGCAACCGCGGTACAGACCCATACCCCGAGGAAAACCTCGGCACTGCTCTCGTGCGTTCTCTGCCAAAGAACCTGACCGCTCGCAACCATCAGTGCCAGCAGCCCGCTGGCAGCCGTGGACCGCGGCCCGTATCCCCGAAACAGCGTCTCCCGGGCCATCTGGGTTCGGATGGCGTTGATGTCGGCCAACGCTCGCTGCAGCTCTCTCATGGCGTGCCCCTGCTAAACTTCCGCGAGGCAAAGTAGCGCGCCCCGAATTCGTAATCAAATCTCGGGTAGCCGCCACCGGGGAGGCGCCCGCGCGTAGCCGACTCCTCAGCCAAGTCTCAAAAAGTACTTTACACTACAAAGCACATGACGTCCAATGCACGCGCCGCTACCGCTCCAGGACCCGAGTTGTTGATGAAGTCATCGCCTGCGTTTCGCTGCCTCGTTGCCGTCGCCGTCAGCTGCCTGTGTTGGACCCCGCCCTGCAAAGCTGGGGATTTCACCCTCCCCGGCGCATGGGAAGACACCAAACTCTATTTCACCGCCCCCCTGCGCTGGGATGCCCAGGACTGGTTGATATTCGGCGGCACAGTTGGCGCCATCGCGGCCTCGCATGCGTTCGATGGGTCCGTGCGAGATCACTTTGCCGGGAAGACTCCCGTCCTCGATGGCAAAGATGCCCACAGTACGCGGGACGCCCTGCCCGCCGCTGCCCTGGTAGGTGGAACCTTCGTAGCCGCATTGCTCGTGGACAGCCCGGACGGCCGCAACGAAGCCTACAGAATGCTGGAAGCGGCGGCTCTCAGCGGGGTAACGGCCGAGGCCCTGAAGTTTGCCGCCGGACGCGCACGACCTAACGAAACACTGCGTGTTGATGACTGGCGCACGGGCGGCAGCTCCTTCCCCTCACTCCACTCCACCGCCGCATTCGCGATCGGAACGGTCTTTGCGGAATCAGGCTCTGACGATTACCGCTGGACCCGCCGTCTCCTGGGATACGGCGTGGCAAGCTTTACATCCTACGAGCGCCTGCACGGTAACGCCCATTGGCTTTCCGACGTTGTCGCAGGCTCCGCCATCGGCCTGTGGACCGGCGTGTTTGTGACGAAGCGCCAGTTGTTTCTGAACAGCCCCCTGACCTTCAATGTCGCGCCGACCGAAGTCGGCGGCATTTCGCTGCAACTGACCTACACGCCCCGTAACTAGAAATTCAGGCCCAAGCCCAGGTCGAGCCGGTTGAACGCCTTGTTGATGTCAAACCACTGGTAGTCGGCTTTGAACACCACGTGCGGGGTGACATAGAAGTTCACACCGGTCGTCCACACGCGATCCCGGTTTGCCGGCCACATTCCAAAGTCGCCGGGTGAATCGCTGAGCGGCACGGTACCCTGGGGAATCTGGGGTTGGGCCCCGGAGAACTTCGACCCCATGTCGTAGTACTCCCAGCGGACAAACGGGTTCAACCGGTAATCGCCGTACTCCCACGCCTGGTAGGCCGCCTGGAGAAAGTAGCCGTAGAAGTCGGAAGGAATCGGGTTCGGCGAGCCGGGGTTGGCGAGGTTCACATCGGCGACATTGCTGATCGAGCCGTGCGCATACAGGGCCGAGAGATCAAACTTGCCCGGTGTCCAGCGCGCATGGCCTTCCCACAAGGTCACGCGGGAATCGCCCACCTGGCCCGGTGCCGGCTCGGCCTTTCCGGTAAATACCGCGCCGCCTACATCCAGGCCCGGGAACCCGAAGTAGTTGAGGGCAACGTACTGCGACAGGTTTCGCGCGGAAGCCAGTGACAACTCCTGGTGGGTAGCTTGCAACGGCGCAGGTCCGTTGTTGGCCAACTCCAACGCCGTCGTGTACTGCGGAAATTCGGGCGCGAAATCCCAGTTGGCCAGATTGACACCCGTGGTCACACCGGCGCTCCACGCGAGTCCGAAATCGAAATCGCCGTGGAAGCTCAGGCCGCCTTCGCGCCAGGTGCTGGGGATGATCAGCGTTTCAACGAAGTTGCGCTGCATGCCGTAGAAGTTGGTCGGCTCGTGATGCTCGTTGATGAAGCCGAACGGCATCAGGAACAGGCCGGCGCGCAGGGTGGCCTTGTCGATCAGTTGCCGGTCGACGTAGAACTGCTCGACCTCAAACTCACCGACATCGTCCGCAGACGCGACAG
>Ga0268266_10005071_pt1 | contig 12423 bp, 7 predicted proteins | sample KBSS13metaG_FD_190356 | JGI IMG/M metagenome (GOLD analysis project Ga0268266, IMG submission 190356) | Switchgrass rhizosphere microbial communities from Kellogg Biological Station, Michigan, USA - KBS S1-3 metaG (SPAdes) (version 2) | ecosystem: Host-associated > Plants > Roots > Rhizosphere >...
ATACGTTCGACGGCGAAGAGGCGCCGAATCTTCAGTATACCGGGTGTGGAAAGGTTTGGCAGGCGTGCGAGTGCGATATTCTGGCCACTCTGAAGAAATGACACAGGAAACAACACAGGCACTCAGCGGGGACCTGGCGACTTTATCGCCGGCCATGCGACAGTTTCGAGCCGCCAAAGAGGCCCATCCCGATACCCTTCTCTTCTTTCGAATGGGCGACTTCTACGAACTGTTCTTCGAAGACGCCATCGTAGCGGCTCGCGAGCTCCAACTCACCCTCACGGCTCGCGATAAAGCAAAAAGCGTTCCCATGTGCGGAGTCCCGTACCACGCAGCGGAGACGTATCTCCAACGCCTTCTGCGCAAAGGCTACCGCGTCGCCATCTGCGAGCAGATGGAAGACCCCAAACTGGCCAAGGGAGTTGTGCGCCGTGAGGTCACCCGGGTCCTGACTCCCGGAACAGCCCTCGATCCGTCGCTTGGCGCAGAACAGAGCAACTATCTTGCGAGTATCGCGGTGTCCGGTTCAGGTAAAGCCATCGTCTGCGGGTTGGCGCTGCTCGATCTTTCGACAGGTGAGTTTCGTGCCACTGAGTTTGGCGGGCCGGCTGCATGGGCGAGCGTCACAGATGAGCTGGGAAGGGTAAGGCCGGTCGAATTGCTTTATGGGACGGGTCTTCTCGGTGGAGTCGACCTTGCAGGGCAGGCTGTTGAAGAAAGCTCCGCAGGTTTTGAGGCCATTCGCACGAAGACCGCCCTGGACGGCTGGGTCTTTACGACGGATCACGCCCTGCCTCTGCTGCGCAGTCACTTTCATATCCACTCTCTCGACGGCCTGGGCCTGTCCGGTCATGAGACCGCTGCCATCGCCGCTGGTGCTTTGCTTCACTACATGCGGGCGACGAAGCAAGGCAACCTCGAGCACGTCGACGGGCTCCGTTTCTATGAACGATCCTCCTGTCTTGAGCTCGATGCCGTCAGCGTGCGCAATCTGGAGCTGATCGAGCCTCTGTTCTCCGGCGAGACGCAGCAGACCACACTCTTCTACACGCTGGATGCCTGCTGCACCCCCATGGGCAAGCGGCTCCTGCGGGCGACGCTGTTGAGACCTTCCAGCGATCTCGCCGAGATCGAAGCCCGTCTCGAAGCTGTAGCTGAGGCGGCGTGCGATCTCCGCCAACGCGAAGGCCTTCGTCAGGCAATGACCGGTCTTCTCGATCTGGAACGCCTTCTGGGGCGCATCGCCCTCGATTCGGCGGGGCCACGCGAAGTCGTCTCTTTGGGCGCGACCTTGCAGTGCCTTCCAAAACTTCTGCAAGCGACAAAACAATTCAGATCTCCACGATGGAGCACGCTCGCCGGAGGCTTTGACACTCTCGAAGATCTGCGCGAAAACATCGCCAAGACCATTGCTGACGAACCTCCTGTATCCCTGGCCGATGGAGGCTTCATTCGCACAGGGGTCACCGCCGAGCTCGATGAGCTTCGCGAGTTGAGCCGCAGCGGACGGCAGGCGCTGGCAGCAATCGAGGAGCGCGAGCGCCAGCGCACCGGAATCTCCTCGCTGAAAGTTCGCTTCAATAATGTCTTCGGCTACTACATCGAGGTAACCAAGGCCAACGCCAAGGCCGTTCCCTCGGACTACGAGCGCAAGCAGACCCTGGTCAACGCAGAGCGATTTACCACTCCGGAGCTCAAGGACTACGAGACAAAGATCCTGACCGCGCAGGAGCGCTCAACCGAAATTGAGCGAAAGATCTTCCAGGAGCTGCGGCGGCATCTCCTCGATGCCGCAACGCGCATGCGTGAGACCGCGCGGCGCGTCGCCGAGATCGATCTGCTCGGATGCTTTGCCCACCTCGCCGCGCTCCGTGGCTGGGTCCGCCCAATGGTGGAGGCGAGCGGCTTGCTGGAGTCCATCGGGGCGCGTCATCCCGTGGTCGAGCGTCGCCTTGAAGAATCGGGCGCAGGAAGATTTGTGCCGAACTCCGCCCATCTCGATTCCGATGCGGGACCGTCAATCATGCTGATCACCGGACCGAATATGGGAGGCAAAAGCACGTATCTTCGCCAGGCTGCCCTGTTGGTCATCATGGCCCAGTGTGGCTGCTTCGTCCCTGCCGAGCAGATGCGACTGGGTCTCGTCGATCGCATCTACACACGCATCGGTGCCAGCGATAACGTCGCTCGTGGCCGCTCTACCTTTATGGTCGAGATGACCGAGACTGCCGCTATTCTCAACTCGGCAACGAATCGCTCCCTGGTTCTCCTCGACGAGATGGGACGCGGCACAGCCACCTATGACGGCCTCTCTCTGGCCTGGGCAACGGTGGAATACCTTCACAGCCGCATCGGCGCTCGCACCCTCTTCGCGACTCACTACCACGAGCTCACCCTGCTCGCCGACAGGCTCGAACGACTCAAAAACCTGCGAGTCACCGTCAAAGAGACTGCCGGAGGTATCGTCTTTCTCCATGCAGTCGAATCCGGTCCAGCCAATAAAAGCTACGGTATCGAAGTCGCCAGATTAGCCGGGCTACCCGCACATGTGATCGCAAGAGCCCGTGAGGTGCTTGCCCTACATGAGCGCGCCGAGAGTCAGCAGGTACGTGAGGCTGTGCCCGGTCGCGAGCCCGCGTTGCAGATGACGATGTTCACGCCACTCTCTCAGCGCATCGTCGACCGCATCGCAGAAGTGGACGTAGACGACCTGACTCCGCGTGAGGCTCTGAACCTGCTGGCGGAGCTGCAAAGGGAGCTGAAGGGATGAAGAAGCCGCAGAGCCTCATCGTCGCGGGTGTTATGAGCGGAACCTCCGCCGATGGCGTGGACGTCGCGCTGTGCAGGATCTCGCCTTCAGGAGCAGCTGGAGCTGCTCCACCTCGCATTAAGCTGATCGGCTCCGCAGCGTTTCGTTACCCGAAAGCGGTGCGGAACGCGGTGCTCGCTGCTATGGACGCGAAGGCGATGTCGGTCGCGGATCTCTCGCGGCTGAACTGGCGTCTTGGCGAGATCTACGCCCACGCTGTGGCTGAGACCGCAAACCAATTTCAGGTGAAGGTTGGACTCGTCGGCTGTCACGGCCAGACCATCTATCACCAGGGCGTCGCTTCGAAGTATCTGGGCTGTGATGTGCGCTCAACATGGCAGCTGGGTGAGGCCTCCGTCCTAGCAGAAATGCTGCGAGTTCCTGTGGTGAGCGACTTCCGTCCCGCAGATCTTGCTGCAGGCGGCCAGGGTGCTCCGCTGGTTCCCATGCTCGATTACGTCCTGTTCCGTTCCGCGAAGATCAATCGGGTATTGCAGAATCTGGGCGGCATCGCCAATATGACTTCAATCCCGGCAGGCTCGCCATCGGACGATGTACTGGCCTTCGACTCCGGCCCATCGAACATGGTCATCGATGCATGCATGATGAGGCTCTTCAGCAAACCTTTTGACCGTAACGGAGCTGTCGCAAAACAAGGGACCGCGATTCGCTCGGTTGTCGAACAACTGCTCCGCAATCCATACTTCTATGCCCCGCCGCCGAAGAGTTGCGGTCGCGAAGAGTTCGGCGAATCCTTTGTCGGTCGATTCCTCGAAATGTGCCGAAAAACTCGCGCGAAGGACGTCGACGTCATCGCCACTGCCACCGCTCTCACCTCCGAATCGGTCCTCGATGCCTATCGCAGATTTGTCTGGCCACATCAGGGGCAGAAGGCTCCGATGGCCCGCGGTGTCGAGTATGTCGTCGCCGGTGGAGGCGCGAAGAATAACACCCTGATGACGATGCTGCGGCAGGGCCTTGAACCTCTGGGCGTCAAGGTTCGTGAGATCGATGAACTGGGCATCCCTGCTCAGGCCAAGGAGGCCGTCGCGTTCGCACTGATGGCCTGGCTGACCTGGAATGAACTGCCCGGCAACGTGCCCAGCGCAACCGGTGCCTTACGTCCTGTGATTCTGGGAAAGGTAACTCGAGGATGACTCCTCGAATCTCCTTTACCAGACGCAGTGCTCGGAACGTTCGATTGCGCGCTGCCGTTCTGATCCTGGTTTCGCTGCTCACTCTCTCGGGCTGCCGCCAGCAGTCAGAAAATCCTCGTACCGTCGTCTTTATCATCGAGAGCAGCCCCAACAATCTCGACCTCAGGCAAGGCACGGACGCGCAGTCGGAGCGAGTCGGCGGAGTGATCTTCGATGCCCTCGTAAAGAAAGATCAGCATTACAACCTTCAGCCCTGGCTCGCTACACGCTGGGAGCAGCCTGATCCGCTCACCCTTGTGATCCATCTGCGCGATGGCGTGCACTTCCATGATGACCGCCCTCTGGAGGCCGCCGATGTCGCGTGGACGATCCGCAGCATGATCGATGGAACTTTGATTACTGCCAAAGCCGGAGCGTTTGCATCGGTCGACCGCGTCGAGACTCCGGACCACCTGACCGTTGTGGTGCGGTTGAAGCATCCGGATGCCGGGCTGCTTTTCAACATGAGCGATGGCCTCTTCGGCGTGGTCCCTCGCGGATCGGGCCGAGACTTCGGTCTGCATCCGATCGGCTCGGGACCGTTTCGCTTTGTGAGCGCGGTTCAGGACAAGGAGGTCATCGTTGCACGGAACCCCGGCTACTGGGCTGGAGCTCCAAAGATCGACGGAGTACGGTTCACCGTGGTTCCCGATGCGATTACCAGCGCGCTCGAGTTGCGCAAGGGCTCGGCGGATCTCGCTAGCAACGTATTGACCTTCGACATGCTTCACGCGCTTGAGAAAGCTCCCAACATAAAGATCGAATCTGGCGAAAGCTCGGTGGTGATCTATACGAACTTCAACGTCACCGATCCCGTCCTGCGCGACCGTCGTGTGCGCCAGGCTATCGCCTGCGCGATAGACAGGCAGGCGATCGTGGATGCTATCTGGCGCGGACAGGCGACGCTTGCCGACACGATGCTTCCTGCCGCGCACTGGGCAGCTGCGAAAGACAGCGAGATGGCGCAGTATCCTCATGACGTCACGCGCGCCCAGCGACTGCTGGATGAGGCTGGCTTTCGGCCCGGTCCGGATGGAGTCCGGTTGCGCATCACGCTGAAGACCTCGACCGATGAGACGACGCGCCTGATGGCGGTGGTTCTGCAGCAGCAGCTTCGCGCCGCTGGAATCCGGCTGGAGGTCCGTTCCTCGGAGTTCGGGACCTTTTACTCCGACGTCACTCGCGGGGCGTTTCAGATGTATGCGCTGCGATGGATTGGATCGAATGAGGATCCGGATATCTTTCGCTACACCTATGCATCGAATTCGTTTCCTCCCCGGGGAGCGAATCGGGGCCGCTACTCAAATCCTCGAGTCGATGCCCTGCTGGCGTCCGCTGCGGGCGAGAGCGACCAGCAGAAGAGGCGGGTCGATTACATCGAGGTGCAGAAGATTCTGGCGAACGATCTGCCGGGCATTCCGCTCTGGTATCCGAACAACGAGGTTGTGCACTCGCGACGGATCGAGGGGGTTAAACCCGAGGGGTCGGGGACGTTCGACTACCTGCGATCCATTGTGGTGAAGCAGTAGTTCGAGCTCTCAGCCAGCATTGTGAACTGCAGGTTCTTCGACTCCGCTGCGCTCCGCTCAGAATGACACTTTGTTTTAGGGACCGCTGTAAGCGTCTGTGGTTGCCTCCCAGGGATTCGAACCCCGATATGCTGAGTCAGAGTCAGCTGTCCTACCATTGAACGAGGAGGCAACAGATTGTGTTGGAGCCGCAGAGATTGCTGTGCTTTGCACGGTTTCTCTTATGCTGGCGTCCGACTCTTCGAGTGTACGGGTTTACGGGTGTTTCGGTCAAACCTTCACGATCTACAATGCGTGTATGGACAACGAGATCGGCGCTTTATTTCTTTCCACATCGAGCGCGAAGCTGGAGCAGATGACAGGCTTTGTGACGCGTTGCATGAACCGGCTGACTGACGAGCAGGTCTGGCAGCGCGGCGGAGCGCACGAGAACACGATCGGAAACCTCATCCTTCATCTCAGCGGCAACATGCGGCAGTGGATCATGCATGGTGTCGGCGGTGCGGCTGATGTTCGAGTCCGCGAGAAGGAGTTCAGCGCGCAGGGTGAAGCGTCCGTCGCGGAGCTGATCAAGCTCTTTACCGAGACCGTACAGGAGGCTCGCACAGTCATCGAAGCACTTCCTCCCGCGAGGCTGACCGAAAGGACGACTCCGCAGGGACGAGATGTCTCGATGCTGGAGGCCATCTACCAGGTCGTCGGGCATGTGCAGCAGCACACCGGCCAGATCATTGTGCTGACGAAACAGATATGCGGGGCAGACCTGGACCTGACGATGCCCCGGCCACGCTAGAGACCCCTCCCCCACTTATTCGTGCAAAGTCTTCCAAATATTGCACTTAGGCCCGGACCTGAACCGAAGGACTGGCCTGGGTTACGGCTGTATGCTTCTTCACCTTTATTCTAGCGGGTGGAAGCAAACTGATCGGCACCGAAGATCCCGTTTGGTTTCAATCGGTTATGGGTAATTATTGCTTGACAGGTTTAGAGGGGACAAATCAATGTGTCCATGCATTCCGACGTCCGACGCCGATCGGCTTGCGACGATTCGGCATTGTACGAATTGAGCAAAAATGCAGGTCCTTCGACTTCGCTCAGGATGACAAGTTTGTGTGCGAACCTTTCGGTAAGAATGCGAAGGCATTCCGGTACCGAAGATTTGTGACCTGTGAGGTGGAATCTTACTCGACCTCGTTTTTGGCGCGGTAGCCGTCACGGGCGATTACGGAGTACTTCAGGGGCTTGTGCTTCTCGTCCTGCATCTGGAGGGGGTGGCCTTCGTTGTCGACCAGCTTTACCTCGATGTGGCGATAGGTTCCGTCATTTTTGTTATTGGTCGGACGGTAGGTAAGGACGTACTGGTTGCGGATCGAGTCGTTGATCTGCGAGAAGATGTCGGGCAGAGCTCCCTGGAACATGGGGTTGAAGCTCAGTCCTCCGGTCATCCGGGCGAAGGTCTTCATCTGGTTGTCGGCCTGGAGATAGTCCATGCGGGTGATCGGTCCCATACCGCCGCGGGCATCGGCCAACTCACGTACAAGCGCTCCGGTTCCGATGGTGAAGATAGTGACGTTCTGAGTGGACTTGACCTTGGCGAGGATCTTATCGAGCGTGAGCCGAGAGAAGGTGTCGCGGCCGGTTCCGATGAGGATGATGTACTTGCGTCCCTCGATACGACTGGTTCGGTCAAGCGTCTCGTAGAGGGCGTCGAAGAGGTTGGTATCGGAGAAACCGGGGATGATGAGCGAGGAGAGCGCATTGCCAACGATCTGCTTGTTGTTGGTGAAGTCGGTCAGGATGTGAGTGCGGAGATCGTAGGTGACGACGGCCACGTAGTCGTCCGGACGCAGGGTGTTGAAGAAGCTGAAGGATGCGTTCTGCATGTCGCGGATGAAGTAGTAGCTGTTGGCCGCGAACTCAAGCAGCATGACGGCCGTGATGGGAGCCTGAGCCATGCGGATGTCGGTGATCTTCTGGGGAACTCCATCCTCGAGGACGAGGAAGTTGCCAGCCTTGAGGCCAGGCACGAACTGGTGGGTCTTATCGAGAATGACGTTGACGTCGAGGTTGACGATAGGGACGTCGACGCGGATCGAGTAGGTCTCGTTATTGGGATTCTTAACCTTTGGCTCAGGAGGGGCTACGGGAGCGGGAGGTGGTGCCTCCTCTTCTTTTTTCTTCTTGATGACCAGGGGACCGGTGTCGGTCTGAGGGCCTGCGGAGTCGTCTGCCGGCTGCTGCGGAGGCGGCGGAGTCTGCTGCTGGGGCGTCTGGGTAAAGGCCGGGGAAGAGACGAAACCAAGAAGGAGAAGTAAGGCAAGTATCATGGGACGAATTCGCGAAAGAGAGATCATCATCTGCAACTTTACTCTGTAGTTTGACGGAGGAGAGGCGTTTTCCGCTTCCCCTGCGTCAGATGCCGGTTAGATCTGTTCCATACGCCCGAACATCTTGAGTACCCCAGCAGTGGCGGCGGTACAGGCAAAATGCAGGTTCCTCGACTCCGTGCTTCGCACTTCGCTCGGAATGACAAGTCTGAAGAGAAATTCGCATATTCCGCTGGAACCACACATCTGAGAGGAACTTCACACATTCCATTGGAAAGACACATCCAAGGTGGACTTCACGCATTCGGCCTGGATGACACATCTGGGGAAAATGACGCGTCTAACAAAGCGGAACCAAATTCCGGTGGCTTGCTTCTTGCTGGTATTGCGAGGGCGCAGGCTCTAGTCTTGTAGACGTGACGAAAAAGAGAAAGACGCGGCTGGTGTTCAGCCTGATAACAGCGGGCGTGGTGGCGGTGTGCGGTTTTGAGGCGTCGGCCCAGGCGGTGAGTTCAGACGCCGCTTCAGCGGCTTCCCTGCCACCAACAGCGTCTGCGGCGATGGGTGGAGCGGCAGAGGCGAAGATCTTTCCACTGGCACAGTTGAAGCGCGGCATGAAGGGCGTTGCCTATACGGTCTTCGAAGGGGTCAACCCCGAGCCGATGCAGGTGGAAATTCTAGGGGTTTTGAAGGATTCTCTAGGGCCGGGGCGGGACATGATTCTGGCGCGGCTTTATGGAACCAAACCGGAGTTCACGGGCGTGGTCGCGGGGATGAGCGGCAGCCCAGTTTATATCGAAGGACGGCTGGTAGGGGCCTTGAGCTATCGGATCGGACAGTTCAGCAAAGAGCCGATTGCAGGCATTACTCCCATCGAACAGATGCTGGAGGTGCGTGACGACGAGGTGCGTCCCGCTGCGGCTCGAGACGAAAAGCCGGGCCTGACTGAGGCAGCCGGAACGACGAGCCTGCCGGCGGTAAATGCCGGCACAGGGGTGGAGCTGCAGGCGATGGAGACTCCGCTAGTATTCAGCGGCTTCAGCCAGGAGGCGGTCGACCGATTTGGCGACAGGTTCCGCGCGATGGGGATGACGCCAGTCGCGGGAATCGGCAGCGCGGACAGCAAGGCGCTGCAGCCGGAGCCGCTGGTGCCGGGTTCAGCTGTGAGTGCCATCCTGGTGCGAGGAGATCTTTCGATTGCGGGAACCTGCACGGTGACCTATATCGACCCGACTCGATTGCTTGCCTGCGGACATCCCATCACGCAGTACGGCCCGGTGGACATGCCGATGACGAAGGCGGCGGTTGTGGCAACGCTTCCCTCGCCCCTGAACGCCTTCAAGATTGTGAACACCACGGAGACGGTGGGCGCATTCACCGAGGACCGGGCCTCGGCGATCATGGGTCGGTTCGGGACGAAGGCGAGGATGATTCCGGTAACGGTAGAGGTTGTGCAGCCTCCCCTGCCTGGAGCAGCGACTTCGGGGACGACGGGCGCTAAAGACAAGACGTTCCACTTTGAGGTGCTGGATAACCGGCAGCTGACTCCGTCGGCGATGCTGGTTTCGGTGTATCAGAGCCTTCAAGGCACGAACGCCGCGACGGCTGAGATGAGCTATCGACTGAGCGGAGAGATTGGAGTGCAGGGCCTTCCTTCGGTCCGGATGTCTGGAATCATCGCGCAGAATGAGCTGAATCCGGCGACGATCAATGCAGCACTTTTCATCAACGATCGATTCAGCCGAGTCTATGGGAATCCGCAGGATCAACCAGTGGTGACGAATCTGAAGCTGAAGATGGTGGGAACGCCGGAACGACTGACGGCGAGCCTGGAGTCGGCGCGACTTGGTGTCCTGGAAGCGCACCCCGGAGACACGCTGGATGCGGAGGTTACGCTACGACCGTACCAGGCCGAATCACGGGTGGTTCATTTGAAGGCAAAGCTGCCGGAGAACCTGACTCCAGGCAATGTACGGGTGTTGGTGAGCGATGGGGGGACCGTCGACCGATTGCTGGGACCGAGCACACCGCTGCGGCATGCAGAGGGCCTGGCCGATGCGGTAGAGCAGATGAATCGCATGCACTCGAACGATCGCGTCTATGTAACGCTGCTGAGTCGGGAGGCACAGGCAGTTCTGGAGGGAGAGACTCTGCCGGGAGTTCCTCTGTCGATGGCGAACGTGCTGGGACCGCTGAAAGATTCGCAGCGGCTACATCTGAACGGCGAGAGCGTCGTCGAGGCCGGATCGGCCGAAGCTGGATATGCAGTGAGTGGATCTCAAGTGTTGAATCTGACGATCCGGTAGCGACGTCTCTAGGGCTGCAACCGTGGCAATCCCCCACTTCGGGGATCACGTCTGGACGTTGAGCCCGAAGAAAAAGTGCAACTCTTGATAAATCTGCATTTACCGTCAGTTCGATGAGACTGACGAGGCGACTTTCCCTCAAAGTCATGATGTAGCATCAAAGTCACTGACGCCCAGTTGAGAATGCGGCGCCAAAAGGACATCAGGCTCCAATGAGTGAGATTCATGGTCTGGCTGTGCACGCGGCTGGTGCACAACTGTTGCCGTACAAGTTCGATCCGGGTGACCTCAAACCGTACGAGGTCGAGATCAAGATCTCTCACTGTGGTGTCTGCCATAGCGATGTCCACCTGATCAACAATGACTGGGGCATCAGCAAGTATCCGTTCATTCCGGGCCACGAGATCGTGGGTACGATCGTGGGGGTGGGAGAACATGTTCGCAATCACACGGCGGGTCAGCGTGTCGGGGTGGGATGGCAGGCGGACAGCTGTGGCATCTGCGAGTGGTGCGTTCGCGGGGACGAGCATCTGTGCGCCCAGTCTCAACCAACCTGCGTAGGACGTCATGGCGGATTTGCCGATAAGGTGCGGGTGAACTCGCGATTCGCGATTCCACTGCCGAAGGCTCTCGATAGCGAGAATGCGGCTCCCCTGCTGTGCGCGGGGATTACGGTTTATACGCCCTTGCGCAATTATGGCGTACGTCCCTCGTCCCGCGTCGGGGTGATCGGGATTGGAGGACTTGGCCATCTTGGGATTCAGTTTGCCAAGGTATTCGGAGCTGAGGTGACGGCGTTTTCGACCTCGAAGGAGAAGGAGAAAGAGGCTCGTGCGCTGGGTGCGCATCATTTTGTGAATACGCGGGACACGGGCGCTCTGAAGAAGGTAGCTGGCACGTTCGATCTGCTGCTTTCGACTGTGGATGCCGATCAGGACTGGTCGGCTTATGTCAATTCGCTTCGACCCAATGGGACTCTTTGCCTGGTGGGGGCTCCTCCCTCGGCGATGCAATTGCACGCGCCTCCGTTGATTGGTGGACAGAGGTCGGTCTCGGGATCATCGACCGGAAGTCCTCGGGACTTGTTCGAGATGCTGGACGTAGCGGCACGCCACGGTGTGAAGGCAGTCACCGAATCGTTTGCGATGGCAAAGGCAGCCGACGCGGTCGCGCGAGTGAAGAAGAACCAGGTACGGTATCGAGCAGTACTGGCGAACTAGGATTTCAGGCGTTGTTGAACGACCCTGGGACAACAATGCTCCTGTAAACCGCAGGTCCTTCGACTCCGCTGCGCTACGCTCAGGATGACACTTTCTTCGTGAGATCGTGATTCGTGGAAAGACGGAGGCTCGGGTCTCCGCCTTTTTGCGTTTGGGTGCTTTAGACTCAGGTCACGATGATGCAACGGTATTTCGCTTTTGGATTTCTGGTTCCGGCGGTTCTGTCGGGCGCGATGTTGGCACAGGGCACGAAGCTGTGGACGGTGGATCGCTACGACGTGATGGAGCGAGGCTCAGTCGATGGAGTTGCCATCCGGAGCGATGGAAGGCTGGAGGCTGGACCGGCCAAGTCGATGGTGTATGACACCGGAAAGAGCTATGTGTGGTCGCTGGCTAGCGACAAGACAGGCAATGGATATCTGGGCATGGGAGGCACCACGGCGGGATCGGGTGTGGTGATGCGTGTGGCTCCCGATGGAAAGGCTACGAAGGTCCTGGAGACGAAGGAGCTGGCGGTGCAGGCTCTTAGCGTTGCGCCGGATGGGTCGGTGCTGGTGGCGACCTCGCCCGATGGCAAGGTGTATCGGGTTCCGGCCGGCGGAGGAACCGGCACGGTGATCTTCGATCCCGCGACGACGGAGGAGAAGCCGAAGTATTTGTGGGATGTGGCTGCGGGAAGAAATGGGGATGTTTACGTAGCAGCAGGTGCTCCGGCAGTGGTGTATCGGGTGCCAGCCGGAGGTGGAAAAGCCGCGGTGTTTTTCAAGACGGCGGATCAACACATTCGATGTCTAGCGATGGCGCCGGATGGGATGCTGTGGGCGGGATCGGATGGTGCGGGTGTGGTCTATCGGACCGATACGAAGACACCTGGGGCGAAGCCGTTCGCTGTGTATGCGGCTGCGCGAAGGGAGATTACTTCGCTGGCGTTGGATGATGCGGGAAATGTCTACGTGGCCGGTGTGGGGGCACGTGGATCGATGCCTCTGCCTCCTCTGCCGGTGACGGGCAATGTGGGGGTGACGATTACGTTTGC
>Ga0268266_10005072_pt1 | contig 12422 bp, 10 predicted proteins | sample KBSS13metaG_FD_190356 | JGI IMG/M metagenome (GOLD analysis project Ga0268266, IMG submission 190356) | Switchgrass rhizosphere microbial communities from Kellogg Biological Station, Michigan, USA - KBS S1-3 metaG (SPAdes) (version 2) | ecosystem: Host-associated > Plants > Roots > Rhizosphere...
GGGCGCCAGGGAGCCGGCGATGGCGGATGCGGCGGCAGCGGTGGCGGCCACTGGCGTTTGGACTGGCAGGGGGCGCTTCAATTCCTGCTGAATCTGGGCCAGCGACTGCTCGAGAGTCGCAATGCGCTGGGTTAGCGCGGCGTGATCGGTTGGCAGGGGCTCGCCGCTGGGGGCGGCGGCATCACGGGTGCTGTTGGCAGCAACTGCGGCGGCTGCAGCGTTGGCGGCGGCTGTACCCGGGGCAGCATGCGAGGCGGCGGGATTGGCACCGTGATGTAGCGACGCACGCCACTGAGCCATCTGCGTGTCGTACTCGCGATTCGTCTCATCAACCGAGATCGCGGCCAACTGCTCAGCAGTGGGGAAGGTCAGCGTGACACCGGTATGCATCCGGTTGAAGTTGTTCTGGAACGCAGCCGGGTTCGCGCGATAGATCGCGATCATCATCCGATGGCGTTCGGTGCGGGACCGCGCGCCGGTGGCGGTGACGATCCGCGCCAGCGTGTCGCGCCGCGCGACGGTGTACTTGGTGCCGAGCAGCTTGGAGCCAGCACCCGCCACGGCGGAGGCCGAAGCCGGTATGGCATGCTCGGCCGCCGAGGCCGCCGAGGCCGCCGAGGCCGCGGCCGACTCGGCTGCGCCGCGGCTGGCGCGCTCAGTGTTCGCCACCGGGCTCGCGTTTTGCGCGGCGGCATTCGACGCAACCCTCGCGGGGTATGTAACACCAGCGGTCGAGTTGAGCGCAGCGTTGGCGTTGGAAGCGAAGCCAGCCGGTGCGCCGGCTGCCACATCTGCGTTGGTTTCCAACCCGGCCGGATCCAAAAACAACGTGTACTCGCGAACCAACTCGCCGCTCGGCGAGCGCATGTCCACGAGCAGCGTGACGACCGGCTCGGTGAACTTCTCCCGCGAGCGCATGTTGAGCACAGGCCGTCCCTGCGCATCGCGTCCTACCGACAGCGTAGTCCCGTAGATAAACGGAGCCCGCTCCAGGTTGTACTTCTGAAACAACTCATCGCTGGCGAGCGTAGCGGTCACCCGACCCAGCTCATCCTCCACCACCCCAACCAGCTCGATCTGCGCCACGAGCGGCTGATGCAGCGCGGACTGGATATGGATATCCCCCAAACCGAGCGCGTACGAGGCCGTTGGCACCGCCAGGGTGAGTGTTATGAGTGTGGGTCTCAGCAGGCGCAACATGATTGCATCGAAACTACCGGACTCACGCGACTTAAGTCCGAGGCATGCGTCACCAATATGTGCGCAGCTCGGGCATTATGTGACGCGCTTCACAGGTGGCTGAATCACGCAGTCTTCGGCTGCGCCTCGTGCCGGCCGTTCGGTTTGCGCTTGCGCGTGCCGTTGCGGGGCAGGCGTCGAACTGTTGGGTCCTTGATGAGATGCACCATCCGCTTGAATGTCGAGTCGTTCGCCATCTGGCGCCCGATATGAATCACCGTGCTGTCCTTCAGCTCTTTGCCGATGGCATCGGTGATCAGAGCGAGGGTGTCAGCGTCGAGGTTGTCGAGCACCTCGTCCATCAAAATCCAGGCCGGTCTGTGCAACAGGACCCGCGCAAACGCCAGCCCCATCAGCTCTTCCTCGCTCAACTGTTGCTCCCAGCCGCGCTTCCCATCCAACAGCGGCACCAGTCTCTGGAGCTTCATTCGCTGCAGGGCCGCCGCCACTGAAGCCTCATCAAACGTATCCACTTTCAACGGATAGCACATGGCCTCCCGGAGAGTCCCCGGCGGCCAATACGGCATCCGCGGCATATATTCGATGGCTTCCCCTTTGGGGCGCGTAATGGTTCCCGACCCCCAGGGCCACAGTCCCGCCAGCGCCCTGAACATCAACGTCTTGCCGGTCCCGGGCTCGCCCACAATCAACACCCGTTCGCCGCGCCTGATGTCGACGGACTTCTCCTTCACCAGCGTGCATCCGGCTGGAGAGGCAATCTCCAGCCTCGCGATGCTCAAATGGCCAGCTGCGCCGTCCTTGAACGAGATCTGGCTTTCAACACTGTGCAAGGTGTCGGTGGCCAGAATGGCGCGCCGGAAGCTCGCGACCCGCAGCAGAGTGGCGCGCCAGTCGGCGATCACACTGAAGTTGTCTACGAACCAACGCATCGAGGTCTGGACCTGGCTGAACGCTCCCGCGGCCATCATCAAGCCGCCGAATGACAGATTCCCGGAGAAATACAGCGGCGAGGCCGCGAGAATGGGGGCGACGAGGGTGAACCAGCCATAACCTGCAGTCACCCAGGTGAGGTTGGTCAGCCCCAGGACGAGGCGCTTGGTTGCGGCGAGGACGGCTGCTACTTCTACCTCGATTCGACGGGCTTCATCCGCTTCCCCGCGGGCGAGGGCAATTGCATCCACATGCTCGTTGACGCGGACGAGGGAGAACCGCAGATCCGCCTCACGTGCATAACGATCGGCATTACGGGTGATCAGGCTCTTGCCGACCCAGTAACTCAGCAGGGATGCCGAGCCTGCATACAGCACGGCCGCCCACACCATATAGCCGGGTATCTCGTAAGTGTGGCCGCCGACATGGAGTGCGAAGTCGCTCGATATTCGCCACAACACGTGCACAAACAGGGCCAGGAGGATACCGGCCTGAAGCAAGCCGGTACCCAGGTCCGCCGACAACTCGGTCAGATGGCGCGCATCCTCGTGCATGCGCTGATCGGGGTTGACACCAATGGGACCTGCACTGGCCAAACGAAATGCGCGCATCGGCTGCAGCCAATTCTCGATGAGGTCCTTTGCCAGGCCCTCACGCAGCTTCAGCTTCAACATCTCGTTCAACCAGCGCTGGCCGACATTCAGAACCAGCAGCGCGCCGGTGATCAGGCCGAACACACCGAGCTGATGAAAGAACGCCTCCATGTTGTGACGCTCGATCGCGTCGTAGAACGGCTGGTTCCAGGTGTTCAGGCGGATCTGCCCGTAGGCCGTCGCGCCGACCACCGCGACGAGCACGCCTGCGAGAATGAAGAGTTGATCCCGCACGGGAGAGTCCAACAACGCGCGAAACATCATGGTCATCTGCGGGATGAGCTTCGACTGCGCCGCTTCTTCTTTCGCTGCGGACGCGTCCGAGGCTTCCTCTGGCCGATCTGTCATTTGAGCTGCCTTAACGGGTAGTGCGATGAGATGAGTCTACAGCGAGGCGCCGTGTTCCTTCAGCGCCGCGACGATTTCATCGAGGTGGTGCTCCAACGCCAGCTCCAGACAATGGGGAGGGACTTCCCCGCCGGCCGCGAGCAACGAGCGGACGACTCGCGCGTAGTTACCCCGGCCGCTATTGAAATGAGCGGCGCAATAGACGGCCGCGCTGATCGGTGTACCGCCATACTTGTTGGTAACGCCCTGGCGGGCTCCATGCGCAAGGAGCAAGTCCACCATCGCTGCGTCCCCCGTCGTTGCGGCATAGTTCAGCGGCGTTGCGTCGAGATCGTCGGCGCGGGCCTCGATGTCGAAGCCTGCATCCAACATGAGTTGAACTACCTTCAGTCTGCCGGAGCGTGCGGCAGTTGCCACATTGCCGTGATCACGCGGCAGGAGATTCACCGGTCCGAGGGCGCGCACCGCGTTCTCGTCCTCTTTCCAGCAGGCGCCGATCATGTAGTCCGTGGTTGTGCGGTTGTCTTTGGCGCCATGCGCGAGCAAATACTCGGAGATGGCGCTGGCGCCTGTGCGTTCCGTAACCTGAAGGGGAGTCAGGCCCTCTATGCGGGCCAGGAGCCAATGCTGCTTGCACACCCCATTGACGTCGGCGCCGTGCTCAACGAGGAGTTGGATAACTTTCAGGCTCCTTTCGCGGAAGAGGGCCCAGTGCAGGTGGAAATGGTCAGGTTGTGTGCCGTACTCGAGATACAGGGCAATGGCGTCTGGATTCTCGGCGTCGAGTGCCCGAACGATACACCACTCGCGGTCCTTCGCGGGCATGCCGGCCGCGAGTATCAACTCGAGGCAGGTCGTATCGCGCAGCTCCGAGGAATGATAGAGGGACTCGCCGTCATCGGGGTTTGCGCCTGCTTCCAGAAGCAACTTCGCCACCGCTGGATTGCCGGTCTGACGGCAGCAACCGTACAGCGCGGACCAGCGGCCGTCACCTTCGTCCTGAGGAGCCGATGAGTTGGGATCCGCCCCGTGCGACAACAACAGTTTCACAATCTGCTGCTGCCGTTCCCGGTAACTGTCGTCGAGCAGATAGAAGCGACCGTGGGCTGCGTAGGTAATGGCCTGTGTTTGTTTCGGTCCACCCGGCCGCCGCGCCAGGGAGGGATCGGCTGCGAGCAGGGACTCGACGGCGGCCGCATTACCGAGCCCCGCGGCGATGAAAATATCATCGGCGGGTAGCTCAGCGCGTCGTTCGTACAACTCCTGCAGGAGCGCCCAGTTGTCACCGAAGAGCCCCTTCAGGAGCAGGTTGCCGCGCTCGAGCGGCGTGTGTGCCTGTGCTTCAACATAGGCCTTGAGTCGCGGCCAGCTCTTGAATCCGTAGGCACGTGCCAGCGCAAACTGCACATCCGCCAGCTTGATGGGCTCCGCGGCGGGGCCCTTGTGGAACTCAACAAACGCAACCGCTGCGCGGTCGCCTGAGGCGGTGCGCTTCTTGAGGGACTTGGCTGCCTCGCGCAGGTGCGCGAAGTCGGGAGACACGGGTAGAGTCAGGAACATAAAACGACCTCCAATGTGCCCGGTGTCCGCCGTGCTGGGCTCGAAGATCGTTGTGGGTCGATGGGTCGCAATCGAGCAGAACTGGGTTCTTTTCCGCGGACCGGCGGCTGGCTCGTCAGCCGGGCCAGATTTTACCGCAGCGTGGCCGGTGCGTCGCAACGAAAGCACCCGCTATGTTCATAGACCCATCGCTTCTTGGTACGGCGGCCCCGGCTTTGGAAGACTGGATGGGTCTCGCTGGCCCCAGCAAGGGTTCCGCCTTGAAAAAAGCAATCTACGTCATCGGCCTGGTGGTGCTGGGCGGCGTCCTCATCATCCAGTCGTTCTGGGGCTAGTTTCCATAAACCCCCCGTCCCTTTTTTGCAGTGCGCAAAAGTGTGGAATGGTGCTGAGGCGCTCCTCGAGCTGCGCAGTAAGCTGCCGCCCTCAAACGTGAGGGCAGGAGCTGCCATGTTTAAGCGCACCTTGATCGCTTTAGCGGTTTTCCTTTTCGGGCTGACACCGGTCATTGCCGCGTCCCCCGGGGCGCCCAGCCGCAATGACGTCATTACGCAGGTCACCAAAGCCGTGGAGTTCTACCGCGCCAATGGCCGCGAGAAGACGCTCGCCGAAATGAATCGCCGTGATGGTGCGTTCGCGAAAGGCATGGACTATGTGGACGTGCACGACTTGAACGGCGTGTGCCTCGCTCACCCTATATCGCCCGATGTCGTCGGACAGAACCGGCTCGATGTCGCCGATATGCACGGTAAGCACTTCATCAAGGAAATCGTCGACGCGGCGAAGTCGCACTCGGACGGATGGGTGACGTACATGCGCGAAAACCCGAACAATGGCCAGGTCGAACACAAGATCGTCTATTGGGCGGTGCGCGACGGGCTGATCTTCAAAGCCGGCACGTACGAGTAAGCTCCCGCTGGGAGCGGCCGTAGCTACAATGCGGCGATGCTTCCACGCCAGACGTTTCTGATTTTTGCGCTCATTGGATTGCCCGCCGCCCGGGCGGCCGTACCGGTCTACTCCTACGAGCTCGTCAAAACCTACCCGCACGATACCCAGGCGTTCACTGAAGGCCTGTTCTATCTGAACGGCTTCCTCTACGAGAGCACCGGCTTGGAGCAACAGTCCACCATCCGCAAAGAGAAGCTGGAAACGGGCGAGGTGCTCCAGAAGATCGATGTCCCACCCCAGTATTTCGGTGAAGGCATCGTCAATTGGAAGAATCGGCTGATCAGCCTCACGTGGAAGAGTGAGGTTGGCTTTGTCTACGATCTGAATACCCTGAAGTTGCAGCGCCACTTTACCTACAAGGGCGAAGGGTGGGCGCTCACGCAGGACGGCAAGCGGCTCATCATGAGCGACGGCACGCCGCAGCTACGCTTCCTGGACCCTGAAACCTTGCAGGAAACCGGCCGTGTCACGGTCACCTACGACGGCAAACCGGTTCCGCAGATCAACGAGTTGGAATGGGTCAAGGGCAGGATCTACGCCAATGTGTGGCACACGGACATGTTGGTCATCATTGATCCCGAGCGCGGCGATATCACAGGCGTCGTGGATCTCACCGGCCTGATGCCGGATAACCAACGGCCCCCTGGGCCGGACAGTGTTCTGAACGGCATCGCCTATGATGCCGTACATGACCGTCTGTTCGTGACAGGCAAGAACTGGCCGAAGTTGTTTGAGATCCGCGTTCTACCGGCAGGGCGGCTGCCGCAGCATCAGTAGCCGGCGGCGGCTCGAACCTCGGTGGCCGGTTTGTCGAGATCGGCCAGCAACTCCGGCCCTACGATGGCCAACGGCGTGCAGCCGTATGACAGCAGCCGATCGTGGAAGTCGTGCAGTGAGCCGCCCGCGGGCGACCGCTGAATGTACTGCGACAACATCTGTTGTATCTGCCAACGGCCGACCGTGTAGGCGATGAAATAGCCCGGGCCGGTGGCGATAGCCGCCACTGCCGCACGGGCCGCTTCCGGCGTGAAGCCGGTCTGCTGTGCGTAGAAATCAGCGGCCTTCTCGTAGCTCCACTCTCCGGAGGCCAGTTTCGGGTCTACGATGGCCCGCGCGCCGCGGACTCGCTCCCAACGTGCCGTAAACAACCGCGCGTCGAGATCGTCGCCATACAGGCCGAGCCGAACAAACATCTCCTCGCCGTAGAACGCCCAACCTTCCGCAAACGTGCCTGCATTCTGCATCTTGCGGATGAAGTCAGAATGGCGCTTGGCCACCGACAGTTGCAGGAAATGGCCCGGCATGGCTTCGTGGGCCGCGGTGGACAAAATCCGGTCGCGGTCGAAATCCTGGTTCATGTCCATGCGATCCGCGGCGGCGGCCAGGGACGTGGGTGGGGTGATGAAGTAGTAGCCGTTGGTTTCGGTGGAGAACTGCCGTGGTGAAATCATCGATGCGCCCGGCGACACGGGCTGCATGAACTTCGGTGTTTCCTGCACGTTGATGGTTCCGAGCCAGGCCGGCACGGTGACGAGATCGTGGTCAGTGACGAAGTGCGTCAATTCGGCGATCCGGTCCCGATAGAAATCAATCAGGGCAGGGCCTTCCGGAGCCAACCCGCCGCCCGTCTGCGCTCCCAAGGCAACATGCTCGTGTTTGGCTTGGGTTGTGAGCCAGGCTTCTTCCGCCCAACCGTGAGCCAACTCGTCTTCGGCCATTCGCTCCACGTCGCGTGAGGAGAGGGGCAGAAGCTGCTCGTCGCGCAACATCGCGTCGTAGGCTTCGCGGCCCATGGCGAAGTTTTCGGGCCACTGTTGTACGTGGGCGTCGATGTAGGCCTTGGTCTTCTCGATCTCAGCTAGAGCTGCATCGCGCGCTGTTGTGAAGCGGGCGAGCGATTTTGCATCGTGTGCGTAATGAGCCTTGGCGGCATCTGTGAGCGCGCCGGTGAAGAGATCTCGTACGCCTTCCAGCTCTTGGCTGCCCACTACGCCATAGAGATGTCCGGGGTGAGTCACCAGTGCCTGCGAAGCAACGATGTATTTCGGTGCTTGCCCCAAGCGGTCGACCACGTCTTTCCAGGCTCGATTGACATCGGCCGCGGTCTTGCCATCGCGACCTGCGATGGGCATGAATTGCAACTGGTTGAAAACGGCGCCCACGATGGTGTTGGCACCGCCCGCGTAGTCCTTCCGATCGACTTGGCGATTCTGCAGGGTGTTCAGGCTTGCAACGAGTTGCGCGCGCAGCAGCAGCGCGTCATCGCGATCAACGAGCGAGGCGTGATCGGTGGGCGTCGCAGCCTGCACAGGCGCGAGTTGATCCAGTTGCTTCTGCCACTGTTGGAGCTTGGATATGTAGGCGGCGCGATTGGCTTCTGACGGTGTGTCCAGCTCACCGTCGTGCCCGGGAATGCCCAGCGCGGTCGCCTGGGTGGGGAACAGAGCCGCCGTGGTGTAGGTGATGTCCTTGGCCAGCGCGGTGAGCTGATCATGGAGGGTGGGGGCTGCCTGTGCCGATCCGCATAGACCGGCCAGTGTCAAGAAAGCAATTGCGCGCGACCCCATCGTGTCCCCTCTTGTTTGGTGGGGGCACTATTTATCAAATTTCAGGTCCCGTGTGTCGCGTTCGCGACCAGTGGAAACGGTCAAAGGCCCGTACAGCTCGGGGCGGCGAGCCCGAATCCAACGGCGGCCGGTGGCGTTCTCCAACAGGCCCACGTCGAGGTCGGCTACGACCATGTCATCCGCGGCTTTCCAGGTCTCCGCCAGGATTCGGCCATAGGGATCGAGGATCATGGCGTTGCCGGTCCGGATCTCGTCATCGTCCACGCCGACGCCGTTGCTGAATATGAGAAACAGGCCGTTGTCGTGCGCGCGGCTCGGAAGCCAACGCATCAACCAGCCGCGACCTTTGTCGCCGCGGAACTCCCGTTCAATGGCCTCGGGGTCCTGGTGCCGGTTCGCCCACAGTGCCGGGTCGATGAGACCCATGCGATGCCGGTCCTTTCCGCCGACTCCTCCTGTCTGGTGGGGAGCAATCACGACATCGGCCCCGGCGAGCGCCGTCATCCGGGTGTTCTCGACGATGTTGTTGTCGTAACAGATCAGGATGCCGGCGCGCAGGCCGCCGGGAAGATCAAACACGGTGTACTGGTTGCCGCTTTTGATGGCGGCATGCTCAAACGACTGGATCTTGCGATGGAAGTGGATCTTGCCATCGGGGAGGGCGACTACGTACGTGTTGTGGAACGCGCCATCGGTGGCGCTTTCGACCCAACCGGCGCCGATAGTGATGTTGTGACGGCGGGCCAGGTCGCGAAGGCGCTGCGTGCTGGGGCCGTCCGGGATGGGTTCGGCCAGCGCGGCCAACTGCTGTGTCGAAAGGTTGCGGATGAACCAATAGCCGGTCACGCAGCATTCGGGGAACACGACCAGTTGCGCATTCTGCGCCGCCGCTTGCGCCGTGAATTCTTCGATCTTGGCGAAGTTAGCCTGTTTGTCGCCGTCCGTGTGCTCCATCTGCACGCTGGCAACCCGCAGTCCGCGCGTCTCGTTCACTCACTGTCACCGTTTTACAGCTGGTCTCGTACCTGGGCGGTTATTTTATACGAGTGTACGCGCGCGGCGTGGTCGAAGATCTGCGAGGTGATCATCAGCTCCTGCGGCTGGTGTCGCTCAATGAATTGGGCGATGGTTGCGCGCACCGTTCCCGGCGAGCCGATGGCGGAGCAGGACAGAACCTCATCCAACATGCCCTTGGCGGCGGGTGGGAGTTGGTTTGTGTAGCCTTCGACCGGGGGCGGCAGTTGGCTGGGGCGGCCGGTGCGCAGGTTGACGAAGGCCTGTTGCATGGAGGTGGCCAGCAGCTGCGCTTCCTTGTCGGTGTCGGCGGCAAACACGTTGAATCCCAACATGACGTAGGGTTTGTCGAGTTGGGCGGAGGGGCGAAAGCGCGCGCGGTAGATGTCGAGCGCTTCCAGCATCATGGCCGGTGCAAAGTGCGAGGCGAATGCGAAGGGCAGGCCCAGCGCGGCGGCCACCTGGGCGCCGAACAGGCTGGAGCCCAGAATCCACAGGGGGACGTGAGAGTTCATTCCCGGGACGGCAATGACTTGTTGGCCTGCTTGGGGGGTGCCCAGGTAGTGCATCAGCTCGATGACGTCGTTCGGGAAGTCGTCGGGGTTGGTGGCGAGGTTGCGGCGGAGCGCGCGGGCGGCCAGTTGATCGGAGCCGGGGGCGCGGCCCAGGCCGAGGTCGATGCGCCCTGGGAAGAGGGCTTCCAGGGTGCCGAACTGCTCGGCGATGACGAGCGGTGAGTGATTGGGGAGCATGATGCCGCCTGCACCCACTCGGATTCGGGAGGTGCCCGCGGCGACGTGCCCGATCACGACCGAGGTCGCGGCGCTCGCGATGCCGGGCATGCTGTGGTGTTCAGCCAGCCAATATCTATTGAAGCCCAGCGCTTCGGCGTTCCGGGCCAGGTCCAGGGTGTTGCGCAACGATTGGGCCGGGTTGCTGCCTTGGGTGACGGGGGAGAGGTCGAGAACGGAGAATGGAATCATGTACGCGCACCGGGAGCCGACGGGAGATGGGTACGTTGGAGCGAATCTGCCGCAATCAAGGCAGGTGGTGGTGGGGGCGCTCGTAAGCGGAGCGGTGTGCTTGCCTGAGGCTGTTCACCGGCGTAACTCGTACAAGTGACTTGTACATCCAAGGGGCTTCCATGGCGTCCCCAGTGTTCACAATTTCGAACGCGCGCCAGAATCTTTTCGAGCTATTTCAATTGGTTACGTCACGCCACGCGCGCAAGGTGATTATTAGCAGCCGCGGCGCTGCAGGTCATGCAGTGCTGGTCGGGGAGGCCTACCTCAACGAGCTCGAATCAGCCGCCAAGCGGCTTCGTGACATAGAGGCCGGACGCGGCCTGCCCGCTGACAGTTTCAAGCTGGTCGGTAGTGGTCGAATTGCCGCTGGAGTTGAAGACCCCATTTCGCAGATCCGACTCGACGCTGCCGCGGCTGCGGAAAACAAACTGGCCTCATTGGCCAAGTGATCCATGAGCGAGCCGAACGCGCCTTTGGCGGTCACGGATACCCACGCGCTCATTTGGGCAATCGGTGACCAACGCAAGCGGCTAGGCAAGCGCGCCAAGGGACTCTTCGATCGGGCTGATGAGCGCGAGTGCGCCATCTACATTCCAACCTTCGCTCTTGTTGAGCTGGGAGAGGCCTGTCGTAAGGGTCACGTAACGTTGAATCTCCCGTTTCAGGAATGGACGCGCCTTGCCTTCGCGAGCGGTAAATATCACGAAGCCCCACTAACGGCAGAGGTCGTTTGCATCGCCCAGGGTCTCTACGGGATTCCAGAGCGCGGCGATCGGTTGATTGCCGCCACTGCAGTTGCAATGGACTTGCCGCTGATCACACGAGATCCGCAAACAGCGCAGACCGCCGGCATCGAGTGCATCTGGTCCTGACGAGGGGTGAGCACTGTCTTGCGAGTGGGGCGTTCGTCGTCGATGAACGCGAATATCTGATGGGTTCATCGGTGAGACTGGTGCGAAGTGGTCAGTCGTGAGTTTGGCCTTCTAGTGTGGTGGCTAGCATGGAGGGACGCGCGCAGAGTGTTGCGTACCAGTGCGCGAGACGCGGGCGGCCGGTGAGGAAGTCGTATACGTGGCGGAATTCGACCCAGCTCAACGCTGTTACTAGCGCTATGTCGCCGATGTCAGGACACCAGTCGGGGGATGCGGCCTCCGTATCGCGACTGTCGCCCGCCAAGTTGCCGAGGGCCACCCGACCGGCGGCCGTCCCGGGTCCGGCGCCGACAGTCATGGCAAACGTGCCGGTTTGTTGTGTATCCAGCTCCTGCTCCAAAAAATCACACGCGGCGGCGATCTTCGCGATTTGGCCGTCGTGCATGACGGGCCATCGGAGTTCCGCGGGGCGGCGGTCGCTTTCCCAGCGGGCGGTGATGCCGGCGTCGGCGATTCCTTGGGCTAGTGCCTGCATTTTCAGCGCGCGGAAGTGCGGCTGAGGTTGTGATGGAATCAATGGAAGGCCCGGGTGCAAGCCGTCCAGGTACTCGCAGATGACATTCGAATCAAACAGCACGGTGCCGTCATCGCAAATCAACACCGGGACTTTGCCTAGGGGGTTCAACGCGAACACCTCCGCGTTGCGGCGGGTCGGGCTGGTTTCGTGGTGGATCACTGTGAGTGACTGGTGCAGTCCCATTTCATAGGCGGCCACGAGCACTTTGCGCGCGTAGGGGGAGTGGGTCTGGTAGAGCAGTTTCATGGTGGGCATGATAGGGTTCTGCTGAGCGGCCAAGCCGCGTGAGGGGCTCGAAGTGCGCGGGAATTACCCGCGTGGGACGGGATACAAAGGGAAATGCCCACAGTAGCCATTGATGATATCGACCGGAAGATCCTGCGGGTCATCCAGCAGGATGCGCGGCGGTCTGCCGAGTCCATTGGTACAGACATTGGTCTGTCCGCGTCCGCTGTTCAGCGGCGAATTGCGCGCCTTCGTGACGATGGGGTGATTACTGCAGAAGTCGCGGTCGTCGATCCGAAGATCGTTGGACGGTCTTTGACGATGATCGTCGATGTTGAAGTGGAGCGGGAGCGACCGGAGCTGATGGCGGTGCTCAAGCGTTGGATTGCAGGCGAGCCGGCCATTCAGGAAGCCTGGTATGTCACCGGCGATGGCGACTTTGTGTTGATTGTGTGTATGCGGGATGTTGAAGATTACGATGCACTGATGCAGAAGTTGGT
>Ga0268266_10005073_pt1 | contig 12421 bp, 6 predicted proteins | sample KBSS13metaG_FD_190356 | JGI IMG/M metagenome (GOLD analysis project Ga0268266, IMG submission 190356) | Switchgrass rhizosphere microbial communities from Kellogg Biological Station, Michigan, USA - KBS S1-3 metaG (SPAdes) (version 2) | ecosystem: Host-associated > Plants > Roots > Rhizosphere >...
TCAAGTATTCGAGACTACGCAAGGACTCCGCCGTCCACGTTTCTCTTTCTTCATCTTCACTTGTCAAACAGCCCGGGATCGCTGGGACCCCACCCTTCCCATCAGGGAAGGTTCCGAAAGACCTCACTCGACGACAAATAACAACCGATTGAGATCGGCTGTTGAGTCACTCATCGTAATGAGGAGCTTACGGGGCGCGAATAGATGCCTTGGCCTCGTGGCCAATGCATCGCCGCGCTCAGTGGCCGGGTTATAGGCCCGCCCGATCGGGGTTGTCAACGCCCATCGTCAACAAATTGTCGCATCGTGTGGAAGAATTTTGCGACGCCAAGAAGTCCCTATGTTTCGGGCCTTTGGCCGCACTTGAGCCACATTCCTGCGACGTTCTGGCTATAAGGTATGCATTGAATCGCCGGGTGCCAGTGGGGGCTGCCGGGGTTCTTCTTACTCCGGGACAGGCGATCTCGATTGAACCCGTCGCCTTTCCTACGCGGCCAGGAAACTTCGAGAGATCTGCTCACCGTTTGACGTTCGAGATTCCGGCTGGTCTTCTTCTGGCCTCTGATTCCCGAATTTCTTTGTGTGCGGCAATGCCTTGCTCCGGAATCGCTCCTTCAAAAGGGCGGAAACGTGGGGTCTGGATCGGGCGAAGGTCTTATCGGATGTTGATGGAATTTGGGGGGATACAGGGTTGAGCCAGAGGGCGCCACGCGGGAGCGGCTATGGACGCGAGACCGGGATCATTGATCTCGGTCACGAGCCGCCACTTTCCGTCGATGGCTCCGAGGCTGCGGTGATCGATCGCCGCCGTGTATCCGTACAATGGTTTAGTGGCACTATCCTGACAGGTTTGTGCGGCGCAGCTCTTATCGGCGGCGCCGTTTTCGCTTCGCTCGACGGCGAAATGACCTTTGCCAAGGTGCCGGAGCGCGTCGAAGGCGCATTGCGCGGGGCGTTCGGCGCCAACGACCGCACCGCCACCCTGCACAAGAGCGACCGCCTCCCGCCGCCAAGCGAATCCAGCGCCTCGCGCAACGTGATGCGGGTATCGACCGTCACCCGCGTCGGCAACCGCGACGTGATGCGGGTACGGCCATTCACCCGCATCTCCGGCAATCTGTCGATGACGACGAGCGATCTCAGCTCCAAGATCCCGCCGTTCAACGCCCAGCGCATGCTGAGCGATGTCGGCACCACGACGCAGGCCGCCGCCGAAGACCCGAACAATCCGGAGGCCGTCGAACCGGATGCCGAGGTTTCCTTCGTTACCAAGGACCTCGCAACGGTGCTGCCCAAGGCGAAACTCGCCGCCGTGGTCGCGCTCGATGAAGTCCTGATGCGGGTGCGGGATGCCGCAAACTGGCGCGGCTCGGGCGGCGTCCGTTACACGACGCTGGCCAATGCCGCAGCCGACGCCAGCGGCGTCCAGTCCGACCTCAAGCTCGCCTACGCCACCGAAGGCAACGTCTCCGACCCCTATGCCGGATTTGAAACCCGCGTGGTGCCGGAAAACGTCACCCTGCTGCCGAAGACCAAGGAGCAGATCACCGGCGGCAATCCCAATGGCGAACGCGTTCACGTCGTAAAGAAGGGCGACAGCATCGCCTCGATCCTGCGCGACCAGGGCGCGACCCCGGATGAAGCCAGGGCGATTGCACTGACCCTTGGCGCCCGCGGCCGCGACGGCGGCCTGAAGGAAGGCCAGAAGATCCGCATCCTGATGGCGCCGACGGGGATCGGGCCTGCCGCCCGGCTGCAGCCCTATCGCGTGATCGTCGCCAACGACACCACCGCCGAAGCCGTGGCCGCCCTGTCGGACGTCGGCAAATACGTCGCCGTCGACGTGCAGAGCATGAATACCGTCGCCGAGGCCACGACCGGCAAGGATGACGACGACGATGATGATGATGACGGCAGCGGCGTCCGGCTCTACCAGAGCATCTATGAGACCGCCCTGCGCAACAAGGTGCCGACCGCCGTGATCGAGGACATGGTCCGCATCTATTCCTACGACGTCGATTTCCAGCGCAAAGTGCAGCCTGGCGATTCCTTCGACGTCTATTTCGCCGGCGAGGACGAAGGCACCGGCAACAGCGAAAAGAACGAGGTGCTGTACGCGTCCCTCACCGTCGGCGGCGAAACCAAGAAGTACTATCGCTTCCAGACCCCCGACGATTCCGTCGTCGATTTCTATGACGAGACCGGCAAGAGCGCGAAGAAGTTCCTGGTACGCAAACCCGTCAACAGCGCGATCATGCGTTCGGGCTTCGGCGGCCGCCGCCATCCGATCCTGGGCTACACCAAGATGCACACCGGCGTGGACTGGGCGACCCCCTACGGCACGCCGATTTTCGCCTCCGGCAACGGCGTGGTCGAGAAGGTCGGCTGGGAAGGCGGCTACGGCAAATATGTCCGCCTGAAACACAACAATGGCTATGAGACCGCCTACGGCCATATGTCGGCCTTCGCCAAGGGCATGGAGCCCGGCAAGCGCGTGCGGCAGGGCCAGGTGATCGGCTTCGTCGGATCGACCGGCATGTCGACCGGCGCCCATGTCCACTATGAAATCCTGGTCAACGGCCGCTTCGTCGACCCGATGCGTGTCAAGCTGCCGCGTGGCCGTTCGCTCGAAGGCGCGATGATGGCGACCTTTGAAAAAGAGCGTGACCGCCTCGATACCCAGATGAACAATCGCAGCAGCGCAGCCCGCGTCTCCGAAGCCGCCGGCACCACCCCTCAGACGCGCCAGGTAAGCCGCTGAACAAGTGAGCCGCTGAATCAGCCCCGCAGCATCAGCCGCTAACCTTCAATAAAATCTCGAGGATCGGACACGGCTTCTCACGCCGTGTGTTGGATTTATGCCGCCGTCGGTCAGTCGGCCCGACAGTTTCGTTTGCCAAACCACTCGCCAAGACAAATACTACTATCCATAAAAACAACGGGAGGTAGCGTCATGACGGGCAGGCTTGCACTCGCAACAACTGTTGCTGCGATCGTCCTTGGCAATACGGCCGGCGCGTCGGCGCAAACCTACGAGGTTATCAGGCTGGTTCCGGGCTCGGCATTTCATGGCGTGCACGGGCTTGGATTCGACAAATCCGGCCGCCTGTTCGCCGGCAGCGTCGCCGGCGCCGCGCTTTACGAGGTCGATCGCAGCAACGGAACGGCGAAGGTCGCGATCCCCTCCCCCGAAGGCATGGCCGACGACATCGCATTCGCGCCCGACGGCACCATGGCCTGGACCGGATTCCTGACCGGCGATCTCTATTCGCGCAAGGGCGACGGCCCGGTGAAAAAGTTGGCCTCGGGGCTGCCCGGCATCAATTCGCTCGCCTTCCGCAAGGACGGTCGGCTGTACGCGACGCAGGTATTTTTGGGCGACGCGCTCTATGAGATCGACGTCGAAGGCGTCAAGCCGCCGCGCAAGATCATGGAGAAGATGGGCGGCCTCAACGGTTTTGAATTCGGGCCTGACGACATGCTGTATGGCCCACTCTGGTTCAAGGGCCAGGTCGCCAAGGTCGACGTCGACAAGGCCGAACTCTCCGTGGTCGCCGACGGCTTCAAGATTCCCGCCGCGGTCAATCTCGATTCAAAGGGCAATCTCGTTGTGGTCGACACCGCGCTCGGGCAACTGGTGCGGGTCGATCCCAAAACCGGCGCCAAGAAGATGGTCGCGCAGCTCAAGCCGTCGCTCGACAACCTCGCGATCGACGACAAGGACCGCATCTTCGTTTCCAACATGGCCGACAACGGCATCCAGGAGGTCGATCCGGAAACCGGCACCGTCAAGCAGGTGATCATTGGCAAGCTGGCGCTGCCCGGCGGCATCGGCGTCGTCTCCGACGGCGGCAAGGACACCATCTACGTCGCCGACGTGTTCGCCTACCGCACCGTGGACGGTGCCACCGGCGAGGTCTCCGAGCCCGCCCGCATGCACGCCGACGGCGTGACGCTGGAATATCCGATGAGCGCCACCGCCAAGGGCGACGACGTGCTGCTGTCGAGCTGGTTTACCGGCGCAGTGCAATTGATCGACCGCAAGACCGGCAAGACCAAGGAGATGCTCCACGACTTCAAGGCGCCGCACGACGCGGTCAGGCTCGGCGACGGCAGCATCCTCGTCAACGAGCTCGGCAGCAAATCGCTGGTCCGTGCCAGCGGCGAGCACGGCAAGGACCGCTCCGTGGTGATCGGCAACCTCGAAGGCCCGGTCGGCCTCACCGCCGGATCGGGCGGCGCGGTTTATCTGACCGAAGCCTTTGCCGGCCAGGTCGCGAAGGTGGAAGCCAACGGCGTGAAGACAGTGGTCGCCAAGGATCTCAAGATGCCCGAAGGCATCGCGCTGGCGCCCGACGGCAAGCTGATCGTGGCCGAAGTCGGCGCCAAGCGCATCGTGTCGATCGACCCGGCAAGCGGCGCCGTCAGCGAAATCGCCGGCAATCTCCCGATCGGATTGCCGGCCGCCCCCGGCGGATTGCCGAGCAACATCCCAACCGGCGTCGGGGTTGGAGCGAGCGGCGTGATCTACTTTTCATCGGATATCGAGAATGCGATTTACAAGGTGGTGAAGAAGTAGCGGGGCAATCACGAGCCGCCATCCGATCCGCGCGCTACGCTGCCGGTTGGCGCGATTGACAGATGCCATCGTCGGAGCGCCGTCCGATGCCCGCTGGTCCGGCGTGAGTGACCGGCGCCCACGGCCGGCAGCGCCGATCACCCAATTTTTCGCTGGCTGCCGGGGAACGGAATGGGAGCGGGCTGTTTGATCCTATCGGCAAGTCCCGATGGAGGAACATCATGGCAAGCCTGTCGGAATCCCTGCGCATTACCCGCGACGACGTTATCAAGGCGATCGGCTCCGCCGATGACGTGACCATCGCCCAATTGATCGCGACCGGTGCGACGGTTGAGGAGTTGGCTGAAGCCCAGGCCTGGCTCGCCAATGACGAGCCGATGATGAATTCAGGCAGGCGGCTCGCGACCGGGCGAGTGCGCGAGCTGGTCGATATCCTCACCGAGTTCGAGCCCGACGATGACGACGATGGAAGAGGAGCGCCTGCTCCCATCAGTCCGGAATGAAATGAGTTGCCCTGGCGCGGGCCGGGGCAACTCGTATTGGGTCAGTTCAGCTTACGCTTCGGCACCGGCGGCGCCTCGAACTGGGCAATCTCGGCGGTCTGGGCCGCCTTGCCATTGAAGGTCAGCACGTTGCCTTCCGCTGAGATCACGACGCGATCGCCGTCGGCGACTTCGCCGGCGAGGATCATCTCGGCCAGCGGATCCTGCAGACTGCGCTGGATCACCCGCTTCAGAGGCCGCGCGCCGTAGGCGGGATCCCAGCCCTTGGCGGCCAGCCAGTCGCGCGCCGCCGCATCCAGCGTCAGCGTGATCTTGCGATCCTCCAGCAGCTTCTGCAGCCGGGAGAACTGGATCTCGACGATCCGGCCCATCTCGCTCTTCTGCAAGCGGTGGAACAGGATGATCTCGTCGACGCGGTTGAGGAATTCGGGCCGGAAATGCGCCCGTACCATTCCCATCACCTGCTCGCGTACCGCAGAGGTATCCTCGCCTTCCGGCTGGTTCACCAGGAACTCCGAACCGAGGTTCGAGGTCATGATGATCAGCGTGTTGCGGAAGTCGACGGTGCGGCCCTGACCATCGGTCAGGCGGCCGTCGTCGAGCACCTGCAGCAGCACGTTGAAGACGTCAGGATGCGCCTTCTCGATCTCGTCGAACAGCACCACCTGATAGGGCCGCCGCCGCACCGCTTCGGTCAGCGCACCGCCCTCGTCGTAGCCGACATAGCCAGGAGGCGCGCCGATCAGCCGCGACACCGAGTGCTTTTCCATGAACTCGGACATGTCGAGGCGGACCATCGCAGTCTCGTCGTTGAACAGGTACTCCGCCAGCGCTTTCGTCAGCTCGGTCTTGCCGACGCCGGTGGGCCCTAAGAACATGAACGAGCCCATCGGCCGGTTCGGATCCTGCAGGCCGGCGCGCGAACGGCGCACCGCGGTTGCCACGGCACGCACGGCTTCGGCTTGGCCGACCACGCGCTTGCCGAGCTGGTTCTCCATTTTCAGGAGCTTGTCCTTTTCGCCTTCCAGCATCTTGTCGACGGGAACGCCGGTCCAGCGCGACACCACCTGCGCGATGTGGTTGGCGGTCACCGCCTCCTCCATCATCTCACCGGAGTCCTCCTTGGCTTCGATATCCGCGAGCTTCTTCTCCAGCTCGGGAATCCGGCCATAGGCAAGCTCGCCCGCGCGCTGGAATTCGCCGCGGCGCTGCGCGTTGGCAAGTTCGATGCGCAAGGCGTCGAGCTCGCTTTTCAGCTTCTGGGCGTCGGACAGCTTGTTCTTCTCCGCGCTCCAGCGCGAGGTTAGCGCCGCCGATTTCTCCTCGAGATCGGCGAGCTCCTTTTCCAGAACCTGCAGACGGCTCTTGGAACCGATATCGGTTTCCTTCTTCAGCGCCTCCTGCTCGATCTTCAGCCGGATGATTTCCCGGTCCATCGAATCGAGCTCTTCCGGCTTGGAATCGACCTGCATCTTCAGCCGCGCCGACGCCTCGTCCATCAGGTCGATGGCCTTGTCGGGCAGGAATCGGTCGGTGATGTAGCGGTTCGACAGCGTGGTCGCCGCCACCAGCGCGGAATCGGTGATGCGCACGCCGTGGTGCTGCTCGTACTTGTCCTTCAGGCCACGCAGGATCGAGATCGTATCCTCGACCGTCGGCTCGGAGACGAACACCGGCTGGAACCGGCGCGCCAACGCGGCGTCCTTTTCGACGTGCTTGCGGTATTCGTCGAGCGTGGTGGCGCCGATGCAGTGCAACTCGCCGCGCGCAAGCGCGGGCTTCAGCAGGTTGGACGCGTCCATCGCGCCGTCAGCCTTGCCGGCGCCGACCAGCGTATGCATCTCGTCGATGAACAGGATGATCGAGCCTTCGGCCGCCATGACTTCCTGCAGCACGGCCTTCAGCCGCTCCTCGAACTCGCCGCGATACTTGGCGCCCGCAATCAGGGCGCCCATGTCGAGCGACAACAGCTTCTTGTCCTTCAGGCTTTCCGGCACATCGCCGTTGAGGATGCGCAGCGCCAGGCCCTCGACGATGGCGGTCTTGCCGACGCCGGGCTCGCCGATCAGCACGGGATTGTTCTTGGTGCGGCGGGAAAGCACCTGGATGGTGCGACGGATTTCCTCGTCGCGGCCGATCACCGGGTCGAGCTTGCCGTCGCGGGCGGCCTGCGTCAGGTCGCGAGAATATTTCTTCAGCGCGTCATAGGCATTTTCAGCCGTTGCGCTGTCGGCGGTCCGGCCCTTGCGCAGCGCTTCGATCGCTGAATTGAGGTTTTGGGGCGTGACGCCGCCCTTGCTGAGAATGCTGCCCGCCTCGCCGCTCTTCTCAAGCGTCAGCCCGAGCAACAGCCGTTCGACCGTGACAAAGCCGTCGCCGGCCTTCTCGGCGGCCTTTTCCGCCGCATCGAAAGCGCGCGCCATGTCGGGGGCGAGATAGATCTGCCCGGCTCCGCTGCCCGAGACTTTCGGCAGCTTTTTCAACGCGTCCTCGGTGGCCTTGAGGATGGCGCGTGAATTACCGCCCGCGCGGTCGATCAGACCGCCGGCGAGCCCCTCGCTGTCATCAAGCAGGACTTTAAGCATATGCAGCGACGAGAACTGCTGGTGTCCGTCGCGCATGGCGAGCGACTGCGCAGACTGGACAAAGCCGCGCGCCCGCTCGGTGTATTTTTCAATATTCATGTTTCTGATTCCCTCGGCCTACCGCACTCACCCCTGAGGCATGATTGCGGCATCTTCATTGGGTATCCACGGACCGCGTTGACATTCCTCAACCGGCCGCGGGTCGTCGCCCTGTTTTCAGGCTTGGTTGAAATGTGGGCACTGGCGGCCAAAACGGAAGGGGCCGGGTCACAATTTCGGGAACGATGGCACATGCGACGGGAATGCCCTATGAAGCTGCATGCCTGAGATATCCCCTGCCAAGATCGCTGAAATCTATCGCTATCCGGTCAAGGGCCTCAGCCCGGAGAAACTGACCCGGGCCAAGCTCGAGCCGGGACAGACCGTTCTGGCCGACCGCCGCTTTGCCATCGAGAACGGCCCCTCCGGCTTCGATCTGGCGGAGCCGAAATGGCTGGCGAAGCCACACTTCCTGATGTTGATGCGGGACGAATGGCTGGCCGGCCTGCGCACCCATTTCGATGACGCCAGCCAGGTGCTGACGATCCGCCGGAATGGCGAAGTCGCGGCCCAGGGTAACCTGACCACGGCCGAGGGCCGGCGGACGATCGAAAATTTCTTCACCACCGCCTTTGCCGGCCAGATCAAGGGGCCTCCGAAGGTGCTGGAAAGCCCCGGCCACAGCTTCTCGGATGTCGCCCGCAAGGTCGTCTCCATCATCAACCTTGCCAGCGTCCGCGCCATCGAGAACATGGTCGGCGCTCCGGTCCATCCGCTTCGCTTCCGCGCCAACCTCTATGTCGAGGGCTGGCCGGCCTGGCACGAATTCGACCTCCTCGACCAGACGCTCGCGATCGGCGACGTCAAGCTGAAGGTGGTGAAACGCATCGTCCGCTGCGCCGCCGTCAACGTCGATCCGGATACGGCCCAGCGTGACCTCACCATCCCCCAGGCGCTGCAGCGCCGGCTCGGCCATGCCGACTGCGGCATCTATGCCGAGGTGATCGAGGGCGGCACGATCAGTGCCGACGATACGATCGCGGCGGAACAGCCGGAATTGCTGTAGCTCGACTCGCCGGCCTCTCCACGTCATTACGAGCGAAGCGAAGCAATCCCTCTTTCTTCATGCCGCGCAATAGATTGCTTCGCTGCGCTCGCAATGACGATGAAATACCGAACCCCGCAACGGCCGTCATACCCCGCGCAGGCGGGGTATCAAGTACCCCGCGGCTTATCCGTTCGATCACTGCTGCCTCTGGAATGCAGGATCGTCCGGTCAAGCCGGACGATGAAAGTGAATGCGCGTCAGCGTTCTCGCGGCGCATTTGCGCCCGAGGCTTGCTGGAAACTTCTCATCCCTCGAAAACGAGAGGGAGCAGGGAATGCCGGGTGCTTGCTGCACCCGCGGTCTCGTGTGCATGATGAAGTGAGATGCGCACACGAGCATACAGGTACAGCCGGAGCACTCCGGCATTCCCTGCGCAATGGTTTGACGGCTTATGCCGCGCTCTCCCCGGAGCCGAATTCCTCTGGCCTCCGTTACTGCCGGCTTGATGACGCAACCGATCCGGTTGGATCGATCACGCCACCGGCAGCTTGACCCAGCCACGGGTGTCAGGACCACACGGTTTTGCCGTACGCGTCAGCGCCTACGTCCCGCGCGCCGGACCTCGCTCACAGGATAAACCTGCCCTGCGACTCCCTCTGCGCACCAGCGCCTTCGCGTCCACCGCATCCCATCCCGCGTTCGTGACGATCGCGATACGCCCCTCTTGCTGGGACGAGACGGGCAGTGTTGTAAGGGTGATTTGGGTCTACGGCGAAGCGGAATATTTTTGCGAGAGCGACTGGACGAGGCAAATCGCGTTGAAATATCTGCGCAAAAGGAAATTTGCGCGCAGCGATTTTGATTGAACGCGCACAGTCTCTCGGCGCCGGCCGAGAACGTTTTGAGTTGACAACGCGCAGTCACGCGCCATCATTGGAGTGGGTCGATACACCCGCCGCCTGCGCCCTTTTGGGAATGGTGAACGTATCAATCTAACATCCGCGCCCTCGCCATTGGCGAACGGGTCGGCAACGCAGGCACCGATCTCTTCCGTTCGTCGATAGAGAGGTGCATTCATGCGCGATTTCCGCGACGCGAAAGTCATGGCGCATTCCCTGCGCGATGCCCTGAAAGCCAAGGCTATGGAGGTCACCCATAGCGAATCCCTCGAGCTGATTGCGAAGACATTCGGCTATGAGAACTGGAATATCCTGTCCGCCAAAATCGATACGGCGCAGCCGCCTGCTGCCCCGGCTGCCGGGCCGCAAGGTCCAGCGCCGCTGGCGGTGCTCTACTGTTCCTTCTGCGGCAAGAACCAGCATGAAGTGAAATCGCTCGTTGCCGGACCTCATGTGTTTATCTGCGACGAATGCATCGATTTGTGCAGCGACATCATCGACGAGCAACTGCTTCGGCTGATCGAAGGCGACGAGGCGAGCGCCCGGGCCATGTCCACCGACAGGCTCTCGCACTACGTCGATCACGCGCGTAAGGGAGAGCAACGCCATCGCCTCGCCTTGCAGCATATCGAGCGGATGCTGGCGCTTCGACGCAATGCAACGGCGGTGGATGATGACATCCTGACATCGTCCGGCATCATCCATTTGAAGAACAAGACGATCGATGAACTTGTCGCCATGCAGAAATTTCCGCAGGACCAATTGAAGCGGTACGAACAGGCCGTGCGCACGGCGACACCCGTGCTCGGTGAACGTAAGCAATGATCCGTCCAGGCGGCGCTGCCGGGTCCGGACTATCCGGATGATACGTTTCGGCGACCGGAGTGCCGCCTTTGGCCCCTGACGGAACTTAGAGACGTATCAGACTGAGTTGTGACCACGATCACACGGATCGCGCGACTCCTGGCGCATTGTGGTCGGATTATTGATATCCATTGAGGTCCGGATGCACTGCACGAATTGCGCAGCCGAAGTGCCGGAGCAAAGGAAATTCTGCGGGCAGTGCGGAGCGGCGCTGGTGCGGCGCTGCCAGGCCTGTGGCGCGGCGAACCCGGCGCCGAGCAAATTTTGCGGCGACTGCGGGACCGAATTGCGCGTGGATTCTCCCGCGGTGTCATCGACCGCACGGCCCTCGCGCCCAATCGAACGCCGGCAGCTTACGGTGCTGTTTTGCGACCTGGTCGGATCGACTGCGCTCTCCGCGAGGCTCGATCCCGAAGACTTCAGCGCCATCATCGCCGGCTACCGGCGCTGCATCACTGAGACCGTTGCCTGTTTCGACGGGTTTGTCGCGCGACATCATGGCGACGGCGCCGTGGTGTATTTCGGCTACCCCCACGCGCACGAAGACGACGCGGAGCGCGCCGTACAAGCCAGCCTCGCGATCGTGCAGGCCGTCACCGCCCTGTCCACAAAAGATAAATTGAGTGCGCGCATCGGTGTTGCAACAGGCGTCGCTCTGGTCGGCGACATGTCGGACAGCGCGATATCCGAGGAACATGGCATCCTCGGCGACACCCCAAATCTTGCAGCCCGGCTGCAATCGCTCGCCCAACCCGGCGCCGTTATTATCTCGGATCGCACGAAGACGATCGCGGGACCGCAATTCGAATATCTCGATCTCGGTAAAGTCGAAATCAAGGGTTTCGCAAAGCCCGTCTCAGCCTGGCAAGTCGCCGGCAAGACGGCCGTGAGCAGCCGATCGCACGCGCTCCAAAGCGGCGATCTGTTGCCGCTGACCGGTCGCGATCAAGAACTGGACGTGCTTCTGCGCCGGTGGGAACGGGCCAAGAGCGGCGCAGGTCAGGTGGTGCTGCTGTCAGGTGAAGCGGGAATCGGCAAATCACGGCTCACCGTCGCGCTGCTGGAACGGCTGACTCGCGAGCCGCACATACGCCTGCGTTGCTTCTGCTCGCCGCAGCATACCGACAGTATGCTCTATCCTGTCATCGGCGAGATGTTGCGCGCCGCGCGTTTTGCTCACGATGACAGCCCGCGAGTGAAAGCGGACAAGCTCGACGCGCTGCTGGCGCAAAGCTCGACGCCGCCCCAGGATGCAGCGCTGTTTGCCGAAATGCTGTCGCTGCCCAACGAGGGACGTTACCCTCCGGTTGAAGTTGAGCCGCAGCTTCGTCGTCAGAAAACGCTGAAAGCGCTTGGCGCACAAATCGAGGCGCTGGCCCGGATCAATCCTCTGCTGGTGATCTTCGAAGATGCGCATTGGGCCGATCCAACCAGCCTCGAATTGTTCGCCCACACCGTGGACCTCGCTGCGCGCCACCGGCTCCTGATACTTGTTACCTTCAGGCCGGAATTCATCCCGCCCTCGATCGGACGGCCGCACGTAACTGAATTGACCCTCAATCGGCTGACGCCGCGCGACATCGATCTCCTGATCGAGGGGGTTGCCGGCAGCCGGTCGTTGCCGGCGGGCATCCGCGACGACATCATCGAGCGCACCGACGGCATTCCGCTGTTCGCCGAGGAGATGACCAAGGCGGTGCTGGACGCGGAGGGAGAGAGCGATGCGCGGCGGGCCGTCGCAGGGGGACCGACGCCTGTCGTTGCGGTTCCGGCCAGCTTGCAGGCTTCGCTGATGTCGCGGCTCGATAGGCTCGGGCCGGCGAAGAACGTGGCGCAGGTCGGCGCAGCGATCGGCCGGGCGTTTCCCCACATGTTGCTGGCCGCGCTCGTGCGAAAGCCGAAGG
>Ga0268266_10005074_pt1 | contig 12420 bp, 10 predicted proteins | sample KBSS13metaG_FD_190356 | JGI IMG/M metagenome (GOLD analysis project Ga0268266, IMG submission 190356) | Switchgrass rhizosphere microbial communities from Kellogg Biological Station, Michigan, USA - KBS S1-3 metaG (SPAdes) (version 2) | ecosystem: Host-associated > Plants > Roots > Rhizosphere...
GACGCAGGGGCGGCTGCTCGACGAGCAGGAGTTCGGCGAGATCATCCTCCGGACCAACCCTGACGGCTCGCAGGTGCGCATCCAGGACGTCGCCCGCATCGAGCTCGGGACGATGCTGTACAACGCAGTCGGCCGCCACGACGGCAAGCCGGCCGCGGTCATCGCGGTCTTCCAGATTCCGGGCACCAACGCGGTGGACGTCGCCAGCAAGATCAAGGCGACCATGGACGATCTGAAGACGCGCTTTCCGCGCGACATGGACTACACGGTCTCGCTCGACACCACGCTGCCGGTGACCGAGGGAATCAACGAGATCGTCCACACCCTCTTCGAAGCCGTCGCGCTCGTCATCATCGTCGTGTTCATCTTCCTGCAGAACTGGCGCGCGACGCTGATTCCGTTGATGACCGTGCCGGTGTCGCTGGTCGGCGCGTTCATGTTCTTCCCGCTGCTCGGCTTCTCGATCAACGTGCTCTCGCTGCTCGGCCTGGTGCTCGCCATCGGCATCGTCGTCGACGACGCGATCGTCGTGGTGGAGGCGGTGATGCACCACCTCGAGCACGGGATGCAGCCGAAGGAGGCGACGATCAAGGCGATGGAAGAGGTGTCGGGCCCGGTCGTCGCGATCGGCCTCATCCTCATCGCGGTGTTCGTGCCGGTCGGCTTCATGGGCGGCATCACCGGCCGGCTCTATCAGCAGTTCGCGATCACGATTGCCCTGTCGGTGCTGCTGTCGGTGGTCAACGCGCTGACCCTCAGCCCGGCGCTGGCGGCGATGCTGCTCAAGGCGCCGACCGGCAAGAAGACGCTGCTCACGCCGTTCTACAACTGGTTCAACAAGTGGTTCGGTGCCAGTACCGACGCCTACGTGAGCTTCTCGGCCATCCTGATCCGGAAGATGTTCCGGAGCCTCGCGTTCATCGGCGTGCTGATCTACGTGACCATCGTGCTCGTGAAGGCGATCCCCGGCGGCTTCGTGCCGGAGGAGGACCAGGGCTACATCCTGGTCAACGCGCAGCTGCCCGACGCCGCGTCGCTCGAGCGGACCGACGCCGCGATGCGGAAGGCCGAGGCGATTCTCTCGAAGAATGAAGCGATCGAAGGCTTCAATACCATCAGCGGCTACTCGCTGCTCACGTCCGCGTACTCCTCGAACATGGCGTTCTTCTTCGTGCAGCTCAAGCCGTGGGAGGAGCGGTCGGCCCCCGAGGCGCACGCGAGGGAAGTCGTCAACGCGCTGAACGCGGCGTTCGCGCAGGAGATCCCGGAAGGGCGGGTGCTCGCCTTCGGGCCGCCCGCGATTCCAGGGCTCGGCACCGGCGCCGGCTTCACCATGCAGCTCCAGGATCGCAGCGGCGGCGCGCCGCAGTACCTCGCCGACCAGACGCAGCGCTTCATGGAGGCGGCGCGCAAGCGGCCGGAGATCGGACGCATCGCCACGCTCTACCGCGCCAGCGTGCCGCAGGTCTACGCCGACATCGATCGCAGCAAGGTGCTCAAGTCGGGCGTGCTGCTCAACGACGTCAACACCACGCTCGGCGCGCTGCTCGGCAGTTCGTACATCAACGACTTCAACAAATTCGGCCGCGTCTACAAGGTCTACCTGCAGGCCGAGTCGGAATTCCGGAAAGACCCGAAGCAGCTCGGGCTCTTCTACGTCCGGAACCAGGCGGGCGGGATGGTACCGCTCGACACCCTGATCAGGACGGGGCCAGCCGCCGGACCGGAGTTCACCAACCGCTTCAACCTGTTCCGCTCGGCGGAGCTGACCGGCGTGCCCGCGGCCGGATTCTCGTCGGCGCAGGCGCTCGACGCGCTGGAAGCCACGGCCAAAGAGGTGCTGCCCGCGGACATGAGCTTCGACTGGGCCGACCTGTCGTACCAGGAACGGCGCGCGCCCGGTGTGGCGGCGGTGTTCGGGCTCGCGGTCTTCCTCGTGTTCCTGGTGCTGGCCGCGCAATACGAGAGCTGGGGAATGCCGTTCAGCGTCCTGCTCGGCACGCCGTTCGCCGCCTTCGGCGCCTATCTCGGCCTGTGGCTCGCGCGCCGGTTCATGGGCGAGAGCTACGTCAACAACGTGTTCGCGCAGATCGGCCTGATCATGCTCATCGGCCTGGCGGCGAAGAACGCGATTCTCATCGTGGAGTTCGCCAAGGTGGAGCACGAGCAAGGCAAGAGCCTGGTCGACGCAGCATTGTCGGCGGCGAAGCTGCGGCTCCGGCCGATCCTGATGACCGCCTTCGCCTTCATCCTCGGCGTCGTCCCGCTGCTGACGGCGTCGGGCGCCGGCGCCGAAGCCAGGAAGGTGATGGGCATGGTGGTGTTCTCCGGCATGCTCGTCGCGACGATCCTCGGCGTCTTGTTGATTCCGATGTTGTACGTGGTGGTCGGCAAAGTGATCGGCGCGACGACGCCGGCGACGGTCCCAGTGGTGCCGGGGCCCGGCCCCACGCTGGCGACCGAACACGGACAGGGGAGCCACTGACATGGCTCGACTGACTGCTCTGTGTCGCGCGGCGCTGACCTTGACGATGGCGGCGCTGACAATCGGGTGCGCTGCGGTCGGGCCCAACTACGAGCGGCCCCAGATGCCGATTCCGGCGCAGTATCGCTTCGTCGAAGGGACGGCCCAGGCGCAGTCGCTCGCCGATTCTCCCTGGTTCCAGGTGTTCGACGACGCGGCGCTGCAGGCGCTCGTGCGGGAAGCGCTCGCCAACAACCTCGACGTGCAGCTGGCGGTCGCGCGGGTCGAGGAGGCGCGCGCCCGCGCGGGCGTCGCGAAGTCGTTCCTCTACCCGCAGGTCGACGGCGGCCTCAGCTACGGCGTGCGGCAGGCGTCGAATACCGAGACGCCGGACGGCACACCCACCAACGACGATACGACGCACCAGAACTTCGTGGGTGGGTTCCAACTCTCCTGGGAGATCGATCTGTTCGGGCGGCTGCGGCGCCAGCACGAAGCGTCGCTGGCCTTGCTGCTCGCCAGCGACCAGGCGCGCCGCGGCGTCCTCGTCACGCTCGTCGGCGACGTCGCGTCCGACTATTTCATGCTGCGCGAGCTCGACCTGCAACTCGAGATCGCACGTCAGACCCTGCGGATCAACGACGACACCGTGACCTACTTCCGCAACCGGCTGGACGGGGGGGTGTCGAACCGGCTCGAGCTGGATCGGATTCAGGCGTTGCGGGCTCAGACCGCCGCCGCGATTCCCTTCATCGAGCAGCAGATCGCCATCGTCGAGAACGGGCTGTCGCTGCTGCTCGGCCGGCCGCCGGCGCCGATCGCCCGCGAGCGCCTCGCCGACGCCGACGTGCCGCCGGCGATTCCGGCCGGCCTGCCGGCGTCGCTGATCGAGCGCCGGCCCGACGTCGTGCAGGCGGAGCAGATCCTGGTCGCCGCCAACGCCGACATCGGCGCCGCCAAGGCTATGTTCTTCCCGACGATCAGTCTGACCGGCTTTCTCGGCGGCGTCAGCGGGGATCTGACCAAGTTCCTCGGCGGGGACGGCGGGGTGTGGTCGTTGGGCGCCGGGCTGTTTCAGCCCGTCTTCCAGGCGGGCCGTCTCAAGCAGAACCTCGCCGTGATGCGGGCGCGCTACGACGAGGCGCTGGCGATGTACCGCAAAGCGGCGCTCAACGGCTACCGCGAGGTGGCCAACACGCTGGTGACGATTCAGAAGCTGGCCGAGGTGCGGGTGCAGCGGCAGGTCGGCGTCACCGCGCTGGTGGATGCGTCCGATCTGGCGCGGTCGCGGTACGACTCGGGCCTGGCCAGCTATATCGAGATCCTGACCGCCGATCAGGATCTCTTCCAGCAGCAGCTGCTGCTCGCGCAGGTGCGCGGTGCCGAGCTCCGGGCGCGCGCCGAACTCTATCGCACACTCGGGGGCGGCTGGCAGCCGTAGCAGGGATCACACCGATGGCGAAGCACGAGAAGCTGAAGCGCAAGCAGTACGAGAAGGAGCTGATCAAGCTGCAGGGCAAGCTGTGCCTTCTGCAGGATTGGGTCAAGGCCAACGGCAAGCGCGTGATCGTGATTTTCGAGGGCCGTGACGCCGCCGGCAAGGGCGGGACGATCAAGGCGATCACCGAGCGCGTCAGCTCGCGCGTGTTCCGGCAGGTGGCGCTGCCGGCGCCGTCGGACCGCGAGAAGAGCCAGATGTACTTTCAACGCTACATGCAGCACTTCCCGACGGGCGGCGAGATCGTGATCTTCGACCGGAGCTGGTACAACCGGGCCGGCGTCGAACACGTGATGGGGTTTTGCACCGACAGCGAGTACAAGAAGTTCCTCGAGCTCTGTCCGGTCATCGAAAAGTACATCATCGACGCCGGCATCATCCTCGTCAAGTTCTGGCTCGAGGTCGGGAACAAGGAACAGGAGCGGCGGTTCGAGGCCCGCATCGACGATCCGCTGCGGCAGTGGAAGCTCAGTAACATGGATCTGCCATCGCGCGCCAAATGGTACGAGTACTCGCGCGCGCGCGACGCGATGTTCAAGGCGACCGATACCAGGATCTCGCCCTGGCGTATCGTCAGGTCCGACGACAAGAAGCGGGCGCGGCTGAACACCATCGCGCAGCTGCTGAAATTGATTCCGTACAAGAAGGTCGACCGCCCGAAGGTGAAGCTGCCGGACCGTTCGAAGAAACATGCCTACGACGACGAGGCGACGCTGGCCAGGCGCAGGTTCGTTCCGGAGGTCTACTGAAGGCCGGTGCCGTGATTCGTCTCTGCCGCTCCGGCGCGCTCCTCGCGATATGCCTCGCCCTCGGGTGGGCTGCCTCCCTGGCCGCTCAGACGCCGCCGACCCCGCGCGCGCAGCGCCCCCCCGCCCTGGCGGCCATCCAATCGGAGCCATCGACGCAGTCGACCATTTTCGCGTTCTTCAATCGCCCCATCGCCACGCTCCGGGCACGGGTGCTGGGCCGCGAGCCGGTCGAGCGCGCCGACGGCGCCAGACGCGCGCTCGATCTCCTGATTGAAGATGGGATCAGCGGCCCGGTGGATTGGCAGTCGTTCGACGGCGGCTCGCTGATCGCCGTGGCCGGCAGGGGAGTGATTATCCTCACCACCCGGGATATCGACGAGCTGTCTGGAGAGACCATCGATGGCGTCACCGCCGACGCGGCGAGCCGGCTGCAGCAGGCGCTCAACGCGGCAGCCGAGGCGCGAACGCCGGTCGCGTTGCTGCGCTCGGCGGCGGTCGCCACCGTGGTCGTTGTGCTGGCCCTGCTCGCCATGTGGGGCGTGTCACGAGCGCGACACGCCGCCGCCCGCCGAATCGCCGACATCGCCGAACGGACCGTCGCCAGAAGCGGAATCGGCAGCGAGGTGGTTCGTGCCTCGAGCCTGCCGGTCATGGAGCGGGCGTTTGTCGGCGCGCTGGGTGGAGGCGTCCAACTCCTCGTGATCTATGCCACGGTCGGCTTCGTCCTGCGGCAGTTCCCCTACACGAGGCCCTGGGGCGACTCGATGCGGGGATTTCTGTGGGCGACCGCCAAGACCCTCGGCCTCGGCGCCGCGAATGCCATTCCCGGGCTGTTCACGGCACTGGTCATTTTCGCAGTCGCGCGTTTCACGACCAAGGTGATCGAGGTCTGGTTCAACGCGATTGAGCGGGGAGAGGTCACGTCGCGGTGGATCTATCCCGAGACGGCGCAGCCGACGCGGCGCCTGCTCACCGGGCTCATGTGGGTGTTTGCCGTCGTGGTGGCGTACCCGTACTTGCCGGGCAGCCAGACGGAGGCGTTCAAGGGCGTCAGCGTCTTCCTGGGCCTGATCGTCACGTTCGGGTCGAGCGGCATCGTGAACCAGATCATGAGCGGGTTCACCATCACCTACTCGCGCGCGCTGCGGCCGGGCGACTTCGTGCGCATCGGCGACGTGGAAGGCACCGTGATCCATCTGGGCGTCCTGTCGACCAAGGTGAAGACCCTCCGACAGGAAGAGATCACGATCCCCAACGCGGTTGTGGTCTCGCAGACGACGACCGACTATTCGCGATTCAGCGACTCGGAAGGAGTCTTCACGCCGACGTCGGTGACGATCGGGTACGACACGGCGTGGCGCCAGGTGCACTCGCTGCTGCTGCTGGCCGCCGAGCGGACGGCGGGTCTTCGCCTCGATCCGAAGCCGATCGTGCTCCAGGCGGGGCTCGAGGATTTCTACGTGAAGTACACGCTCTTCTTCTGTCTGGAGCGGCAGCAGGCGAGGCCGTTCGTGCTAAGCGCGCTCCACGCGAACATCCAGGATCTGTTCAACGAGTACGGCGTCCAGATCATGTCGCCGAACTACGTCCTCGATCCCGCGGCGGCGAAGACGGTGCCCAAGACCGGCTGGTTCCCCGCGCCGGCCCGTCCGGACCAGACCCCTGAAGGCTAGCGCGCTTCTCGTTTCGGCGTCGTGCCTGGTTCGCAGTGCCGACTGAACACAGAGGACACCAAGGGCACAAAGGAAAGGTATCGGTCTTGCCTTCGTGTCCCCCGTGTCCTTTGTGTTGATTCAACGCCGTGACGGACGCAGCGAGAGTCGCGGACTTACGGCCGGACCGCGACTGCCGCACTCAGCGTGAACTGCAGGCGCGTCTCGGCCGGGAGCTTCAGATGTTCGGTGCCCTGGCTCGACATGATCGCGCCGGTCGCTGCGCCGGCTGCCGCACCGATGGCGGCGCCCGTACCGCCGCCCGCGATCCCGCCGACGATGGCGCCAAGGCCTGCGCCGCCGCCGACCTTGCGAGCGGTTTTCTTGCCCTCACCCGAGCCCTTCGACTCGACGTAGGTAGTGACGATCTCGTACTTCCGGCCGCCGAACGACACCGAGTTGGCTTTCAGGGTGATATTGTCCGAGCCCTTCATCTTGCCCGCCTGTTCGACCTTCGCGGCCTGCAGCGCGACGGCGGCGCCACGCGGGACGACGACTTGGCCGCCGATCATCACCGGGTCGTCGAGCACCGACTTGAACGTCATGCCGGTCTGCGCGGCGTCGACTTCGATGGCCTGCGTGAGGCGCACGCTGAGGACGGTGCCTTTGGGCACGTTAATCGGCGCCGGCGTCTTGGACGGGTCCGGCGTGGCTGCGGCCGCCGGCGGCGCCTTGCGCGGCGAGAACTCGAGCGCGGCGATATCTTCGACCTTGAACTCGGCGATGCTGCCGTTGTCGAGCAGCATCCGGACGATCTTGACGTCCGCGCTCATGAACGATCCGGTGACGGCCTGCCCTGACCGGAGCTTGACCCGATCGGCGGAAAGCGACGCGCCGCCGAGCGCGACCACGACCGCGGCCGTTGAGAAGAAGAGTGCTGGCGTTCGCATGTCCGTTACCTCTCTACGATGGGGAGCGACGCGGCGATTTGCAGATCCATGAGCAGCAGGATTTGATGCTCGACCTGGAGGAAGCGGGCCGCCGTCTTGGCGGGCACCACGGCCTTGAAGCGGGCGTAGAAGCGCTCCAGCAGCGCGTGCCGTCTGGATTCGAGGCCGAGCGCGCGCACCGCGAGGCCGTCGGCCGTCGCGTCGGTCAGGGTGTCGTACCCCGTGGCGTAGTCCTTGATGAGCGCCATACGGTCGTCGTTGATCTTGGCCAGCTCGGTTTCGTACTCGCGGTAGACCGGCCAGAACGCCGTATCTTCCGCCTCGGTGAACTCCATCACCTCGGTGATGACCGCGACCTTCTGTGCGCGCAGGTCCGATCGCAGCAATTCGGCGTAGGCACGGAGGTTGCGGTCGCGCGTGTCGGCAGCAGACGCCTGCGCGTGCGCGGACCGGGCGCACGCCAGGAAGGCGAGCGCCAGGCAAGCGCCGATGGTGATCCGTCGTGTGTGCATCATCATGGTCTGACTCCTACTGTCGTCTCCCGCCGCGCAGCGGTCATCGGACCGACGCCCGGACCTCCTCGACGAAGTCGAGCCCCCGCGTCTGGTGCGCGAGCGTGAACTCAATCCGGGGAGGCTGGGTCGCGTCTTTTATCAGCGTGAACAACCGGCTGAACGAGTCTGCAAGCAGGCGCTGGCGCAGGTCGTCTTCCGACAGCCATTCTTCGGTGTACCGCACCACGCCCTGTTTGCCGATGTCGGTCGACACCGAACAGCCGACGCAGCCGTGCGCCGTTCGAGTCTCGTCCGCCACCGAATGCAGCGCCATCGTCATTCCGCGCGTCTGACCGATCGGCGTCACCCACTCGACTGTCATCCGCACACCGGTCGAGGACATAAGACCCGCAGAATCTGAGCAGACCCCATGCCATGGTTTCGCCTGAACCGGCGACGGAGTTCTCAGGCTTTTATGCGCAACTTAGGCTGAAAGCGGCACGCGCCGCGGCGGATGTCTCCGGCCAACAGTAGCCCCTCCGAAACTTCGGATCCTTCCCCTAAGGGCAGTAGTCGGCCGCCTTGCCGCCTCCTATAGTGCTCATCACAGTTTGATGGGCATCAACGGAGACAATCACGCGTAAATCGGGGGGTGTTTCGTGTTTCGACTGATCCGACAAACGATGGTCGTCTGCGGGGCCGTTGGTCTCGTTGCGTGCGCCACCACGACCTACAATTCCAGCTGGCGGGCGCCGGATGCCCAGCCGATTGCCTCGCTGGCCGGCCAGAAGGTCGTCGCCATCGTGGTCACCAAGAACGTCGCGTCGCGGCGCACCGGCGAGGACGCGCTGGCGAGGGCGATCTCTGCCCAGGGGGCGCAGGGCATCGCCGGCTACACCATCGTCAGCGACGACATCGTGCGCGACGAAGCCAAAGCCCGCGCGGCCATCGAAGCCTCCGGTGCCACCGGCGTGGTGGTGATGCGCCCGATCGCCAAGGACAAGGAAGTCAGCAGCACCACGTCCATGTACATGGGCCCCAGCTACGGTCCGTACTGGGGCGGCTACTACGGGTACGGGTGGGGCGGCGCCTGGGGCATGGGAGCGGCGGACATTCGCACCGACACGATCGTGACGGTCGAGACGCTCGTCTACTCGCTGAAGCAGAACAAGCTGCTCTGGGCGGGCCAGAGCAAGACCACCAACCCGTCGAAGATCGACAGCTTCGTCCGCGAGCTGGCGGCCGGCGCGGCGAAAGAGATGAAGAAGGTGGGGCTGCTGTAGACATGGCCGCGACGGTGTACGATGCCGGCGTAGGGAGGGTGTGATGGTCCTGTTGCGTGCGCTGTATGGTGTTGTGTTCGCCCTGGCTGTGGCCGGCTCCGTACCGGCCGTCGCCCAGCAGCCGTCAAAGACCGGAGCGCCTTCAAAGGCCGGAGCGCCGGAGACCTTTTCGGCGAGCGCGCGGGCCGAGAATCCCGACGGCGCGGCGATCTCCGCGCCCGTCGAGATTCACGTGGATCGGTACACCCCGGACTTCGATCGGAAGCGGGTCGAAGAGGGGCTCCGAATCAATGGCTATCCGGGGTTCATCACCGCACTGAGAAATGCGCCCGACGTGGGATACGTCGAAGTGACCCGGCGCCGGTTCACGGTTCGGTATGCGCGGGAGGTCGTGTCCGACAAGGGCCGGACCATCGTCGTCGTGACCGACAAGCCGGTGGCGTTTCTCGGCGGCGGGATGGCCGACACCAAGCCGAGGGCCGGTTACGAAGTGGGTGCCATCGAGTTGACGATCCCCGCTCGTGGCGAGGCGACGGGACGGATGGTCGCGGCCGCCCGCATCAAGGCCGGCGGCGAGACCGGCGTGGTGATTGACAACTACGCGGCCGACGCGCCGATCGTGTTGACGAAGGTCACTCGCCAGTGAACCGACATCTTTCTGGAGTCTTCTCATGAAGCTGAATTCGTCGCTGACATGCGCGCTGCTGGCGGTCGCGGCCCTGGGCCTTTCGGCCGCCTGCGGCCCCAAGGTGGCGGTGAAAAAGGGAGGGCCGGTGGACACCGGCGCCGGCTCGGTCGTCGCCGCCAGGAAATATCTCGAAGGGCGCTGGACGCTCGAGTCGTTCGAGGTCTATCCCCCCGGCAAGCCGGTGGTGGCGGTGAAGGGCCAGGGGACCCTGAGCTATGACGACTTCTCCAATCTGTCGATGGAGCTCAGGACGGACGTGGCGACGTCCGATCAGCTGAGGGCGGCAGGCATCGAGATTCAGGACGGGACCATCTCGACGACGGGCCGTACCGCCGTCGACATGCAGAACCGGACGCTGACCTACGTGATCGCGGGCCAGCCGGCGGGGAACACCGGTCCACTGGCGTTGAGCCGGCCGCGCCACTGGCAGGTGGACGGCAACGTCCTGACCTTGACGACGAAGGACGACGCCGGCAAGCCGGTGTCGATCAGCAAGTGGCGGAAGATCTCGTAGGAGACTGACCCATGATGCGCCTTGTGAGAGGCGGACTCCCGCTGTTGCTGGCGATGGGCTTCGTCAGTCGCGGTTCGGCGATCCAGTCGGCAACGACGGTCACCGCGGAGTCCGTTCTTCAGGAATTGAAGGAAGGCAACGCGCATCATGCGGCACATCGATACGTGCATCCGCGCGAGACGGCGGTGCGCCAGCGGGAGCTTGTGAAAGGACAGCATCCCCACGCGGCGATCCTCAGTTGTGCGGACTCGCGCGTACCGCCGGAGATGGTGTTCGATCAGGGGCTCGGGGATCTGTTCACGGTGCGCTCGGCGGGCAACGTGGCGGGAGACATCGAGATCGGCAGTCTCGAATATGCCGTCGCGCATCTCGACACGCCTCTGCTGGTGGTGATGGGACATCAGGGCTGCGGTGCCGTGACGGCTGCGGTCGAGGGAGGGGAAGCGCTCGGCCACACGTCAGCCTTCATCACGCCGATTCTGCCGGCGGTCTATCAGGCCCGGCAGCTGCAGGGCAATACGGTCGAGAACGCCGTGAGAATCAACGTGGAGCGGGTCGTCGACCAGCTTCGGACGTCAGGACCGGTCCTCGCCAACCAGGTTGCGCGTGGCAAGCTCCGGGTCGTTGGGGCGGTGTGTTCGCTCGATACCGGAAAAGTCACCTGGCTGCCGGAGCCGGCGGCAAAATAACGGGCATTTTCCCACCACGACGGGTTTTCGCGGCATCTGTCCTATGCAGATAGGATTGATCTCAGATGCCCTCCTTGAAACAGATCGCCGGTCACGCGTGCGCCACCGCCGCCGTCGCGCTGACGCTGATTTTGCCGCTGGGCGCGGTCGACGCCCCCGAGTCCCAGCTCGAGCTCCACAAGCCGGTCGAGCGCCGGTTGTCCGGGGGCGAGTCGCACCGGTACCGGATTGCCCTGCAGGGAGGAGAGTCCGCGGCCCTGACGGTCGATCAGCGAGGGATCGACGTCTCGATTCGTGTGTCGGATGAGGCTGACACCACCATCGCGACCTTCGATCAGGAGAGCCGGGCTCAGGGACAGGAACACGCGCTCATCGTCGCCGACCAGGCGGCGATCTATCAGATCAAGGTGTCGGCCCGCTACCCGCGCGATCCGGCCGGCGACTACGAGATCCGCGTCGACGAGATCCGTCGCGCCACCGAACGGGATCGCATGGTCGACCAGGCGCATCGGCTCGAAGCCGCCGTGGAGCTGCTCCGCTCCGCGGGGAAATACGGCGACGCCGCCGCGGGTCTGACCCAGGCGGTGCACCTTGCCGAGGAGGGGCTTGGCGCAGAAGACCCGTACGTGGCCGTGGTTCTCACCAAGCTCGCCGGCGCGCAGCGGAAAGAGGGCAACGACCTGCAGGCGGAACAGTCATACCGGCGCGCGGTGGCGATCTGCAGGAAGGCGTTCGGAGACGAACATCCGCAGACAGGAAACACGCTGTCGGTGATGGCCGCGCTGTACATGGCGAGAGACGACTACGCGACCGCGGAGCCCATGATGCAGCAAGCCGTGGGGATCCTCGAGCGCACGGTCGGCGCAGATCACCCGCTGGTGGCCAGCGCGCTGGCCGATCTCGCGGACCTGCACAGCTATCGCGGCGATCTCGACCGCGCACGCGCGGAGCTCGAACGCGCCTACGCGATTGGAGAGCGCACCCTCGATCCGGCCGACTTCGCGCGCATCGCCCTCGTCAACAACCTGGGGAGCCTCTACGTCGGTCTGAAGGAGTACGCCCGCGCCGAGCCGCTGCTGGTGCGCGCGCTGGAAGCGATCGAACAGCGCTTCGGGGCCGACAACCTCCGCGTCTCGAACCCGCTGTTGAGCCTCGGCATCATCGCCCGCGAGCGAGGAGAGTATGCGCGGGCGCTCGAATACCTGACCCGTGCTTACGCCGTGCGGGAGCGAGCGCTCGGCCGTGAACACCGGGAGACCGCGTCGATTCTCATCACCATCGGCAATGTCCGGAACGCGCGCGGCGACTACGCGGAGGCGCTCGACGCGTACGCGCGTGCGCGGGAAGTGCTCCAGGCCACGGCCGGGCCGTATCACAGCTTGACGCTCCTGACATTGGTGGGCGCCGCCCGCAGCTACGCCGCTGCGGGTGACGTGGCC
>Ga0268266_10005075_pt1 | contig 12419 bp, 13 predicted proteins | sample KBSS13metaG_FD_190356 | JGI IMG/M metagenome (GOLD analysis project Ga0268266, IMG submission 190356) | Switchgrass rhizosphere microbial communities from Kellogg Biological Station, Michigan, USA - KBS S1-3 metaG (SPAdes) (version 2) | ecosystem: Host-associated > Plants > Roots > Rhizosphere...
TTCGGCGCAGGACCACCGCTACGTCCGAACTGCCTGCAGGCAACATCCCAGCAGCGCCCCGAGGTGGAAGCCGTACCCTATTCGCGCGAGCCCCCGGTTCCGCCGGCAGACAAGATCGCACCCGGACTCACACCCGGCATCGACGCCTCGCCACGCCTGCCCTGAGTTGGACGAGGCAGCCCCGGGATGGAGAAGGTGCCGCATGCACCTCAGGTCCGGTGTGCCACGCCCTAACATCACGCCCCACCACACATGTGTTTGATCTCTTTGGTTCAATTGAATTTTTGCGACATGCAGCCGCACCTCTCGCATTTGCAAAATCTAATACCGCTTAAGCATCCTTAACGGGCCTTGCGGTGAAATCGCACCTATCGTTCGAGCATGGACCATTTGCATTCGGCCGCCGTCACGACGGCAGCAGGATCCAAGAGACGGGACGAACAATGCTCACCGATATGCAAGCGGCCGGCGCCCGGTTGACGTATCAACCCAGCCGTCGCGAACCTGATTCCCGCGCATTCCCCCACGAACGAAGGTGGCGCCAGCCCGACCAGCGTGCCGCGGCCGCGCCTGACGACATCACGATCTCGCGCTGGACCTGCACACAAGCAGGCATAAGGCACGAAGAAGCGACGACGCCCGCCGACCGATACTTCTTCGCCATTGCCTTGAAGACGACCCGCGTCAAGCTGACCCGCGGCCGTCACACCATCTTCGACGGCGTCATGCCGGCAGGCACGCTGTATATCGGCGCACCGTCACAGCAGCTCAGTGCGCAGTTCCACGCACCGTGCGACTTCCTGCACTTCCATGTCTCGGCCAGCAGTTATTTTCCGAATCTTCGGCCCGGACCTGCCTCGGCCGAAGGCTTCAACGACCTTGTCCTGCTTCGCGACCCGTTCGCCGAGCAGCTTGCGAAAGCGCTGACCGAACGCGCCCATTCGGCCGACCGGGAATTCGCGCGCTGCATCGGCCAGACGCTGGCGATGCACCTGGCCCGGCGCGAGCTGCCGCACGCGAAAGTGAATGCCTTGCCGAAATGGCGGCTGCGGCGCGTCGAGGAATACGTCGGAACGCACTTCGAGCACTGCATCAGCCTGTCCGAGCTTGCCAAGGTCGCCGGATTGTCGCGGATGCACTTCGCGGCCCAGTTTCGCGCCGCGACGGGATACCGGCCACGCGAGTACCTGCTGCACCAGCGCATCGAGCGCGCGAAATCGCTGCTGTCGAATTCCGAGACGGCCCTGGCCGAAGTGGCGCTGACCGTCGGCTTCTGCACGCAGGCGCATTTCTCGACCGTCTTCAAACGGATGACGGGTGACACGCCCGCGCGCTGGCGCTGCGCCAGCCGGAACGCATCGGCTTCGTCCAGGCTCTCCATCAGCGATCCGGCTTCGACAGCGAAGACCGTGACTCACGTGCCACCCGCAAATTTCTCGTGAATCATGCGAAATGAGAAACAGAATGGGTTCGTGAAATACTTTGGTTACGGGATCGGCGATGCTGTGCGTGTTAGGTGACTGAGACCCCCCAAGTCACCGCTCGAGCCTCTCTCCTCCCTGGGCATACGAGCATCTCGGGGCCGTCCTTCCCCAAGGACGGCCCCCTTTTTTTCGCCAGCGCGGCGCCATCGACGGCGGCCTCTGTTCGGGATCAGCCGGCGCTAGGCGCCGAGGTGACGCGCAATCCAGGCGCGGACGCCCTGAAGACTCCTGAAATCATCCAGCGAGCGCACCGGAAATCCGGGGGCGGTTTCCGCGGCCATTCCGCTCAACGCATGTCCCGGACCGAGTTCGAAAAACCCGGTCGCGCCCGCTTCGATACAGGCTTGCAGACAATCGGCCCATTGCACGGTGTGCGAGATCTGCGCGGCAAGCTTGTCGAGACCGCTTTCGGCCGAGACGATTGGAGCGGCATCTATCCCGCTTAGAATGCGCACACCGGCCTTCGACGGGAACATCACCGATGCCTGGCGCAAGGCCGCACGAAACACGGCAGACGCCGCGGCGAGCCGCTCGGTGTGGGAGGCAACCTCAACCGGAAGCGCGACGATCCTCGAGGCGTTCATCGCGCGTGCGTCTTCGGCAATCCTATCGAGCGCCTCACGGCCGCCGCCGATGACAAAGGCATCACCGGGATTGACGATGGCGATTGCTGCGCCATGACGCTCGCAAAGGCGACCGACTTCCTCGCGCGAAAGACCGCGGACAAAGATCAACCCGTCGCCGGCCCGCGTCGCCGCATCCATGGCCTCCGCGCGGCGCGCCACGAGATCGAGCGTGGCAGTCGCGTCGAACAAGCCGCCGACACCCCAGGCCGCGACTTCGCCGACACTATAGCCGGCAATGATGACGCCACGTGGAACGACGTCTGCGAGTGCACTCACTGCTGCGAGCGGCTGCAAGGTGCAGAGAATCTGGCCGGCACGGTTATGGTGCAAGGCCTCATCGGGCTCGCTGCGCACGAAATCGCGCGGATCCCGGCCGCCCAGCAATGTCGCCGCATGTGCAAACAGGTGCGCAGCTTCCGGTGCATCGCCGGTCAGGGCAAACATCTCCCGGTGCTGCCCGCCTTGTCCCGAGCAAAGGATCGCAAGCGTCATTGTCGCTGCCTAGTTCGGAAAGAGCATTGCGATCGCAATCGCCAGGGTCACAACGCTGAATGCGGTGCTGGCGATGACCATGGATCCCGCCCTTGCGGAATCCAGCCGGTAGTTGACCGCGAACAGGATTCCGAAAAAGCCGGAAGGTACGGCGGCGAGCAGAATGGCCATCTTCGCGGCATCCTGCGCGACCGGAATGACGCGAATGACCGCAACAGCCAGCAGAGGGCGGACGACGTCCGAGGCCACCGTTGCAGCCGTGATCTTCCAATCCAGCCGAAACGATTGCGCCGACAGGATGGCTCCGGTGAGGAACAGGGCGACGCCGGCGGCCGAACTTCCGATCAGCGCGAGGCTCGCATGGGCCAGTGCGTCGAGGCTCACATCCGACAACGAGAACAGGATGCCAAGCGCGGGCGCGAGCACCACCGGCTTGGTGATCGCACGCCGGACTGCCGTGAGGATCTGCCGTGCCGCCATGTCCTCGCCACGCGCCTTGGCGGCGCCCATTTCCGCCGTGATCAGGGTCAACGGACTGATGAGGATCGAGCCCGCCGCCAATGCGACGGCAACCGGGACGGTGCCGGTCGGGCCCACGACCGACGTCATGATCGGAAGACCCACGCCGGCGAGATTCGGAAAGCCAATCGTCAGCGCCTGTAGCGACGCCTCCGACCGGGAGACCTTGGAGAACCTGCGCGCAGCAAAATACCAGGCGAGATAGAGCAGCAGCATCGTCACGCCGAGCACCAGGAAGAGCGGGACCTGCTCGATCATCTGGCGGCGCGACGCCGAGGCGGTCGCGGCGAACAGCGAGGCAGGCAACGCGAAATCCATCACGAGCGCATTGAGTGCATCGACATGGAGATTGTCGACGACATGAAATTTTCCGGCGGCGTATCCCAACAGCAGGACGAAGAAGACCGGCACCAGCGCCATCAGGATTGCATTGGACATCATCGGGCCGCTCTCTCATGGGCGTCGACGAACAGCGTCATGGCAAGCAGATCAGCCGATCCACCCGGGCTGAGGCGACGGACGACGAAGCTATCGTGGATCGATTGGGCGCGCGGGCGCCAGCCGGGCGCGCCGACGCCGCCGGCATCGATGAAGCTCCGCGCCGCGTCATGCGCAAAGCGGAGGCCGTCGAGCCCGCCGCGATGCAGGAGGTTGGTGTCTTCGACGGATGCGATCAGGGCAAAGCACGCCTCGACCCGGGCCGCTTCCATATTCTCCGGCAGGACAGGCACGGCTCTCCGCAAGGCCGGCAAACCGATTCCGTAGACGCTGGGAAATCCCGTCGCGGCCTCGATACGCGCACCGCCTGCGCGAAAACGGCGGCGGGCCACGCTGCCATGGCTGTGCAGCAACACCGGACCGTCGAGTATGCTGTCGCCCCACAGGCGCGCCACGACATCGCCGAGCGGAAGCACGGGATCGACCAACCCGCCGGCTTTCGCACCGGCCGCCGCGCACAGCAGGCCGAGCCCGAAGATCGCGCCACGGTGGGTGTTGACCCCCGACGTCGCCGCGAACATGGCGCGCTCCGCCTCAAGGCCGATGATCCGCAGCCGTCCCATGCCGCAGCCAAGCGCGCCCGCATCGGCCAGGCGTTGCAGAAAGGGCCTGATGGCTGCAGCACTGCGACGAAACGTGCCCGCATCCATGTCGTCGTGACTGCCATTGTCAACATGGCTCACCAGGCCCGGCTTCGGCCAGGTTTCGAGCTCCTTGACGAGGCAATCGGCGGCGACGGCACCGATCGCGGAGACATCGGGCGCCGTCTGTGCCCGGCGCAGAGGTGGCCGTTCCACGCCTCTTGCGGCCGTGGTAATCATGATCCCATAGCTCCCGAAATGAATTGATGCCTGCCGAGCAGGACGACGCGCTCGATGCTCTTGACCAGAAGCTCGCTCGCGCCGCCGTGGAATTCGCGCCAATTGACCGCAGCGCCGTCGGCACCCATCAATTCGCCGTCAAGCCGCATCGGCGCACCGGTCTCGATCGCGGCGACGTCGGCGACGAAACGATCGATCTCGGTTTCGCGGCGAAACTCGAACAGGACATCGAGGTCGGAACGGTCGGTCACATAGTCGAGCCCGGTCAGCGACTGCCAGGCCAGGCTGCCGTAGACGCGCACGTCCACCGAATGACGAAGCGCCAACGCGTCGAGCCGGTCGAGCGCGGGCCACCAGTTGCGCGGCGCGTAAGCCCGCGCCTGTCGCAGCGACGGCGGCCTCGTGACCGAGGTGACGTGGTCGATATCAACCAGAAAAGAGATCCGCTTCTTGCCGGCCGAAGGCGGCAAGGGCAGGCCCAAAGCGAGGCCGGTCGCCTCGCATGGCAAAGCGCGCCGCCTGATCGTCGGCCATCTCATTCTAGGCCAGCGCGCCAGAAGGGAATCGGTCGCGAGATCGCCGTGCGCCTCGAGCATCGCGCGCCAGCCTGCGGGGCTGACGAAGACGAGGTCATGACGACCGGGCGGCCGTTCAGCGGGTTTGCAGGGCGAGGTCACGAACGCGCTCCGCGATATCGGCGGCCTTGAGCCGGCCACCGCGCTCCTTGCCAAGCGCACCCCGTCGATCCTGCACAACCGGCATGTCGGCCAGCAGCGCCTCCAGTTGCTCGGCGAGCGGGCGAGAATCGCTCCATGTCATGTGAACGGCGCCCATCTGCTCGAGATTGGACAGACCCGGGGCGAAGACCGGCGTCGACTTCGCCTTCTCCACCAGAGCTGCCATCGACAATTTGGTGACCTTCGCCATCGACGGCAGGTCCATCACCGCGGGTTCGGCGCCGGGCAATCCGACCAGCACGCGGGTTGCAAGTCCCGTTGCTAGCAGGGCCCCCGCAGCCGAATGGCCGTAGAGAAGACCAATCGTCGGGCGGCCGTGCATGTCCGCATGGATCAGCACCTTCGCCAGATGCGCGAGGAACTCGTTCAGCCCGAGCAATTCGTCACGCTTGCTCATGCGCTGGCTGTCGCTGTCGACGAGGACCAGGATCGGTCCGGAATCCCGGCCGATCGACTCAAGGACGAGGCCGGACAATCTGATGGCCTCGTCGACGCCCAGCGCGGTCCGATTCGCCACGCCGATGACGAGCATCTTGCCGCCGGACCGCAGCGTCGCCGCACCGGCAATGATGCCATCGTCGTTCCTGACCTCATGGCCATCAGGAAACAGCGAGACGAGAATGTCATCGAGCGTCACGGCTGGTCCTCCCGATCCTGTTGGCAAGTGCAATGAATTGGTCGGCCGGCAATTCCGGCACCGTTGCCGCATGTGCGACACCTTCCGCTGTCCAGATGTCGATCGCATCCTCGCAGGCGCCGAAACGGCGCAACCTGTCGGCAAGACGCTCATGCTCCGCCTTCAACCTGTCGAGACCAAAAGTTCCGACTGGGCCCAACAGTCCGAGCAACTCGAGCGCGGCCTCACGGAAATCCTGAACGGTGTCCTCGGCGAAGATATCGGCGGCGCCGAGCAGCCTCCGGTGCTTGCCGCCCATGGTGCGCCAGACCAGGGCGCGGTCGCGGGAATCGAATTCCTCGACGCCGCGATTGGTCTCGATGACTTCGGGGCCGGAGACCGCGATGCGCCCGGGTTCCGACACGGCGAGTGCAGAGCAACAGCCCGCGATCAGGCCGCCGCCGCCATAGCAGCCGGAGCGACCGCCGATCAGGCCGATAACCTTGACGCCGGCGGCGCGTGCCTCGATCATTGCGCGCATGATCTCGGCGATGGCGAGCTCACCGGCATTGGCCTCCTGCAACCGGACGCCGCCCGTATCGAACAGGATCAGGACGGGGATCGATCCGATCTGGCGCGCGGCGTGGAGCAGCCCGGTCAGCTTGGCGCCGTGCACTTCGCCAAAGGCACCGCCCATGAAGCGTCCTTCCTGCGCGGCGACGAACACCGGTGTCCCGTCGAGTCGGCCATGGCCGACGACGATGCCGTCGTCGAATTGCTCGGGAAGATCGAATGTCTCCAGATGCGGACTGACCTCGCGCTGCTCCGGCCCGATGAACTCGATGAGGCTGCCGGCATCGAGCAGCAGCTCCAGTCGCGTGCGGGCCGACGCCTCGTAGAAACTGGTGCCGCGCGCCCGTTCAGCCGGGGTGACGTCCTCGATCGGCGCGGTCATTGGCCGCTCTCCGCGATCAAACGCACCGCCTGCGCCAACCGGAGCGAGACTGTATCGGGACGCGCGCCGCCGTCATTGATCGAGAATTTCAGTCCGCCGGGCGAATAGCGCTCAACGAAATCTTCAATCACCGCGCTCCAGACCTCGCCGAAACCAACTGCCGCGGTCTTGATCTCGACCGCACATTCCGCATCCGGCAGCACACGCTCCACCAGCACTTCCAGATTGCCTGAGGCCACCACGCCGACAATCGCGCTTCGCCTGATGCCGTCCGCGCGGGCGCGAGCCGGGTGTCGAAAGCTGAGATCTTCCATGGCGTGTCCTCACCAATTCCTGAATTTCGACGGGGGTGCATACAAACCGCCCGACCAGCGCACGAGGTCCTTGATCGAGCGCGCCGCCAGCAGGCTGCGATCCGCATCAAGCGGATTAATTCCGATATCCTCCGGCCGGCGGATCACGCCGCGTTCGCGCAGGCGCCCGACCATGGCGTGGTCGCGCCTGCGGCCGACATCGGTGTAGCCGGCGACGCCCCGGATGGCCTGCTCGCGCTCCTGCGCGGTGCGGCACAGCAGGAGGTTCGCCACGCCCTCCTCGGTGACGATGTGCGTGACGTCGTCGCCATAGATCATGACCGGCGCGAGCTCGAGCTTCAGCTTCTCCGCAAGCTCGATCGCATCGAGCTTCTCGACGAACAGCGGCACGTTCTTGTCGCCGAAAGTCTCGCCGATCTGGACCACCAGCTTGCGGCCGCGGCGGAGCGGCGCCGGACTGTCGGGATCGGCCTCCGCGCCGGCCTTCAGCCAGGGCTCGCTCGGATGACGCCGCCCGCGGGCATCCGCGCCCATGTTCGGGGCGCCACCGAAGCCCGCGATGCGCGAGGTGGTGATGGTCGACGAATTTCCCTGCAGATCGATCTGCAGCGTGGAGCCGATGAACATGTCGCAGGCATAGAGCCCGGCGGTCTGACAGAAGGCGCGGTTGGAGCGCAGCGAGCCGTCGGGGCCGGTGAAATAGACGTCGGATCTGGCCCGGATGTAGTCGTCCATGCCGACCTCCGAGCCGAACGAGTGGATCTGCCGCACCCAGCCGGACTCGATGGCGGGAATGAGCGCGGGATGCGGGTTCAGCGCGAAGTGGGTCGCGATCCTGCCCTTCAGCCCCAGCCTCTCGCCGAATGTCGGCAGCAGCAGCTCGATGGCGGCGGTGCTGAAGCCGATGCCGTGATTGAGCCGTTGCACGCCATAGGGCGCATAGATGCCCTTGATCGCGAGCATCGCTGTCAGGATCTGGCCTTCGGTGATCGCGGCCGGATCACGCGTGAACAGCGGCTCGACGAAGAACGGCTTGTCGGCCTTGACGATGAAGTGGACACGGTCCGCCGGGATGTCCACCCGTGGAACGGTCTCGACGATCTCGTTGACCTGGGCGATCACGACGCCGTCCTTGAACGCCGTCGCCTCGACCACGGTCGGCGTGTCCTCGGTGTTCGGGCCGGTGTAGAGATTCCCCTCGCGATCGGCGCTGACAGCGGCAATCAGCGCGACGTGCGGCGTCAGGTCGATGAAGTAGCGGGCGAACAGCTCGAGATAGGTATGGATCGCGCCGAGCTCGATCTTGCCGCCAAACAGCATTCGCGCGATGCGCGCCGATTGCGGCCCGGAATAGGCATAGTCGAGCCGCTTCGCGACGCCGCGGTCGAACAGGTCCAGATGTTCGGGCAGAACCACACCCGACTGCACCATGTGCAGATCGTAGACCCTGGAGAGATCGACGGCCAGCAGCGCGCGACTGAGCAGGTCGGCCTGCTTCTGGTTATCGCCCTCCAGGCAAACCCGGTCGCTCGGCCGGATCACGGCCTCCAGCAGGCGCGTGACGTCGTGGGCTTCGACGACCTTGCCGCGGGCAAGGCCGGCTCCCGCCGCTATGCGGGCATCACGCGCCGCGCGATTGTTCTGCCAGCTCGTCATGACTGTCGTTCCTTCGCCAGACTGGCGCCGCACGGAGGCGTCAGCGCTTCTTCGATCGCGTTCGTGAAATTCGTGAACGGTCGGGCCGGCGGGAGTGCTGTCTCTCCCGCCGTCCTTCCTTTTGCCGGTCGTGCGTCAGGACCGGCAAAAACGGGGGCATCAACGGGTGGCCGGCTGCGGGATGCTGCGCGCCGCGCGGGCGATCACGGCCGCCACTTCCTTCGGATGGGACTCATAGACCGAGTGGCTGGCGCCGGGGATCACGGTGGTCTGGCTCTTGGCGCGCTCGTAGTACCAGCGCTCGAGATCCGGATTGATGATCTGATCGCTGCCGGCGACGATGCCCCAGCTCGGCTTGGTCTTCCACGCGGCCGCCGTCAGCGGCGTGCTGAACACCTGCGTCGCGGCCAGCACCTGCGAGCGCGCAACGAACTCGGCGCGCTCACGCGGCAGATCGGGCGCGAACAGTTTCGGGAACTGCACGGGATCGAGATAGGTAAACTTGTCGGGCGTGACCTTGATGACGCCTTCGGTCTTGCCGAGCACGCTCGGTGTCTTCTTGCCGAGCGCCGATTCGTCCTCGCCGACGTCGGGCGCGTGCGCGGCGACGTAGACGAGACCGGCGACGTTGGGGTGAACGCCTGCTTCGGTGATGACCGAACCGCCATAGCTATGGCCGACCAGGAGCGTCGGGCCGTCCTGGAGATCGAGGATGCGCTTGGCCGCCGTGACGTCGTCAGCAAACGTCGTCTCGGGCTCCTGCACCATGGTGACGCGGAAACCTTCCTTGGTCAGGATCTCGTAGACCGGCTTCCATCCGGACGCATCCACCCAGGCACCGTGCACCAGGACGATGTTCTTCAGGGGTTCGGCGCGCGCCGGCGAGACGGTCGAGAGCAGAGAGAGAGCGGCGACGAAGGCGAGGCCAGCGTTGAGGTGTTTCATGTCAGGATCACTCCGGGTTGGAATGGCACGACACTAGTTTCGAGAACCGGCTTCCGTATTTCGGCAAACAACTGTCCTTGCCACTTCGCACGCCGGGACACGCGACCTGCGACGATCGCATCCTTCGGACACGGCCCGGTTGAGGGGTGCATTCAAGCAGATCGCCCACGTCATGCACACTGACATTCATGACAGGGATCTCGCGCGAGCGTGAACGGCAGCCGTTCGGACACGAAAGACGATCCATACGTGCTCTGTCATTCACGACAACGTTCCTGATCTCACCCGAAATCCAAGCATAGGATCGAAAAATGACATCCATCGCAAAGTGTCGGGCCGTCCTCTTCGTCCTGCTGTGCGCAACAATTCCGGCTCATGCCGGCACCTGCACGGATGACATCGCGCAAACCCAGGCCCAGCTGGATCTGGCCATCGAGAAGGACGCGGGCTCCCACGGCTGGAAGCCTGAAAGCCTCAACGCGCTGCGCAGCCATCAACCGACGCCCCGCTCGCTTGCGGAAGCAGAAGGTGGCGACGGCGTCGATTTCACCGACGCGCTCGATTCGCTCGAGCGGGCGCGCATCGCCAATCGCACCGGCGATATCGCCGCGTGCAACCGGGAGATCGCACACGCGCGGGCCATCCTGAGATAGCGAAAAGCCGCTTCAGGGCCGACGGCGCGGCGACGCGCCAAAATGGTCGCGCGAGAGACAATGCGATGCGCGAAGCGTCTGATGCGCCCCGCCGTCGTGCAGCCGGGCAGCAGGGCGTGCGTTCTGGAAATACCCGCGCCCGCGCAGCTTCCTATTGTTCGATCGAAGTCAGCCGGAGCTTTCAGCCATGCGACAACAGCATTCAACATACAACGGTGTGATGCTTGCGACCGCCATGCTGTGGTTGGTCCCGGCTGTGGCCATGGCTCAAACAACGATGCCTGGCATGCAACCTCCCGCCGGCATGCTTGCGACGTCGCCGCTCAACCCGCAATCCACGCGGCCTGTCGGCATTCCGCTGGGATCGACCGAGATCGCAACGCCCGGCATCTCTCCGGTCAGTCCCATGCAGGGCACCACCGGCTGCGTCGGATCAGGCAACACCTCGTCGGCCGGCGCATTGTTCGACGGCGGCGGACTGTCCGGCACCTCATCGACCAACTGCGCTGGCAGCACAGCAGCCGTCTCATCCCTGCCCTCGACATCGACGGTCGGCCGCGTCGGAATTCCGCTGGGCTCCACCGAGATCGGCGGCGCCGGAATCAGTCCGACTGTGCCGGTGCCCGGCCCCAATTCCACGGTCGGCACGACATCGATCGACGGCTCCGGCAATCCCTGAGATCAGGAAGGACGACCACCGTGAAACGGAACCTCACCATTGCGCTCGTTGTCGTCGCCGCGATCCTGGCCAGCGTTAGCTTCTGGTTCTTCGGCACCGATCGGAAGCCGGCCGTGGCGGCCGCGCCCGTGCCCACCGCGGTGCCGGTGGTCGCCGCGACCATCACCGGCAAGGACGTGCCGATCTATCTGCGCGGCATCGGCACGGTGATCGCCTACAACACCGACGTCGTGCGCAGCCAGATCCAGGGGCAGATCGTCAAGATCGCCTTCACGGAAGGACAGACCGTCAAGGCCGGCGATCTCCTGGCGCAGATCGATCCGCGTCCTTACGAAGCGCAGATCGAGCAGCTGACGGCCAATCGCGACAGGGACCAGGCGCAGCTTGCGAATGCCGAGGCCAATCTCTCCCGCTACAATCAGCTGGGCGACAAGGGCTATGCGACGCCGCAACTGATCGAGACGCAGACCGCGCAGGTGGCGCAGCTCAAGGCCGCCGTGAAGGCGGACCAGGCCCAGATCGACGAGGCCAACGTCCAGCTCAGCTACACGCGGCTGACATCGGCCATTCCCGGCATCACCGGCGTTCGCCAGATCGACGTCGGCAACGTGATTCATCCGACCGACCCCAACGGCCTCGTCGTCGTCACGCAGATCGAGCCAATCTCGATGCTGTTCACCCTGCCGCAGACGGATCTACCCGTGATCCAGGAGCACGCCGCAAAGGGCGAGTTGAAGGTCATCGCCTACAGCCAGGACAACAAGATGAAGCTCGACGAAGGCACGTTGCTGCTGGTCAACAACGAGATCGCGGGGACGACCGGCACCGTGCAGCTCAAGGCGGTGTTCCCGAACCATGAGCACCGGCTGTGGCCGGGCCAGCTGGTGAACGCGCGCCTGCTGCTCGATATCCAGAAGGGCGCGCTCACCGTCGCCGGTTCGGCCGTGCAGCAGGGGCCGAACGGCAGCTATGTCTATGTCGTGACCGACGGCCAGACGGCCGCCTTGCGTCCCGTTCACGTCGCACAGATCAGCGATGGCCAGGCTCTCATCGACCAGGGACTGAAATCCGGCGACGTCGTCGTGATCGACGGGCAGTACCGGCTCACGGAAGGCAGCCGCGTTCGCGAGCTGCACGGCAAGGCCGCGCGCGAAGCCGACCTGCAAAGCGCCGTGCAGGACGCAATCCCATGAACCTTTCCGCGCCCTTCATCCTGAGGCCGATCGCAACCGCGCTGCTGATGGCCGGCCTGCTGCTGTGCGGCCTTGCGGCCTATCCGCTGCTGCCGGTCGGCGCGCTGCCGAACGTCAACTACCCGACCATCCAGATTTCGGCGCAGCTGCCCGGCGCCGACCCCGGCACGATCGCCTCGTCGCTCGCCACGCCGCTCGAGCAGCAGCTCAGCCAGATCCCCGGCGTCACCC
>Ga0268266_10005077_pt1 | contig 12414 bp, 10 predicted proteins | sample KBSS13metaG_FD_190356 | JGI IMG/M metagenome (GOLD analysis project Ga0268266, IMG submission 190356) | Switchgrass rhizosphere microbial communities from Kellogg Biological Station, Michigan, USA - KBS S1-3 metaG (SPAdes) (version 2) | ecosystem: Host-associated > Plants > Roots > Rhizosphere...
GGAGAGAACCATCTTCTCGCCCTGCCAGCGCATTTCGCCTTCGCTCGGCTGGATCAATCCGTAGATGGTTTTGACCAGCGTCGATTTGCCGGCGCCGTTTTCGCCGAGCAGCGCGTGGATCTGCTGTGGCCAGATATCGATATCGATCGCATCATTGGCGAGGAACGCGCCATAACGCTTGGTCAGGCCAACCGTCTGGAGCAGCGGCGTGGCACCCATCTGCGGCACGGCAGGCGTTGAATCCAGCATTCGCGGTCACACGTTCCAGAGAATGGATGCCTCAATATTGGGCTAGTTTAGGCGTGCGCGTAAGTAGGGAAAAAGCGCCAGTCCTTGCTCAACCCTTCGGCAGGCGACAGCGTCTCGCGATTTCCGCTTGCTTCGAGGTTTGAGCGTTTGCGGATCGTCGTGCGCCGGCGAGCCGGTAAAAACTCGGAACGGTTTGTTGCAGAATTGTTACGGTCTAGACAAATCGAAACCGCCTAGTCAGCCCTGACGCAAAGTTGAGCAGGTTTGTCGCAGCTGTGTACGCGCTGCTGTGAGCGCAGCATTTTTAGGATTCGGCCTGTTTCGACCTGCGCCCGATCGTCGCAGAAAGCCTATGGACTCAGGCTTAAGGCGAAAAAGCCGGCTTCTACTGAAGATTGCTTTGTTGCGTCGCCAACCCGACAACGTCCCCACAAAAGTGCTGAAACGCCGACTGATCTTGATGAAACTTGCAGCAAGCCCTGGGGAAAGTTGAGGCTTCTCACTTCATTAGATGCGCGCAAGGCTTGCCTTCAAGGGCCTCGATCATTCGTTCGTCAACTTGGGGGTAATTGGGATGTCGCGTCTTCGTAGAACATTGGCAGCAGCGGCGCTGTCACTCGCATCGTTTCTGCCGGCCGGCTATGCCAGCGCCGCCGACCTGCCGGTCAAGGCCAAAGCAGCTCCAGATCTTCCGTGGTTCATCCTGATCGATAACCGGGTGACGTTCTCTTACATTTTCACTGCCTCGCAGCCGGGTATGTTCTCGGTCAACCCGAACGGCACGGTCAACGCCAAGACGGCGAAGCAGGTCTACTCCTTTACTCATTTCGACATCTGGCAGTATGGGCAGAACTTCTTCACGATCTCGCTCTACAAATCGGATCACAACGATCCAGCCGCGCCCTGCATCAATGCCGGCATCAGTTCGGCCTTCCTTCCGGCGACCTGTGCCGGTGCCACCGAAATATACGGCCTGTTCCGATCGACTTTCGGATTCAACCAGATCTTCAACACCAAGGCCTTCACGATGGGGCCACTGCAGAACGTCTCGTTCGAAGTCGGCATGGATGCCAATACCGAGAACCGTTTCTTCGGCGCTGCCAAGCGTGACGTCGTTGCCGGTCTGCAGTTCGAATTCGCGCTGCCTTACAAGGGTTATGTCAACGTCGCACCCTTGATGTACTATGAGTTCGCCAACCATAATTCCTTCGCTCAGTGCAACAGCGGCTTCTCCGGTCCAGTGCCGGGCGTGACCTGCCTTGCCAACGGCAACACTTCATACAAGCCGACGTGGGCGGTGGAGGTGAACTACTACATGGATCTCGGCTTCCTGCCGGAGAACATGCAGTATTTCTCGATCAGCGGCCGCGCCGGCTGGTACGGCAAGAAGGGTTCGGACACGGAACCGCTTCCGGCGCTGGGTGCCGTGAACGGTGCCTACCCGACGGCGATCGAGCTCAACTCTGAACCGATCCGGCTGACCTTCGATGCTTCGAAGGCGATCTGGGGTCCGAAATGGTCCCATTACGTGGACGTCTGGGTCGCCTATCGCTACTGGCAGAACAAGTTCGGCCTCGATCACAATGCCCCGTCGGCTGCGTGTTCTGCGACCATCGGCGGCGTCACGCGTCCAAGTGGCGCCTGCACCGAGTCCTCGCTCTACTCCGGTATCACGGTAAAGTTCTGATCACCTGACTCGTTCCCCAGGTGAAAAGCGATGGCGTCGCGATGTTCCCCGCGGCGCCATCTCCTTGTCTGAAGGCGAGTGATGCTGCAGCGCCTCGGCCTCATGGTTCGAGATGCGCGGCATTGCTGCGCTCCTCACCGTGAGGGTCTGCAACTCACGCGACTCCTTGAGACCTCATCCAGAGGAGGCGCGACCGCCGCCTCGAAGGATGAAGCCACCGGCCGCGCTGTCATCTATTTCGTCCACGCCCCGGCATGCACGGCCGCGGCCTCATCCTCCAGCAGCGGGCCGATCACTTCGGTCGCGCGCTGGCCGCTGGCGAACACATCGCGGCAGGGCAGGTTGAGCGTTGGATTTTCCGGATGGTTGCCGGTGATCTCCCGCAGCCGATGTTCGCTCAGGCCATAGACCAGCCGGCCGATGCCGGCCCAGTAGATCGCGCCCGCACACATCGCGCAGGGCTCGGCAGACGAATAGAGCGTGGCATTGCGCAGGATATTGGCGTCGATCGTCGTGCAGGCCTGCGTCGCCAGCAGCCGTTCGGCATGCGCGGTGCCGTCATGGAAAGGCATGTAGCCGTTCTCGGCTTCGAGCAGCACCTTCCGGTTCTGGGTGACCAGGACAGCGCCGAACGGATGATTGCCGTGCGCCGTCGAACGGCGGGCCACCTCAAAGGATAGGCGCAGGAAATGCGCGTCGAACTCCGGCGGGCTGAGTGCTGAAAGGTTCGTCATCAATGCTCTACTCGTGTCTGGCCATATGCCACCTGATCCCGGTGAGATTGGCCCATGAGACTGGTTCTACACCATTCCCTTGCCAGCGTCCGACCCGTGACGACGTTGTCGCGCCTGGAGCACAAGAATGACGATCAGCGCCGAGAAGATGACGAGAAAGGATACGGCGCTGGTCAACGTTCCAAGCGCATAGATATCCGGTTTTGTCACGGTCGTTGTCAGCCCCTGCAACTCGAGCGGCAAGGTGTTGACGGATCCGATCGCCTGGCTGGAGCGCGCGAGTTCGTCCCAGGACAAGGTAAAGCCGAACAGACCAATGCCCACGACGGACGGCAATATGATTGGCAGCACCACATGGCGAAACGTCTGCCATGGTGTTGCACCGAGGTCGCGCGCCGCCTCTTCAAGCCGGCCGTCGAACCGGTTGAAAATCGCAAACATGATCAAAAGGCCAAACGGCAAAGTCCAGGTAAGGTGCGCGCCAAGGCCTGAGGTAAAGAGCCCCATTGCCGTCGTCCAGCCCTCGGCGCCGCCTTTAATGATGAAATCATCAAGCAACCGGAATTCCAGAGCGATGCCGAGCGAGGTGATGATCGAGGGCATGATCAGGCTTGCGATGGCGACATAAAACAGGAAGGTCGCGCCGCGGAACGATTTGCGAAAGGCCATACCGGCCGAAACCGAAAGCACGACCGTCAGGATCATGACGACGAGGCCGAGCGCGAGCGACCGCTTGAAGGCCGCACCGATGTCGACGATGCCGGCCCCGGCGAACACCTTGCTGAACCACACCAGCGAAACGCCGTTCATTGGAAAGGTGAGGCCGCCGTCGGGGCCCTGGAACGAGAGGACGTAGATCGCGATCATCGGTCCGTAAAGAAACAGCACGTAGGCGGCGAAGAACGCTGCCAGAACATAAAAGGATCGCGACCGCTTGTCGCCCATCTCACAGCTCCTTGCGGATATCGACGACCCGCGTCAGCGCCGAAATGATCATGATCGTAACGCCGAGCAGGATGACCGCGTTGGCTGCGGCCGCGGGAAATTGCAACGCATTCAGGCGCGCTTCGATGATCTTGCCGGCAGAAGCAATCTGCTGGCCGCCCATCACGCCGATCGTGACAAAATCACCCATGACGATGGTGATCACGAAAATCGAGCCAATCACGATCCCCGGCTTTGCCAGCGGAATGATGATATTCACGAGGGTCTGCCACCCGGTAGCGCCGGCGTCATAGGCGGCCTCGATCAACCGCTTGTCGATCCGGATCATCGAATTGAAGATCGGCACCACCATGAAAAAGGTGAAGAGGTGAACGAGGGCCAGGACGACGGAGAACTCAGAGAATAGCAGCCATTCCAGCGGCTGCTGGATCAGACCCGAGCCCTGGAGTCCCTTGTTGACAAGTCCGTTGCGGCCGAGAAGCGGAATCCACGCGATCATGCGGATCACATTCGAGGTCCAGAACGGAATGGTGCAAAGCAGGGAGAGCACGATCTGCCAGGTTTTGGATCGGACGTGGAACGCGAGAAAATAGGCAACGGTGAAACCGATCAGAAGCGTGAGGCCCCAGGTCAAAAGACACAGTTTCAAGGTCTTCAGGTAGGTTTTCAGGATCGTGCAGAGGCCCGGCAGCTCGGCGATGCATCCCTCAAACGTATCGGTGTAGCCGCGCAGACTAAAGGCGGGAAGCATCTCATATTCATTGTAGTCCCACGCGCTGACGATCGTCACAAATACCAGCGGCAACAGAAAAAACAGCGCGAAGATTAGCATCATTGGCGCAGCCTGGAGCCACGCAACGAAGGATTTGCGGTCTTGAACCATTGAAAGGCCGATCTCTATCGAACCGGAGCAGGACTAGCCGGGCCACGGCGCCGGCTAGTCCTGGATGTCATCAAGCGGCGATGAATTCATTCCACTTGCGCACCATGTAATCGTTCTCGTCCATGACGGCGTTCCAGCAGGCAACGCCGCCCATGCGGTCCTCATAGGACCCGCCGTCACGCTTGGCGCCGGCTTTCTCGAGAATGGTGCCGTCGGGCGCCTTGATATCGCCGACAGCAGTCTTGCCTTCCATCCAGTAGCCCCATTCGTCCGCCGTCATGTTGGCCTTGGCGGTGGACAGGACAGCCGAATAATAGCCCTGGCGATTGAGATAGGCGCCTGCCCAGCCCGACAGATACCAGTTCACGAACTCATAGGCCCAGTCGAGCTTGGGTCCCGAAACCGCCTTCGACACGCAGAACCCCGAGGCCCACGAGCGATAGCCTTCCTTGAGCGGTTGGAACGTGCAGGCGATGCCCATCGAGCGCACCTTGGTGACCGCGGGCGACCACATTGACTGGATGACGGTTTCGCCTGACGCCATCAAGTTGACGGACTCGTTGAAATCCTTCCAGAAGGCGCGGAACTGACCGGCCTTCTTGGCTTCCGTCATGATCTTCATGGTGAGATCAATCTCGGCCTTGGTCATGTTGCCTTTGTCGACATACTTATGCTGGCCGGTGGCCTCCACCACCATCGCGGCATCCATGATGCCGATCGACGGAATGTTGAGGATCGACGCCTTGCCCTTGAATTCGGGATTGAGCAGTTCACTCCAGGATGAAATTGGCCGCTTGATCAGATCCGGCCGGATGCCGAGCGTATCGGCATTGTAGACCGTCGGGATCAGCGTCACGAATTCGGTTGGAGTGGTTGAAAATTTCTTGGAATTGGCCCCCTCGAGGTAAAGCACCTTCCACGGCGCGGTGCCCTGGGCGCCGATCTTCTTGCCGTTGGGCAACTGGCCCTTGGTGAAGACCGGGGTGATATTGTCGAATTGCTTGATCTTCTTGCTATCGAGCGCAAAAATATTTCCAGACGGCACCAGCTTCTTGAGCGAGAAATATTCGGTATCGAGCACGTCGAACGAATTCGGCTGGGTGATGACACGCTTGGTCACATCGTCGGTCGTTACGGTGATGTACTCGATTTTGATGCCGGTATCTGCCAGGCATTTCTTCGATATCTCGTCTCCGGCATTCACCGCGGTCCCGAGGTAACGCAAGACTTTCGGTTCGGCCGAGTGGACATAAGGAAAGCCGGTGATGGCGCCCGAACCTGCCGCGAGGCCCACCGCTCCAGCCGCGCCCTTAAGCACAGCGCGACGGTTGATGCCATTATTGAATTTCGAAGATTTGCTCATGATAATTCTCCCTAAGGTGTCAAGCCGCCTTTTCAGGTGACGGGACAGTTACAGAACTGCGTGTCTTCAGTGGGCTTGCCTGCGCCGGGTCCCAGGTGGCCAGAACGCGTTCGCCGACGGCGTAGCTGGTCGCGTCAAACTGGATGTCGGTGAGTTGGGCCGAGATGTCAGCTCCGCCATCGGCGACAATCGCGACGCGGACATAGGTTCCCTGGTATTCGACCTCGCCGACAGTTCCTGCCATCGACGGACCGTTGACGGCTTCGTCCGGTCTTCTCAGCTTGAGGCGATCTTCGCGAACGGCAAAAGTCTCGTCGCCGATGGCGATGACGTTGTGGCCGCCGATGAATTTCGCGGTGAACTCGGTCCGGGGGTGATTGAAGATTTCGCGCGGTGAACCCTGCTGCTCGATCCGGCCGCCATTCATCAGAACCACGATGTCGGCCAGGGCCATCGCCTCGTCCTGACCGTGCGTCACATGGATGAAAGAAATCCCAAGCTCGCGCTGCAACTTTTTCAGCTCGGCTCTCATCCGCAGCCGCAGAAACGGATCGAGCGCCGAAAGGGGCTCGTCCAGCAGCAGGATCTGAGGAGAGGTAATCAGGGCGCGTGCGAGCGCGACGCGTTGTTGCTGACCTCCGGAAAGCTGCGCAGGCAGCCTCGCCGCATAGGCCTGCATATCCACGAGCTCCAGCAGCTTTTTGGCTTCGGCATGGCGCTCGGCTTTGGCAATGCCCTTCATCTTCAAGGCAAAGGCAACGTTGTCGATGACGGAAAGATGCGGGAACAGGGCGTAGGACTGAAACATCATCGCGGTGTTTCGTTCGGCCGGTGGCAGGTCCGTCACGTTCTTCGGCCCGACGAGGATGTCGCCGGATGTCGCCGATTCATGGCCGGCCACCATGCGCAATGTGGATGTTTTGCCGCAGCCGGACGGCCCAAGCAGGCAACAATAGGAGCCGGCGGGAATCTTGAGGTTGATGGCGTCAACGGCGGTTACAGCGCCGTATTTCTTCGTCAATTGCACCAGTTCGAGCGCCGCCGTGGTCGTCATCAGCACCATTCCGCATTGTCTTGCCCAAGACCCGGCCGACCTTGGCGCCGGGAACGCTATCTGGAATTGAATGCAACAGATGTGCCAAAAATTGCGACAGATGAGACAGAAAGTGGGCAATCGGCAATGTTCGTGAAGGCGATCGTGTTCCCAATCCGGATCGGAGAGGAGGAGCGATCAGTTTGAGGCGCCGGAGCCGTTATGGCTTGCCATATCTTTTCGTCGGCCCGAAGATGTCCAAGGGGAAGAACATGCGCACAACATCGGTCAACGTCGTTCGCATTGCCACCAAAGGCCCGGGTGATGTCTCCGGCCTTCTGAGCCTGATCGAGCAAGGCGAAATCGATCCAAAGTCGATCGTCGCGATACTGGGCAAAACCGAAGGCAACGGCGGCGTCAACGATTTCACGCGGGAATACGCCGTTTCCGCACTCAGCGCTGCCCTGGCGCCTTATGTCGATCTCCCACCGCACCGCGTGGAGCAGCGGATCGCGTTTGTGATGTCGGGCGGTACGGAAGGTGTGCTTAGTCCGCATATCACCGTCTTCACGCGTGACGACGCTGCCAATCGCGTTTCCCCAGACATTTCCGGGAAACGCCTCAGCATCGGGATGGCGCACACGCGGGATTTTTTGCCCGAGGAGATCGGGCGCGGCGTGCAGATCAGGGAAACGGCGAGGGCGGTGGCCGCCGCCATGGCGGAAGCTGCCATCGTCGATCCGCACGACGTCCATTTTGTGCAGATCAAGTGTCCGCTTTTGACCAGCGATCGCGTCGAAGCGGCAGCCGCCCGTGGCAACAAGACCGTTACCAACAGCGCATACGGGTCAATGGCGTATTCGCGTGGCGCATCGGCCCTGGGAGTAGCGGTCGCCCTTGGCGAGATCGAAGGCGAGATTGACGACGAGCACGTGCTTCGGCGGTTCGATCTGTTTTCGTCGGTAGCGTCCACCTCGGCCGGCATCGAGCTGATGCACAATGTGGTCATTGTGCTGGGCAATTCGACGGCGTCGGCCGCCCCGTTCGAAATTGGACACGCCGTGATGCGTGACGCCATCGATGCCACAGCCGTGATCAATGCATTGAAGAGCGTGGGATTGCAGATCGAAGACGGCTCCGAGCCACCGACGGCGAGCCGCCAACTTGTCAATATTTTCGCCAAGGCGGAAGCCTCGCCAAATGGCAGCGTCCGCGGATTTCGTCACATCATGCTCGAGGATACGGACATCAGCTCAACCCGGCACGCCCGCGCTGCTGTCGGCGGATTGATCAGCGGCTTGTCGGGAACCGGCGCCATCTATGTTTCCGGCGGGGCCGAACATCAGGGTCCGCCTGGCGGCGGACCCGTAGCCGTAATTGCACGGCTATTTGAGGATTGAACGTCCTTACTTGGTGCCGAACATTCGGTCTCCGGCGTCGCCCAGGCCGGGTACGATATAGCCGTGATCATTGAGCTTCTCGTCGATAGCAGCGGTCCAGATCGGGACGTCGGGATGTTCCTTCTGAAATTGCGCGATCCCCTCGGGAGCTGCGAGCAGGCAGACAAACCTGATGTCACGGGCACCTCGCGATTTGAGCAGGCCGACCGCGGCGCAAGCCGAATTTCCTGTCGCAAGCATTGGATCCAATAGAATCACGATGCGATCCGACAGATCCTGTGGCGCCTTAAAGAAGTATTCCACGGCCTGAAGAGTTTCCGGATCCCGGTAGAGGCCGATATGCGCGACGCGCGCTGAAGGAACGAGCGCCAACATGCCGTCGAGAAATCCGACACCCGCCCGCAGTATCGGGGCGAGTGTGAGTTTCTTGCCCGCGATTTTTGGCGCCTTCATTGCAGCGAGCGGCGTCTCGATGTCGACCATTTCCAAAGGCAAGTCCCGGGTGACCTCGTAGCAGAGGAGCATGCCTATTTCGTTCAGAAGCTCGCGAAAGCCCTTGGTCGAGAGATCCTTGTCGCGCATCAGCGAGAGCTTGTGCTGGACCAGGGGGTGGCCGACGTGGTTCACGGTTTTGGTAGTCATGGGATCGCTTTGTAATTGATCATCGGTCCTGACCGTCAATGCCCGGCCATATGCCGCCCGATCACGGTGAGATCGGCCTCGCTCGCTCGTGCTTCATGGACAAACTGGCCGTGGAACATCACGACCAGACGATCCGACAATTCCAGCAGTTCATCGAGGTCTTCGCTGACCAGCAGCACCGCGGCGCCGCGATTGCGGGCGGCCATGATCTCGGCGTGGATCTGCGCCACCGCGGCGAAATCAAGCCCGAAGCAGGGATTGGCGGCGATCAACACCTCGACCTCGCCGCTGAGCTCCCGCGCCAGCACCGCGCGCTGCACGTTACCGCCCGACAGCGCTGAAATCGGGGTGTCCGGCGTGCGGGTCTTGATCTTGTACAGCCCGATCTTGCGCTCGGCATCCTTGCGGAAGGCTGAGCGGTTCAGCCACCAGCCGCTTTTGGCAAATGGCGCCCGGTCGAATTCACGGAAGGCGATGTTGTCGCTGACGCTCATCCCGCCGACGCAGGCATTCTTCAGCGGCTCCTCCGGGAGCAGCGACATCTTGTGCCGGCGCATCTCCTCACGGCTCGCCGAATAGAGATCGCCACGGACGCGGATCTCGCCGCTTTCGGCCTCGCGCTGGCCGGCCAGCACTTCGACAAGCTGTCGCTGGCCGTTGCCGGAGACGCCCGCAATGCCGACGATCTCGCCGCCACGGACGACGAGCGAGACGTCGTGGACCGCGACTGCGCCGGCATCGTCGCGTGCGGTGAGATTGCTGAGTTCAAGCCGGGCTTCCCCGACTTCACCAACCCGTGGCGGCTGCACTGTCAACTGTTCGGCGCCGATCATGGTGCGGGCCATATCATCCGGCGTGAGATCCGCGACGCGGCCGTGGCCGGCCAGTTTGCCCCGGCGCAGAATCGTCACGTCGTCGGCAAAGGCCATCACCTCACGGAATTTGTGCGTGATCATCAGGATGGTGAGGTCGCCCGCTACGACCATGGCCCGCAGCATGCCGAGCACCTCGTCGGCCTCGCCCGGCGTCAGAACGGAGGTTGGTTCGTCGAGAATGAGAAAGCGCCGCTTCAGATAGAGCTGCTTCAGGATCTCGCATTTTTGGCGCTCGCCGGCGGAAATGTCGGACACTTTGGCGTCCAGCGGCACCTTGAACGGCATCCGCGACAGGAACGCCGCGAGTTGCTTCTTCTCCTTCGCCCAATCCACCACGGCCGGCACGTCGTCGCGCGCCAGCACCAGGTTTTCGGCGACCGTCATCGCCGGCACCAGCGTGAAGTGCTGGTAGACCATGCCGAGCCCGAGCGCATGCGCTTCCTTGGGATTGGCGATCGCCTGTTCGCGGCCGCCGACGAGCACGTCGCCTTCGGTCGCGCGGTAATAGCCCATGATGCATTTCACCAGCGTGCTCTTGCCGGCGCCGTTCTCGCCGAGCAACGCATGAAAGGAGCCCGGCCGCACCTTGAGTTCGACATTGTCGAGCGCGACAAAGTCGCCGAACCTCATGGTCATGGCGATGGCGTCGACGCCGAGCGCGCCACTCGGCAGCGGGGTTTCGCCGATGATCATGACAGGGCCCCGATCAGGGCCGATGACGTCGCAACCGCGCCGAACACACCGCCCTGCATCTTGATCATCTTCAGCGCGTGGTCGTGGTTGCTCTTGTCGGTCGCGGCGCAGCAATCCTCGATCAGCACGCATTCGAAGCCGCGGTCGTTGGCTTCGCGCATCGTGGTATGGACGCAGACGTCGGTGGTGATGCCGGTCAGCACGATGTTCTCGATGCCGCGCAGCCGCAGCATCAGTTCGAGGTCGGTGGCGCAGAACGATCCCTTGCCGGGCTTGTCGATGATCGGCTCACCCGGCAGCGGCGCCAGATCCGGAATGATCTCCCAGCCGGGCTCGCCGCGCACCAGCACGCGGCCGCAGGGGCCGGGGTCGCCGATCCCCGCGCCGATCTGACGCGAACGCCATTGCTTGTTGGCGGGCAGGTCGGTGAGGTCGGGGCGGTGTCCTTCGCGGGTGTGGATGATGTGAAAGCCTTGCGCGCGCATCGTCGCGAGCAGCTTCTTGATCGGCTCAATCGGCGCGCGGGTCAGTGAAAGGTCGTATCCCATCTTGTCGACATAGCCGCCGACGCCGCAAAAGTCGGTCTGCATGTCGATGATGATCAGCGCGGTGTTTTCCGGGCGGAGATCGCCATTATAGGGCCACGCATAGGGTTCGGATTTGATGTAGCGCTCGGCCATGGCTCGCTCTCGCTGGGACACAGGTGTCATCGGGTGATGGATAGTTCGGCCGGCGCGCCGGTCAGCGTGCGCTTCGGCGAGCAGGTGATGATCATGATCGCCAGCGTCAGGATGTAGGGCGCGGCGTTGAACAGATGATAGCCGGAGGTGATGCCGACGGATTGCAGCGCCGGCCCGAGGGCGGCGGCGCCGCCGAAGGCCAGCGAAGCCCAGAGGCACAGCATCGGGTCCCATCGTGCGAAGATAACCAGCGCGACGGCGGTGATGCCCTGTCCGCTGGAGAGCCCCTCGTTCCAGCTGCCGGGATAGAACAGCGACAGGAACGAACCGCCGATGCCGGCGAGGAAGCCGCCCGCCATGGTGGCGCGCAGGCGGATCCAGAGCACGGAATAACCCATCGCGCGCGCGGCATCGGAGCTCTCGCCTGCGGTACGGATCAACAGACCCCAGCGCGTGGTCTTGAACGCCCAGAATAATAGTGGTGCGATGGCAGCGCCGATCAAGAACAGCACATTGATCCGGAGTGCTGCACGCACCTGCGGAATGTCGCTCCACCAGCCGAAGTCAATCGCGGGCAGGCGCGCGGCGGTCGGTTCGATCAGGGGCTTGCCGAGGTAGAACGCGAGCCCCGTCCCGAACAGCATCAGCGCAATGCCGACCGCGATGTCGTTGACGCGGGGCAACGAGCAGATGCCGGCATGCAGCGCGCCGAACAGTGCGCCCGCAATGCCGGCCGCCAGCACCCCAAGCCAGGGCGAGCCTGAAAGATAGGAGATGCCGTAGGCACTCATTGCACCCATGATCAGCGTGCCTTCAAGGCCGAGATTGATCCGCCCCGAACGCTCGGTGATGCATTCGCCGAGGCTTACAAACAGGAATGGCGTCGAGACGCGGATCGCGCCGCCGAGCACGGCGAGCGGGACGGTCCAGAGCCCGATCGATCCGTCCGCCATATCAGGATTTTCCTTTCAGGAAACCGATGCGTCCGTACAACGCGTCGCTCGCCAGCACGAAGACGAAGATGATGCCTTGCAGTACCAGCACTGAGGCGTCGGGAAGTCCGAGCCGGCGCTGCAGCAGCCCGCCGCTGGCGCTTATGCCGCCGAGCAGGATTGCCACCGGAATCACCGCCAGCGGATTCTGTCGTGCCAGGAAGGCGACCAGAATCCCCGTAAATCCGTAACCCGCGGCGAGGTTGGCGTTGGTGCGGCCTTGCACCGCGGCGACTTC
>Ga0268266_10005078_pt1 | contig 12413 bp, 10 predicted proteins | sample KBSS13metaG_FD_190356 | JGI IMG/M metagenome (GOLD analysis project Ga0268266, IMG submission 190356) | Switchgrass rhizosphere microbial communities from Kellogg Biological Station, Michigan, USA - KBS S1-3 metaG (SPAdes) (version 2) | ecosystem: Host-associated > Plants > Roots > Rhizosphere...
CGTCTGTGATCACAAGCTTGTGATCACAGACGGTGTTTTCTCCATGGATGGAGATATCGGGCCCGTTGACAAGCTGGCTGCGGTGGCCGAGAAGTATGGCGCAATCATGATGGTGGATGATGCACATGCTTCGGGGGTGCTCGGACGCAATGGGCGCGGGTCAATCGATCACTTCGGCATGCATGGCCGGGTAGATGTACAGGTGGGAACGCTGTCAAAGGCGATCGGAGCGCTGGGCGGATATGTGTGCGGATCGAAGGATCTGATCGACTATCTCTACCACCGCGCCCGGCCGTTTCTGTTTTCGACTTCGCATCCGCCGTCGGTTGCGGCGACGTGTATTGCAGCATTCGACATCCTTGAGCAGGAACCGGAACGGATTGAGCGGCTGTGGTCGAACACTCGCTACTTCCAGGGCGAACTGAAGCGCGCGGGATTCAACATTGGGGGTGTGAACACTCCAGCGACGGAAACGCCGATCACTCCCGTGATCATCGGTGAGGGTCGTGCAGCGATGGACTACTCGCGCGCACTGTTTGAAGAAGGTGTGATGGGGACAGGAATCGCGTTCCCGACCGTGCCGGAGGGGAAGGCGCGTATCCGACTTATCCTGACAAGCGAACACACGAGAGCGCAGATGGATCGAGCTCTGGAGACGCTGGAGCGCGTAGCAAAGCGAATGGGACTACTTGGCTGAATCCTCCAGAGGCCCTCCATCTTGCATTGGGTTCTTACTCCAGGCGATGGGAGAGGCGTTGAACCACTTCAGGGCGAGTGTGTATAGCGTGGTCATCTCGCTTCTCTTAGCGGATTTCTGCACCTCTCTCCGCTGCTGCGGAGTCAGTGACCAATTGAGCGGATCGGTGCCGACTGTATCGGTCGACCACTGGTCTGCGAAGACCAAGGATTGAACGATGAGCTTGCCGGCATAAGCGTGTTCGAGCAGTTCAAGACCCGATTGATCTCGAGGAGTGATGCTCTCGTGTCCTGCCTGCCAGAAGCCCAGGAGAGGCCCGCCAACCTGGCTGAAGAGATTCCATGGGGCGGTTCCGCCGTTGTGGTCAGGCACTGACTCGGGGCCGCTGCCGTAGATGCCATTGCTGTTGCGAATCTCAACAAGGAGAATGCGGAGAGGCTTGCCTTGAACTGCGGGTGCTGCCAGACAAGCCATGGCCGCCTTTGGAGGCTCGGGCGTTGTTCCGGAAGGCGGATTTGAATTGGCGGGCCCAAGCGCGTAACGCAAAAACTCGATGGCGGATGCCGTGCCGTCGTTATCGTAGTATCCGCCGTCGGCGAAGTGCACGCTGTTGACAGCGTTGTCGACGGCCATCGGCGCTCGAGCAGCTGATGAAACGTATGGGAACGTTGCAGAGAGCTGGGCTGCGCTGGCGATGGGGAGATCGGCGTAGCTGTCTGTTGAGCCGATCCTGCGTCTTTTGAACGTCTCCAGGAACGAGCGGGCGCGATAGTCAGGCCTGAACTCACCCTCGAGCCTGCAATCGGGGATTTTGTAATTTGCAGAGAGAAATCGTTCGCCGCTCTCGACCACAGTCGTGTTCATGGTGAATGCGGGACCTGCTCCAGCGGGGAAGTCTCGCAAGGTAAGGCCGCTGCCCGTCTGATCCACCGACTTCGAATGAACCCTGTTTGTGTCTTGATGCGATTTCCAGTGGGCCTGGGTGTTGGTATCGGACTGCCAGACGTGCCGGCAATAAGCGTCGTCGAGGTTGCGAAGGAAAGACTTGCGCAAAGACCACGTTCGATCCTTCCCGAGCGGCGTTCGATCGGCGCCGTTGGTATCGAGATCGTTGTCTCCAGAGGAAGGCGAGACGAACCAGGGGAGTATTGGGATGAACGCTTTAGGGAGGTCGTAGTAGACGAGTCCCCACCCGACACCTTCGAGGCTGGAACACTGGGCGACGCTTTGCATGCGTTGCGTCGCGAGACGCTCGCGTGAGTCGAGCGTGCCGTCATGGAGCTCGCGCAGATAGGACATGAGACCGACGCTTCCGCCGGAAACTGTGCTGGCCAACAGAAGGTGATTGTGGAAGTCGGGCCCGAAGGTCTGTTCGAGATGCGCGAGCACCGCTGCTGTCCAGGCAGAAGCGTGAAGTCCCCCTCCGGTGGCGGTGACGATAATCAGCGGTTTGTCGTCGTGAATCGAGTTCAAGCGCTCCTGGAGGATCGTTGAAGGGTCAGGCAGTTCCGCAACGGCATCGACCTTTGCGGATGTGATAGAGAGGTAGTGCTCTTCCTGACCGTTTCCTGCGTGGACGCCCGACGAGTCGACGTAAACTGTGCGATCGAGATGAAACATCCGCGGAACGACGAGCGACACCAGCAGCAAAGTGAGGACAGGCACCCGATAGCGATCAAAGAAAAACGCAAACCCTCCGAGCATCCAGCTGACAGCGATGACGAGGATGAGCACGGTTGCGAAGATCGGGAATCGCTCGATCTGCGTGAAAAGGTACAGGAACAGCACTGTAAGGAAAAAAACGACGATCGTGACCGTGTTCCAGATCTGGATCTTGCGCAGGTGAACCACTCGCCCGTTGGGCACCCTCGGCTCCGCGGACCAGAATACGAAGAGCACGAAGACGATGAACGCCCCCAGCGCTGCGATGGCGATCCACGAGGCAACCGGCGCACCGACAGGAGCTGTCAAGGGCCAGAGCAGCAGATACAGTCCTCCGAAAATGACGAGCGAGATGATCGCGAAGTTGTGTGCCTCATAGAGAGAAGTTGCATCGGGATTCTTTTCATAGCCCGGGAGTCCAACGAAGAGCCCGAGACCTGAGAGCTTGTGAAGCTTGTCGAAAACCGGGCGGGAGAAGATGGTGTGAGCCTGCTCAATGGTCACTTTCCCTGGACATTGCTCAGACGGCGCATTCAATCCGAAGAGCACTCTCGGGAAAAGGATGGTGCGCGCTGCGTTTTGACCCAGCGTGAATTTCAGCGGAGTGTCGGTGAGAGCTTTGTAAGTGAGGTAGTACCAGGCGTTCGCGTTCCACCAGAAGATGCAGGCGAGTATGGCACCGACGATGAGGCCAAGAAGAATCTGAAGCAGTGCGACGGCCTGGCTGCGACCGAAGTAAATGAGGTAGCCAAAGACGAAGAGGTTGGGAAGCTGCGAGATCAGCAGCGCAAGGAACTCCCTCTTGCCGTCGTCATTGACGAGGAGATTCCTTAGTGCTCGCGGCCGACAGTCGTCCGGCGTAGTGAGCAGGTCGAGTCGCTCAGGGCCGTAGATGAGCGCGATGCGCGCCAGAACCAGCGCGGAACAAGCGGCACAGATCAGGAAAAATGAGACGCACAGATATTGCTCCCAGGCTTCGCAGACGAGAATGCCGCTGGTGAGAGTGGCGCTGGCGATGTTGAGCACGCACAGGACGGGTGCGAAGAGCCAGAGCAGGATGGCGAAGCGAAGAAGATATGCGAAGCTGGCCCATTTGCCGAGCGCAGCGAGGAACCTTCTAAGAAGCACAAAGAAGTTATTCATCAAACAATTTCTCCCGGGGGCGGAGATTGCCGAACGATCAGGTCATGTTTTGTTTTCAGTCTGGCGCTGGGCAAGTTTTCAAATCAGGTCGAAGAGCCGGCAGCATTCGCAACGCACGATCGAGCGCAGAGCTGAGCAAGGATGAATCGACTTAGCATAACCCAAAAAACGAGAAAGCGTGCCGGAGAAATGCAAATGTGAGCTGATCGCGAGAAGGTGCTCCCGATGTTTGTAAGATGGTGTGAGCACATCTGCAACCAAGAGACCCTATGATCGCGCATCTTCGCGGCAAGTTGATTCACAAGGAACCCGGTCAGGCGATTGTGGAAGCTGCCGGCGTGGGATATGACGTTGCGATCTCTGTGCCGACATTCACTTCCCTTCCGAGCGTCGGGGCGGAGACTTCGCTGCACGTTCATACGCAGGTGAGCGAGGATCAGATCGCGCTTTTTGGCTTTCTCGATCGGGAGGAAAAGCGGCTGTTTGAGCGCCTGATCACGGTGAGCGGTGTAGGACCAAAACTGGCGATCAAGATTCTCAGCGGTCTTTCGCCCGAGCGAACGGTGCAGGCGATACGCTCGCAAGATCACGTGCAGTTGACGCGAATTCCGGGTGTGGGAAGAAAGCTGGCGGAGCGGCTTGTAGTCGAATTGAAGGACAAACTGGACGATTTCGCGGTTGCACCCACGCCGAGTGCAGTGGCTGGTCCGGCGGTGGACGATGTGCTTTCAGCGCTGACGAATCTCGGATATCAGCGGCCTGCAGCGGAGAAAGCGATAGAACAGTCAGTGGCGAAGGAGAAGGCGCTGGCGGGTGATTTTGACGGGCTGTTCAGGGCGGCGCTGAAAATCATTCGGTGAGGTATCAGCTTTCAGCTTTCAGTACTTCTTCAGGATTTCCAACGGTTTGGATAGCCGACCGAGGTTCTGGATTATGTGAAGCGCAGAGATTCAAACTCGTTAGATCTGAGGGCTGCTCCTCATGATCGGCGAAAAGTTCTTCTCGCTCCTCTTCGGTGTAAGGTTTGGGTCGAAGGATCGTGTCCTGCTCCTCCTTGCTTGCCCTAAGGGCGACGAGTGAAGCAATGAGGAATCCCGACAGAAAACCACCCACGTGCGCCCAGAAGGCTATCCCGATGCTATGGGTGACACTCGTGATCAAGCCAAGGACTAGCTGTTCGCCGATCCATGTGCCGACAGCGCCACGCGTGAGCGCATTGAACGTCTTCACGCGCCACCATCCGAAGTAGAGGACCAAATCAAACGGCGAGCGTGGAAACAAAACAAAGTACATCCCAGCCACGCCTGAGATCGCGCCCGAGGCGCCTACCATCGGAACAGTAGAACCTGGCGTGAACAAAGTCTGCAGGCCCGCTGCGCCGATTCCGCACACAATGTAAGAGAGTGCGAACAACCAGCTGCCGAAGCGCTCCTCAAGCCGCGGAGCGAACATCCAGAGGAACCACATGTTTCCAGCGATGTGCCAAAAGCCACCGTGCAGGAACATGTGAGCGAATAGTGAGATCACCGTCCAATGCGCCGAGATGAGTCCATAACGCTGGACCATTTCCGAATTCATGCCGCCAACCGTGAGCGCCAACCAGACCAAGGAGTTGATGGCCATGAGAAGGTAAGTGAACGCGGGCGTTCTGGTAGGTGGGCAGTCGCGATTGATGGGAAGGACGAACACAGGCCCTCAAGGGATCTAGATTTGTGGAAGTTTGTGCCATCTTAACCCAGGCGAGAAGTGAAGCGCACAGCGACGAAGGTGTTATTGCTTGTCGAAATCTGATTTCCTCAGGAAAGATGCGGGCTGTGCATGCACGGCATCTTGCGCTCGCCTACACTGGCAAACATGCCACGCACTCCGAAGGCTTCGCCCGCCGCACCTGCACCGTATCTTCGACCGGAGGCGATCACCTTTCTCCGCAATCTTGCAAAGCACAATGATCGCGACTGGTTTCAGCCGCGCAAGCTGGACTTCGAAGCGCTATTGAAAGAGCCGATGCTGGCGATTGTGCGCAAGGTGAATGAGGCGATGACGGAGTTCGCTCCGGATCACGTGCGGCCTGCGGAGAAGAGCTTGTTCCGCATTTACAGAGACACGCGGTTCAGCCACGACAAGCGGCCGTACAAGACGCATGTTGCTGCGTGGTGGACGCATATGGGTTTCGATAAGACATCGGGTGCGGGTTACTACTTCCAGGTCAGCCCGAAGGGCGTGGTGATCGCTGCCGGTGCGTACATGCCGGAGAAGGAACAACTCGCTGCCATTCGCAACTGGCTGCTCGAGAATCATGGCGAATTTCGAAAGATCCTGAAGAAGCCGGCAGTTCGGAAAACATTCAGCGAGTTTGAGGGTGAAGCGCTGACGCGGCCGCCCAAGGGTTTTCCTGCAGATCATCCCGGCATTGATCTGGTCCGCTGCAAGCAATGGGGGATGAGCACATCTCTGCCGGTTGGCGCAGCGCAGAGGAAGGATTTCGCGAAAGTGCTGGCGAAACATTTCAAGCTGCTGGCCCCGATGGTCGATGCGCTGAACACGCCCATCGCGGCCTCGATTGCGCCGAAAAAGAAGGTCCTCTTCGGGCTTCACTAATCCGCGAAAAAGGCCAGATTTCAGGTCACGTTACCCCAAAAAGTGACGAAAATCGGCCAAAATGGGCCTTTTTCGGCATAAAAACCTAAAAAACCCAAGAAAACTGTGGAAAAGCCGAAGTTTTCGGTTGACTTCGGCCTACCCCAAGCCGCATTGTTACGAACGACAGGGTTCTCGAGAACCCGCATGAATAAAGGGGTTTCGTGCACACGTTGCCTCGGGCGCTTCGAGGTTTGAAGTTGAAGGCGCTTAAGGTCGCACTCCCCCATGCGGTCGCTCCATCGCTTCTCTTAAGAGTTGTTGAAGAGGCAGGGCGGCGGGATACCAGGCAACAACTAGCGAAGGAGAACATCACATGGCAACAGGATTGACCAAGACTGGGCTGACCCGGCACATGGCCGAGAAGCTCGAGCTGACGAACAAGCAGGCAGCGGGATTCCTTGACCTACTCGCGGAGACCGCGATCAAGGAGACCAAGAAGAATGGCGTATTCGTGATCCCCGGCATCGGCCGCCTGGTGAAGGCAGAGCGCAAGGCGCGCATGGGCCGCAATCCGCAGACGGGTGAGGCGATCAAGATCAAGGCGAAGACCGTGGTGAAGTTCCGCGTGGCAAAGTCAGCCAAGGACACCATCGCACCGCCGAAGAAGTAGTTCCATTTCCTGAGGGTGCAGTACAAGCTGGGGAAGAGCGAAAGCTCTTCCCCTTTTTACTTGTCTTGAAGGAACTGCAAAGGGAAGCAAAGTTTGAGCAACTTTTGCACGCGGCTACATCCAAAGATCATGGCAACGCAGGTTGAAGAATTGTCAGGGGCGGATGGAGCGGTCACCGGATCGGTAGCGATTCTGCTGCGTCTCGAGGGTTTGGTTGCGGCGGTCGCATCGGCACTCATGTATGCGCACACGGGTGCTAGCTGGGGGCTGTTTGCGGCGTTGTGGCTGGCGCCGGATCTCTCAATGCTCGCGTATCTTAAACGGCCATGTCTGGGAGCGCGTTACTACAACGCGGCACATACTTATTTGCTGCCGGGCGTTCTGGGCCTGCTGGGATTCCTGCTGCACGCGAATTTGTTATTGCCGATCGCATTGATCTGGGTAAATCACATCGGCGTGGACCGAGTGCTTGGATATGGGCTGAAGTACTCGGATGGATTTGGATTCACGCACCTGGGTCGTCTGGGAAAACGAGAAGTCAGCGCTCCGGTGCAACGCTGACGACGCTCACTGGCAAGAAGGCGCGTACCACCAGCGAAGCTCCAAAAAAGATGAGGATGACGCGGCCTGCCAGGGCCACATCGTAATTTCGCCAGAAGACAATAATGCCTGCGAGCGCTCCGATAGGAACGAGTTCTGCGAGGGATGCGCGCAACCAATGTGCTTTTGCGCCTGTTGCCGGCGGCGCGCCGCGAAGGCGCGGGATGAACCGTGGAACAGAGCGCAGATAGATGCGATACGATTCGCCGAGCCGTGCGCTTAAGAAAGCTTCTTCTCCGAGAGTGAGGCGGATCATGAAGAACGTGACGAGCACAACTGCGAACAAGGCTCCTGTTACAGGCATCAGGAATGCGATGGCGGCGACCATGCACCACAAGCCGATGTAGAGCGGATTGCGCAGGAAGCGATAGGGCCCATCCACCATAGTTCCGCCCGCTACCATATCCACGCTGTTGACTGTGCCGGGCCCTAGCCAGGCTGTGCCTGAGATGCGAAGAACGACTGCGGCAGAAGCCAATACCAGCGCCAGAGTGAGCAGACTGGAAATTGCCATGCCGAAGGAAGCGATACCTGTACGGCTCAGCTGAAGCGACAGCCACTCAATGAGAGAGACACGCTTGCCGATTTTAAGTGTTTCGATCCATGGCGACCAGAAGCCGAGGATGATAAAGGCCGCATTGATCGCCATGCGAAGACGGAATTCGATTGTGGTAGCTCGCATGACATCCTCGCCGGAGTGTAACATCCGGCAAGCTGTGAGGCGGTGGTGCTAGAGCCGCGGACTAATCGTAGTGCAGCGTCCGGGCCACGTCGAGCCGCAGCGCGCGGCGAGCTGGAAGGAGAGCAGCGATCGCCACGATTGTAGCCAGAACGAGGAGTGCTGCGGCGTAGCCGATGGGGTCGAGATTGCTGACGCCGTAGAGCACGACGCGCAGCAAGCGAGAGCCGAGAGCCGCAGCGGTGGTTCCCAGAAGAAGGCCGATTATGACTGGCCATGAGAACTGGCGGAGTACAGCAGAGAGGACTGCGATGGGTTTCGCGCCGAGGGCGATGCGTATGGCAATCTCCTTCGTGCGCTGCGAGACCGTGAATGCAACGAGGCCGATGAGACCGATGCCGGCCATCGCTACTGCGACGATGCCAATCGCGCTGACAGCCGTTGCGATCATGCCGAGGCGCGAAACGTTCTCGTGATAGAGCAATTTGATCTGCCGGATCTCCGGCAACGCTTTAGGATCGAGAGATTCGCTAATTGACTTAATAGCCGGCGCGAAGGAGCCTGGTTCGCCGATTGCGCGAGCCACTACAACCATTCCGGGCATGTCGTCAGCTTGGGCAGGCCAATACTGTTCGGCGGCATCGTCATCATTGAGTGCGTTGATGTGCGCGTCGCCCGCAACTCCGACAACAGTGTCCTTTGTGTCGCCGATCTGTTTGCCTAGCGGATTCTGGCCGGGCCACTGCTGGCGCGCGAAGGATTCGCTGACGATGACGGCGTGCTTTTCACCGGGCAGGAAGGTGCGTCCCGTCTTGAGCGGAATCCCCATAGTGGCGAAGAACCCGGGCTCAACCCAATTGGGATAGAGCGTGACATCGCGGCCATTGATCTGAACGTTGCTGTTGGAGACAATGTGTCCCATCGGCGGTAGCTTTACGAGAGCAACCGAGGTGATTCCGGGGACGGCGTGGAGCCGGGTCTGCATCTGCTGGAGGTATGCACGGGCTGCCTCGGGCGAGTAGCCGTGTCTGCCGAGCTGCGGATCGATGGATATAAGTTGCTCGTAGCCGAAGCCGGGATCGGAATAGATGACATGCTGTGTTGCACGAACGAGGAGGGCAGCGATGATCAGCAGAACGCAACTTGCAGCGACCTGGGCGGCGACGAGAATCTGCCGAACAATGGTTTTGTGCTGCCGCTGGCGGGCGATCTGAAGGGCTGGCGCGAGCCCGAAGAAGGCGGCGGCGAGAACCGTGATGACGATGGTGAAAAGCATGACACGCCAGTCCGGAAATGCGCTCAGCCAACGGGGCGTATTGGGGAAGGAGAGAAGTACGCGCATGACAACATAGCCCAACCCCAGGCCGGCGGCCGATCCGAGCGAAGCCAGCATGAGGCTCTCCGTGAAGAGCTGGCGAAGTATCCGGGCACGACCTGCACCAATGGCAATGCGAATGCCAATCTCGCGTTCGCGCGCCACCGCACGGGCGAGCATCAAGCCACCGAGATTCGCGCACGATACGGCGAGAATGAGCAGCGTGAGCACACCAACCATCGCAGCAAGCTGGTACATCCTCGGCTGCATGATCTGCAGATGACCGCCGAACGTGACTTGAAGGTATTCGTTTTCGTCCCAGACAGCTTCGGGGTGCTGCTTCCGCAGTTCATGCGTGAGAGAGCGTAGTTCTTGTTCGGCCACCTTTGCAGTTACGCCGGGAGCCAGACGTCCCCACATGCGGGAACTTGAATCCTTCCAATCCGTGAGAACCTTGCTGCCTTGGATGAAGTAAGGCTGCTGGGCCATTGGCATCCATATCTCAGGGCCGCTTCCACCGAGGCTGGCGAAGTCATAGGGCAGAATGCCGATCACTGTTGCAGGTCGTTTGCTGATGTGGATGGTTCGTCCGATAATCGAGGGATCGCCGGAGAAGCGATGCTGCCAAAGTCCATAGCTCAGAACTACCGATGGCGGATCTGAAGGCGAACTGTCGAGAGACGGTGTGAACAAGCGCCCATACGCGGCAGGTGTGCCAAGTTCAGTGAAGAAATTTGGCGTGACAAATGAGGCGCTGAAGGGTTGGAGGTCATCGTCGATCTGCATGGGAGGAATACCGAGCACGGCCATGGAGGCGGACAACGTCCGGGCGTGATCGCGGTAGAAGGCGAATGACGGGTATGCCATCTCGCTGGTGTAGGAATCAAGGGAGCGGCGCTCGAGGCGCACGATGGATGCCGCATCGCGCACCGGAAGCAGCTTGAGAGCGACCATGTTGAAGAAGCTGAAGGCCGCGACGTTGACGCCGATCCCGATGCCTAGAATCAGGACTGCCAGGACCGTGAATCCGGGAGAACGGGCAAGAATGCGGGCGCCATAATTGAGGTCCTGGAGCAGGCGGTCGAGCCAAGTCCAGCCCCATGCCTCTCGGGACTGTTCGCGCATGCGCAGGGTGTTGCCGAAGTTATTTTGTCCCGCTCGAGCGGCCATCTCGCGATGAAATTCCATGTCCGACTCGAGTTCAGCGTCGAGACGGCGGCGATTTAAGAGATACGAGATGCGGCGCCAGAGTTCGCCCATTGGAAAGCCTCCTATGCGGTGCGCAGAATGTCCTGAATGGCCTGCGTGATGCGGTCGTAACCGGCCAATTCGGCTTTGAGTTGCGCGCGGCCTTGTGAAGTCAGCTTGTAGAAGCGAACCTTGCGATTGGTCTCGGAGACTCCCCAATCAGCTGTGACCCAGCCCTTCAGGAGCATCTTCTGTAACGTCGGATAAAGCAGGCCTTCTTCGACGGCGAGCACTTCGCTGGAGAGAACGTGGATACGCTGGGCGATGGCATACCCATGGAGTGAACCTGAATGAAGCACCCGGAGGATCAACATGGGGAGAGCGCCCGGAGGCATGCCCTCTTTAGGCCTAATTGACATAGGCATAATGATCTTATGCCTGCGCACGGGAGTCAAGGGTTTAAGGTGCTGATGTGACGAGTGACCGCACGATCAAGCTGGCGAGGGAGTGGGACCGATGAGGGAGATTGTGGTTTTGGCGTTATCCGGGCTGATGAGCGTTTCGCTGTTGCCGGCGCAAAGCGGCTCTGCGGGAACGGTGGAGGTTCATGCGGATCTGACGAAGACGATCGGACCGTATACACCGATTTACAGGTGGTTTGGTTATGACGAGTCGAATTACACGACGATGAAATACGGCAAGCAGTTGCTGCGAGAACTGCACGATCTGAGCCCAGAGCCGGTCTACATACGTGCGCATCACCTGCTGACTTCAGGCGACGGAGTGGCGGAACTGAAGTGGAGCTCTTCGAATGTGTTCTCACTCGATGCGAACGGGAAGCCGGTCTATGACTTCAAGATCACGGATGAGACATTCGACGAATACCAGAAGGCAGGAGTGCGGCCATTTGTAGAACTGGGCTTCATGCCAAGAGATCTGGCGGCCGAAGTACCGGGTATCAGTGAGTACCAGTTGCACTATCCGAAGCCAACGATGGGAGGAGCTTCCAACAATCCGCCGAAGGATTATGCAATGTGGGGCGAACTGGTGAGGAAGTTTACCGAGCACCTGGTGCAGAGGTACGGACGAGAGCAGGTGAAGAGCTGGTACTTCGAAGTCTGGAACGAGCCGGACATCATCTACTGGCACGGGACGGAGGCCGATTACCTGAAGTTGTATGACTACGCGGTGACTGGTGTGCGGGCGGCGCTGCCGGAAGCCAGGGTGGGGGGGCCGTCGACGACAGGGCCGGCATCGGAGAAGGCTTCAGCATACCTGGATGCGTTTCTTCGACATTGTCTGAATGAGAAAAGTGCGGCGGATGGGAAAGCGGTGCCGCTGGACTTCATTTCGTTTCATCCGAAGGGGCATCCGGAGACGGTGGAAGGCCACGTGCGTATGGGGCTGGCGGCGGAGTTGAAAGCGGCGCAGACAGGGTTCGAGATCGTGGCGAAGTATCCGCAGCTACGAAAACTGCCCATCGTCTTGAGCGAAGCCGATCCCGAGGGATGCGCGGCGTGTTCGATGAAGGTGAATCCTGCCAACGCATATCGGAACGGACCGCTTTATGCGACATACACGGCGGCGGCGATGAAGGCGCTGTTTGATTTGCAGGATGAGGCTCAGGTGAACCTGGCTGGGATGCTGTCCTGGTCGTTCGAGTTCGAGGGGAAAGAATACTTTGAGGGGTTCAGGACATTGGCGACAAACGGAATCGACAAGCCGGTATTGAATGTCTTCCGAATGGCAGGGTTGATGGCCGGTGATCGCGTTGAAGCAACCAGTACAGGACGGATCGAGACGGGCGAGATTCTGAAGAGTGGCGTTCGAGGCGCCGACGTCGATGTGCTGGCGACGAAGGCTGAGCGTCAGGCGGCGT
>Ga0268266_10005083_pt1 | contig 12400 bp, 7 predicted proteins | sample KBSS13metaG_FD_190356 | JGI IMG/M metagenome (GOLD analysis project Ga0268266, IMG submission 190356) | Switchgrass rhizosphere microbial communities from Kellogg Biological Station, Michigan, USA - KBS S1-3 metaG (SPAdes) (version 2) | ecosystem: Host-associated > Plants > Roots > Rhizosphere >...
TACCGGGGTCTGAATTTTTCAAGGTCATGGTCGTGGCCGGCGAGTGGAAATATATTTTCCTAGCCAATGGCGGTCGCGAACAGCTCTTCAATCTGGAGACCGATCCAGACGAGCTGAGAAACTGCACTGCCGAAGCACCAGAGGTCCGAGAGCGGCTTTATGCCATAGCCGTTGCCCACTGCGGAGTCGTCGCCGCGAAGAACGCAGTGGAAAATGGCAACTTGCGCGCATTCCCTTACCGGGAACGACCCCGAACGCGGATTTACCAGTTCGACCAATCACGAGGGGTGAAGGGATTTCCTGAAACTCCTAGCAATGCGCTGCCAGAGAAACAGGCGGCGGGCGGACACCCCGATGCTGCCCTAAATTCGCCCGACGATCTTGGCTTGGGACTGCGACCGGGCGATTCGCACTATCGCGCCTACGTTGGACCACCGGCGGACTACGACCTCATAGCCGCGATGACCTTTAATCTTTTGACTACACTTGGTCTGCGACAACACCACGCGCTCCTCGACATCGGCTGCGGTTCACTCCGTGTCGGCAGACTATTGATTCCATATTTGAATAAGAAGAAATATTTTGGCTTCGAGCCCAACGAGTGGTTGGTACAGGACGGAATCAAAAACGAGATCGGCGAATCTCTGGTGCGGATCAAACAACCGCGATTCTTATTCTCCGATTCGCCGCCAGCGGTCCAGCAGATGGGTGTCACCTTCGATTTCGCCGTCGCGCAATCGATCTTCAGCCACTGTGGGCTGGACTTGATTTTGGACTGGCTTTCTTCCGTCGCGGCGTGTCTTGCGCCGACCGGGGCCTTGGTCGCGACTTTCTTACCGGGTGAAAACAACACTGCGCAACGTGGGTGGATTTATCCTGCCTGTGTTAATTTCAGGCCGCAGACGTTGGCAACCGCTGCGGCCAACGCGGGCTTGCGTTTCGAGATCCTGGATTGGCGACATCCGCGCCAGACCTGGGCCCTTTTTGCCGCTGAACAATTCGATGCGGCCTGGTTCCAAAACAAAGCGCTCACCTGGAATACGATGCTGGAGAGGTGACAACAAAACAACGATCGAAAAGGTCGACATTTTGAGACGGATTCCCGGCGCGCCGCTGCTTTCAGCGCCTACAGTGGCCGCAGTTATCACCCAAGAAGATGACGATTGTCGATTCGATCAAACCAATCGTCTCGCCGCCTTCGGTCCCGAGCCTGCTGATCAAAGAAATGACTACCTTTTTTGCACTGCGCCTATCATCGTCGACCGGTTTACTCGAACCCGAAGGGGACTGCCCCGAGTTATCGTGGAAAACCGGAACTCCCGCGAGAGGATTAAATAGGCCGTGCAAACGGAGTATGGCGCGAAATTTCGGTTATCAAGCTAACGGCTAAGAAATCAGCTCTTTGACGAGGCCTTTTTCTTCTTTCAGCTCGGCGGCCGAAGCGTCGATTTTCGCGCGGCTGAAATTATTGATCGGAACGTCCGGCACAATCTGCCATTCGCCGCTGCCCGTGCGAACGGGGAAGGAGCTGATCAGGTCTTTCTCCACGCCGTAGCTGCCGTCGGAACAGACCGCCACGCTGTGCCAGTCGCCAGCTTTCGTATCTGTCGTCAGGCTGCGAATCGTGTCGACTACCGCGTTGGCCGCTGAGGCGGCCGAGGACGAGCCGCGCGCCTTTATGATCGCAGCACCACGCTGCTGCACCGCCGGGATGAAAGCTTCTTTGAACCACGCTTCATCGCTAATCGCCTCATCGGCGTTTTTTCCTTTGATTTTCGCATTGTAAAAATCCGGGTATTGCGTCGACGAGTGATTGCCCCAAATCGTCATATTGGTCACATCGGTCACATCGACCCCAGCTTTTTGCGCGAGCTGAGCTTTGGCGCGATTTTCGTCCAATCGGGTCATGGCAAACCAGCGATCGCGCGGGATCGATTTCGCGTTGTTCATCGCGATCAGGCAATTGGTGTTGCAGGGGTTGCCGACAACGAGGACATGCACATCGGAGGCGGCGTTCTTCTCGATCGCCTGGCCCTGGCCGATGAAAATTTTGCCGTTAATGCCTAACAAATCACCGCGTTCCATCCCGGCTTTGCGAGGAATGCTGCCAACAAGGAGCGCCCAGTTCACGTTGCGGAAACCTTCATCCAGATCGGCCGTGGGCGTGATGCCTTTGAGGAGCGGGAAGGCGCAGTCGTGCAGTTCCATGACGACACCCTCGAGCGCGCCGAGCGCCGGTGGGATTTCGATGAGTGAGAGGTGGACGGGCTGTCCCGGACCGAACATCGATCCCGAAGCGATGCGAAAGAGGAGCGAGTATCCGATCTGACCGGCAGCGCCGGTGACAGCGATCTTGATGGGCGAATTCATTCTCATCTTCTAGCCGCAGTTCACAAGCTTGTCATCCCGGGGGGAAGTGCAGGGCGCGGGAAGTGCCGAGCCTCATACACTTACCCGGATCGCTCCGCAGCGGAATCCTTCGACTCAGCCCGGTTTCGTTCGGGATGCCAAGCTCGTCCGGTTCGTTCGAGCAGCTCGCGCACGAGGCGAAGCTGGCGGTGCAGGACAGGACCGCGGCCCAGTTTGCCAACCGTGGTATGCAGGCGCCGCGTCCAGTTGGAATCGGCATGGGTTCCGGGGATATTGAACCGGTCTTTTCGACCAAGGAGATCGGTGATCATGACGAGCGCAATCCAGGATTCGCTGCGGAAGAGCGCCTCGAAGATCGCCGGGTAAAAGTCCCGCGAATAATTCGTTGTTTCGCCAGGGAAAACGAGCCCCGCGAATTCCGCAATCTTGGCGAGATCGTGGCGCGCCTGATCGGAGGTGTCGCAGCGCTTCTCGAACGCTTCCTCCCAGAGGGCGCGCAGTGGTTTGTGGTCGTGGGTGGCAAACGTCGTAACCGAGATGCGCTCATACGCGCTTCCCGGGATAGGGCGCTGGGCAGGATCATTTTCCCATTGTGGTATCTTGAAACCGGCAATGCCTAACGAACGCAAACTCGGGCGCACATAGTCGGGCACGGTTCCGAGATCCTCCCCCACGACCCGGGTCGCGCCTGATTCTTCAATAACCATGCGCAGATACTCCTCGCCTTCGCGCTTGTTCGCTTCGCAATTCTCCCAGGTGCGATCATCGCGGGGCGCAAACTGCGGTTCCCTACCCCCCGTGCACCCGTGCATTTCCTCCCAGGTCAAGGGCAGAAACTCGCGGTTGCGCCTCGGACGCCAGGGAAAGGCGTAGATGCGATAAAATCCGAGGACATGATCGATCCGGAAGAGATGAAAAATCTCCCGTACCCCGTGGATGCGTTGCCGCCACCAATCGAAATTGCGGGTCCGCATCACATCCCAGCGATAGAGAGGGATGCCCCAGTTTTGGCCCCACTTTTGGGTGAATGCGTCGTCCTTGAAATAAGGCTCGGGCGGAGCGCCGCCGGACCAGTCGAGCGCAAACCGATCGGAATGGGCAAAGACGTCCGCGCTGTAGAAGCTGATGCCAAATGGAATGTCGCCCATAAGCGCGACGCCCTGCGCCTCGGCGTAGGCTTTGACGTCGCGCCATTGCTGAAGCGCAATCCATTGTACGTAGCTATAAAAATTCCGACGCTCTTCGATCGTCATGCGCTCCTCGTCCCCTAACGAATCGAGCCAGCGACGCGCAGCGTCGATGTCGGAATGTTGCGGGCCCCAGGCGTCCCACGTTTCGCGCTCGGCGTTTAGTTCCATCAGCACCCGAAAGAGGGTGTAATCGCCCAGCCAGGATTTTCCTGTTTCACAAAATGCGCCGAACCCTGCCTCGAGCTGCGGATCGATTTTAGCACGTGCGCGGAACGCGGCGAAGGCTCGCTCGAGCAATTTCTTCTTCAGCGGCTTAACGATCCTGTATTTCACGGTGCCGCGGCGCAGCGCCGAGAGGTCGATCCCTGCGGTCACTTCTGCAAAAGCTTCCTCCGACAAGTCCTCCGGCACGCCTGGAGCCAGGTGCAGGGTGGTCGGGTCGATCGCGCGGGAACTAATTGCGTTGTAGGGGCTGTTGTCGCCGCCGGATTCGTTGATCGGAAGAAGTTGCACGAGCTTGAAGCCAATGCCGCGCACCCAATCGATGAATTGCCGCAACGCAGCGACGTCGCCGATCCCGAGATCGTCTTCGGTTCGGAGAGCGAAGAGCGGAGCGAGGACACCGGCGATCTTGTCGTTAGGTGAAAGGTTCATGTTGTCATCCCGGTCGAAGTCGAGGGATCCCGTGGCGTCGCTTCAAACCGATAGCAAGGGATCGATCGCTCCGTTCAGGCCTTTTCTTCGGGATTCCTCGACTCCGTCCCACTTCGCTCGGAATGACGATCAGCGGCGCCGCACATTCCAGTCCTCAACCAGCGTTGTCGGGATCTCCCTGAGGAAGCGCGAGGGACGCTGAAACATGTCGCCGTAGCCGGCGTTAAGGCGCATCTGGGGATAGGTGAGGTAAAGTTCGTCGCGCGCCCGAGTAATCGCGACGTAAAACAACCGCCGCTCCTCTTCGATTGCTTCGCGGGTGTCGAGCGAGCGCGTGCTGGGAAACATCCCGTCGGTCAGCCAAATCACGAAAACAGAGTGGAACTCCAGTCCCTTGGCCTGGTGGACCGAGGAAAGGTTGACCGCCTCGGTGTCGCCTCCCTGATTAACCGCCGGTTCCGCATCAACATTGCTGATCAAGGCGAGCTGGGTGAGGAATTCATGGATGTCCTTGAATTGGCGGGCGAACCCGGCCAGCTGATTCAGGTCTTCCTTGCGCAATTCGTAATTGGCGAAGGTCGCTTTGGCGTAGTCGTCGTAGATCGCCTCAACGATCGCCATGATTATCTCCGTCGGCTGCTTCGGTATCCCGTTAGGCGCAATCTCGTCCAGTGTATCGGCCAGTTGTTGCCAAGGTCTTTTTGCGCGGGCACCGACCGACATCGGCAAGAGGCGCTCGCTCCAGGAAACGATGACGTCGCTCTTGTTTAGAGATTCTTCCCAGACACGCCAGAGGTTCTCCGCGCTCTTGCCGCCGATCCCAGGCAGTAGCCTCACCATTCGCTTGAAGGCCACTTCGTCGCGCGGGTTGGCGACGAATCGAATGAAGGCTGCTACGTCCTTAATGTGCGCCTGCTCGAAAAAACGAATCCCGCTCGTGATCTGATACGGAATGCCGCGCCGCGAGAGCTCGAGTTGCAATTCGACCGCATGATAGTGCGCACGGTAGAGCACCGCGATTTCATTCAACTCGATCCCCTCGTCGCGCAGCTCGAGTATCCTCTGGGCAACGAACTGCGCCTGCTCGCCGCCATCGTTTAACGCGACCATTGCCGGTTTCGCCGAGTTCGTTAGGCGGGTAGCGCTCAGTTTTTTGCGGAATTGCTGCACGTTGGCCGAAATGGCGGCGTTGGCGACCTCCAGGATCTCGGGCACGCTCCGGTAGTTCAGCTCGATTTTGAAGACCTGCGCATTTGGATAACGCCGCGGGAAGGCGAGAATGTTTTGGAAATTCGCGCCGCGCCAGGAATAGATCGACTGCGCGTCGTCGCCCACCACCATCACGTTGCCATGTTCGGCGGCGAGCAGGTCGATGAAGTCGGCCTGGATCTTATTCGTATCCTGGTATTCATCCACGAGGATGAATTGGAATTGCCGCCGATAAAAAGCCGCGATCTCCTCGTGTTCCTTAAGCATTCGAAGCGTCTTTTCGAGCAGGTCATCAAAATCGAGCGAGTTGGTCGATTTTTTCCGGCGCTCGTAACGCACGTGCACATCTTTGATTTGCTCCAACAGCGGCAGGAAATAGGGAAACTTTTCCGCGAGCAATTCCTCGATCGGTCGTTCCGTGTTGACAACGAAACTGAAGATGTCGGCCAACACGTCGCCCTTTGGAAATCGGATTTCCTTCGGATCGATTCCACTGCTCGCGACCACAGAGTTGAGCAAATCCTTCTGGTCTTCGCGATCCATGATGGTGAATCCGCTCGTATATCCGAGAGCGCTGCCATGGCGGCGCAACATCCGGTTACCGATGGAATGAAACGTCCCGCCCCAGAGTCCGCTCGCGTCGGTCGGGAGGAGATTTGTGACCCGATCGAGCATCTGGCGCGCGGCTTTATTGGTGAAGGTGAGGAGGAGGATGTTGCGCGGATCGACGCCGTTCTCGAGCAGGTAGGCGACCCGATACGTCAGGGTACGCGTCTTGCCGGAGCCGGCTCCGGCGATGACCAGCAACGGACCCGGCGGCGCGGTCACCGCCGCGTACTGCTGCTCATTTAGCTCCCCCGCGTAATCGATGCTGATTGTCGCGGCGGCGGGGGCGCGCTGGAGCGTGTATTCGCGGGACATTGGGAGATTACGCTGGTGTGTCGCTCACCCGTCTTCAACGAAAAGTTTTCCCGCCGCGGCATGGTCAGAGAGATTCGTTAGGTGGGAAGCACTTTTCCTCTGGCCCGAGCCCGAGCCGGAGCCTGCGAAACAGGCGTGGCAAGGTTACTGCTTAATACGATTCTAGGAATTATAAACGGCCCCGATAGGGAAGTTTTTACCTATGAAAATCCTCAATCGCGATTGCGTCGATTTCCTTGTCGTTGATGACGACCCATTGGTCACGCGGTTTCTCTCCGACTATCTGAAGGAAAAAGGACATTCCTGCGCCGCCCTGACGAAAGGCGGTCAGACCGCTGCCTGGCTCGAGTTGCACGACTGCGAAGTAGTGGTGGTCGATCTAAATATGCCGGAAGTGGATGGTATCTCGGTCATTACCTACATCCGCGAAATTCAGCCCGGTCTGCCAATCATCGTTTTCACTGGCATCGGCTACGAGGAAGAAAGAATGCATGCCGCTCTCCGTGCAGGCGCGAATGGCTATGTGAGCAAGCATCTCCCGATGGAACAGCTTTACTGCGTCCTTTCCCGCATGCTCGCCACCTCTCGACAACGGCCTGACCGTGAAGTGCGTATGCCCGCCCGATCACCTTTGCGGGGCGCCGCCTAACGAGGCCGCGCTTCGCGCAAGAGATTCCGCAAACCGTCCGGCGAAATCGTCTCAGCGCCGCTCGCACCAGTTGTTTCCTGCTCAAGATAGTCGCCGGTAGCAACGATGAGATGAAATCGCTCTGCATATTTGCTGGCCAACCGCTCGATGATCGAGTCGGCCGTTTGTCCGACGCGAGAATAAAAGACCTGGATCTCGCTCGGCTCGGCTTCGTGCGAAACGGATGAGCCACGGCCATCGAAGACCACGACCACTTTCGTTCCGCTCCAATCTTGAAAGTCGCGCAGCTGCCGAATCAAGGCATCGCGGGCCAACGAGGTGCGTCTTTCGTGGAGAAGCCGCAGTTCCGGCCAAGCGAAAATAATGCTGTGACCGTCGACCAAAAGATATTGAGGCCGCACCTAGGACGATAGAATGGCGGACGGGCTCGAATCAACCCGCAGATTCCGACATCACTTCTAGGATGCGGAAGCAGAAGCTGGCTTTTTGGCGCGGGACTTCGCCGCCGGCCGGCGCGGAGCCTTCGCCGCCGCACGTTTACGCTCGACATACGCTTTTCGACGCTTCCGCTTGACGGTAACCCGGTGTTGCTGACCCATGAGGCAATTGCTATAGGCCGGAAGCGCCAGCGACGCAATTTGGAATCGTGACGAAAGCGCAACGCCGGGAACGCGCCGGACTTTGGGGTCGAGGAAACAATTCGAAAATTGGATGTTGCTCTTCGCCTCTTCCCCAGACTAAAAAGGGCTTTCCCCCTCTGTCTCCCCATGCCCAAAATCTTAATCGGGTTATCCATACTCCTGATGACATTGTCGTTCGTCTTCGGGTTTTTGAACACGAGCAAGGTCAAGAGCTTGCGTAACGAACTCACGAGCAGCATTTCGGCGCGTGAGATCTCGGACCGGGCCCGGACAGGAATCGAAAAAAAACTGAAGACCAGCGAGACCGACTTTGCCGCGGCGCAACACAAAGCGACGGCGGCCGAAGCGAAGGCCACCAGGGCCGAAGCGGAACTGATCAAGGCGCAAACCGACAAGGCGGAAATCGAGGCGAGGCTGCAGGCGAGCGAAGACCAGATCGCGGACCTTCAGAAACGGGTCGCGGAGGCGACGGTCGCCGGGGTGCCGGGCACGCCGGAGAGTGGTTCGCCCAACGAGTTGAAGGCGATGCTGGATCAAACCAAACAACAGCTCGAAGCGGCTGAGCAGGAAAAATCCCTTTTGGTGGACGAGGTCAAAGCGGCCCAGAACCGCGTCGCGGCGATCGAGAAGGAGAAAAAACGACTCGAGCCGGGCGGGAACACGCTGGGGTTACACGGCAGAGTTCTGGCAGTAAACCAGGCTTACAACTTCGTGGTGCTGAGTATGGGGGATCGCCAAGGCGTGGTGCCAAATTCGGAAATGCTGGTGATGCGCCACGGAGCGCTCATCGCTAAGATCCGCATCTCCTCAGTTGAACCGACCACTTCCATAGGCGATATTGTAACCAATAGCCTGGCACGCGGCGTCCAGGTGCAAACGGGAGATACGGTCATTTATGCGGGAAGCACCAAATCGTAGTCGGCGGCGGAAACTTTGCCTAACAATCGCCCTCCTGAGCGCAACTCTGGTCAGTTTTTCCTCTTGCGCCACGGAAAAACCGCAGACGGCCTTGATCAGCGATCCCGATGCGCGTCCCGAATCGAGCATTCCCTGGAACAAGCCGGAAAAATGGGAAACCGGTGCCCAATTACCAGGTGGTATCGGCGGCGGGCCGGGTGCCCCAGGGTCAAATTACTAGCCGGCACGGCGCTTGGCCGCGCTTCCCTAAATCCAAAAGCCGGCTGGAATCACGGCGTCCTTTGGCACCACGACGATCCCGTCGCGGATGAAATAGTTACCGGCGTCGAGGTTGGCCTGCTTGCCTTCCGGCGTGATCACGACCCCGTCACCTATCCGCGCATTCTTGTCGATGATCGCGCGGTCGATTACACAATTGCGTCCAATCCCGATGGGCGGCAAGTCGGGCGGCTGCTTCGGCGCGGCGCCTTCGAAATGATCGCCGCCCATGATCACACTGTTGCGAATCGTCGCACCGCTTCGGATGATGCTGCGCACACCGATCACGCTACGTTCGATGTGCGCGTCGGAGATGATGCAACCATCGGAAATGATCGCCTGGCGCAGAATAGCGCCATTGATCTTGCTACCAGGTAGGAAACGCGGGTGGGTGTAGATCGGCGCCTGCGCCTCGAAAAAGCTGTATTTCGGCTCCAGATTCGTCAAATCGAGATTCGCATCGTAGAAAGCGCGAATCGTTCCGATGTCTTCCCAGTAGCCCCTAAAGATGTACGCGTTGACCTGGCGCTCGCCGATCGCTTTGGGGATGACGTGTTTCCCGAAGTCGTCGAGATCGCTTCTCAGGCAGTCGACCAGCACCTGGCGATTGAACACGTAAATACCCATTGACGCTTGAAAGAGTTCTTCGTCCGGACTGCTTTCGATCGACTCGAGCAATTTTCGCTCCATTTTCAGCTCATCGAGCACAGCCGTCTCCTTTGGCTTTTCCTCGAATCGCGTGATTCGCAGATCCGACCCGCTCATCATGATACCGAAGTCTGACGCCGCGGCCCGCTGCACCGGAATTGTCGCGAGCGTGATCTCGGCGCCGGAACGGATATGCTGGTGCAACAGCATCCGAAAATCCATCCGGTAAAGTTGGTCGCCGCTCAGGATGAGGAAATAATCGTAGGGCTGCTCGAGAAAGTAGCGCAGATTTTGCCGCACGGCGTCGGCCGTGCCTTGATACCATTGCGCACCCTCCGGAGTCTGCTGGGCGGCGAGGATGTCGACGAAACTGCGGGAAAAGTTATCAAACTTGTAGCTCGCCTGAATATGACGATGAAGGGACATGCTGTTGAACTGCGTCAGCACATAAATCGAGCGGAGCCCCGAGTTTAGACAGTTGCTGATCGGGATATCGACCAGGCGGTATTTTCCACCTAATGGAACGGCCGGTTTCGATCGGTCTTTGGTCAGCGGAAACAACCGCGTCCCCGCGCCGCCCCCCATGATGATGGAAAGCGTGCGCTGCGTCGTGCCAGGTGGAAGAGCAGGTGTTTGAGGCATGCAGAGGTATCAACTTACACCGAATCCAGCGGCAGAAGGCAAGCCGATGTATTCAGCATTTCCTCGCCGCGGAATTTGCCGCAGGCGTAGAGCCACCCGCCACCCGCCTTGCGTCCGGCGAGCGACGGTGTCACCCTTCCGCCCTAACTTATGTGTGGCATCGTTGGATATGTCGGTAGAGCGGAAGCCGCGCCCATCCTGCTCGATGGTCTGCGCCGGCTCGAGTACCGCGGTTATGATTCCGCCGGGGTCGCGATCGTCGATGGTGACCACGTCGAGACGCGCAAGTGCGCGGGACGCATCGCCGGCCTCGCGAAGTTGATGGCCGAGTCTCCCCCGACCGGGACCTACGGCATCAGTCACACGCGCTGGGCGACCCACGGCAAGCCGACCGACCAAAATGCGCACCCGCATTTCGATGAGAGCGGTAAGCTCGCCCTCGTCCACAATGGCGTAATCGAGAATTATGCCCAGATCAGGGATGCGCTTTTACAGGAGGGTGAGCACCATTTCACCTCCGAAACGGACACGGAGGTTCTGGCCCATCTGGTCGGGAAAATCTACGACGACTCGGCGGTCGGAGTGGTCGACCCGCGGCGGCACAAGGCCTTGCTGGTGGAAGCATTGCGCACGGCTTTGCAACAGGCCATCGGCACATACGGCATCGCGTTGGTGCATGCGGATATTCCCGATTTCATCGTCGGCGCGCGGCGTGGCAGCCCACTCGTCCTCGGAGTTGGCAAGGACGAAAATTTTCTGGCCAGCGATGTGAGCGCGATTGTCGCTCACACCCGCGATGCGGTTTACCTGAACGATTTCGACCTCGTCGCGGTCGAGCGCGATAAATTCGAGATCAGTTCGCTGGCCGGCGAACGTGGCAACCGCGCGATCAGCAAAGTCGAGTTCACCGCCGAGGACATCAAGAAGGGCGATTTCCCGCATTACATGCTCAAGGAAATCTTTGAGCAGCCCGGCTCGGTTCGCGATGCAATGCGCGGCCGGCTAAGCGTTGAAGAATGTACCGCGAAACTGGGCGGCCTGAACATGACCCCGGCGCAATTGCGCGACGTCGGCCGCGTAGTATTGACCGGGTGCGGGACCGCACTGCACGCCGGCATGGTGGGTGAATATCTGCTCGAAAAACTCGCCCATGTTCCGACCGAAGTGGAATACGCGAGCGAATTCCGCCATCGCAATACACCCATGACGGCCGACACCCTCGTCTTCGCCATCAGCCAGAGCGGGGAGACTGCCGACACGCTAGGCGCGCTGCGCGAGAGCCAGCGCAAAGGCTATCGCAGCCTCGGCATTTGCAACAACGTCGCGAGCACAATCGCCCGGGAAAGCGATGGCGGCGTCTACATGCATGCCGGGCCGGAGATTGGCGTGGCCGCGACCAAGTCCTTCACCTCGCAGGTCGTCATCCTGACTCTGGTCGGCTTATTGTTAGGCCGGATGCGCCATCTTTCGACCGCGGAAGGCACTTGCATCATCGACGCGCTGGAAGCGCTCCCGGAAAAAATCGAGCAACTGCTCACGACGAGTGACCAAATAAAAGAGGTCGCCAAGAAATATGTCGCGGCAACCGGTATGTTGTTTTTCGGCCGGCAGCTTAATTTCCCGATCGCGCTCGAAGCGGCGCTCAAGGTAAAAGAAATCACTTATCTTTACGCCGAAGGCCATCCGAGTGCGGAATTGAAACACGGCGTCATCGCGCTGGTGAAGCCGGAGCTGCCGTCTGTCTTCATCACGCCGGATGATGCGGTCTTTTCCAAGAATCTGAATAACATCGAGCAAGTGCGCGCGCGCAAAGGCCCGATTATCGCAGTCACGACCAAAAGCGGGGCGGGCAAGTTGAAAGGGATTGCCGATGACCTCATTATCGTCCCCGACGGGGACGACATCGTGATGCCAGTCTTGACCGTGATCCCGTTGCAACTCTTTGCCTATCATCTCGCCGTCGCTCTCGGCCGCGATGTCGACAAGCCGCGGAACCTCGCGAAAAGCGTGACGGTCGAATAGAGCGCAGAGACGCGCTCTGGAGAGTTTCGCTCTGCGAAACGCGGGCGCTTTGGCGGCCCCCAGAGGCAGGCGGGTCTCCCAGAGGCAGGCGTGTCTTCAGTCTCGCCCTCGCGAATCAGTGTGTCCCGGGACCCGCGCCCTTGACGCCGACCCGGGCCAGATATTCCTCGACACTCAGGAGATTGTCGGCCCCGCGCTGCACGATCTTGAGGAGCGTGTCCATTGAGGAAACCTCCTCGAGCTGTTCGGTCAGGAACCATTGCAGGAAATTGTTTGTG
>Ga0268266_10005085_pt1 | contig 12399 bp, 11 predicted proteins | sample KBSS13metaG_FD_190356 | JGI IMG/M metagenome (GOLD analysis project Ga0268266, IMG submission 190356) | Switchgrass rhizosphere microbial communities from Kellogg Biological Station, Michigan, USA - KBS S1-3 metaG (SPAdes) (version 2) | ecosystem: Host-associated > Plants > Roots > Rhizosphere...
AGCAACAGGGCGACGAGCCCGAGGCTCGCCGGCACGATGCCGACGAGCGCGAGCACGGGCAGCGCGATCGCGCCTTCGATCGCGCCGGCGACGAGCGCGGTCTGCGGCAACAGGCGATGATCGGGCAGCGGCCGGTGCTTGGTGCGCGACATCAGGCAGTCGACGTCGCGCTCGAGCCACATGTTGAGCGTGTTCGCGGCGCCGACGATGAGCCCGACGCCGGCGATCAGGAGCAGGGCGCGGACGAGCGAGACGTGCACCGGCGCGAGCGTCATCGCGCCCGCCGCGGTGAGCACGGCCATCGCCATGATGCGCGGCTTGACCAGCGCGACGACGTCGAGCGTCTTGTGAGCGAGCGCGCGGCTGGTCACGGTGCGACGAGCTCCGCCTCGGCATGCGTGTTCGATCGCGGCTTGGCCGTCATCAGCCACGCCGACATCCACAGTGCCCACAGGCTCGCGGCCCCGGCGAAATGGCCGACGGCGACCGGCACCGAGCGCAGCGTCAGCACCGTGATCACGCCGAGTGCGACCTGGCCGGCGACGAGCACGGGCGCGAGCGCGACCAGCATGCGCAGCTGCTTCCAGTCGCGCGCGGCGCGGAAGACTTTCACGGCGGCGATCGTCGTCACGATCGCGACGAGCACGCCGACGCCGCGGTGGATCATGTGGAGGTCCTGGACGCCGGCGTCGGGCCACCACTCGCCCGAGCGCGTGCACTGCGGCATGCCGAGGCACACCATCGCGGCGCCGAGGTGGCGAACCAGCGCGCCGAGCAGGATCTGAACGAACACGGCGCTGCACGCGATCGTGATCCACACGCGCGCGCCTCCGAGCTGAGCGCGCAGCTCGGCGCGACGAGCGCGCTCGGCGGCCGTTGGCTCGGGCCGCGTGCGGAACGCGGTGTAGATGAGCGTCGCGAAGTAGCTCATGCCGAGGAGCAGGTGCCCGGTCGACACGAACCACGGCAGCTTGTACTTCACGGTCAGCGCGCCGAGCGTGCCCTGCGCGATCACGAGATCGAGCAACAGCAGCCCGAGGCCGACGAACGGCAGCCGCTTCCTGAAGGCGACGACGACGAGCGCCGTGAAGTAGGCGGCCGCGAGCAGGAGCGGGGCGGCCGAGATCGCGCCGATCTTGAAGTCGTAGGCGAGCATCGCGACGCCGAACAGCTCGAACCCGAGCAGCGTGATCGCGACCCGCCGCAGCTCGTTGCGGCGCAGCACCAGCAAGATCGTCAGCGCGATCTGCAGGAACCCGACGGTCATCGCCGCGAGCCGGTGACCGTGCTCGTAGAACACGCCGCCGACCATCGGCGGGAACAGCTGGCCGTGGCAGACCATCGTCGGTTCTGGACACGCCAGGCTCGAGCCCGTCGGGTTCACCATCCCGCCGATCACGAGCAGGATGAACACGGCGCCGGCCGCCAGCTTCGCGATCCGATGCTCGAGCATTCGCGTGCAGTGGGGTACCACATCTCGCGGGCATCTACGCACGCTGCGACAACACGCCGCCCTCCCTGGAAAATCAGCGGGTTAGTGGCTAGAATGGACGGGCCCGTGACCGACTGGGAGGAGACCACCTCGATCGGCACCCTCCGGTCGGACGACCTCCAACGTCCGGGGGTCGTGTTCCGGTACAACCACTTCCTGTACCGGACGAAGGGCGAGCACCTCTCGAACGGTGGCATGGGCACGGTCTACGAGCTCGAGCGCCGCGACGACGAGACGCACGGTGTCGAGGCCATCGTCGGCAAGGTCTTCCACTCGAACTACCTCTATCAGCTGCGCACCGACGAGGTGACGCGCCGCGATCACCACAACAACCTCGCCGCGATGGCGCGGATCGCCGCGATCGAGCACCCGAACATCCTGCCGACCTATGTCTCGGCGCCGATCGCCGACAACTACCTGTTCGTCACGCCGCGGATGGGCATGACGCTGCTCGAGGCGATCCTGAAGCACAACCTGACGCCCCGCGCGCGCACCAAGCTGCTCGTGCAGGCGCTCGAAGGCCTGGCCACACTTCACGCCGCGCGGCTCGTGCACCGCGACTTCACGCTGCGCAACATCCTCGTCGATCAAGGCGCGAACGTGGCCTACCTGTTCGACTTCGATCTGGCGATGTCGCTCGACGATCTCGCGGGCCAGACCTATCGCACCTACTACAAGGGCCGCATCTTCGGCGCGCCGGGCTGGTCGGTCGCGCCCGAGACCATCGATCAGGCGCTGATGGACTCGCCGATCAACACGTCGCTCGACATCTACGCGATCGGCGGCGCGATCCACGGCCTGTTCACCGAGCAGCTGCTCTACGGCCAGGCCGACGATATGTGGGCGCTCCTGATCCGGATCGCCGAGGGCGTCGTCGTCGGCGGCAAGAGCAAGGTCGCGTACCCCGACGCGTTCCCGCAGGTGCTCAAGGCGCCGATCGAAGGCTGCCTCGAGCGTGACCCGGCGCTACGGTTTCCGTCGGTGCAGGCGGTCGTGCAGGAGCTCAAGTCGATGCTGCGCGAGCTCCCCGACGAGACCAAGCGCGAGTCGCGGCGCCGCGCGCAGACCTCCGCCGAGGATGACAAGGCCAAAGCCGTCGACATGGTCGCGGCGTCGAACGCCGACCCGACGATCACGCCCGACGTCGTGCACGCCGCCGAGAACTCGGTGTGGGAGTGGGGCTACAACGTCGAGCGCAGCCTGGGGCGCGTGCGCGGCCATCCGATCTTTCTGGCGACGCCGCGGCCCGACCTCGTCGCGAGCGGCGGCTTCCCCGACGCGAATATTTTTCCGAAGCTCGTCACCGTCATCGACCTGACGCGGATCGCGGATCCGCGCGCGTTCGTCGAGAGCTGGCAGCGCTACTTCTGGCCGATCTTGAAGCGCGTGCGCCAGGGCCTGCTCACGTCGCTGCACAAGGTCATCTACGACGCGAAGACGTCGTCGCTCCTGCTGTTCAGCGAGTACGTCGACGAGCCGCGGTTCGGCGATCGCGTGTCCGAGATCGATCTGCACGTCGACGGCGCGCTCGCGCTCGGCTTCCTCGTGATCCGCCAGGTCGCCGCGCTGCACGAGCACGGCATGGCGCACAACAACATCTCGCCGCGCGCGCTCTTGTTCAAAGGCATCGACGACACGCGCTCCGTCGTGCCGGCGATGATCGGTCTCGTCGAGCCCGCGATGGGCGCCGAGGCGATGGCCGGCGACGTGCGCGGCCTGTCGAGCCTCATCCTCGCGTGGCTCCGGCCCAACCGGATCAGCGCGCTGCACGTCCGCATCAAGCCGATGTTCGAGGCGATGCGCGTGAAGCTCAACTCGTGGGCGTTCGATACGGGCTCGCCGCCGCCCACGATCGATCAGCTGCTCGCGCTGCTCAGCGACGCGCTCGCGCTCGTCGACTTCAACTTCTCCGTGCTGCGCGACTCCGGCGGCGACTTGCAAGAGTACGCGCTTCTCGTCGTGAGCATCCGGCTCTATCACGCATTGTGGCCAACCCCGACCTCCCAGGAACGCCCGTCTCAGCCGTCCAAGCGCTGAGGCGACTCGCGATCGTCGGCGTCGCGATCGTGCTGGTCGCGATCGTCGCGGCGGCGTTCGCGATCGCGTTTCGCGGGTCGCTCGCAGCGTTCTCGAAGCTCGTCGGCGGTTCGAACGTGGTCGCGATGATCGAGAGCGTGCCGCTGTGGGCGCGCGTGCTGCTGCCCGCCGTCGGCGGTCTCGGCGCCGGGCTCGTCGGGTTGTGGATCAACCGCCAGCGTGGCGCGAGCGGCGTCGGCTACGTGATGGAAGCGATCGTGCTCGGGCGCGTGCGCGTGCCGCTCATGCGCAGCGCGCTCCAGGCGATCGCGTCGTGGCTCGCGATCGCGACCGGCAACTCGCTCGGCCGCGAAGGTCCGCTGATCCAGTTCGGCGCGGCAGCCGGCGAGGGCGCTCGCCGCGCGCTCCGGCTCGACGACGCGCAAGCGCGGCTCGTGATCGCGGCCGGCGTCGCGGCCGGCTTCGCGTCGGCCTATAACGCGCCGATCGCGGCCACGCTCTTTGTCGTCGAGGTCGTGACCGGCGTGGTCGCGCTCGAAGCGACCGTGCCGGTGCTCGTCGCCGCGGTGCTCGCGACCGTGTTCATGCGGCTGGTCACCGGCCCGGCGCCCCTCTACGGCTTTCGCGGGATCGCCGCGCCCGATCCGGTCGAGCTCGTCGCGTTCGCGGGCCTCGGGCTCCTCGCCGCGCCACTCGGCGTCGGGTTCTTGCGGCTCCTGTCGCGCGCGGAGGGGCTGTGGCGTCACGTGCCGCAGCCGTGGCGGCCCGCCGCCGGCGGCGCGACGTGCGGCCTGTGCTTGTGCCTCTTGCCGGCGCTCGCGGGCAACGGCTTCGAGGAAGTGAGCGCGCTGCTCGACGGCAAGCTCGCGCTCGCCGCGATTGCATGGCTGCTCCTCGCGAAGCCGTTCGCGACCGCCGCGTCGGTCAGCTCCGGCAATCCCGGCGGCGTGTTCACGCCGACATTGCTGCTCGGCGCGTGCATGGGTGCGCTGTATGCCGGCGGGCTGCACGCCGGGTTCGGCAGCCAGATCGCGGCGCCGGCGGCGTACGTCGTGGTCGGGCTCGCAGCGACGCTGTCGGCGACGACGCACGCACCCGTGATGGCCGCGGTGCTCGGCTGCGAGCTATCGGGCGACTGGGCGCTCGCCCTGCCGCTCCTGCTCGCATGCGCGCTCGCGGCCGCGCTCGCACGCCGGCTCTATATCGATTCGGTCTACACCGCCGAGCTCACCCGGCGCGGCTTGCGCTGGCGGCTCACGCTCGACGGCCGGCGCGTCGTCGAGGATCAGCAGCAAGTCACCGACGTCGTGTAGGATCGCCGCGATGGCGTGGACGATCGATCACGATCCGGCGGTGTACTCGATCCGTCAAAGTGCGCGGCGGTTTCGAGGGATCTTCCTGGGCCTGGTCCTCATCGGCACCGTGACCGCGGTCGCGGTCGTGGCGACGTCGTCGCACAGCGATCACCAGACCATGTCGATCACGTGCGATCACGCGAAGCACGGCTGCACGTTCGCGTACACCACGCCGATCCCGCTCGCCGATGAAAACATCCGCGGCACGAAGGTCGTCGAGCGGAAGGATCCGCACGACTGGTACCTGTCGCTCGACACGCGTGATCCCGACGGCAAGCGTCACGAGTTTCAGGCGTGCCACACGGATGACGCCAAGGCGGTCGCCGGCATCACCGCGCACCGCGAAACCTTGCATGCCTATCTCGCCGACCCCGCGCACGCGCCGATCGCGATCACGTGCGAGACGTATCCGTCGGGCCCATCTCCGGCTATCGCGTTCATCCAGGTGCTCGGCTGGCTCGTGATCGCGTTCCTGTTCCGCTACTGGTCGACCGACATCCACGTGCGATTCGATCGCGCCGCCAACCGCGTGACGATCAAAGGCCGTCGCTGGTTCGCGCGGCGGTGGTCGATCGACGAGCCGCTGTCGGAGGTCGAGCGCATCGAGACGTCGTCGATCTACATGGGCCGCGGCGGGCGCATGTACTTCTTGCGCGCCGTCATGCGCGATGGCCGCACGCCGATGCTGTGGATGCCGACGCTGCGCGGCGGCCTGGATCGAGTCAACAAGCGCGGGGCCGAGCTCACCGCCTGGCTGTCGGCCGCCAAAGCGTCGCATGCGTAGGCTCGCCGGCCTCGGCGTCGCGATCGCGATCGCCGCCGTGCTCGCGTGGCTCTGGCGCTCGCATTCGAAGCCACCGGCGCCCGCGTCGGGCAGCGCGGCGATCGCCGTGAAGCCGGCCGCGGTCGACGGCGTGCGCCGCTTGTCGCCCGACGACCGACGTCACGTCGGCGAGCAGATCGCGCAGGCGATCGCACGCGCACACGCCGGATCGTCGTCGTCGTCGACCAGCGCGACGAGCGCGTCGCACTCTTCATCGGGATCCGCGCCGGCATTGCCCGATGTACCGACGATCCCGCTCGAACAGGTCGGCAAGCCGCTGCGCGACGGGCTCACCGCGGCGATCCCGCTCCTCGCGGATTGCTTCAAGCAGCACGGCGCGACGGCCGCCGCGCAGATGACGATGTGGAGCGATCCCGACACCGGCACGGTGATCGACACCAAGGCGCTGCACGACGGCAGCGGCCAGCCGCTCGATCCGGCAGTCGAGTCGTGCATGCGCGACGCGATCGACTCGCTCGAGCTGCCGCCGCTCGGCCAGCCCGGCAAGCTCGACCTCGAGTACTCGTTCAGGTTCGACTGACTATAGGCAGCCCGACGAGACATCGAGCGCGTCTTGCGCCATCCAGCCGTAGCGCTCGGTGCCGTCGGCGGCACGGATGCGCCCGTACAGGAACCGCATCGTGCCGATCTGCTCGTTCGGGTGATTCTCGTCCCACAGCGGGATCTTGATCGACGGCAGCGGGCTGAACGTCGGGACTTCCAGCCGGCGGAACTTCGTGCCCGCCGGGAAGTGATCGGTGGTCGCGCCGCCGAGCGCGAAGCCGGGCACGCTGAACACGAGGTTCGCCGAGCGCTTGCCGTTGGCGCGCACGAGCGGCAGGTAGTCGCCGGCGCGCTCGTTCGTCGCGGTCGAGCCCTTCACGACCTTGTGCGCCGCGAGCGTCTCGTCGGCGGCGTCGCGGATCTCGTAGCAGGCCATCTCTTTGAGGCCGGCGCCCTTCGCGACCACGTCGCCGACCTGGCCTTCGAACGAGGTCTCGCCGAGGATGTGATCGACGGGATACCAGCCGGCGCTCGAGTTCGACGTGCTTACCGCGAGCGCGTGCAGCGTGCCGGCGAGCACGCGCTTCTGGCCGTAGTTGAACGTCATGCGCTGGTCTTTGGTGTTCTCCAGGTACAGCGCATTGCCGTCGCCGTCGCGGATCTCGGCACCGTTGACGATGCCCCAGCTCTCGAGACCGCTCTGCGTGTCGACGCGCGAGCTGCCGGCGCGAAACCGGCAATTGTAAACGCTCGCCGTGCAGTAGTCGGAGTTGACGCCCTTCACGGTGGCGAGCGGCGTGACGCCGGAGGTATCGACGAGATCCGCGTCGTCAGAATCGCCATCCACGTCCGCGACGCACGACGTCAACAACAGTGCGAGCAACACGAGCTTCATGCGCGGCGAGCGACTGCAGCGCGCGTGCCGGCATTTCGCGCACGCAACTGCGCAGATCGCTGCGGGCGAGCCGCGTGTCGCCCACAGTCGTGTGCAACGCGATCACCTGTGTTGAGTAATCGCGATCGTCGCGAGCAGCTCCCACACGAGGTGGCTAGCCAGATGTGAAGTCACATCGGCGTGGTCGAGCGGCGGGCAAACCTCCACGACGTCGCCGCCGATCACGCTCAGGCCGGCGAGGCCACGCATCATCGCGAGCGCCTCGCGCGCGGTGAGCCCGCCGGGAACCGGCGTGCCGGTGCCGGGCGCGAACGCGGGATCGACCGCGTCGATGTCGAACGTGACGTACACGGGGCGCGTGCCGATCCGCTCGCGCAACTCGGCGCACACGCGCTTGGGCTCGCGCTCGCCGACCGCATCGGCGGTGATGATCGTGTGGCCTTGCGCGCGCGCGATCGCATCGTCGCCGGCGCCGCCGCGCGGCCCGCGAATGCCGATCTGGTAGAGCTGGCCGGCCTCGATGAGGCCTTCTTCGATCGCGTGGCGGATCGGCGTGCCGTGATGGTTGTCGTCGCCCCACGCTTCGGCGCTGCTGAGATCGAGGTGCGCGTCGAAGTGCACGACCGCGAGCGGTCCGAACTGCTTCGCGAGCGCGCGCAGCGCCGGCAGCGTGATCGAGTGATCGCCGCCGATCATGATCGGCGCGGTGCGCACTGCCGCGAGCCGGCGAACCTCGGCCTCGACCGCGGCGCGCATCGCCTCACGATCGAACGGCGGAAACACGACGTTGCCGCCGTCGACGCAGCGCAGCCGCGCGAACACGTCGAGGTTGTGGTGCGGGTTGTGGCCTTGCACGAGCGCCGAAACGCGGCGCACGTGATACGGCGCGAACCGCGCGCCCGGCTGATACGTGGTGCCGCCGTCGTGCGGCACGCCGAGGATCGCGACGTCGGCGTCGCCCCGCGCGTCAGCTCGCGCGGGCAAACGGAAGAACGGAATCTGGCCGTGCCGTAGGTAGTCGAGTGCTGGTTCCTGCATGGCTCCACCTCATCCGGTCGAGAGTTTTCTGGATCGTGTTGCGCGCACGCGCGGCCATGTCCTCGGGCGCCTCGCCGGTGCGCGGCGGCATCGCCGGGCAGAACGCGAGGCTGACCTCGACGCGGCTTCGCCCCGCAGTGCGCAGGTAGTGCGGCAAGAACGTCGCCGCGTTGCACCAGGCGAGCGCGGGATCGCGATACTGGACCGCGAGCGGTACGACGGGAATGCCGAGCCGCTGCGCGATCCCGAACGTGCCGCGATGAAACGCGCGGACGCGCGTGCCGTCGGTGGTCGTGCCTTCGGGGAAGTTCAAGACCGGTACGCCGTCGGCGAGCAGGTCGTGAATGTGGCGGAGCACGCGGGCGCGCGCCATCGGATCGCGTCGGCGCACGAATGTGACGCCGAGTGCCTGTCCTATTGACCCGACGATCGGCCAGCCCATCACCTCGCCCTTCGCGATCGGCAGCGCCGGGCACGTCGGGACGATCGCGATCGGGTCGAGATAGCTGACGTGGTTCGCGACGATCAGCGCGGTTCCGCGCGGAACGTCACCACGCACCTCGACGTGCAGATCGTGAGCGCGTGCGATCGCACCGAGCGCACCGGCGAGCCGATGAGCCGAATCGCGCGCGTCGCGCGGCGGCGCCATCCGCGCGGAGCCGAGCTCGGCAAGCGCGCTGAACAAGCCGGCGCCGATGTGGCGCACGCCCGTGAGCATCCTCATGCTGCCTCGCGGATCGAGCTCGCGGGCAGAAGGCCCAGCCGCTCGAACTTCGCGCGCCGCGCTTCGAACGCCGCGCGATCGATCCGCGACACGATGCGCACGTCGCCCGGTCCGTAGAAGTCGCGGACCTCACCCGACTCGGTCGCACCGAGCATGCGGTGCAGCGCGCGCGCTTGCGCGTTGTCGGGCTTGACGGTGAACCAGCAGACGTCGACGCGCTCGATGATGGTTTGCACGAACGCCGAGAGCAGCAGCGGAGTCACGCGCGTGCGCTGAAACTCCGGCACCACGGCCAGCGTCGTGCAATAGGCTTCGCGGTCGCGTACGAAGCACAGCAGATAGGCGACCGGCTTACCGTCGGCGAGCGCGACGAAGCACGTCTCGGCGAAGAACTCCGTGCACAGCCTCAGATAGTGCGGGCACAGCACGTCTTCGCCCGCAGCTCCGAACACGTCCGCTTCGAGCTTCTGCAGCGCCGGGAAGTCCGCGCTGCACAGGGTACGCACTTCATAACTCGTCATGAGGCACCTCCTGATTGGCTCCACGCTACGAGACCGCCGTGGCGCGACGCGAAACATGTCGAAACGTCGGCGCGACATCGCCGAGACGCGCCGATCTTCTGTCCGTGACGCGGACGTGGCGCGCGTGTGAAGCAGATGGTGACCATGGCGTCACCGTCCGGTCACCACGCCTTCGTAGCTTGGGACGTGTATCCGGTGACCGACGACGCCCCGAGCGTAGCTCCGCATCCGCCGAGCGTGACCATCGTCGCCGCCGTGGTCTCGCCGGCGACGCACGCGCTCGCCGCCGAGCTGCGACGCGACTCGCTTCATGTCGATGTCAGCAGTGCCGACGTCCTGCGAGCTGCACCGACACCCTGCGTGTACGTGTTCTGGTTCGACGCGGCGCTCGGCGTGGTGCTGGCCGACCGGATCGTCGAGTGGGCGGGCGGCAGTGACCTACGAGCCGGCCTGATCGGCGTGATTTCCGATGGCGGCACGCCCGATCGCGAGGCGCTGCTCGCCGCCGGCTTCGACGACGTGGTCGCCGGCGTGCTCGGCGCGCGCGAGCTGTCGGCGCGCGTGCGAGCGGTATATCGACGAATGCACTGGAATGGTGCGCGTCACGGCCGGCTGCGGTTCGGCGCGTTCACGCTCGATCTTCACAACCACGCGTTGTGGGTCGACGGTCAGACCATCTCGCTGACCTCGATCGAGCTCGCGGTGATGCGCGAGCTGGTCAAGGCGCGCGGCCGGCCGCTGTCTCGCACCCAGCTGCTCGACGCGGCGTGGGGCGACGCCGATCTCGAGATCTCGGAGCGCGCGGTCGACAATGTGATCCTGCGGCTGCGCCGGAAGCTTCCGCACCCCGATGCGATCGAGACGGTGCGCAGCGTCGGGTTTCGCCTGGCCGGCTGAAAAACCCGGGCAACTCGGCGATAATGGTCCGATGTCCATGGCCACGACGGAGCCGTCGGTGGCGAGCGATGCGTCGCTCGCGCCCGGCACCGAAGTGGGCGAGTACCGGATCGAAGTCCCGATCGGTCAGGGCGGGTTCGGCATGGTCTATCGCGCGGTGCACCCGTTGATCGGCAAGCAGGTCGCGATCAAGGTCCTGTCGCGCAAGTTCTCGGCCGACGAGGCGATGGTGTCGCGGTTCCAGGCCGAGGCGAAGGCGGTCAACCAGATCCGCCACCGCAACATCATCGACATCTTCTCGTTCGGCCAGCTCTCCGACGGGCGCTGCTTCTACGTGATGGAGTTGCTCGACGGCGAGCCGCTCGATCGCGTGGTCGCGCGCGGCCCGCTGCCGCTCGCCGAAGCACTGCCGATCCTGCTCGCGCTCGCGCGCGCGCTCGACGCGGCGCACGCCAAGGGCATCGCGCATCGCGATCTCAAGCCCGAAAATGTCTTCCTCGCGTGCGATCCGGACGGCGCGACGTATCCGAAGCTGCTCGATTTCGGCATCGCGAAGCTGCTCGTGCCCGAGGCCGAGGAGACCGTGCGGCATCACACCGGCACCGGCGTGCCGCTCGGAACGCCCGCGTACATGTCCCCCGAGCAGTGCCGCGGGCGCGAGGTCGATCATCGCACCGACATCTATTCGTTCGGCATCCTGACCTATCGCGTGCTCACCGGCGCCTATCCGTTCACCGGCGACTTCATGGAGCTGATGATGAAGCACGTCGGCGAGGAGCCGCGGCCACCGTCGAGCCACGTGTCGTCGCTGACGCCCGACGTCGATCGCGCGGTCGCGTGGATGATGAGCAAGGATCGCGAGGCGCGGCCGGCGACGCTCGTCGACGCGGTCGCGGCGCTCGATCCGAGCGTTGTCATCACGCCGCAACGGTCGAGCCGCCCGACGATGCCGCCGGCGAAGGTCTCGACCGCGGATGCGATCTCGGATACCGCGGTTGCACCGACGGCGATGCCCCGGCGCCGGTCGCGCAACGCATGGATGATCGGCGGCGGAGTCGCGGTCGCGGCCGGCGCTGTCGCCATCGCGTTCGCGATGAAATCGTCGTCGCCGCCGCCGACGGAGATCGCACCGACGCCGCCCGTGTATGTGGTGACGCCCACGCCGCCACCCGCGCCGGCTCCGCCGTCGGCGCCGGCCACCGTCGCGACGACGCCGGAGATCACCGTGCCGCCACCCAAGCCGGCGCATCCGGTCGCGCATCGCGCGTCGACGAAGCCGAAGCCGACGCCCAAGCAGGCTGGCTCGGCGTCAGAGGACCACAACAACGACGTGATCCATCTGCCCGACGAGTCGTTCACGGGGCATCCGTGACGCGCGCGCTCGTCGTTCTACTCGGATTATGTGCCGTCGCTCGCGCAGACGATCGCGTGCGCGCCGAGCAGTACTTTCGCGCCGGCGAGCAGGCGTATCGCGCGCAGAGCTTCGAGGCCGCGGCGAAGGACTTCGAAGAGGCCTACAAGGCCCTGCCGTTGCCCGAGATCGCGTTCTCGGCGGCGCAGGCGTATCGCCATCAGTACCGCATCGATCCCAAGCCGGAGTACGTCACGCGCGCGGTCAAGCTGTATCGCGCGTACCTCGACAAGGTGAAGATCGGCGGCCGCGTGCAAGACGCGTCGGAAGCGCTCGAGGACCTGCAGCACGAGCTCGACATGATCATCAAGCGCGGCGAGCACGTCGGCGCCGAGCTCGCGGCGGAGCAAACGCAGCTCGACATCTCGGTCTTCCTCGGCGCGGCGCCGCGCTCCGGTGCGATGCGCGAGGTCGAGGACAAGCAGCCCGCACCTGCGAGCCAGCTGTTCGTCTCCGTCGACGGCAACCCGGTCGAGCCGTTCGCGCCGGTCAACGTGTCGCCGGGCACGCACTCGATCCACGTCGAGGCGCCGGGCTACTTCTCGAAAGATCAGGACGTGGTCGCGATCCAGGGCCTGCCGCAGCCCGTCAGCATCGTGCTGTTGCCCAAGCCGGGCCGGCTCGCGATCACCACCGAAGCGGGCGCGGCGATCTCGATCGACGGCCAGCAGATCGCGACGGCGCCGCATCCCGCGGTCGAGA
>Ga0268266_10005087_pt1 | contig 12398 bp, 13 predicted proteins | sample KBSS13metaG_FD_190356 | JGI IMG/M metagenome (GOLD analysis project Ga0268266, IMG submission 190356) | Switchgrass rhizosphere microbial communities from Kellogg Biological Station, Michigan, USA - KBS S1-3 metaG (SPAdes) (version 2) | ecosystem: Host-associated > Plants > Roots > Rhizosphere...
CCTAGCTCCTAGCTCCTAGCCCCTAGCCCCTAGCACCCAGTCCCCAGTCCCTACGGCTTCGCGGGCTTCGCCCTCAGAATCCCCACCTGCAGAAGCAGGCCGGTGAAATCGTAAATCCGGCGCTCGTGGGCAATCAGCCCGTCGGCGTCGATCTCGATGAGCCACGCATTGCGGAACTCGATGCGGCGGTTGGTGCCCGGCATCCCGAAGAATTCGTTGGCGTGCGTGGCGCTGACGGTCGTGAACATCGCGACGCGCGGCGAATCGACGAGGATGGTGTCGACCGTCAACGCCGCGTCGGGGAACGACGAGATGAATGCGCGGGCGGCGTCCTCAATCGCTTTCCGGCCGCGGAGCGTCGCGTAGGTGGGGCTTTCGGTGACCGCGTTGAGCGCGTGGTACTGCGCGATCGCCGGCGGATCGTGGCGCTGCCAGGCTTCCAGATACCGCTCGGCAATTCCCTGCAAGTCTTCCCGGGTCATGGCCTTCCCTCCGTCGACGCCGGGAGTATACTCCGCGCCTGTGACGAGGAGCCTCGGGTGGGCGGGCGTCGCGGGCGTCCTGCTGCTGGCGCTCGGCGCCGCCCTGGCGGGCGCCGAGGCACCGCGCCCCGTGTTCGGCGTCGGCGTGCTCAGGCGCGACGGCATCATCGTGCCGTTCGGCGCGTTCGACGGCAAGCGGTGGAGCAACAACTGGCCGGCGCCGCAGGACGATCTCACGGTGCCGATCAACGTCCGGGACGTGCCGTCACGCTGGTGGGGACCCACCAGCGCGCTCCAGACCTGGCAGGCGTGGACCGGCGCCGGTCCGCAAACGCTCGATATCGTGCAACTCGATTGGATCGACGCGCAGTGCGTCCGCCAGATCGGCTTGCGCTCGAACTTCCGGCCACCCACCGCCGCGCCGCCACCGGCCGAGCGGCCGTATCCCAAAGAAGGCCTGGCCGTGTCTCCGCCCCAGCCGGTGGAAGCGATCGCCATCGTCCCGGCGGAGTCGGCCGACGCCAAGGCGCTGGCGCCGGTCCTGCTCGAGGCATTCAATGCGGCCGAACGCGTCGTGGCCGATGCCCACGGCCATCCGGTCTCCCGCCGCGGACGTGAGGGTCGCGTGCCGGACTTCGAGGCGATCTACGCGGTCGGCGACAACCCTCGCTTCTACTATGTGGAAGCGACCCGCCGGTATCGTCAGCTCGGACAGCGCGCCGATGAATGCGCCGCGATGGCCTTCGGCACCGGCTGGTTCGTGCGCGACGGCGCCCACGTGCGTTCGCTCGACACCCAGGTGGATCTGTTGTCGTGCGATCGGGACGGCGCCAGCTACATGTGGCCGCTCGGCGCGCTCCGCGTCGCCGACAAGCTGTTCTGGCTCGCGCAATTTTCCGGCTGGAACCACGAGCGGTACGTCGTGGTCGAGGTCAAACCCAAAACCGTCGAAGCAGTGCTGAGCGTGTGGGGGGGATCGTGTCAGAGATGAAGTTAGAAGTTGGAAGTGAGAAGGTAGAAGGAAAGGCAGGAGGGGCAGGAAGGGCAGGAAGCGCAGGACGCGGTCGCCGCGCCACGGCGGTCGTCGCCTTGCTGATCCTCCTCGCTTCGCGCGCCGGTCGGCTGGCATCCGGCCAGGACGCGCCGCCGTTGTGGGAGACGGGCACGTTCTCGATCCTCGGCTTCGATCCGGCAACCGGCGAGGTCGGCGGCGCGGTGCAGTCGCGCGTCTTCTCGGTCGGCAACGGCGTGCTCTGGGCCGATGCGGCCTCGGGGATCGCGGCGACGCAGGCGATCGTCGACGTCGGCTACGGGCCGAAGGCGCTCGCGCTGCTGGCCAAGGGACTGCCGCCCGATGCGATCGTCAAGCAGATCCTGCAGGAGGATCCGGATCCGCTGCCCGAGCGGTGGACCAAGCAGGGACGTCAGTTCGCCGTGATGAACCTGAAGGGGGAGTTCGCGGCCCACACCGGGCCGAAAGCCGACGAATGGGCCGGGCACAAGAGCGGTAAGTTCGCCACCGCGCAGGGAAACATCCTCGCCGGTCCCGCGGTCGTCGACAACATGATCGCGGCGTTCGAGAAGACGCCCGGCCATCTCTCGCAGCGCCTGGTGGCGGCGCTCGAGGGCGGCCAGGCCGGCGGCGGCGACAAGCGCGGCCAGCAATCGGCGGCGCTGGTGATCGTCAAGAAGAACTGCGGCGTCTGGCTCCACAACGACACCGTGCTGCGGCTGCAGGTGGACGACAACCCCGAACCGATTGCGGAGTTGAAGCGGCTGGTCCAGAAGTGGAACGAGCGGAAGCCGCGGTCGATGACACCGGAATGTAAATGAATTACTGGACAAGCCGCCGCCGACGCTCGCTGGCAGCCATGTCACATTCCGAAGCCCTATCCCGTCCCACCGTTGGAGGGGCATCGATGAAACGAACCTTCGGTACTATTCTCGCCGCCATGTGTGCCGCGGCCCTGTTCGGGGGGCTGGTGCATGCCGTGCTGGTAGCAGCGCACCTTGCCGAGCCAGCCGCCACGACGGTTTACGGCTTGACGCCCCGGCGACTCTGGGCCACTGCGGCCATGGTGTTGGCATTGGCCGGCGTGGTCATCGGTGGGCTGGCTCTGATCCGCCCCGGCAGTCGTTTCGGCACCGCCTCCGGGCGACGGGGAGCCATCGTGGCCCTGGTGGTGGGGTTCATCGCCGCGCTCAATGGCGGGCTGAATTTGGCGATCGCCAACGGTGGTCCCGGCACCGGCAACGGAGTCGTCGGCGGGGCGGCGGCGTTCGTGCTGGGGCTGATCGCCCTGGCCATGGGCGGACTGGCCCTGGCCCGCTGCCGCCGCATCGCCCTGGAGCCGGGGCGAATGACGTGAGCGCCACGAGCCCACTGTCGAATCCGGCCGGGAGCTTCGAGCCGTACCGCCGGCGTCTGCTCGGTCTCGCCTACCGCATGCTCGGGTCGATGGCCGACGCCGAGGACGCCGTACAGGAGACGTACTTGCGCTGGCATGGCGCCGACCGCGACAACGTGTCGAACCCGAGGGCGTTTCTCATGACCACGACGACGCGAATTTGTCTCGACATGCTGACTTCGGCGCGGGCACGGCGCGAGGAGTACGTCGGTCCATGGCTGCCGGAGCCGGTGGTGGACACGGCCGCACTCGCGCCCGACAGCCGCACGGAACTGGCGGAGGATCTGTCCGTCGCGCTGCTCTTGACGCTCGACCGGCTGTCGCCGCTCGAGCGGGCTGCGTTTCTGCTGCACGACGTGTTCGACTTCTCGTTCAGCGAAGTGGCGACGGCACTGGACCGGAGGGCGGCGGCGTGCCGGCAGCTTGCCGCCCGCGCACGCGCGCACGTGCGGGCCGCGCGACCACGCGGCGCGACCGCGCCGCCGGCACGCTCGGGCGGGATCGATGCGAAACATGCGCAGCTCATCTCCGCATTCGGGGCGGCAACCCAGTCCGGCGATCTCCATGCGCTGATGCAGTTGCTCGCGAGCGACGTGCGCGTTGTGACGGATGGCGGCGGCAAGGTACGCTCGGCGTTGAAGGTGATCGACGGCGCCGATCGCGCGGCGCCGTTCCTGGTTGACGTCACGCGCAAGCGCCCAGGTGCGTGGTGGCGCGAGGACTTCACGGTCCGCTTTGCGACGATCAATGGTCTGCCCGGTCTGATCGTGGACGCGCCCGAGGGGCCGGTACAAACTGCCGCGTTCGAGATTGAGGGCGACGTCATACAGGCGCTGTACGTGGTGCGCAACCCGGACAAGCTGCGCCACTTGGCGCCGGCTAGATGAATTAAGAAGTGGGAATTAAGAATTAAGAATTCGTGTCGCGCGATGCCACGAACCACGAACGCCGCTGGCGGCCGCCATTCTTAATTCCTAATTCCAAATTCTTAATTCCTAACGTGCCGTGAGGACCAACACGTGGGCGCGCGAGCCGCCGCTGTGGATCAGTTCGATCCCGTCCTCCATCAGCAGGTCGCCCCGCGCCGAGCCGATCGGGCCGACGTCCACCGAACGCACGTCGTAGGTCGCGTCGGGCAGCAGGCCGCGCGGCCGGACGATCAGCCGGCCGTCCTGGCCGTCTCCCTTGAAGCCGAAGATCAAGACGCTGCGGGCATCGTCGGCCACCTCCTGCAGGATCTCCCAGCTGGTGGAATCGACCGGCGCCTGCGCCGACAGCAGCGTGGCGTCGGACTGCGTGATGATGGCGCGATAGGCCTTGTATTCCGCGATCTGCTGCTTCAGCAACTCCGCGGTCTCGTCGTCCATCCGATCGGTCCGGTAGGTGAGGCCGAGGATGGCGGCGCCGCGGCTGCGCACCAGCAGCGGCAGATCCTCGGCGCCGGCGATCGGCTCGCCCTCCCCGTCGATCAGGAACGAGAGCAGATAGGCGGGAGGAAACGCGAACGTCAGCCCTTCGATGTTGTGGCGCACGTGCGACGCCGGCGACGTGCGGTCGTCCATCCACGCCGAATCGGTATAGGCCATCATCCCGAAATCCAGACGCGCACCGCCACCCGACACGTTCTCGATCAGCAGGTCCGGATAGCGCCGGCGCAGCTCGTCGAGGAGGCCGTAGAGGGCCTGGACGTGCGCCAGGTTGCCGTCCGCCGGACCGTGGCCGTGGCCGGCGCGATCGCAGTTGATCCAGAAGTTGTTGTCCCACTTCAGGTAATCGGGGTGGACGCGGTCGATGAGCGCGACCAGCTGGTCCATCACCCATTTGCGGCCGGCCGCGCCGGCCAGGCAGATCTGCGCGTTGAGCGGCGCGCCGTAGTCGCTGCCGCGTGTGGCCAACCACGGCTCCTGAGCGAGACCGAACTTGCCGACGGTGGCGAGCGACACCCGCTCGGGCTCGATCCACAACCCGAACTTGATGCCGACGCCGTGCGCGTAGTCGGCGAGGCTCGCCAGCCCTGAGGGGAAGCGGTCCGGATCGGCGGTCCACGATCCGAGACCCGCGTCGAAGTCGAAGTCGCCGGTCTCCCCGGCGCCGAGATACCAGCCGGCGTCCATCACGAACAGCTCGACGCCGAGCGACGCCGCGCGATCGATTTCGGCGACCATCGAGTCCTCGTCGACCCGGGTGCCGTAGACGAACCAGGTGTTGTAGGTGACGAGCGGCTGGAAGGCGCGCCCGTGCCGAATGCCCTGCAGCACGAACTGGCGCAGCGCGCCGGTTTCGTCGGAGGTGGCCTTCGCCGCCACGCCGAAAAACGCGTGCGGGATCTCGAGTGGTTTCGACACCGTGACGCTGGTCCCGATGCCGGGAAACCCGACGCTGACGCGCAGCCGATCGTTGGCGCGCTCGAGCGATGCGCGCCAGGTGCCCGACCACATCAGGCCGCCGAAGAACTCGTCGCGCCCATCGTCCACCAGGAAGAGGGGGACGAATTCCTCGGAGGAGCGGCCTTGGGCGCCCAGATCGAGTCGTTCCCCCGGCTCGAAGTCGTGTTCGGCGAAGACGAAGGCGTCCACGACCGCGCCGTCGCTGTTGGCCGAGTCGCCGCGCAGGCCGCCCAACCACCGCACATTGCCGAGCGGCATCGTCATGTTCCAGGCGACGAGATCGTTGAGGGCCGTGCCGTCGCCCCCGGTGCTCGCCACCCGAGTCCAGGTTTCAATCGTCGGCGAGCCGGGATAACAGGCGTAGACCCGGGTGAACAGCAGGCGCTGCGCGCGGTGTTCGAAGGTGAAGGTGAGCACGACGCCGTGGTCGGTCGCCACCCCCGTCGCGTTGACCAGGCTGACGGCGCCGCTGCTGGTCAGGGCGATTCGTTCGCCGCCGGCGGTGAGGCTGAAATCGGCGGCCGGCGAGATGTTCCACGCCCGCCCGGACACGGGGTTGAAAAGGCGCTGCAGCGACAGGGTCCGCGTCGCATCGAAGCCGATGACGAGCTCGAGGTTCGCGCTGCCGATCGACCAGAGGTCGCTGCCGTTCTGGTGCGAGACGAATGCGTCTCCCTGCGAGGCGATGACCGGGGGGCGATCGGCGGCGAGCGCCGTAGTGGCGGCGAACAGACACACGAGAACCGCGATCGCGGACCGACAGGTCACTGATGGTTCATTCTACGAGATGGCTGCAGCGAAAAAACCTGTTGACTCGCCGGGTGGCGAGAGGACATTGTGCCGCACAATGGTCATCTTCCCCCGCTGCCCGATCGTCGTTCTTGCCGCTTTTGCACTGCTCTGCATCCGCCCGTCGGCAGCTTCGGCCGCCGACGGACGCCGGGGAGGGGAGGCCGCTCCAGGCGACCCACCCAGCGGATGGGACATGGCGCTGACCGGCGGATTCGTCGCCACCGGCCTGGTCGATCCGGTCTACGCGCTCGGCAACGTCGCGGGTCAGCCGACGCGCGTCGTGTTGCGGCAGCCGGATCAGGAGAGCACGGTGAACCTGGGCGTGGCGATGTTCGCGCAGGTGTATCACGACCGCTACGCCTGGATCGCGCCGCTCTCGTTCGGGATCGGCGTGCGAGGCGACTCGCGAGCGACGTTCTACCTCGGGTCGGCTCTGCGATTGGGACCGCATGCGTCGTTCACCGCGGGCGTGGCGATCGGTCCGATCGCCGCGCTCCCGGCAGGCGTCGTCGAAGGACGGGCCGTGACCGATACCAATTTCCTGACGAATCTCGGGACCCGCACCACCAGTTCGTGGTTCACGGGAGTTACCTACACCTTCGCCAGCTTACGATAAGAAAAAACCGCCGAGATCGCAGAGGACGCGCAGAGAAAACGTCTTAGCGTTGCGCGCTTTGCGAGCTCCCCGGTTTCTTCTTATTCGTTCCAGATCTGGCAGAGGTGGACGATCACCTCGACCGCTTTTTCCATATCCTGGACGGAGACCCATTCCAGCCGCGAGTGGAAGTTCTGCTCGCCGGCGAAGAGGTTCGGCGTCGGCAGCCCCATGAACGACAGGCGGCAGCCGTCGGTGCCGCCGCGGATCGGGTGGGTCAGCGGTTCGAGCCCGGCACGCCGAATCGCCTCGCGCGCATGCTCGGCAATCGCCGGATGTCGATCGAGGATCTCCTTCATGTTGCGGTACGACTCCTCGACGCCGAACTCGACGTGCGAACCGGGATACTTAGCCGCGGCGTCGCGCGCCAGCCGCTCGACCATCGCCTCTTTCTCCTTCAGCCCGGGCGTGGCGAAATCGCGCACCAGCAGGCGCACGCTCGTGCGCTCGACGCTGGCCTGGATCACGTACGGGTGCACGAATCCGTCGTGGCCGTCCGTCGTTTCCGGCGACAGCGTGTCGTGCGGCAGCGAGTCGATGAAGGCCGCGGCGATCTTGATCGCATTCACCATGCGCCCCTTCGCGTAGCCGGGGTGGGTGTTGAAGCCGTGGAAGGTGACGGTGATCGCGTCGGCCGAGAAGCTCTCGGTCTTGATCTCGCCTCGGCTTCCGCCGTCCATCGTGTATGCGCACAGCGCGCCGAACCGCGCCACGTCGAAATGGTCGGTGCCCCGGCCGACCTCTTCATCAGGTGTGAACGCGATCCGGACGGGGCCGTGCGCAATCTCCGGATGGGCGATCAGATAGGCCGCGGCGGTGACGATTTCCGCGACGCCGGCCTTGTCGTCCGCCCCCAGCAGCGTCGTGCCCGACGCGGTGACGATGTCGTGGCCGATGTACCCCGCGAGCGCGGGGTTGTCGGCGAGCCGCAAGATTGCGGTCGGGTCGTCGGGCAACACCAGATCGCGGCCGTCGTAGTCCCGGTGCACGATCGGCTTCACGCCCACGCCGGGCATTTCCGGCGAGGTGTCGACATGAGCGATGAATCCGATCGTCGGCACGCCGCTCTTTTTCGTCGTCGCCGGAACCGTGGCCATGACATAGCCGAACTCGTCGATCGCGGCGTCGGCCAGCCCGAGCGCTTTCAGCTCGTCGACGAGATCGCGCAACAGCACGAGCTGCTTGCTCGTGCTCGGGTAGGTTTTCGATTGCTCGTCAGCCTGTGTGTCGTAGGCGACGTATCTCAAGAAGCGGTCGAGGACGGGTTCCATAGCGGGGTTCAGGGTTCCATAGCCGGGTTCAAGGTTCAGGGTTCAGGGTTCAGGGGCGCGGCTGGATGAAGGTCGCATGCAGCAGGCGCACCGCGTCGTCCAGGCGCGGACGGTCGATCATCCAGGTGATCCGGAACGACGAGGTCGCGACTCCCTCGATCGACGCGCCGCTGTCGGTGAGGGCGGCGGATCCGCGGCGGACGTTGTCGAACGAGGCGTTGATGCCCGCGCCGACCACGCTGATGGCGCCGAGCGTGTCGGCGATGCGCACGGCGCCGCCGAACCGCGCGGCCAGCACGTCGCGCAGGCTCGCTTCGCCGTGCAGGTTCTCCCGCGATACGACCAGCGTCAGCTGATCGCCGGTGACGTGGAGCTGCTTGCCCGACACCCGGTGCTCGTCGAGTAGCGCGAGGACCGGTAGCGCGAAGGCTTCAGCCGAGCGTTTCGCTGGGGGAGCCGGTTCCGCTCGGCTGAAGCCTTCGCGCTCCGTACTCATGTCCATGCTCAACACGATCACGTCGCGCTCGCTGGCGACGCCGACGACCGTCCCGGGCGGCCGCGGCGCGTGACGCCGTACGACCGTCCCGTCCGCGGAGGGATCGGCGCCAGGCAGCGGCGAGCTCGTCGCCCGCGCGTAGATCGCGATCCCCTTGTCCTTCGCGAACTCCACCGCCTGGGCGTTCAGCACTTTCGCGCCGGACTCCGCGAGCTCCTGGGTCTCTTCGTACGACAGCATGCCGATCCGCTGCGCACCAGGAACCACTCGCGGGTCGGCGGTGTAGACGCCGTCGACGTCGGAGCAGATCTCGCAGTATTCGGCGCCAAGCGCGGCGGCCATGGCCACCGCCGTGGTGTCGCTTCCGCCGCGGCCCAGCGTCGTCACCTCGCGCCGGTACGAGACGCCCTGGTAGCCCGCGATGACGACGATGCGTCCCTTCGCCAGCTCGTCCTGGACGCGGACGGGACGCACCTCGATGATCCGTGCGTCGACGTGACGATCGTTCGTGATGATGCCCGACTGGCTGCCGGTGAAGCTGATCGCATCGCCGCCGAGCTCGCGGATGGCCATCGACAGCAACGCCATCGAGATGCGCTCTCCCGCCGTCAGCAGCATGTCGAGCTCGCGCCGATCGGGGTTGGGGGAGACCTGTTTGGCCAGGCCGAGGAGATCGTCGGTGGTGTCGCCCATCGCCGACACCACGACCACCACGTCGTGGCCGGCCTGCTTCGTCCGCACCACGCGATCGGCCACCAGCTTGATGCGGGCGACGTCGGCGACGCTGGATCCGCCGTACTTCTGGACAACGGTAGACATTGCAGGTCAGCTGAAAGTAGCGACCACCGGAGCGTGATCGCTGGTTCCAATCGCGGTTCTCACCGGGCATTCGGTGGCGCGTGCTGCCAGCGCGGCGCTGGCGAACACGTAGTCCAGCCGCCAGCCGATGTTGCGCTGTCGCATGTTGCGCCAGGGCGCCCACCAGGTGAACAGGCCCTCATTGTCGGGGTCGAGCGCGCGGCCTACGTCGACCAGGCCACGGCTGAGAATCCGCTCGATCAAGGCACGCTCCTCAGGGAGTTGCCCGATCGCGCGCGGCTTGCGCTCTTTCGGATGAACGTCCCGTTCGGTCCGCGCCACGTTCATGTCTCCCAGGAACGCGAGCAGGCGCCCGCTGGCCTGGTAGGACGCCGCCATCGCGTCCATCGCCTCGAGAAACGCCATCTTCGCGCGGAAGTCCTTACCGCCGTTCGGGACGTAGATCGACGCCACGGTCAGATCGCCGGCGTCGGTGCGGAGGTCGACGGTCGCGATGCGGGTTTCGTAATCGAAGGCGGGATGCGAGAACGCGGGCGGGTCGGGAGCGATCGACTTGCTGACATGGAGCGCGACGCCCGAGTAGCCCTTGCCGCCGTGCCAGTAGCACCAGTAGCCCTCCATCGTGCAGAGGGTGATCGGAACCTGATCCGGCGAGGCTTTGAGCTCCTGCAGGCAGATGACGTCCGGGCGCTCACCGTCGATCCAGTCGAGGACCTCCGCGTGACGCGCCCGGATGCCGTTGACGTTCCAGGTGGCGAGCTTCAGTGCGATGCGTGTGCCGCCTGGCGTTCGGCGGCGGGGATCGCCATCAGCGCCGGCTGCGCCGCCACGTGCGCGGCGACAATCGCTTCGGCCTGCGCCATCAGCGCCTCATCGCCGAGGCGGTAGACCGCGTTGGCCTCGATGAGATCCTTCTGGTGCGACGGCGTGGCGTCGATGCTCTCGTAAATGGCCGCGACGGGGCACGCCGGCACGCAGGCGCCGCAGTCGATGCACTCCTCCGGATGGATGTAGAGCATCGCCGCTTGCGCGAATTCGGCTTCGTCCTTGCGCGGGTGGATGCAGTCCACCGGACACACGTCCACGCAGGCGGTGTCTTTCGTCTCGATACACGGGTCAGTGATGATGAATGGCATGCTCGCTGCGTCTCCGTAATGGGACCTGATTGGTCGGCTTTTTCAAGCTCTGAGCCGGGGAATTATACCCTGACAATCGGCAAAAACATCATAGGGCTGGCTGATTCGGCATATCCCATCGCCTCGTAGAGCGGTTTGCCGTCGCGGCTCGCGTTGAGCGCCATGGAGCCGATCCCCTCGACGCGGCACCACGCGTGAATGGTTTCCATGATGAGCCGGGCCAGGCCGCGCCGGCGGTGCCCCGGCTCCGTGTAGACGTTGTAGACGAACGCGAGGCGATCGCCCGCATACCGCGGACCCGGCGGCCATGGAATGATGGTGATCCCGCCGCCGGCCGCCACGCCGCCCTCGGGCGCGTCGGCGAGCCACGCACGGTACGTCCCGGACGTCATCACGCCAGGCAGCCAGGCGCGGAACGCCACATCCAACTCGCCGGCGTGGAACGGGACGCCCATATCCGTGAACATCGCGATGCGGTGGCGCACCAGCACGTCAGCGTCGGCGAGCGAGGCTGGCCGGACGCGATAATTGGCGGACACGCGTCGAATTATACTCAGGGGATGGCGGACCCAACGGCGGCACGACGCGGACCGGAACCTCCCGACCTGCGCGAGAAGGGCGGCAACAAGGACGGCCAACCCCAGCACTCCGACGAGCGGCTGTTCATGCAGTTCCTGGCGTTCGGCGATTGTGCGAGCGCCGAGCCGCTGGCCAATGCGCTCGATCGCGCGAAGATCGCCGGCGTGCTGTACGAGGATATCAACGACCCGCGCGGCATCGGCCTGCTGACCTTCAACGAGGATCCGGACTACTTCATCGACCGGGTGCGTCCCGTCCTGAACGAACCGCCGTTCTCAGCTCTCGCGCAGAAGCCCGAATACACGATGCTCGGCCGGACGTACTCGATCGGCTACGAGCCCGATCTGCCGGAAGTGCTGCTGCATCGCCCGCGGCGCACGGTCCTGAACCCGGCCTGGAAGTGGGGCGTCTTCTATCCGCTCCGCCGGAGCGGGAAGTTCGCCCAATTGCCGCCCGAGGAGCAGCGGGTGATCCTCGCCGAGCACGGCACCATCGGCATGTCGTTCGGCGTCGGCGACTACGCGCACGACATCCGCCTCGCCTGCCACGGCCTCGACAAGGACGACAACGACTTCGTCATCGGCCTGATCGGCAAGGAGCTCTTCCCGCTGTCCGCGCTGGTGCAGACGATGCGGAAGACGCAGCAGACGTCGTTGTACCTGGAACGCCTCGGCCCGTTCTTCGTCGGCCGGGCGCTGTGGCAAGCGACCGAGTGATCACGACGATCAACGCAGAAACCGCAGAACACGCAGGGAAAAGATTCTGCGGGTTCCGCGAGTTCCGCGTTGAACGTCTTCACGCCTCAGGCGCGCTAGTGGGCGACGACGCGGATGATGAGCTCGACGACGGCGGCCAGCCCAAGGCCGACATAGATCTGCGACCGTTTGAACATCAACATTGTGACCCTCCGTTACTGTTGAGGCAGGCAACGGAAGTGCCACGCGGCGCGTGACGATGGTGGGCGTTCGAGTCGCGCCGCTGCACACGATCGCACTGTTGCGCCCTCCGCTGCCTCAACAGGAACGTGATCGTTCGGCGAGTCCTGCATTCGGGGGTTAGCGGGCCGTCACGTCGGCAGTCGCCGCAAACGCCGGCGGCTTCCGGTGCTTCGTGGCCTGCTCATAGGCGTAGGCCAGCTTGATCAGCGTCGGCTCGCTCCACGCGCGGCCGAAGAACGACATCCCCACAGGCAGGCCACGGTAGAAGCCGCCCGGCACGGTGATGTGCGGGTAGCCGGCGACCGACGTCACGGTCGACGGCGACGAACCGCCGCCGCTGTCGCCGTTCACCAGATCGATCAACCCTGCAGGACCGCTGGTCGGCGCAAACAGCGCGTCCAGCTTGTATTTCGTCATCGTCGCGTCGATGCCCAG